>JAESFW010000391.1_pt1 | contig 20261 bp, 18 predicted proteins | sample 9269481 | NCBI WGS metagenome assembly JAESFW01 (sample SAMN14515350, study PRJNA621654) | algae metagenome | isolation source: Lyngbya sp. HA4199-MV5 and co-occurring heterotrophs from soil with... | place: USA: Ahupuaa O Kahana State Park, Hawaii | collected 2009-07-21
CCACTGCATGGCCACTTCCACGCCGATGTGCGTGCCGGGGATGCCGCCGTACGTCTCTGCCGGGCGCTCGCCCGCGGCGTAGAAGGACGTGGGGTGCAGCACCGTCTTGCCCTTGTTGATGAACTCGACGAAACCGCGCACGCCGCCCGCGCCCGAGAAGTCGTCTTCCTTGCCGCTGCGCTCGTCTTTCAGGCGAATGCGCACGCCGTTGTTCAGGAAGGACAGCTCGCGCAGGCGCTTGGCCAGGATCTCATAGTGGAAGTCGTTGTTTTCCTTGAAGATCTCGGTGTCGGGCAGAAAGTGCACTTCGGTGCCGCGCTTTTCGGTCTCGCCGGTCACCTTCATGGGGCTCACTTCAAAGCCTTCCACGGTGTCGAGCAAACGGTCTTGCACAAAGCCGCGCGCAAACTCGATCTGGTGCACCTTGCCTTCGCGGCGCACGGTCAGGCGCAGCCACTTGCTCAGCGCGTTCACGCAGCTCACGCCCACGCCGTGCAGGCCGCCCGATACCTTGTAGCTGTTCTGGTTGAACTTGCCGCCGGCGTGCAGCTCGGTCAGCGCGATTTCGGCGGCGCTGCGCTTGGGTTCGTGCTTGTCATCCATCTTCACCCCGGTGGGGATGCCGCGGCCGTTGTCGGTCACGCTGATGGAGTTGTCGGTGTGGATGGTGACGACGATGTCGTCGCAGTGGCCGGCCAGGGCTTCGTCGATGGAGTTGTCCACCACCTCGAACACCAGGTGGTGCAGGCCGGTGCCATCGCTGGTGTCGCCGATGTACATGCCCGGGCGCTTGCGCACGGCCTCCAGGCCTTCGAGGATGGTGATGGAGCCTTCGCCATAGCTTTCGCTGGCGCCGGCCTGGTTGGTGTCGATCTTTTGCGGAACGGGCTCACCAGTGCCGGTAGGTTCTTGCTCGGGCAGGTTGTTGTCAGCGGTCATGGTGGCCTTGGGGTCCGGGGGAAGCCACTGGTGGCTTCCGGTATCTGTCAATAGGGTTCAAATCGTGCTCTGATTCCCATCAGATGGGGTCAGTTAGCTATCAAATCAATAGCTCGCAGAGGGTGCCCGCCGGGTGTGGCGGGCACGGCGCAGGGCTAGATGCGCATGGGCATCACGACGTACTTGAAGCTGTCGTTGTCGGGGATGGTGAGCAGCGCAGAGCTGTTGCCGTCGGAGAGCTCCACCTTCACCATGTCCTGGCCCATGTTGGCCAGTGCGTCGATCAGGTAGGTCACGTTGAAGCCGATCTCAATGGTGTCGCCACCGTAGTCGATGTCGAGCTCATCCACGGCCTCTTCCTGCTCGGCGTTGTTCGATGCCACACGCAGGGTGCCGGGCTCCAGGTTCAGGCGCACGCCCTTGAACTTGTCGCTGGTCATGATGGCGGTGCGCTGCAGGCTGGCCAGCAGCGGCGCGCGGCCCAGCGTGAGGTTGTTCTTGTGGTTCTTGGGGATGACGCGGTTGTAGTCGGGGAACTTGCCTTCCACCAGCTTGGTCACGAACTCCATGCCGCCAAAGGTGAACTTGGCCTGGTTGTTGGCGAACTGCATTTCGATGTGGGGCTGGTTCTCGCCGCCGGCGTCGGACAGCAGGCGCTGCAGCTCGATCACGGTCTTGCGCGGCAGGATGACTTCCTGCTTGGGCACTTCCACGTCGAGTGTGGCGCTGGCAAAGGCCAGGCGGTGGCCGTCGGTGGCCACCAGCGAAAGGGTCTTGCCCTCGGCCACGAACAGGATGCCGTTGAGGTAGTAGCGGATGTCCTGCACCGCCATGGCAAACGACACCTGGCCCAGCAGGTCCTTCAGGGTCTTTTGCGGCACGGCGAACACGGGGCCGAAGGCGGCCGATTCCTGCACCAGCGGGAAGTCTTCGGCCGGCAGGCTTTGCAAGGTGAAGCGGCTTTTGCCGCCCTTGAGGATGAGCTTGGACTGGGCGGATTCGAGGCTCACCGTCTGGTCGCTGGGCATGGTGCGCAGGATGTCGATGAGCTTGCGTGCGCCCACGGTGGTGGTGAAGTCGCCCGTGTCGCCACCCAGCTCGGCCGTGGTGCGGATCTGGATTTCGAGGTCGCTGGTCGTCAGCTGCAGCGCATTGCCGGTCTTGCGGATCAGTACGTTGGCCAGAATGGGCAAGGTGTGGCGGCGCTCCACGATGCCAGCCACGGATTGCAGAACCGCGAGTACCTTGTCTTGTGTTGCCTTCAGGACGATCATGTCATCAACCCCTTGCTTGTGGATCTTTTTGGAACGGTGCGGGCAGCGGCACGGGTCGTGCCCCCCTGCTGCCCGATAACCCCCCATTTTGCCTTGTAAGAACGTGTTTGCCGTGGCGCCAGAGCGCTGAACAAGTTCTTACACAAGCGGGTGTGGAGGGATTTCACGCTTGTTCAGCCCTTGAGGGTCTGTTCCAGCACGTGCAGCTGCTGGTTGAGTTCGGTCAGCTGCTGGCGCTCGCCCGAAATCTTGCGCACCGCGTGCAGCACCGTGGTGTGGTCGCGCCCGCCGAACAGCTCGCCGATCTCGGGCAGGCTCTTTTGCGTCAGCTCCTTGGCCAGGTACATGGCGATCTGGCGCGGGCGGGCAATGCTGGCCGGGCGCTTCTTGCTGTACATGTCGGCGACCTTGATCTTGTAGTAGTCGGCCACCGTCTTCTGGATGTTTTCCACCGAGATCTGCCGGTTCTGGATGGAGAGCAGGTCGCGCAGCGCCTCGCGGGCCAGCTGGATGGAGATTTCCTTCTGGTTGAAGCGCGAGTACGCGAGGATCTTGCGCAGCGCGCCTTCGAGCTCGCGCACGTTGGAGCGCACGTTCTTGGCCACGAAGAAGGCGACTTCCTCGGGCATCTCGGTGCCTTCCACGCGGGCCTTGTTGATCAGGATGGCCACGCGCATCTCGAGTTCGGGGGGCTCGATGGCCACGGTCAGGCCCGAGTCGAAGCGCGAGACCAGGCGTTCGTGGATGTTGGCCAGCCCCTTGGGGTAGGTGTCGCTGGTCATCACGATGTGGCTCTTCTTGGCCAGCAGGGCCTCGAAGGCGTTGAAGAACTCTTCCTGCGTGCGGTCCTTGTTGGCGAAGAACTGCACGTCGTCGATGAGCAGCAGGTCCAGCGAGTGGTAGCGCTCCTTGAACTCGTCGAAGGTGCGGCGCTGGTAGGCCTTAACCACATCCGAGACGAACTGCTCGGCGTGGATGTAGAGAACTTTGGCGTCGGTCTTGTCGGCCAGCAGGCGGTTGCCCACAGCGTGCACCAGGTGGGTCTTGCCCAGGCCCACGCCGCCGTAGATGAACAGCGGGTTGTACAGGTGGCCGGGCATGCCCGCCACGTGCATGGCGGCCGAGCGCGCCATGCGGTTGGCCGTGCCTTCGACCAGGGTTTCGAAGGTCAGGCCGGCGTTCAGGCGGTTGCGGAAGGCGCTGGCCGATTCGTCGGGGCCGCTGCTGCTGCCGCCACCCTGGCCGGAGCCGTTGCCGCCCTGCCCCTGGCTGGGCTGCTCGGGGGCCTGCTGCTGGGCGGGTGCGCTGCTGGTGCTGGGGCGCACGTAAGTACGCGTCACGGCTTCGCGCTGAGCGAGTGCTAACTCCAGCGTGACGGGCTGGCCGTACAGGTCTTCGAGCAGCAGCGAGATGCGCTTGGCGTACTGCGCGCGGATCCAGTCGAGCTTGAAGCGGTTGGCGACGAACAGCGTCACCTTGGAGAAGTCTTCGGTCACCTGGGCCACGAGGGGCTTGATCCAGGTGTTGAACTGTTGCTCTGGCAGGTCTTGCGCCAGTTGTTCTAGGCAGGCCTGCCACAGGCTCTGGCCGGCGTCGGCCCCGGGGTTGGATGCGGAGCTGCTGGAGGGTTCCTCGGTCATTTATCGGTGGTTCTTTTTGTGGATAGGAGGAACGGTGCTGGGCCGCGCATTGTAGCTTGTCAAGGAGTTATCCACAATTTGGAAGGCCGGTGGTTCCAACAGGCCCGGACCCGGGCGTCCGGGGTCGGTACAAGGCATTCTGAACCCCTGATTCCAGCGCGCCACAGGGTCTTCCCGGGCGTGGGCATTGCCAGCGGGGCACAAGCCTGCGATAATTCTGGGTTTCCCTGAATGTGTTCAGGGCGATTTGACCGGGCGGTGCCGTTTTGTGTGCAGCAGTCCGGAACTGAACCTCAAGGAATAGAGCACCATGAAACGTACTTACCAGCCCTCCAAGACCCGCCGCGCCCGCACCCACGGTTTCCTCGTGCGCATGAAGACCCGTGGCGGCCGTGCCGTCATCAACGCACGCCGCGCCAAGGGCCGCAAGCGCCTGGCCGTCTAAGGCCGGCAAGGTCCTGGGCCTGCACCCCGGTTTGCACCGCCAGGTCACAAACGGGGGCGCTTGCGCAGCATGCAACGGCTGAAAACCCGTCCGCAGTTCCAGGCCGCCATGGCGGGGGGCACCGTTTCCCGTACCGCCCATTTTGCGCTGCACCGCCTGGTGCTGGGCGCCGACGGCACTGCCACGACTGGCGGTGCCGTTGTCACGTCTGGCGAACCCGCCATGGCAGACCCCGCGCAGCCAGCCGCCGCACCGGCATCTTCCACAGGGTCCGGCACCTCGCCGCAGGCCCTGTTTGCCGTTTCCGACGTCTGGCTGGGGGCCATGGTGCCCAAGCGCTGGGCACGCCGTGCCGTCACGCGCAACACCATCAAGCGGCAGATCTACACCGTGGGCGCGACCTTCGAGGCGCGCCTGCCCCAGGCCGCCCACGTGGTGCGCCTGCGCAGCACCTTCGACCGCAAGCAGTTCATCAGCGCCACGTCCGACCAGCTCAAGCAGGCGGTGCGGGCCGAGCTGCTGCAGCTGTTTGGCCATGCGGCCAAACGGCAGGGCGGTGGCCAAGGCAATGGCCAGGGCGGCAGCGCTAGCAGAAGCGACAAAAGCCCCAGTGCGCCACGGGCGTCGGCGGTTGCGCCATGATGCGGGCGCTGCTCATCGGGGTGGTCAAGGGCTACCGCCTGTTCCTGAGCCCCTGGCTGGGTTCGGCCTGCCGCTTCGAGCCGACCTGCTCCGTCTATTCGCTGCAGGCGCTGGAGCAGCATGGCGCGGCGGCCGGCAGCTACCTCACGCTGCGCCGGCTGGTACGCTGCCACCCCTGGTGTGACGGGGGCCATGACCCCGTCCCGCAACAATTGCCGCGCAGCATGCGGCTGTTCTCGCGGTTTCAACAACCTTCACCAAAAAAGTCTCCATGAACGACATTCGCCGCACCATACTGTGGGTGATTTTTGGCTTCTCCATGGTTCTGCTGTGGGACAAGTGGCAGTTGCACAACGGCAACAAAGCCACCTTCTTCCCCACGCCAGCCACCACGGCGGCGTCGGCACCTGCGGGCACTGCCTCGGCTACGGCGGGCGCTGCGAGCGTACCCTCCTCCACCAATTCGGCCACGCCGCCCGGCACCCCAGCCGCGAGCCAGGGCGCAGCGGCCGTTCCCGGCCAGCCCGCCACCACGGCCGCCCCGGCCACGCGCGAGCGCGTGCAGGTGGCGACCGACGTCTACCGCCTGACCTTCGACAGCGAAGGCGGCTCGCTGACGCACGCCGAACTGCTCAAGCACGCCGACATCGGTGACAAGAGCGGCAAGAACTTTCTGCTGCTGGACGAAAGCGCCAACCGCGTCTACGTGGCGCAGACCGGCCTGATCGGCGGCGCCTTCCCCACGCACAAGACGCTGATGACGGCCGTGCCCGGCCCGCGCGAGCTCAAGGACGGGCAGGACGAGCTGTCCATCCGCTTCGAGTCGCCCGACCAGGGCGGCGTGAAGCTGGTCAAGACCTGGACGGTGAAGCGCGGCCAGTACGACATCGCCGTCAAGCACGAGGTGGTGAACACCGGCACGGCCCTCGTGTCGCCCGAGCTGTACCTGCAGCTGGTGCGCGACGGCAACAAGCCGCCAGGCGAGTCCTCGTTCTACTCCACCTTCACCGGCCCCGCGGTCTACACCGAGGCCAAGAAGTACCAGAAGGTCGAATTCAAGGACATCGAGGCCGGCAAGGTCGACATCCAGAAGGATTCCACCAACGGCTACGTGGCCATGGTGCAGCACTACTTCGCCACGGCCTGGCTGCTGGCCGACGGCGTGCAGCGCAACCTGTTCATGCGCAAGGTGGACACCAACCTGTACTCGGTGGGCATGATCACCCCGCTGGGTGCCATTGCCCCCGGTGCCAGCAAGACCGTGGACGCGCGCCTGTTTGCCGGCCCCCAGGTCGAAAATTCGCTGAAGACCCTGACCCCTGGCCTGGAGCTGGTCAAGGACTACGGCATGCTGCACATCCTGTCCAAGCCGCTGTACTGGCTGCTGGACCAGTTGCATGACCTGCTGGGCAACTGGGGCTGGGCCATCGTGGCGCTGGTGCTGCTGCTCAAGATCGCCTTCTACTGGCTCAACGCCAAGGCCTACGCGAGCATGGCCAAGATGAAGGCCATCAACCCCAAGATCATGGAGATGCGCGAGCGCCTCAAGGACAAGCCGCAGCAGATGCAGCAGGAGATGATGCGCATCTACCGCGAGGAGAAGGTCAACCCCATGGGTGGCTGCTTCCCCATCATGATCCAGATCCCGGTGTTCATCGCCCTGTACTGGGTGCTGCTGTCCAGCGTGGAAATGCGCAACGCGCCCTGGATCGGCTGGATCCACGACCTCTCGGCACCGGACCCGTTCTTCATCCTGCCGCTCTTGATGACGCTGTCGTCGCTGCTGCAGACGGCCCTGAACCCCGCGCCGCCGGACCCACTGCAGGCCAAGATGATGTGGTTCATGCCGCTGATCTTCAGCGTGATGTTCTTCTTCTTCCCGGCCGGCCTGGTGCTGTACTGGCTGACGAACAACATTCTGTCGATCGCACAGCAGTGGATCATCAACACCCGCATGGGTGTGCCACCGCAGTTCAACCTGCCCAAGTTCAGCTGATCGCTCTTGCGGTCGCTGACCCCCGAAAGGCCGCGCAAGCGGCCTTTTTTCATCGACACCATTACAGTCACGCCCATGCTTGCCCGCCACGCCGACCCCATCGTTGCCATTGCCACTGCCCCGGGACGCGGCGCCGTGGGCATCGTGCGCGTGTCGGGCAAGGGCATTGCGCCGCTGGTCCAGGCGCTGTGCGGGCGCGACCTGCGCCCGCGCGAGGCGCACTACCTGCCCTTCCGTGACGCCGATGGCCAGGCCATCGACCAGGGGCTGGCGCTGTACTTTCCGGCGCCGCATTCCTACACTGGCGAGGACGTGCTGGAGCTGCAGGCCCATGGCGGCCCGGTGGTGCTGCAGCTCTTGCTGGCGCGCTGCCTGGAGGCGGCGGCGGGTGTGCCGGCCGAAGGCGGCGCTGCCGTGCTGGCCGGCCTGCGCGTGGCCGAACCGGGCGAGTTCACCGAGCGCGCCTTTCTCAACGACAAGATCGACCTGGCCCAGGCCGAGGCGATTGCCGATCTGATCGATGCCTCCACCGCGGCGGCGGCGCGCAGCGCGAGCCGTTCGCTCACGGGTGCGTTCTCCCACGAGATCCATGCGCTGCGCGATGCGCTGATCCACCTGCGCATGCTGGTGGAGGCGACGCTGGACTTCCCTGAGGAGGACATCGACTTCTTGCAGCAGGCCGATGCCCAGGGCCAGCTCGACCGCCTGCAGCAGACCCTGGCGCGCGTGCGTCAGCGCGCCCAGCAGGGGGCGCTGCTGCGCGAGGGCATCAAGGTGGTGATCGCCGGCCAGCCCAATGCGGGCAAGAGCTCGCTGCTCAACGCGCTGGCAGGGGCCGAGCTGGCCATCGTGACCCCGATTGCCGGCACCACGCGCGACAAGGTGCAGCAGACCATCCAGATCGAGGGCGTGCCGCTGCATGTGATCGACACGGCCGGCCTGCGCGAGAGCGAGGACGAGGTGGAGCGCATCGGCATTGCGCGCGCCTGGGACGAGATTGCCGGGGCCGACGCCGTGCTGTTCCTGCACGACCTGTCGCGCGCCGACACCGCGGACTACGCGGCCAGCGATGCGGCGATTGCGGCCGACATGGCCGGGCGCCTGCCCGCCGCCGTGCCCGTGATCGATGTCTGGAACAAGATCGACTGTGTGGACGAGGCCACGGCCGCCCGGCTGCAGGGGGCGGGCCGCGCGGTGCGGCTGTCGGCGCGCACGGGCGCGGGCCTCGAAGACCTGCGCCGCATGCTGCTCGAGGTGGCGGGCTGGCAGTCGGCCCCCGAGGGCGTGTACATCGCCCGCGCACGCCATGTGCAGGCGCTGCAGGCGGTGGCGGCGCACCTGGACGAGGCGCACATGCAGTTACAGGCGCGCGCCCCGGCCCTTGACATCCTGGCCGAAGAACTGCGCCTGGCGCAGAACGCATTGGGTGCGATTACGGGCGAGTTCACCTCCGATGACCTGCTGGGCGTGATTTTTTCGAGCTTTTGCATCGGAAAATAGCGCGAGGCCGCTGCCGGCGCGTGCGCTTTTGTTGTAAACGGACGTAAACAGCGCTTGTGCGCAACCTGTAACAGGGTTACTTTAAGAACAACCATGAACGTCCTATCTCCCGCTGCCACCAAAGCCGATCTGCAGGGCCTGATCGATGCCATCGCCCAGGCCAGTGCCGACGACAGCATCACCAATCCCCTGACCGCCGCGCAGTGGGATGTGGCTGCGCCTTACCTGCTGCCCTGCATCCTGCCCACGGGGCACGTGCTGTTCCAGCAGGGCACCAGCGACCGCACCCTGTACTTCGTGGAAAGCGGCAGCCTGAGCGTGCACTTCCAGGACGAGAAGGAGCGCCTGCGCCTGGCCATCGTGGGCCCGGGCTCCGTGCTCGGCGAAGGCGCCTTCTTTTCGCACCGCTCGCGCAGCGCCACGGTGCAGGCCACGGGGCCCTGCAAGCTGTGGAGCCTGACGGCCATCCGCTTCACCGAGTTGACCAACCGGCAACCTGCCATTGCGCTGGGCCTGGCCATGGCGGCCGGGTCGGTGCTGGCCAAGCGCCTGGGCAATCGCCGACGGCGCGTTGCGGCGACCTGACACCGCTGTCGGCCGGCACCGCTTTCGGTACCGGCGGCGTCGTTGGGGGTGCAGGGCTCGCGGTACACTCGAATCGGACAACCCACTGCAGGTGAACTCCGAGGAAAGCACGCCATGTCACTGTTCAGCTGGTTCAGCCGCAAACCGGTACCACCCAAGCCCCGGCCCAGTGCGGCGTCGGAACCTTCGGGCCTGCTCAACGCCGACGCTACGGTGCCGCTGTCTGCGGGCCGCCAGGGCAAGCCCCTGGTCGACCCCGTGCCCCCCGAGCACGCCGCCAACCGGAAGAACGAGCGCATGGAGCGCCGCGAGCTGCTCTACACCGTGGTGCGCGATGCCATGGTGCGTGCCGGCGTGCTGTCGGCCAGCTACAAATTCAAGGTGCTGTCGCTGGACCAGCGCGGCCGCCAGTTCCTGGTGATGATGGACCTGGCGCGCGAGTACGGTGGCGAGACCGTGCGCCTGTCGGAGATCGAGGCGCTGATCGCCCAGACCGCCAAGACGCGCTACGACATCCTGGTGACCGCCGTGTACTGGCGCATCAACGACCATGTGGCGGTGGGCATTCCGCAAAAGGGCATTGCCCCGCTGGGCGCTGCCCTGCCCGTGGGCACCCAGGCGCCTGCCGCGGCAGCCGCCGTGCGCCGCCCGCTGCCCCCGGTATCGGCCCCTGCCCCGCTGACGGCCACGCCCTCGGCCCCGATCTCGCGCCCGGCCCCGTTGCGCGCGGCCGCCCCCGTGGCCACCGCCCCGGCGCCGCTCACGGGCACGGTGGCACCGCGCTCCCCCGCGCCGGTGGACTACGAGGCCACACGCCCGGTGCAGCGCTTCGAGCCCATCGAGGCCGACGAAGTGGCCGCCTTCAAGCGCGCCCTGGCCGATGCCGCAGGCAGCAACCCCAACCCCGTCGCTCCGGCCCGCCCTGGCGGCGCACCCGTGCGCTCGGGCCCCCTGCGCCCCCGCCCACCCAATGCGACCGGCTTCGAGGACACGGAGATGCCCGGCTCGGAAGAGCGCGGCCCGGACCTGAGCAGCACCCAATACGGCGAGTTGAGATGACTACCCCCTGAGCCGCTTCGCGCCTCGGTGCGTGGCCAGAGGCGACCGCTCTTCGCTGCCGTCCAAGCCTGCGCAGGCAGGCTTGGAGCCGCGGCGCTCAGCCCCTGGAAGGGGGACGCCACCCGTGGCCTGGCAAAGCCAGTTCCACGGTGGCGCTGGCCTGAAGCGTGCCAGTTTCATGCGCAGCGGATCTTGAAAAAGCAAAGGCGGCCATCTGGCCGCCTTTTTCGTTTCCGACGAGGTGCCGGTGCTTCAGGCCTTCACGTCGAGCAGCGAGCCCATCATCTGGTCCTGGGTCTTGACCACCTGCAGGCTGGCCTTGAAGGCGTAGGTGGCCGACATCTGTTCCACGGCCTCCTGCTCCAGCGCCACGCCCTCTTCCTGGCTGCGGCGCACGGAGCCGGTGACGCCAGCGCCGCCGGGCGTGGCTTCCTGCTCGACCACCTGGCGCTGGTAGCGCGGCGTGTTCATGTTGGCCACGTTGTTGGCCGAGGCGTCCAGGCGCAACTGGGCCGTCTGCATGCCGGAGGTGCCGATCGAGGAAATGGAGGCCATGGGAACGTGCTCGCGGTGGCGGGGGATGGGCGAATTATCCCGTGGCACCGGATTTGACGCGAGGCCGTCCATCCTGCCGGCAGGGTCACTGGGGCGTGCCGTCCGTCATTTCGCCCGCGCGCTGGCCCCAGAAGCGGTCTTCCTGAGCCGGGTCGCTGGAGAACAGAAAGACCTCGGCGACCTGGCCGTCCGCGATGCGCAGCAGGTCCACGCCCGCCTGGTCCAGGCGGGCGCCCTCACGCTCGCCCGCAAAGCGGATGCTGATGGCCACCCAGTCCCCGTTGGCCATGTAGTGCTGCGCCTCGGTGATGGCGAACGTCCCCCGGGAGACCTCCATCATCCCGCCGATCATGGCCCCCACGGCGGCCAGGCCCCGGTGCGTGCCGGAAAAGCGGTTGGCCCCCGGCTGGTGCCAGACCACGGTGGGTGACACGGTGCGGGCCAGCAGGGCCTGGTCGCCGGTCTGGGCGGCGCGGATGTAGTTCCTGGCGATATCGATGGCGGACATGGGTTCTCTCAGGGTGTTGAAGATGGGGTAATTGTTGGACTTCTGAATCCGAATGGCACGGTAGCTCCAGGCATTCAAAAGATACTTTTCGGACACAATGCGCCCACACCCAGTAAGGAAGGCGATGGCCCCGAAGAACCCTGGCAGCACCGACATCGAACGCTTCGACTACCGGCCGCCCGGCAGCTACGGGCTGGACCTGGAGGTCTTCGCCATGTCCGAGCTGCGCCAGCGCGGCCCCGCGGGCGAGGTCCAACGCACCCACCGCTATGCCTTCCACATGCTGGTGCTGGTCACGCATGGCAGCTGCACCCAGGTGATCGACTTCGCGCCCGTGCCTTGCGAAGCCGGCGCGCTGCTCGCAATCCGGCCCGGCCAGGCCCACTACTTCGGGCAGGCGGAGGACTGGGACGGCTGGGTGCTGCTGCTGCGCCCCGAATTCCTGCTGGCAGGCGCTGGGTCGCCCGCCAGCGACCTGCGGCTGGTGGCCGGGCTGGAGCGCTTTCCCGTGCACCTGGCGCTGGGCGATGGCGAGGCCCGCACGGTGGCCGATGCCCTGCTGCAGATGCGTGCGGATGCCGCCGCCGATGCCCCGGCGCAGGACCTGCATGCCCTGCTGCGCTACCAGCTCTACGCCCTGCTCACCCGGCTGGCGATTGCCCATGGCCAGCGCACACCATCCGCGCCGGCGAAGCTGCACGCCCTGCAGCGCTTCGAGCGCTTTCGGCAACTGCTGGAGCAGCGCTTTGCCGAATGGCACCAGGTGGCGGACTACACCGGCCCATTGGGCTGCACGGAAAAAAGCCTGGCCCGCGCCACCCACACCGCGGTCGGCACGAGCGCCAAGGCCTTCATCGCCGCGCGCATTGCCCTCGAAGCCAAGCGCCTGCTGCTGCACACGGGCGTGCCCGTGGCACGCATTGCCGAGCGCCTGGGGTTTGACGAGGCGACCAACTTCAGCAAGTTCTTCCGCCGGGAGGCGGGTTGCACCCCGGCCGAGTTCCGCCGCCAGCAGGCGGCGGTGCTCCCGGTGCGCAACGCAGGCTGATCAGGCCTGCACGTAGTCGGGGTGGCGCGCGCAGATCTCGTCGACCTGGCTCAGCGTGCCCGACAGGTGGGCGCGCAGCGCGTCCTGCGCGGCCGGGGCGTCGCCGGCCGCGATGGCGTCCACGATGCGCTGGTGGTCGGCCAGCACGGCTGCAGTCTTGCCCTCGGTGGGCAGGTGCAGGCGGCGCAGGCGGTCCACATGGCCTGAGCGGCGGCGCACCAGGTCCCACAGGCCGGCCACGCCCGCGGCCTCGTACATGCACTGGTGGAAGCCCTGGTCGGCCTCGACGAAGGCGCGGTAGCTGGCGGGCCCCATGACGGCGGTCATGGCGGCGACCTGGCCGCGCAGGCGGGCCAATACCACCTCGTCGGGTGCCAGGGCCAGGGTGCGCACCACTTCCAGTTCGATGGAGCGGCGCAGGTAGTGCGCCTGGCGCGCGGCCTCGATGTCGATGCGGCTGACCACGGTGGCGTGCTGCGGAAAGATGTCCACCAGCCCCTCTTCGCCCAGGCGCAGCAGGGCGTCGCGCACAGGAGTCTGGCTGATGCCGAACTGCTCGGCCAGTTCGGCGCGCGCCAGCACGGTGCCGGGCGCCAGATCGAGCGAGACGATGGCCTCGCGCAGGCGGTCGAAGACCTGGGGCGCTGCATGGCGCGACCGGTCGAGGCGGACTTTTTCTCTCACGTTCATAGGCCTGCCGATTGTCGCACCGGCTGGTGTTGACGCACTAATATACTAGTGCTTTAATGCGCCACATGATACGACGCACCCCCGATTCCCTGCGCAGCGCGCGCTGGTTCGCGCCCGACGACCTGCGCTCCTTCGGCCACCGCTCGCGCATCCTGCAGATGGGCTACGCGCCCGAGGACTGGGTGGGCAAGCCCATCATCGCCATCGTCAACACCTGGTCGGACATCAACCCCTGCCACGGCCACTTCCGCCAGCGCGTGGAGGACGTCAAGCGCGGCGTGTTGCAGGCGGGGGGCTTTCCCATCGAGCTGCCCGCCATCTCGCTGGCCGAGGCCTTTGTGAAACCCACCACCATGCTCTACCGCAACATGCTGGCCATGGAGACCGAGGAGCTGCTGCGCAGCCACCCGGTCGATGGCGCGGTGCTCATGGGCGGTTGCGACAAGACCGGCCCCGGCCTGCTGATGGGCGCCATGAGCGCCGGCCTGCCGGCCATCTTCGTGCCCGCCGGCCCCATGCTGCGCGGCAATTACAACGGCCAGGTGCTGGGTTCGGGCTCGGACGCCTGGAAACTCTGGGACGAGCGGCGCGCCGGCCACCTGAGCCAGGAGCAGTGGCAGGGCGTGGAGGCCGGCATTGCGCGCAGCCACGGCACCTGCATGACCATGGGCACGGCCAGCACCATGACGGCGATTGCCGAGGCCATCGGCATGAGCCTGCCCGGCGCCTCATCCATCCCCGCGCCCGACGCCAACCACGTGCGCATGAGCGCCGAGAGCGGCCGCCGCATCGTGGACATGGTGTGGAACGACCTCACGCCCGCGAAGCTGCTCAGCCGCGAGTCCTTTCTCAACGGCATCTGCATTGCCATGGCCGTGGGCTGCTCCACCAACGCCATCGTGCACCTGGTGGCCATGTCGCGCCGTGCGGGTGCGCACTGCGCCGTGACGCTGGACGACTTCGACGCCGCCAGCCGCGTGGTGCCGGTGCTGGCCAATGTGCGGCCCAGCGGCGACACCTACCTCATGGAAGACTTCTACTACGCGGGCGGCCTGCCGGGACTGATGTCGCGCATGCCGGAGCTGTTGCACCTGGGCGCGCAGACCGTTACCGGGCGCACGCTGGGCGAGAACATCGCGGGCGCGGCGGTGTTCAACGACGACGTGATCCGGCCGCTGTCCAACCCCATCTACGCCGAAGGCGCATTGGCCGTGCTGCGCGGCAACCTCGCGCCCGATGGCGCGGTGATCAAGCCCAGCGCCTGTGCCCCGCACCTGCAGCAGCACACCGGCCCGGCCCTGGTGTTCGACGACTACCCGAGCATGAAGGCCGCCGTGGACGACCCGGACCTGGACGTGACGCCCGGGCATATTCTGGTGCTGCGCAACGCTGGCCCCCAGGGCGGGCCCGGCATGCCCGAGTGGGGCATGCTGCCCATACCGGCCAAGCTCGTGAAGCAGGGCGTGCGCGACATGCTGCGCCTGTCGGACGCGCGCATGAGCGGCACGAGCTACGGCGCCTGCATCCTGCACGCCGCGCCCGAGGCCTACATCGGCGGCCCCCTGGCCTTGGTGCGCACGGGCGACCGGATCACCGTGGACGTGCCCGCGCGCCGCATCCACCTGGAGGTGGACGAGGCCGAGCTGGCGCGCCGCCGCGCCGCATGGACACCGCCGCCCCCGCGCTTCGAACGTGGCTACGGCTGGATGTTCAGCCGCCACATCCTGCAGGCCGACCAGGGCTGCGACTTCGACTTCCTCGAAACCGGCTTCGGCGCGCCCGTGCCCGAGCCCGACATCTTCTGACCCACTCTCCCCTCCTTTGCCATGCCATTGAACCCCCGCACCCGCGAACTGCTCGCCCATGTCAGCACCGCCACCCTGTGCACCGCGCTGTTCAAGCGCGGCCTGCGCAACCAGTTCCTGCAGGATGTGCACCCCCTGCGCGGCGGCCGCGCCAACATGGTGGGCGAGGCCTTCACACTGCGCTACATTCCGGCGCGCGAGGACCTGAACCCGATCAGCGTGTTCCAGGACCGCGGCCATCCCCAGCGCAAGGCCGTGGAGGAATGCCCGCCGGGCGCGGTGCTGGTGATCGACAGCCGCAAGGACGCGCGCGCCGCCTCGGCCGGCTCCATCCTGGCCACGCGCCTGATGCAGCGCGGCGTGGCCGGCCTGGTGACGGACGGCGGCTTTCGCGACACGCCCGAGATCGCGGCGCTGGCCATGCCGGCCTACCACCAGCGGCCCTCGGCGCCCACCAACCTCACGCTGCACCAGGCGCTGGACATCAACGTGCCCATAGCCTGTGCCGACGTGGCCGTGTTCCCGGGCGACGTGGTGGTGGGCGATGGCGAAGGCGTGGTGGTCATCCCCGCCCACCTGGCCGATGAGATCGCGGCCGAGGCCACGGAGATGACGGCCTTCGAGGACTTCGTGACCGCCCAGGTGCTGCAGGGCCGTTCCATCCTGGGCCTGTACCCGCCCACCGACCCGGCCACGCCGGGCGAGTTCGCCGCCTGGCGGCAGGCCCAGGGGCGCTGAGCCCCCGTTCCATCGCTTCCCCCATAACGACCACCGGAGACAAACCACCATGCGATTCATCCTCCCTTGCGCGGCCTTGCTGGCGCTGGCAGCCCTGCCCCCGATGGCCGCGGCGCAGGACTGGCCCACGGCCAAGCCCATCACCTACGTGGTCCCCTTCACGCCCGGGGGCTCCACCGACACCATCGGCCGCGTGTTGGCCAACAAGCTGCAGGAGGCGCTCAAGCAGTCCGTGGTGGTGGAGAACAAGCCGGGCCAGGCCGGCGGCATCGGTGCCAGCTATGTGGCCAAGGCTGCGCCCGATGGCTACACCTTGTTCGGCGGCACCATCAGCACCCATGCCATCAACGCCAGCCTGTACAAGAATCTGGCCTACCAGCCGGTGCGCGACTTCGAGCCCGTGGCCCTGGTGGCCACCCTGCCCAATGTGCTCATCATCAACCCCGCCCTGGGCGTGAACTCGGTGGGCGAGTTGGTCGAGCTGCTCAAGAAAGACCCGGCCAAGCGCATGTTCGCCTCCTCGGGCTCGGGCACCTCCACCCACCTGGCCGGTGAGCTCTTCGGCGATCTGATCGGCGTGAAGCTCACGCACATCCCTTACAAGGGCACACCGCCGGCCCTGACCGACGTGGCCGCGGGCCAGGTGGCCTTCATGTTCGACCAGATGACGGCGGCCCTGCCCCTGGCCAAGGCCGGCCGCGTGAAGCTGCTGGCCGTGACCACGGGCAAGCGCATCACGCTGGCGCCCGAGCTGCCCACCATGGCCGAGGCCGGCGTGCCGGGCTTCGAGATGTCGTCCTGGCAGGCCGTCTATGCGCCCAAGGGCACGCCGCGGGCCGTGGTGCAGCGCCTGAATGCCGAGATCACCAAGGCCCTCAAGCAGCCCGACGTGCAGGCCAAGCTGCACGACCAGCTGGGCATGGACATCGTGGCCAGCACGCCCGAGGAGCTGGCCGCCCACATGGCGCGCGAGATCCCGCGCTGGGCGGAGCTGGTCAAAAAGTCGGGCGCGCAGCCTGACTGAAGGCGGGGCCGGTCACGGCCGTGCGTGGGCCTGTACCAGGCATTGCTGGAACGCCTGGGCTGCACGCGAGGGCTCGGGCGAGCGCCGCAGCAGGCCCACGAAGCGGCAGCTGTAGCGCAGCAGCGCGGGCTGCACGGCCTGCATCAGGCCGCGGCGCTCGAAGGCCTCGGCGTAGTGGTCGGGCAGAAAGCCCAGGTAGCGGCCCGAGAGGATGAGCGTGGCGATCGACTCCTGGTCGAAGCCCGTGGCCGTGCGCGACAGGCGCGCCTGGTGGCTCAGCTCCATGTTGGGCGAGTGGTAGCCCAGGCCGGCAAAGGGCTGGTGGCGCAGTGCCTCCCAGTCCAGGGCGGTGTCGTCGATGCCGAACAGCGGGTGGCCCGCGCCGCAGTAGAGCAGCATGGTCTCGGTGAACAGGTCGGTGTAGACCAGGCTTTGCGAGGCGCGGTGCGCAGGAATGATGCCGACCTGGAAGGTGCCGTCGATCACCCCGCGCTCGATGGCGTTGATGGTGCCCACATGCATCTGCAGGTGCACGTCGGGCGCCTGCTGCGCAAACGCCGCGATGGCGTCGCCGATGCGCGCGGCCGGGTTGGTGGCGGTTTTGTCGAACACCGCCACGGCGAGCTGGCCGCCCATGCGCGCGTGGATGTCGTCCACCGCGTTGCGAAAGCCCTCCACCGAGGCCAGCAGGCGCAGCGTCTCGTCGTAGACGCGCTGGCCCTCGGGCGTGAGCGCGAAGCCCGCGCGCCCGCGCCGGCACAGGGTCAGGCCCAGGCGGGTTTCCAGGTCCTTGACGTGGCGGCTCACGGTGCTGGTGCCGATGTTGAGTTCCAGCTCGGCCGCCGACATGCCGCCGCATTCGGCCACGGCCTTGAACACCTGCAAGAGGCGCAGGTCCATGTCGCTCAGCTGGCCGAGCACGGCGCGGTTCTTGGTGTTCATGGGGGTCTGGTTGTTACTTGTATAAATCCGCAAGTAAACATTGATATTGCACTATTTGAGAGATTAACACCGGGGGCAACAATCCGCCCGAGACCCGCTTTTGCCTGGGCCCGGCCCGCCTTGCGGCCGCTGTATCGCACTGGAGATTTCCCATGAGCTTCGTCAACATCGAAAAACCCGCTTCCGACGCTGGCGGTGACCGCCTGGACGCCGCCTGGCTCGACGCGCACTGGATGCCCTACACCGCCAACCGCCAGTTCAAGGCGGCCCCGCGCATGATCGTGGAGGGTAGCGGCGCTTACTACACCGACTCCGAAGGCCGCAAGATCTTCGACGGCCTGTCGGGCCTGTGGTGCACGGGCCTGGGCCATGGCCGCCGCGAGATCGCCGAGGCTGTTGGCCAGCAGGCGATGAAGCTCGACTACGCGCCGGCCTTCCAGTTCGGCCACCCGCTCTCGTTCGCGCTGGCCAACCGCATCAAGGCCATCACGCCCGATGGCCTGGACTATGTGTTCTTTACCGGCTCGGGCTCGGAAGCGGCCGACACCTCGCTCAAGATGGCACGCGCCTACTGGCGCGCCAAGGGCCAGGCCAGCAAGACGCGCCTGATCGGCCGCGAAAAGGGCTACCACGGCGTGAACTTCGGCGGCATCTCGGTGGGCGGCATCGCGGCCAACCGCAAGCTTTTCGGCCAGGGCGTCGAAGCCGACCACCTGCCCCACACCCAGCCGGCCGCCGGCTCTTTCCACAAGGGCATGCCTGCCACCGGCAAGGAGCTGGCCGACCGCCTGCTGGACGTGATCGCCCTGCACGATGCCTCGAACATCGCGGCCGTGATCGTGGAGCCCTTCTCCGGCTCGGCGGGCGTGGTGATCCCGCCCGTGGGCTACCTGCAGCGCCTGCGCGAGATCTGCACGCAGAACAACATCCTCCTGATCTTCGACGAGGTCATCACCGCCTTTGGCCGCTGCGGTGCCTGGACCGGTGCCGAGGCCTTCGGCGTGACGCCCGACATCCTGAACTTCGCCAAGCAGGTGACCAACGGCGCGCAGCCCCTGGGCGGCGTGGTCGCGACCAAGGAGATCTACGACACCTTCATGAACGCCGGCGGCCCCGAGTACATGCTCGAGTTCCCCCATGGCTACACCTACTCGGCCCACCCCGTGGCCTGCGCTGCCGGCATCGCCGCGCTGGACCTGCTGCAGAGCGAAGACGCCATCGGCCGCGTGAAGGCGCTGAGCCCGCATTTCGAGCAGGCCGTGCACAGCCTCAAGGGCAGCAAGCACGTGCTCGACATCCGCAACTACGGCCTGGCCGCGGGCATCACCATTGCGCCGCTGCCCGGCGAGCCGGCCCGCCGCCCCTACGAAATTGCGATGAACTGCTGGAAGAAGGGCTTTTACGTGCGCTACGGCGGCGACACCATCCAGCTGGCCCCACCCTTCATCAGCGAGAAGGCCGAGATCGACCGCCTCGTCAACGCCCTGGGCGACGCACTCGCGGAAACCGCCTAAGCCCGCTGCCTGCACTCCTTTCATTTCCTTTCCTTCTGCCATGAACCACGACAAGAGCGTCACCACCACCGTCGGCCACCTGATCGACGGCCAGATCGTTGCCGACACCGAGCGCACGCAGCCGGTCTTCAACCCCGCCACGGGCCAGTCCACCACCAACGTCGCCCTGGCCAGCAAGGCCACGGTGGAGCGCGCCATCGCTTCGGCCGAGGCGGCCTTCCCGGCCTGGCGCAACACGCCGCCGCTCAAGCGCGCCCGCGTGATGAGCAAGCTCAAGGTGCTGCTCGAAGAAAACGCCGACAAGATCGCCGCCATGATCACCGCCGAGCACGGCAAGGTGCTCAGCGATGCGCACGGCGAGTTGCAGCGCGGCATCGAGAACGTGGAGTACGCGAGCTATGCGCCCGAGCTGCTCAAGGGTGAGCACAGCCGCAATGTCGGCCCGGGCATCGACTCGTGGAGCGAGTTCCAGGCGCTGGGCGTCACCGCGGGCATCACGCCCTTCAACTTCCCGGCCATGGTGCCGCTGTGGATGTGGCCCATGGCGGTGGCCTGCGGCAACACCTTCGTGCTCAAGCCTTCCGAGCGCGACCCCACCAGCGCGCTGTTCATCGCCCAGCTGGCGCAGGAAGCCGGCTTGCCGCCGGGCGTGCTCAATGTGGTCAACGGTGACAAGCTGGCCGTGGACACGCTGCTGCAGGACGCGCGCGTCAAGGCCGTGAGCTTTGTCGGTTCCACGCCCATCGCCGAGTACATCTACTCCGAAGGCTGCAAGCACGGCAAGCGCGTGCAGGCGCTGGGCGGCGCCAAGAACCACGCCATCGTGATGCCCGACGCCGATATCGGCAATGCCGTGAGCGCGCTCATGGGCGCGGCCTATGGCAGCTGCGGCGAGCGTTGCATGGCCATCCCCCTGGTGGTGGCCGTGGGCGACGAGGCCGGTGACGCTGTGGTGGCGGGCCTCAAGACCGAGATCGCCAAGATGAAGGTCGGCCCGGGCACCGACAACAGCAACGACATGGGCCCGCTGGTGACCAAGCCGCACTTCGAGAAGGTCAAGTCCTATGTGGACAGCGGCGTGGCCGAAGGCGCCAAGCTGGTGGTGGACGGCCGCGGCGTGAAGGTGGCCGGCCATGAGGACGGCTACTTCCTGGGCGCCTGCCTGTTCGACAACGTCAAGCCCGGCATGAAGATCTACCAGGAAGAGATCTTCGGCCCTGTGCTGGGCGTGGTGCGCGTGAAGACGCTGCAGGACGCGATGAAGCTCATCGACGACCACGAGTACGGCAACGGCACCTGCATCTTCACGCGCGACGGCGAGGCCGCGCGCTACTTCACCGACCACATCCAGGTCGGC
>JAESFW010000392.1_pt1 | contig 20114 bp, 20 predicted proteins | sample 9269481 | NCBI WGS metagenome assembly JAESFW01 (sample SAMN14515350, study PRJNA621654) | algae metagenome | isolation source: Lyngbya sp. HA4199-MV5 and co-occurring heterotrophs from soil with... | place: USA: Ahupuaa O Kahana State Park, Hawaii | collected 2009-07-21
CATTTGCACTGAACCAAGGACGACTCCGAGCCATGGCTTGTCCTCCTAATCTCAATCTCACCGGCTTAAATTGTATTGCCTCTCTTGAAAGAGTTAGCTTAAGTTGAAACCAATGACGGTCGTTCGCCCCTACGAGGATTTGTAACCGGAATTTAGAGAATTGGTATGACCTCACACATGACCGGGATCTTACTTGATTGGCTCAAGTAAAGTGCGATATCCTCTGAAGCATGAACGATGATAGGCGTAGGGGCAGGGCAATGCCCTGCCCCTACGGTTCAATCGAACGTTAGATCATGCCTGATTCATTGCTTACCGAATTTCAAACCGCTTACCGCAACCTCGAACTGGGACCTCTGCTCGACCAGAAGGATCTCGATCGCTTCCATGTGGACTACAGCGAGGACACGATCGCGGGACTGGTGCAGCTCATTGAAGACACCAGTTCTGTTGCCAGCAAGGTGATTTTTTCGGGGCATCGCGGCTGTGGTAAGTCAACGCTGCTGGCAGAGTTTAGCCGCAGCCCGTTGCTGGGTAATCACTACTTTGCCGTGATGTTTTCAATTGCGGCTACGGTAGAAAACTCGGATGTGGATCATGTCAATATCTTGTTTGCGATCGCGCTTAACCTCATGATTGAGGCTGAAAAGCATGAGGTGGCAATTCCCAAAGCGACGCAAGCAGTGATTTACAAGTGGTTTGCCGAACAGACGCAGACCGATACAAAAGAACTGAAAGGGGAAGCCTCGTTTGGCATTGACCTCCTGAAAGCTGTCACCTTGAAGCTACAAACAAATGCAGGTGTGCGGCGCGAAATTAAGCAGAAGTTTGAGCGCAATGCCTCGGAACTGGTGGGGCAACTAAATGTGATCGCGGCAACAATTCAAGCCGCAACCAAAAAGACGATTCTGGTCATTATCGACGACCTGGATAAGCTAGAACTCGCTGTGGTTCGTCCGATCTTTCGTGACAATGTTAAAACCCTGTGTTTGCCGGGATTCCACATCATCTACACGATTCCGATGGCAACGCTGCGAGATGGTGAAATTCGTACAGTGGTGCGGACGGAAACGAATAACCAAATTGAGCAGATGCCTGTGCTGAAGCTGTTTTCTCGAGAAGAGAGCCACAACCCAGATGCAGTGCCCAATGTTGCGATGATGAACGTTCTCTGCGAAGTTCTGCATAAACGCATTCCTGATCGCTTGCTTGATCGAGCGACGGCTGAAACGCTCATTCGCTACAGTGGTGGGGTGCTGCGCGAAATTATTCGCATTGCCAACGAGTGCTGTCGAATCTGTTTGCGACAGGTGCGCCGAGAACCAGAGAATGCCGCGATCATCATTAACGATCGCATTCTTGAGGAAGCTGTCAACAACATTCGCAACGATTTTGCGCTCACCATCGGCAAGGTTGGTTACGAGATTCTGTTTAAGGTGTATCAAGACTTTGAACCCGATGATCCGCTTCAAAGGGAATTTCTGGACTTGCTGCACGAACTGACACTACTGGAATACCGTAACCATAAGGTCTGGTACGATGTGCATCCCATCGTCGTTGAGTTGTTGAGCGATCGGGGGTATGACCTCAATGCCCATTGATGCAAACCGGGTAGACCCCGACGAGCAAAATGAAGAAGCCTACGACGAATTGATCGTCAGCATCGAAGCGAGTGAGGGCACCTTGAGCCTGCTGATCGCTGCCTGCGATGACAACCGCCTGCGCGACGAAATCATTGATCGCTACGAAGCCGAACTCGCGCCCGACATCCGCAACGTTCGCCTACCCATTCAGCGCGGTGAACCCAGCCTCACGCAGACCATTCGCACGAAAGTGCAGGAGGACGAGTATCTTCGCAACGGTGAACGCACTGTTGTCACCATCACCGGAACCGAGCAGTTGTTTTTCCTCAAGCTGGGCGAAGACCGCTCCGAGCAAGAGATTTTCTTCGGCTACCTTCAATGGACACGGGAAGCACTGCGCGACTTTCACTTCCCCATCGTCCTCTGGGTCACGCACCAGCTTTTGGGACAGTTGGCTCGCCATGCCCCCGACTTCTGGAGCTGGCGCAAAGGCGTGTTTCGCTTTACCTCACGCAAATCGGTTGCCGTGCGGAGTAGCGAAATTGAAGCTATCCGTCCCGTCCTCGACGACCTGAACCTATCGGCAGACGACGATCATCTGCTGCCTCTGGAAGACCTGAAGGCGCTGATTGCCCAAACTGAAGTAAACCAGCCTAAAGACCCCTTATTAGCAAGCCTGTACAGCCAGATGGGACAGGTTTATGTGGGTAGACTGCAACGAGGTGGCGCGATCGACTATCAGAAAGAGATGGAAGCAGCGATCAGTTATTTTCGCAAAGCCGAAGGTTTGCAAGCAGAACTCGGTCAAGAAACTGACTTGGTGAATAGCTTAGGCTGGCTTGGTAGACTTTATGCGGATCAAGGACGCTACAACGAGGCAGAACCGTTGTGTATAAAGGCACTGGAAACGGGCAAGCGTCTTCTGGGTGAAGACCATTCATCTGTGGCAGACAATCTCAACAACTTGGCATCGATTTACGAATCTCAAGGACGCTATAGCGAAGCAGAACCACTATATGTGCAGGCGTTAGACATTGTGAAGCGGCAGTTAGGGATAGACCATCAGGCTACGGCAACCAATCTCAACAACCTGGCAGGACTCTATGAATCTCAAGGACGCTATAGCGAAGCAGAACCGCTTTACATGCAAGCGCTAGATATTGCAGAGCGGCAGTTAGGGACAGACCACCCAAATGTGGCAACCAATCTCAACAACCTGGCAAATCTCTACCGCGCCCTTGAACGCACCAGCGAGGCAGAGCTAATGTATGTGCAGGCGCTAGAAATGAGCAAACGCTTGCTGGGGGAAGACCATCCCGCTGTGGTAACCCGCCTTAACAACCTTGCATCACTCTACGAATCTCAAGGACGCATAAGTGAAGCCGAACCAATGTATGTGCAGGCACTAGATATTGCCAAGCAACAGTTAGGGATAGACCATCCCAATACGGTTCTTGTTCGCAAAAACCTTGAAGAGTTGCGATCGAAACTCACATCCTAGAACCGCAACCAGGAAAATTGGCTCCAAAAACTGTGGCGGTTCCTCTCTCGGTAGCCTGGATCATTCGCGTGTCTAGAAACCGGGGTTCTCCACGAAGTGGTGCGATCGCCCCTCCACTCCATATCCAGAAACCCGGTTCCTCTTGCCTCGCCAATGGAGTCTTTGCGCCTCTGGTATGAACCGTTCAGGCGGTCGATCGCGCTACCCTTTTAGGCATTCTTGCCGCGTTTGGTGTTGCGGTAAGTGCAGTTGCGCTCTTTCGCTGTTTGCCGCATGAATGAACTGATTCAGACCGTTAACCGTAGCCTGCTGACCTGGGTGAGCCGTGCGATCGACCTTCTACCAGCACTGATCCTGGCGTTGATTGTCCTGGTCATCACGCGGTACAGCGTTCGGTTGGTCAAGCGCATCCTCAAAACCAGTTCAGAGCGCCTGATTCGCAGCACGTCTTTGCGAATGCTACTGGTGCAAGTTAGTTCTGTTGCGGTTTGGGTTGTGGGTATCCTCGTCGCCTGCACCCTGGTTTTTCCCAGCTTACGGTTGGGCGACATCATCGGTCTGCTGGGCTTGAGTTCCGTTGCGGTCGGCTTTGCCTTTCAGGATATTTTCAAGAACTTTCTGGCGGGCATCCTCTTGCTGCTCAACGAACCCTTTCGCGTGGGCGATCAAATCATCATCAATGACTACGAAGGCACCGTCGAGTCCATCAACATCCGGTCTACCCAAATTCGCACCTACACCGATGAGCGGGTGGTGATTCCCAACGCGATCGTCTTCACCAGTCCGGTGCATGTCCTCACCCACTACGCCTCTCGCCGCACCGATGTAGAAATTGGGCTGCATTACGACACTCCACTCCCCGAAGCTCGACAGGTACTGATCAACGCTCTGGCAGATGTAGAGGGCGTGTTAGCCAAGCCTGCGATCGAAGTGGATGTGGTCGGGTTTGGTGACAGCGCGATCGACCTCGTGGTGCGCTACTGGACACTGCCGCAGAAAGTGCAGGTGCGCCGCATTCAAAGTGAGGCGATCGTCGCGCTTAAGCAAGCATGTGACGAGGCAGGCTTCCACATCCCCTACCCCATTCGCACGGTCTACTTACCCCAGCCGCAAATGGTCAATGATCATCACTCCATCTCAACCCATCAAAACTGAGCGATCGTTGACCCTCAGAGCATCATGCACGCACTCTAGTCATCTACCGTCGAGCCTCAAAGCATCGTGTACGAATCCTGAAACATTAAGCGCGAACCTCAACCATACTTCTACAGAGAAACAAGCTACATCGCCGAATCTTGGAGCATGATGCACGAACCCTGAAACATCAAGCGTGAACCTCAACCATTCACCGTTGAACCTCAACCATTTATCATCGAGCCTCAAAGCATCACGCACGAACCTTATACCGTTTTAATATGAAGTTGCGCGCAATAGGGCTTCGAGAATGAAGTCGTAGGTGGTCAATGACGCAATCGTTTCAGAGGCGATCACCGCGAGTTTTGAGGACAGCCGTTGGCGTAGTGCTTCGAGCGTTGGACAGATTTGCCCAGCGTGTTGTTGTTTAAGCAATAACCAGAAGCGCAGTGGCGAGTAACGCGCTCAATCCTCCTTGCTGGTAGCGCACCAACCAGCGCTTAAGGGTGGAGGGGTTGCGGTTGCAGCGTGCCGCTAGCTCACTGCGACTGTTCACCACACCCTGCTTTAACCACACCAGCATCTGGAAGCGTTCTTGTTGGCTCACCGTGCGAGCCTTTTCCAGGGATTTCTCTAACTGTGCCAAACTTTCTGTCGCGGTGACGCGGAAGGGTCGTCCTTGCATAGCTCATGGGCTCAAAGGGGACACCTCCATTTTGATGCAGCTTCATATTTAATTGGTATTAGGTAGTGGCGATTTTTACAAAAGAAATGACCCAACGTAGTGCGGGTATCTTTCGTAAAGCCATCGGAGAGATGCCTATACCTTGTGAGCAAACGTCATCATGTCAACCCGGTAAACATCTGTATAGTCTGGTTGCCGAATTGACTCTTGACAGATGCGGTAATGACCGTCGTGCCCCGGATCGTACTCACGTTCTGCGGTGTTGTGCAGCACGATCATGCCACCGGATTTTACATGCGGCGCAAAAAATTCATAGGTCTCGCGGGCACCTACTGGCGACTGATCACCATCCAGGTAAAGCAGGTCGATCGGCGTAGACCAGGTTTTACCCACTTCTTGTCCGGTAGCTTTGTGTGCCTTCACCCAGTCAGTCAGCCCAGCGCGTGCTATATTTTCTGCGAACCATTGATCAAGGGGTATCCGGCGGCGCTTTGCTACTCGTAGATAAAATGGTACCGAAAACTCATCGCCCGACGCATCAAAGGGATCGATGCAATGCACATGTCCACTCCCCTGCAACTTCCGTGCGCCTGCTAGCAGAACGGCAGACTTACCGACAAAAGAGCCAACCTCCACAACAACGGGGTTTGGTGGCAAGCTATAGACAGCCTGGGCAAGCGCTACAGATTCATTTTCTTGCACCCATCCAGGTATGTAACAAGAGTAAGCAAGGTACTTACCCAGGTCTCCATATTTCAGGCGATAGGTTAGAGGAAGAATTGTATACGATCGTATACGCCGCTTCGCCCTTTTTACCAAACTTTCGGGAGCCAGTCCCATAGGTTTTCTCCTGCATGCCCTGAACTTCTCTATCAAGCTATCTTGAAGCTAGAAAAACCTATGTTGCTTACAAGACATATGTTGCTTGCAAGACTATTGCTTGCAAGGCATAAAACAGAACTTTGAATAGAATTTGAGAGAACCTGAGTTCGGGATAAGCTGAAACCCTTACGCCATCGTTGCTTATGTCAAGCTCTCGCCAGCGTGTTTGCGGTGTTTCAGCCGAGCAGCACCGCTTCAGCGTGCTTAACCCGGACTGACGTTAATCTCCTCTGCGTCTTCTGCACCAGCGAGTGGAATGTGATTACTATATCTATTAAGTACAAGAAGCCTGTGAGAGACTTTGTAAGCATTGGCTTTAGTGTTGAACCATGAGCATCACAGTTGGTGATTTAGCCTTCGATCGCCAAGGAGAATCGCATGTTTGAGTATCTTCCTCCTCTGAATGACCACAACCTTCCCTATCCGGATACATTGCACCCGATCGTCGTTCACTTTGTCATTGCAATGGTGCTGTTTGCTGTCTTCTGTGACGTGGTAGGCGCAATCACCCGCAATACGCGACTGTTTGAGGTGAGTTGGTGGAATCTGTTCTTTGCGACGATTTCCATTTTTATTGCGGTGCTGTTTGGGCAAGTTGAGGCAGGGCTGGCAGAGCCGTATGAGGCGGCACGATCGGCGCTGAATATTCATACGCTGCTGGGTTGGTCGTTGTCGGCAATTTTGGCCGCGATCACCGCATGGCGCTTCATCATTCGCTCGCGTGATCCGCAAAAATTACCGATGCCGTTTATTGGCGTTGGTGTGCTGCTGAGTGCGCTGGTGTTTTATCAAGTCTATCTCGGCGACAAATTGGTTTGGGTGTATGGGCTGCACAGTGTACCCGTAGTGGAAGCCATTCGAGACGGAGCGCTGCAATGAACCCAGAACTGATTCAACAGGTGGGTGATCAACTGGGTGCCAATGGGTTGCCCTATACCATTCCCATTCATCCAAACTTAGTCCACATTACGCTGGGGCTATTCATCATCGCGATCGCCTTTGACATTGCAGGCGTGCTGTTTCCGCTGGAGAAATCAATCCTCAAGTTTTTGTCGATCGATGCGGTGCGATCGAATTTCTTTGATGTCGGTTGGTATAACGTCGTTGCGGCAGCCGTCGTCACGTTTTTTACCGTCGCGGCAGGCTTTTATGAAGTCATGCTGGCAGTGCCCTCTGCTGATGTGAAAAGTGCCTGGGGCTTGGGAGCGATGGAAACGATGCTCTGGCATGGTCTTGGCGGTGTATTGCTGCTGGCGCTCATCGTTGGGATGGCGGTTTGGCGAGGCTTTCAGCGCTTTGTGTGGCGAAAGGATACTGTCAGACAGGTGCAGTGGAGCTATGTGCTGACAGGCATTTTCATTCTGGGCGTTATGTTCCTCCAGGGCACTCTAGGAGCACATCTGGGCGGCGAATTTGGCATCCACAATACGGCAGATCAACTGTTGCGCCTGGGTCAAGACCCCAATGTTGTGTTGAAGTAACCAAGTGTTGAAGTAACTCACTGAAATTTGACCAAACTGAAGGTCAGCAGAATTGGGGCAACAGGAGCTTATTGCGATGAGACTATTGCGTTATTGGCCGTGGGTTGGGTATGCGGGCTTTGTTTTCCTGGTCAGCTTGTGGATGGGTCAACAGTCATACAGTTGGCTCCCCCCGCAGGCTACTGCTGAATCGCTGCTCATTGATGACCTGTTCAGCTTTCTGGTGGTTTTGGGCACGATCGTCTTTCTGGGCGTGTTTGGCGTGTTGATGCTGGCGATTCTGACCAGTCAAGTGAGCCGTTTTGACATCAGTGATGGACCGCCGATCGAAGGCAACGTCACGCTAGAAGTAGTCTGGACGCTGATTCCCGTAGCTTTGGTGCTCTGGATCGTGACCAGCAGCTTCAACGTGTATAACCAGATGAACATTCGCGGACCGATGGACGTAGTGCATTTGCATCACATGGGTATGGAGCCTGCCTATGCCGCCACTCTGGATGAGGAAGGACAGCCGATCGAAGAAATCGAAGTCAACGCAAAACAGTGGGCGTGGACATTCCACTATCCCAAGCAGAATGTCACCAGTACAGAACTGCACGTTCCGGTCGATCGTCGCATTCGCCTCGCGCTCTACTCCGAGGATGTGCTGCACGGTTTCTACGTCCCCGCCTTCCGCCTGAAGCAAGATATTTTACCCAAACGCACGATCGACCTCGAATTCACGCCCATCCTGAAAGGCAAATATCGGCTCGAAGATTCCCAGTTCAGCGGCACCTATTTTGCAGCGATGCAGGCAGATGTCCTCGTCGAAGCGCCGGACACCTATCAAAACTGGCTCAAACAAGCCGCTGCCACCAAACCCACCCCTGCTTTCAATCAAGCCTACTCCGAATACTATCGCGGCGAACCCAACAAACCCGTCGAAGTCGGCTGGGCTTCTGTGCCTCCTGCCAAACCGCCATTAGTCAACCAACCCACACCAGAAGGCATTGATGAGGAAGTGCCCGATAAGAAAGGGATTGAGAAAGACATGGGGGAGGGGAGTAGGGAGTAGGGAGTAGGGGAAGGAGTTTTGAGTTTTGAATTCAGGAGCCGCCAGGATTCAGGAACCAACCTTTTAGCCTTTAGCCTACTGTGCCGCAGAAGCAAGCTACATCCTTTAGCCTCTGCCTCCTGCCTTCTGCCTCCTGCACTCTGCCTTCTGCCTCCCTCTAACAACCAGCAACTAACAACCAACAACTTTTGATGTCCAATATTGCAGTCGAAAACCTGGGTAATGGGAGTGAGTCAGAACCCCAAAGCAAGCCCCCTGAATGGCGGCGCTATTTTTCGTTTAGCCGTGATCACAAAGTCATTGGGATTCAATATCTCGTTACGTCGTTTGTGTTCTTCCTGATTGGCGGGTTTCTAGCCATGATCATTCGGGCAGAGCTGCTTACGCCCAAATCGGATGTGGTTGATCGTGCCCTCTATAACGGCGTGTTCACCATGCACGGCTCGATCATGATCTTTCTGTGGATCTTTCCCACACTGGTCGGGCTGGCAAATTACCTGGTGCCGCTGATGATTGGCGCACGCGATATGGCGTTTCCTACGTTGAATGCCGTGGCGTTCTGGATGGTGCCTGTGTTTGGACTCTTGCTGCTGAGTAGCTTTTTGCTGCCCAATGGCACCGCTCAGGCAGGCTGGTGGTCGTATCCGCCTGTGAGCATTCAAAACCCCGGTCGAGAGGTGATCAACGGGCAGTTTTTGTGGATCTTAGCCGTCGCGGTATCGGGTGTGTCGTCCATCATGGGCGCAGTGAACTTTGTCACGACGATCGTGCGGATGCGGGCACCGGGCATGACCTACTTTCGGATGCCTGTCTTTGTATGGACGGTGCTGAGTGCTCAACTGCTGCAACTGGCAGGTTTACCCGTGCTAACGGCTGGAGCGGTCATGCTCCTGTTTGACCTCACCTTTGGCACGTCATTTTTCAATTCCGATAAAGGCGGCAATCCGCTGCTGTACCAACACTTTTTCTGGTTCTATTCCCACCCTGCGGTGTATGTGATGGCATTGCCCATCTTTGGCGTGTTCTCCGAAATTCTGCCTGTTTACGCTCGCAAGCCGTTGTTTGGCTACCGGGTCGTTGCGATTTCGTCGATCGCCATTTCAGGACTCAGCATTCTGGTCTGGGTACACCACATGTACGCCAGCGGCACTCCTGGTTGGATGCGGATGATTTTTATGTTCACAACCATGTGCGTCGCCGTACCCACGGGCGTAAAAATCTTTGCCTGGACAGCCACCGTCTGGCGCGGCAAGTTGCGGCTCGAAACGCCCATGCTGTTTGCCCTGGGTGGCGTAATCATGTTCCTGTTTGCAGGCATTACAGGCGTGATGCTGGGTTCCGTGCCGATCGACATTCATGTGAATAACACCTACTTTGTCGTTGGGCATTTCCACTACATCGTCTATGGCACGATCGCAATGGGCATGTTTGGTGCCATCTACCACTGGTTCCCTAAGATGACCGGACGCATGTATTACGAAGGCTTGGGCAAACTCCACTTCTGGCTGGCATTCATCGGCACCAACCTCTGCTTTTTACCCATGCATCCGTTAGGCTTGCAGGGAATGCTGCGCCGCGTTTCATCCTACGATGACCAATACGCCTTCTGGAACGTGCTTGCCAGTCTGGGCGGTTTCTTGTTGGGCATGTCCACACTCCCCTTTATTCTGAATATCGTCGGCTCTTGGGTACAGGGCAAAAAAGCCCCAGACAATCCCTGGCGTGCGATCGGGCTAGAATGGCTCGTCCCTTCCCCTCCCCCCGAAGAGAACTTTGAAGAAATCCCGATCGTCATCTCAAAGCCCTACGGCTACGGCATGAACGAACCACTGACTGCGACAGAATCCCCTGAAAAAGTGGCGGCAACGCAATAGGGAAGTTATTAGTTGTTGGTTTTTAGTTGTTAGAAGGCAGAAGGTGGAACACCGCAGAGACGCAGAGGCGCGGAGATTTAACTCAAAACTTCTTCCCCTACTCCCTACTCCCTACTCCCCACTCCCCACTCCCCCATTATGGATACCTCAGTCACGCCCGAACACTTGCAGTCTGCACCCGAAAAGGATGGCATACCCGGTGAACATGCTGACAATCGCATGTTTGGTTTCATCGTGTTTTTGCTATCAGAAAGTATGGTTTTTCTGGGCTTTTTTGGCGGCTACATTGCCCTTAAGTTGACGACAGCAGATTGGCTTCCCCCCAATGTTGATGGGCTAGAAATTTTTAATCCAGCAATTAATACGGCGGTTCTCGTTTCCAGCAGTTTTGTGATTTACTTTGGAGAACTGGCGCTGGAGCGTCATAAGCTGAACCTTTTTCGCTTGTTCTTATTTGCAACAGCGGCGATGGGCACTTACTTTTTGGTGGGTCAGGCGATCGAATGGAACGGTCTCAACTTCGGACTCACCACTGGCTTATTTGGCGGTACATTCTATTTGCTAACTGGCTTTCACGGACTCCACGTCTTTATTGGTATTTTGCTCCAACTGGGTGTGCTGATTCGCTCTTTTACTCCTAAACACGCTACGCCAGAAAATCATTACGGTTTCGCAGCAACATCCTTGTTCTGGCACTTCGTTGATGTCATTTGGATTATTTTATTCAGCCTAATTTACTTGTGGCAGTGAAGATGAAGGCAGAGGGCAGAAGGCAGGAGGCAGGAGGTAAAAGAAATCAGGCTTTGAGTTTGTTAATGGTAGCGACTAAGATTTTTTGCATTTCTTCAACTTCTTTGAGTAGAGTAACGAAGCTTTGCTCGCTGGTTAACTTGACTCGTTGAGCAATGATTAACTGAGTATCAAGTTCTCGCAAAGACCCCAAGGCAATATGTAGGAATTGAACGTACTCCGCCTTAGTTTTTCTACCATAACCTTCAGCAATATTAGAAGCGGTAGAGACAGATGCGCGCCTGATTTGACTGGTTAACCCGTACAATTCTGAGCCTGGAAAATTCTTCGTTAATTCATAACATTGAACCGATAAATCAACACTCTTTTCCATATAAATTGCTCTCTATAACTCATAGCTAACGGAATTATTATCCAATCTATTAAATTCACTTCTAGACTACCCACATTGCATCAGTAATCTTCTATTTCCGCCTCTTTCTTCCTCTTCTGCCTCCGACCCTCTGCCTTCTGCCTCTCCTGCCTCCTATTCCCTTCTGCCCTCTGCCTTCTGCCTCTTCTGCCTCCTATTCCCTTCTGCCCTCTGCCCTCTGCCTCCTGCCTTTCCCCAAACATTTACTCAAGCGGAGACCACTAATGATTATCGATGATCAGTATTACGACGTAATTATTATTGGTACGGGCGCGGGTGGAGGAACGTTAGCATACAAACTTGCTCCTACGGGAAAGAAAATCCTCATCCTGGAACGGGGCGACTTTATGCCGCTTGAGGAGCAGAACCGCAGCAATGTGGATGTGTTTCGTAAAGAGCGTTACCATGCGCCCGAACAGTGGTATGACCTTGCAGGTGAACCGTTTTCACCACAGACGAATTATGCGGTGGGGGGCAACACTAAAATTTACGGCGCGGCGCTGTTGAGACTGCGAGAACGCGATTTTGAAGCGGTCGAACACCAAGAGGGCTTGTCGCCAGAGTGGGGGCTAAACTATCAGGACTTTGAGCCGTACTACACGGAAGCAGAGCAACTCTATAAAGTGCATGGGCAAGCGGCTGATGATCCGACTGAGCCGACTCATAGTGCTGAGTATCCCTATTCTGCCGTGGCGCACGAACCGCAGATCCAAGAGGTTGTAGACGCGATCGCCCAGCAAGGACTCCACCCTACTGCTCTCCCCTTAGGGCTGACGCGACAGGAGGATGACCCGACGAATGATGCAGAGGTTAGCGGCATTTCGCCAGCGCTTAAGTTCCCAAACGTGACGCTTAAAACCAACGCGAAAGCGATGTATCTGCACACCAACGAGTCGGGCAAGATCGTGAAAGCTGTCCAGGCAGAGGTAAATGGCAAACCCCATCTGTTTCTGTGTGATCTGGTGGCGGTGTCTTGCGGCGCGATTAATTCGGCGGCACTGTTGCTGCGATCGGCAAACGAAGCGCATCCCAACGGCATTGCCAACCGTTCTGATCTGGTGGGACGCAACCTCATGAAGCACCAGATTACCTCCGTCGTGCAACTCAGCGCCTCAAACTCTGGCACATTCCAGCGCAGTGTCAGCGTGAATGATTTCTACTGGGGTGAAAAAGAGTTTCCTTATCCGATGGGTCACATTCAAAATACAGGCGGCTTGCTGCAAGATGTGATCTTTGCCGAATCGCCGCCCATTCTTTCGGTATTTGCCAAAGTGCTGCCCAATTTTGGGCTACAACAATTAGCCACGCGATCGATCGGCTGGTGGGTGCAGACTGAAGATTTGCCCGATCCAAATAATCGTGTCCGAGTGAACGGGAACAAGCTTTACGTCGATTACACCGCCAACAATACTGAGTCACACGAACGCCTGGTGTATCGCTGGACAGAAGTGCTGAAGGCGATCGAAAAATCTGTCAAGCAAACCGTCCTCCAGCGCAGTGGCATCCATCCCAGTGGCGAAGTGCCTCTATCTGTTGTGGCGAACCAATGTGGCACCTGTCGCTTTGGCACCGACCCAACGACCTCTGTGCTGGATCTGCATTGCCGCGCCCATGAGGTGGATAATCTGTATGTCGTTGATGGTAGCTTTTTCCCATCGAATGCTGGAGTCAGTCCAGCGTTGACGATTATTGCCAATGCGCTGCGAGTGGGGGATCATTTGGTCGATCGACTATAGGCAAGCCAACGCCACTCCATGATCGACCAATTGCCCCACTGCTGCGTTGAGCAATGGAGCAATTATTCAGTAAATGTTGTTGTGACATCTGCACAGCACTGTAGCAGAGCCAAGTTCAGACAGCACAAAGCGCTACGCAAGCCCTGTATTTGCTCCAGGCTTACCCGTCGCCAATTCAACCTTAATAATGGTGCCGCCCTGTTTTTGAATGCGTTGCTGTTCACGAAACCAGTTATCGTAAGGCACCAGCTTCGTGAAATAGGTATTTTGCAGTTCCCGCTGCGTCCGAATGCGAGTCTGACTGGGAACACAAGCAGTAATTTTAAAGAAGCGCATAGGAATGATATCTCCGGGTTAAGGGCGTAACAGAGGGAAGAAATTTTGGATTTGAACAAACGTCACCGGGATTGAAATGGCTCTAGTCACTCCTGGCGAAAAGAGTGCAATGACCTTTCTTTGAGCGTCGAGCGCCTCTCAGGTGTTAAGCAAGTTTGGAAGTTAGAAGTCAATGTTAGACCGTTAAAACAAAACGCTGATGCGATTAGCCTTTGACAGGCTAGCACTCACTCCGAACTTCCAAACCCACAAAAGCGACTTGCTATTCCAGAATCAAGCTTCCGCAATAGCTGCCAGCTTAGCTCTAGCTCAAGCCAGAGGAGATGTAGTCGAGGTAAACGCCCAGTTCTTTGCCAGCATCAGAACCGACCAAACCAGCCGCAACTTCTTTGATCGCTTGGATGGCTTGAATGGTCGCAGAAACAGGCACGCCCAGGGAGTTGTAGGTTTCTTTCAAGCCGTTGAGCACGCGCTCATCCAGGATGGACGGATCGCCAGCCAACATAGCGTAGGTGGCATAACGCAGGTAGTAGTCGAGGTCGCGGATGCAGGCAGCATAGCGACGGGTGGTGTACATGTTGCCGCCGGGACGGGTGATGTCAGAGTACAGCAGGGATTTTGCCACCGCTTCTTTGACGATCGCAGCCGCATTCGCGCTCACGGTGCCTGCTGCCCGAACCCGTAATTCACCTGTGCTGAAGTAGGCTTTCAGCTTTTCTAGCGCGCTGCTGTCCAGATACTTGCCCTGAACGTCAGCAGAATTAATAACAGAAGTAATTGCGTCTTGTGCCATGATTTTGAGTCCTCAGAGTTTCGTAATTTTCAAATACTTAGCAGTGTGCAGAAATTACTGCAAAGCACCAATCACGTAGTCGAAATATGCACTAGCTTCAGCCGCATCTTCACCAGAAAGGAGAGAGCTAGCAACACTCTTAAGACCACGAACACCTTCGCCAACAGCCGCGATCGGGGTTCCCAGAGAAGAGTACATTTCACGCACGCCTACGACACCGATTTCTTCAATCGGAGTGATGTCACCAGCGACAATACCGTAGGTCACAAGACGCAGGTAGTAGTCGAGGTCACGCAGGCAGGTTGCGGTCATTTCTTCGCCATACGCATTGCCACCAGGGGACACCACGTCAGGGCGCTTTTGGAATAGCTGATCGCCAGCTTGTCTGATGATGCGCTCACGGGATTCGGTCAGCGTTTGAGCGATCCGCAGTCTCCGTTCGCCAGTGGCAACGAAGCTCTTGATGCGATCGAGTTCGCCAGGACCGAGGTAGCGCGCTTCAGCATCTGCATTCACGATCGATTTCGTGACAATACTCATTGATGGATTCCTCCAGAAGAATGTAACCGATGATGTTACGGGTCGTGTGTTAAAGGATGGTCGGGCATCATAGCGTTGCACCGACATTAGACCTGTACCGCCAAGCATCCAGTCCGCCTTAGCAGTCAGAACTTCCGAGCCTTCAGACAAATTTGGTCTTTCAGGCTTCTGAGCACTTGGATGGCACAGGTGCTTCAGACTCAGTTCCCTTCCGTAGTTAATTTTGCGGCATCACGCTCCCTGTCCCTGGTGGTGTGTAATAGTTTGTAATATTATCCTCATGTTGAGAGAGGAGCGGCGATCGTCTGTCCTATAGCACGTTTTACGCATCCGCGAGCATTTTAATTCTGGCAATCACGCTGGATTATCTGGTGGGTGACCCCAAAGGATGGTGGCATCCTGTCCAGGGGATGGGTTGGATCATCACGTCCGTTTCGCAGTTGGCATTTCGGTGTTTGCAAGCACCTCCGGCTCTGCGTTGTGCTGGAGTGCTTTTGGGAAGTGGATTAATTGTAGGCAGTGGGCTAGTAGGCTGGCTGCTCGTGGCGATCGGTTATCACATCCACCCTCTAATCGGCACGGCTGTTGGCAGCATTCTACTGGCAAGTTGCTTTGCCGCCAGAAGTCTCCGTGAGGCAGCATCAGACGTTTTAAGTCCACTACAGACGGGAGCCTTAGACGAAGCTCGTTTGCGCTTAAGCCAGTACGTTGGTCGGGATACCGATCGCTTGCACGAATCAGATCTGTTACGCGCCGTGTTTGAGACGGTGACAGAAAACGCTACCGATGGCGTGCTGGCACCCTTGTTTTATGCGCTCCTAGGGGCACTCTTGCCGGATGTCGGTAGCATTCCATTAGCGCTGGCATACAAAGCTGCTAGTACGCTGGATTCGATGGTGGGCTACCGCGATTCTCCCTACACTGATTTAGGCTGGTTCAGCGCCAAAACAGAGGATGTGCTGACCTGGATACCGTGTCGCTTAACTGTGCTGACGATCGCCCTGCTTTCCTGCCGCCCCCTCCACGTCTGGAAGCTGTGCCAGCGCGATGCGCCTCAAGATCCCAGTCCAAATTCTGGTTGGAGTGAATGTGCGTATGCCGCCGCTTTAGATGTACAGGTCGGAGGCATCAACTGGTATCGAGGCGTTGCTAAACCCAAACCACTCCTGGGCGATGCGGTACAGCCTATAAGCGCACAGGTAATCGATCGTGCCCTTCAACTCACCCGCTGGAGCATTTTGCTCTGGCTGGCAGTGTTCTTGTTCACCTGTTTCCTGCTCAGCCTCGCACAACGGTAACAGCTCAAGTCAATGATGGCAGTAAAACTCAAACTCAGCGCTAACGGCTTTTAACCATCCGCTGCTTTGCACGATTAGTCTGCTTTCAGAAGCGATCTCTCAAGGCTGTTTACCTACTTGCGCTGATGCAGAATCCACTAACTCTCTTTGCGCCAGCACCATACGGACTTCGGGTTCATGGGCGCGACTCCAGGTCACTAAAGAATCAATGACAGGAGCAAGCGTTTGACCGAAATCCGAGAGTCGATATTCAACTTTCGGCGGCATGACGGCATACATAGTACGAATGATCAAGCCATCACGTTCCAACTCGCGTAATTGCTGAGCAAGCATTTTGTGAGTAATGCTCGGCATTTCCCGTTGGAACTCGCTGTAGCGTAAAACCTTGTAAAGATGCAATTTCCAAAGAACACGCGGTTTCCACTTGCCTGACATGAGAGCAATTGCAGCATCAACCGGACACATTGTATACCGCTCTTTTGAAGCCATTTCATACTTTCCTTTTCGAGAGTATCTACCAAAAAAGTGCATTATTGACGTAATGATAGCAGAGCCATAGAGTGAGCTTGTGAGTCCGGACTTCACTTCGAGCAACCAACCAAATTTTGGAGTACAGGATGAGCAAGTTTTTTGTCTACACTGAAGTGCAGTTTTCTGTACCCTTCGATCAAGCCCCCTGGCGTAGACTCAACCCGATTTTGAAAACACAAAAAGGTCTTCAAAACAAAACTTGGTTGAGCGGCGTGCAAAACAACTCAGTTGGTGGCTTCTATGAGTTTGATTCGCTTGAAAATGCTCAAGCGTTCGCTTACGACTACTTTCCAACAGAAGCCAAGGCAATTGGGGCAGCATTCACAACCCGGATCTTTGACGGCAATGTGACGGAAGAAGCCAGTCGTTTCTTAAATTCACCTTATTACAATTAGCCTTTGCGACTCCCAGGTGGACTGGTGAGTCGTCAAACCTAAATAGATTCATCGCCTTCTCCTGCTGAAAGCGATGAATCTATGGCTCTCCTCTACCCTAAATCCCACCATGAAAGCCCTGAATGAAATTAACTAACCCAATCAAGGGTGGAAGATGAGCAGAAGCAGACTGAGGCGCGATCGAGGCTACAGTTGGATCGAGATTTGCCATCATGCGTTTGCCAAACAAAGGATGGCTATACAGCGTCAAGGGATGATTGCTGGAATTTACTAACACAGCTTTGGTTGGCGCTTGAAAAAAGGGAATTTTGGCGAGGGTTTGCAAGGATGTGTCTGAGAGTTTGAACTCATTCACCTGCGCGATCGTCAGCGTGAGGGCTGTTTTAAGCGGTTGAAACCAATCTGCTGCACCAAACCGCTGTTCCATCTCTGGTGACAGCAGCAGTTTGGCGAGAGCGATCGTCCGTTGGTTCACCTCTGGCGCATCTTTAAACGGAAACAGGGCAATGCAGCACATCGCAAACAATTGCTCATCGCGGCTCAGCTCAAACGCGAGCGTCGTGCGGCGGCGACCAACCTGAATGTTTGGGGGAGTAACAGTTAAGTGATAGTGCTGCGCCACCTGGCGATACGTGACAGCTAACGCATAGTGGGCATCCTGGTTCAACACATCATCGATCGTCAGCCGCATGGTTGGTGGTGCCGCATGAAAAAACGCCGCATCATCAGAGAACCGATAGATTTTGCTCTGGTCGCCGATCGGGCTGAGATCAACCCAATCACAGATAATGCCGTCTGTTTTGACACCAAAGCGCGGCACATCATAGAGCTTTGCACCTGTTAACGTTGCGCCACTCAGGTCGGCACCCACCCAATCGGCACCAATCAGATTTGCTCGCGTCAGATCGACATGCACCAGCGTTGTGCCAATCAGGTTCGCGTTAGTCAGGTTCGCGCCAGTCATATTTGCCCCACTCAGCTTGGCACCGCTGAGATCAGCACCGCTCAGATCGGCACCGCTGAGATCTGCCCACCGCAAGTTCGCCCTACTCAGGTTGACTCCTCGGAGATTTGTGCGGCTGAGATTAGATTGCCGTAATTCTGTACTGCTGAGGTCAGCACCGCTGCAATCGGCACTGCTGAGATCGGTGCCGTGAAGGTTCGCTTCTGCCAGGTTTGCCCCGGTAAACACCGTCCATTTCAGATCTGCACGGCTGAGATTCGCGTTTGAAAGGTTGGCGTTACGAAGTTTGGCATCTTTGAGATCGGCACCACTCAAGTTTGCGTTGCTCAGGCTGGCGTTGCTCAAATCTGCCCTGGACATCTCGGCTCGGACGAGAGAGGCTTGGCTCAGTTCGGCGCGAGTCAAATCAGCCAGCGTCAAATTAGCAACGTTCAGAATGGCTTCGCTCAGGTTGGCATTCGTCAGGTTGGCACCGCTAAGTTTCGCCACATTGAGTTTGGTGCGACGCAGGTTCGTTTCGCTTAAGTTGGCTCCGCTTAAATTGGCAACGCTCAAGTCGGCTCCACTGAGATCTGCATGACTCAGATCGGCTCCGCTCAGATTAGCTTCATTCAAATTGATGCCCGCAAAGGCGCGATCGCCATCCGCGTATCGTTTTAGAACATCCTCAGGTTTCATCCAAGTTACCTTTACAGCACTCTTAGGCTGCTCTAAAGCCATTCGTTCGTTCACTGAAACATTTTAGTGTAGCGGTAAAGTAGTCAGCACGGGTGAGGCAACCACAGTCCACGCTTTAGAGTGCCCGTATCTCGTTTGCAAATTAGCGTGAAGTCTCCTAATTCCTCTGTAAATGCGTCTGAGTGGTCAGGCGATCGTCAACAAGGGGTGCCGACTGAGACGAATAGCCGCGTGCAACGGCTTACGGTAGTCTAGAAGCTCTAAGGCTGAATGGGATGGCATCGCAGGATAGCGCTCCACTTTGGATTGTGAGCGAAGGATGCCGACGAAATCGTTGCTCACCAAGCCCACACACTCATACATAGTTGGAAAGTTGGAAGTGCTCTATGAAGGTTGGCATTGTTGGACTGGGGCTGATTGGCGGTTCGCTAGGGCTGGCGTTGCGATCGCACGGTCACACCGTTCTGGGCGTGAGCCGTCAGTCCCACACCTGTCGGCGGGCGATCGACCGGGGAGCTGTGGATGATGCGAGCCTTGACCACAGCCTGATGCACGCTACTGATGTGGTGTTTCTCTGTACTCCGCTAGCGGTAATGCAGGCAACCGTTGTAGAGCTGGTGCCACACTTAGCCGCCGAGACCGTCTTAACCGATGTGGGATCGGTAAAAGGTTGGGTCGTGGAGACGATCGCGCCCCTCTGGGCTAACTTTGTGGGTGGGCACCCGATGGCAGGCACCGCAGAAAGCGGCATTGAGGCAGCCTTGCCAGATTTATTCACCCACGCGCCTTACGTCTTAACGCCTACTGAAACAACCCCCGCACGCGCAGTTCAGCTTGTTGAAGCACTGGTGCAACCGTTGCAAACCCAGATCTATCACTGCCATCCCGATGACCACGATCGCGCCGTTGCCTGGATCTCCCACTTGCCCGTCATGACCAGTGCCAGCCTGATCGCCGCCTGTATAGGGGAAGCGAATCCAACCGTTTTAGAGTTGGCACACGCTCTTGCCAGTTCTGGCTTTCGGGATACCAGTCGTGTGGGTGGCGGCAACCCTGAACTGGGTGTCATGATGGCACGGTACAACCAGGCGGCGCTCACCCGATCGCTCCACGCTTACCGCAACACCCTTGATCAAGTGATCACTCATATTGAACATTCTGACTGGCGATCGCTCGAAGCCTTGTTAAAGCAAACTCAACAGGCGCGATCGGATTTTTTGTAGAAGGAGTGAGGAGGCAGGGGACAAGGAATAGCAACCGAATGCTTCGCCCGTACAGGGATATCTTCTTTCTCAAAAATCTCCTTACTCAAAAATCTCATATGTAACGTCCCTACAGACGGGAAGTGGTTCAGGTTAATTAACTGGAGTTTAGACTAACGGCACGTGGGAACGGCTCAACTCCTTGCAAGAAGTGAGTGAGATGGCAGGAACAACGCCATCAGCGATTAAGCAGACTTCTTGTTATCCACTTTAGGGTTGCGAAAT
>JAESFW010000393.1_pt1 | contig 20071 bp, 20 predicted proteins | sample 9269481 | NCBI WGS metagenome assembly JAESFW01 (sample SAMN14515350, study PRJNA621654) | algae metagenome | isolation source: Lyngbya sp. HA4199-MV5 and co-occurring heterotrophs from soil with... | place: USA: Ahupuaa O Kahana State Park, Hawaii | collected 2009-07-21
ATTGCCACCGTGAACAACGGCCACATGATCGAGATGCAAAAGCTCTCCAAGAACTTCGAGCAGGCCAACCCCGACATCAAGCTCAAGTGGGTCACGCTCGAAGAAGGCGTGCTGCGCCAGCGCGTCACCACCGACATCGCCACCAAGGGCGGCCAGTTCGACGTGATGACCATCGGCATGTACGAAGCCCCCATCTGGGGCAAGAAGGGCTGGCTGCAGGAGCTCAAGACCGACGCCGCCTACGATGTGGACGACCTGCTGCCCGCCATGCGCAACGGCCTGTCGGTCGATGGCAAGCTGTTCGCTGCGCCGTTCTACGGCGAAAGTTCGATGCTGATGTACCGCAAGGACCTGGCCGACAAGGCCGGCGTGCAGGTGCCCGAGCGCCCCACCTGGCCGCAGATCAAGGACCTGGCCGCCAAGATCCACGACCCCAAGAACGGCGTGTACGGCATCTGCCTGCGCGGCAAGCCGGGCTGGGGTGACAACATGGCCTTCCTGACCACGCTGGTCAACACCTTCGGCGGCCAGTGGTTCGACATGCAGTGGAAGCCGCAGCTCGAATCCAAGCCCTGGAAGGACGCCATCGGCTTCTACGTGGACCTGCTCAAGAACTATGGCCCACCCGGCTCGTCGGCCAACAGCTTCAATGAAATCCTGGCACTGACCAACTCGGGCAAGTGCGGCATGTGGATCGACGCGACCATCGCCGCATCCTTCGTGAGCGACCCCAAGCAGTCCAAGGTGGCCGACCAGATGGCCTTTGCCCAGGCCCCCACCATGAACACGCCCAAGGGCGCCAACTGGCTGTGGTCGTGGAACCTGGCCATCCCGGCCGGTTCGAAGAAGGTGGACGCTGCGCAGAAGTTCATCACCTGGTCGACCAGCAAGGAGTACGTGCAGCTCGTCGCCAAGACCAATGGCTGGGCCAATGTGCCCACCGGCACCCGCAAGAGCACCTACGCCAGCCCCGAGTTCCAGAAGGCGGCCCGTTTTGCCGCGGCCGAGAAGGTCGCCATCGACTCGGCCAACCCCACCGACTCCACCCTGCCCAAGAGCCCGTATGTGGGCGTGCAGTTTGCTGCGATCCCTGAGTTCCAGGCCATCGGCATCGCCGTGGGCCAGCAGATGAGCGCGGCCCTGGCCGGCAAGACCAGCGTGGATGCGGCGCTCAAGGCGAGCCAGGTCTCCGCTGACCGCGAAATGAAAAAGGGCGGCTACTACAAGTAAGCACCCATCCGGCTACTGCGCGGCCCGATCTGGGGGCGGTGTTCCTCGCCGTACGGGAGTACGGCTCCGGTACAGCACCCCCACCTCGGGCCGCTCGCTACGCCGGCTGAGCGCTTACTTTGCTGTTGCCGGAGGCTCGCCTGAAGCTCCCGACGTGAAGCCTATCTGGCCGCTCGCTTCGTTCTGACCCTCGCGACGTGATCCTGTCCAGACTTTCTCCGAGACTCCCATGAACCGCCTGCTCCCCCGCCTGCTGCTCACGCCCGCCATGGCCACGCTCTTCCTGTGGATGATCGTGCCGCTGGTGATGACGATCTACTTCTCGCTGATCCGCTACAACCTGATGCAGCCGGACCAGACCGGCTTTGCCGGGCTGGAAAACTTCGAGTTCTTCGTCACCGACCCTTCGTTCGGCACGGCGGTGGTCAACACCTTGCTGCTGCTGGGCAGCGTGATTCTCATCACGGTGGTGTTCGGCATCGCCATCGCGCTGCTCATCAACGAGCCGTTCGCGGGCCGGGGCATCGTGCGGGTGCTCTTGATCTCGCCCTTCTTCGTCATGCCCACGGTGAATGCGCTGATGTGGAAGAACATGATGATGAACCCCATCTACGGCGTGCTCGCCCAGGTGTGGATGTTCTTCGGCGCGCAGCCGGTGGACTGGCTCACCGACCACCCGCTGTTCTCGGTGATCGTCATGGTCTCCTGGCAGTGGCTGCCGTTCGCCACGCTGATCTTCATGACCTCGCTGCAGAGCATGAACCACGAGCAACTGGAGGCCTCGCGCATGGACGGTGCCAACTACCTGCAGCAGCTGCGCTACCTGTACGTGCCGCACCTGGCACGCTCGGTGGCGGTGGTGGTGATGATCGAGCTGATCTTTTTGCTCAGCATCTTCGCCGAGATCTACACCACCACGGGCGGTGGCCCGGGCGATGCGAGCACCAACGTCACCTTTTTGATCTTCAAGCAGGCGCTGCTCAACTTCGATGCGGGCGTGGCTTCGGCCGGTGCGCTGTTCGCCGTGGTGCTGGCCAATATCGCGGCGGTGTTCCTGATCCGCATGGTCGGCAAGAACCTCGATAAGTAAATACAAGAAGAAGGACCTCCGACATGAGCACCCGACGCCGATCCTCCTACCCCCTGGGCCTCCTGGCCCTGCGCACCGCGGCCGCCTGGGGCGTGGCCCTGCTGCTGTTCTTTCCGCTGGCCTGGCTGCTGCTGACCGCGTTCAAGACCGAGCTGCAGGCCATTGCCGTGCCGCCGCTGTTCGTCTTCACGCCCACCCTGGAGAACTTCCACGAGGTACAGGAGCGCAGCGACTACCTGCTGTATGCCAAGAACTCGGTCATCACCAGCGTGCTCTCCACCGTGGTGGGCCTGCTGCTGGCTGCGCCCGCAGCCTATGCCATGGCCTTCTTCAAGGGCAAGTACACCAAGGACATCCTGATGTGGATGCTCTCCACCAAGATGATGCCCGCCGTGGGCGCGCTGGTGCCCATCTACGTGCTGGCGCAAAAGAGCCACCTGCTGGACACGCAGCTGGCGCTGATCATCGTGTTTGCGCTGTCCAACCTGCCCATCATGGTCTGGATGCTGTACTCGCACTTCAAGGACATCCCGCGCGAGATCCTGGAGGCCGCGCGCATGGACGGCGCCACCCTGTGGCAGGAGGTGCGCCTGGTGCTGCTGCCGCTGGGCATGGGTGGCCTGGCCTCCACCGGGCTGTTGTGCCTGGTGCTGTCATGGAACGAGGCCTTCTGGAGCCTGAACCTGAGCGCTGCCAAGGCCGGCACGCTGGCCACGCTGATCGCCTCCTACTCCAGCCCCGAGGGCCTGTTCTGGGCCAAGCTGTCGGCCGCTTCGCTGATGGCGATTGCGCCCATCGTGGTGTTCGGCTGGTTCAGCCAGAAGCAACTGGTGCAAGGCATGACCTTCGGCGCCGTGAAGTAACGCGCAGCCCTCCTTCCTACAGCAATCAATATTTCAGGAACCCGATTCCATGGCCTACCTTCAACTGCGCGGCATCGAGAAATTCTTTGGCGAGCACCGCGCCATCAAGGGCATCGACCTCAGCATCCAGCAGGGCGAGTTCATCGTCTTCGTCGGCCCCTCGGGCTGCGGCAAGTCCACGCTGCTGCGCCTGATCGCGGGGCTCGAGCAGATCGACGGCGGCACGCTCATGCTGGACGGCCGCGACATCACCGACCAGCCGTCGAGCAAGCGCGACCTGGCCATGGTGTTCCAGAGCTATGCGTTGTACCCGCACATGAGCGTGTACGAGAACATGAGTTTCGCGCTCAAGCTCGCCAAGGTCGACCCGGCCATCGTGCGCGAGAAGGTGGAGCGTGCCGCGGCCATCCTCAACCTCACGACCTACCTGGAGCGCACGCCCAAAGAGCTGTCGGGCGGGCAGCGCCAGCGCGTGGCCATCGGCCGCGCCATCGTGCGTGCGCCCAAGGTGTTTCTGTTCGATGAGCCGCTGTCCAACCTGGATGCGGCCCTGCGCGGCCAGACCCGCGTGGAGATCGCCAAGCTGCACCGCGACCTGGGCGCCACCACCATCTACGTGACGCACGACCAGGTGGAGGCCATGACCCTGGCCGACCGCGTGGTGGTGCTGCGTGACGGGCTCATCGAGCAGGTGGGCACGCCGCTGGAGCTGTACGACCGCCCTGCCAACCAGTTCGTGGCGCAGTTCATCGGCACGCCGCAGATGAACGTGGTGCCGCTGCAGAAACTGCCCGCGCCGGTGCAGCAGCAGGCCCCGGCAGGGGCGGCGGGCGGCTGCATCGGCCTGCGCCCGGAGAATGTCGCCGTGCGCGGTACCGGCGCCACGCCGGTGGGCGGGCAGGTGGACCTGGTCGAGGCCCTGGGGGCCGAGACGCTGATCTACGTGAGCATGCCCGGCGGCGCGCAATTCGTCTCGCGCCAGAACGAGCGCACGGGCCTGCGTGCGGGCGATGCCGTGAGCCTGGACATCGATGCCTCGCAGGCGCACTGGTTCGACCAGGCGGGCCGTGTGGTGGCGGAGCAGGGCGCATGAGCGGCGCGCAGCCTTTGCAAGGGCAGGTGGCCGCCATCACGGGCGCGGCCTCGGGCATCGGCTTTGCCAGCGCCCAGGCCCTGGCGAATGCTGGCGCGCGCGTGGTGCTGGTCGACCGCGATGAAGCGGCGCTGGCCAAGGCTTGCGCGGCCATCGGTGGCAACGCCTCGCCGCTGGTGCTGGACCTGCTCGACGCCAAGCAGTGCGCCAGCCTGCTCGAACGCACGTTGGCCATCGCGGGCCCGCTCGATATCTTCCATGCCAACGCGGGGCTCTATGTCGGCGGCGACCTGGTGGACGCGGACCCCGATGCCATCGACCGCATGCTGCAGCTCAACGTCAATGTGGTGATGAAGAACGTGCACAACGTGCTGCCCCACATGATCGGGCGCGGCCGCGGGGACATCATCGTCACCAGTTCGCTGGCCGCGCATTTCCCCACGCCGTGGGAGCCCGTCTACGCATCGTCCAAGTGGGCGGTGAACTGCTTCGTGCAGACCGTGCGCCGCCAGGTGTTCAAGCACGGCATCCGCGTGGGCTCTATCTCGCCGGGCCCGGTCATCACCTCGCTGCTGGCCGACTGGCCGGCCGAAAAACTGGCCGAGGCCAAGGCCAGCGGCAGCCTGATCGAGGCCGCCGAGGTGGCCGAGGTGGTGTTGTTCATGCTCACCCGGCCGCGCGGCATGACCATCCGCGACGTGGTGATGATGCCGACCAATTTCGATCTCTGAGACCCCCCTTTCCTTGCATCCACGCACCATGAATTTCATCCTGCACCTGGGCCTGGGCTCGTTCCACCGTGCCCACCAGGCCGTCTATGTCCACCAGCTGCGCCAGCAGGGCGACACCACCTGGGCCATCGCGGGCGGCAACCTGCGTCCCGACATGGCCGAGACCATCGCCGCGCTGCAGGCCCAGGGCGGGCGCTACACGCTGGAGACCGTCACACCCCAGGGCGAGCGCAGCTACATGCGCATCGAATCCATTGAGCGCATCATCCCCTACCAGGACGACCTGGCCCCGCTGATCGCGGCCGGTGCTGACGCCGCAACGCGCATCATCTCGTTCACCGTGACCGAGGCCGGCTACTACCTGGATGCCGCCAACCAGCTCGACTGGGCGAACTTCCCGGACCTGCGTGCCGACCTCGCGGCGGTGCAGGCTGGCCAGGCAGGCCATACGATCTATGGGGGCCTCGTGAGCATTCTGCGTGCGCGCATGGCCGCTGGCGCCGGCCCCGTGACGCTGATGAACTGCGACAACCTGCGCCACAACGGCGAGCGCTCGCGCGGCGGCCTGCTGCAGTTCATCGACGCACTGGGCGATGCCGCGCTCAAGGCCTGGGTGCAGGAGTACACGAGCAGCCCCAACGCCATGGTCGACCGCATCACGCCGCGCCCCACGCCCGACGTGGCCGAGCGCGTGAAGGCCGCCACCGGCTGGAACGACCAGGCCGCACTCATGGGTGAGAGCTTCATCCAGTGGGTGATCGAGGACCGTTTCATCGCCGGGCGCCCCGCCTGGGAGGCCGTGGGCGTGGAGATGGTGGATTCGGTGCAGGCCTACGAGGAGGCCAAGATCCGCCTGCTGAACGCCACCCACAGCTGCATCGCCTGGGCGGGCACGCTGGCGGGCTACCAGTACATCCACGAAGGCACGCACGACGCCGCCATCCGCCAGATGGCCTACGACTACGTGACCGACGATGCCATCCCGGTGCTGCTGCCATGCCCCATCGACCTGGAACGCTACCGCGACGTGGTGCTGGACCGCTTTGGCAACCCCGCCATCGCGGACACCAACCAGCGTGTGGCCATGGATGCGTTCTCCAAGATCCCCGGCATGATCGCACCCACCATCCGCGACAAGCTGGCGCGGGGGGGCTCGTTCGACAGCGTGGCCATGCTGCCGGCGCTGTTCCTGGCCTACCTGCAGCGCTGGCATGCCGGGCAGATCCCCTACGCCTACCAGGACCAGGCCATGGACCCGGCCGTGGCCCACGCCATCTGTGATGCCGCCGACCCGGTCGCCGCCTATGCTGCGGACACGACGCTGTGGGGCGAGATGGCCTCGGACCCGCGCCTGATCGCCGCGCTGCGCCAGGCCTTCGCCCGGGTGCAGGCCTTTGTGGCGGAACGTGCAAAATCAACGGGGTAAGTGAAGCGGCTTGCCCCAGGAATGACGCCATGACTGCCAAGACCACGCCTGTCTCCCCGCGCCAGACCAAGCCGGAGCTGGAGCACGACTACGTGCGCTCGCCCGAGCTGGGCTACGAGCCGCCGGAGACAGCGGGCTTCATCCGCTGCCTGTCGCATGGCTTTCCCACGCCGCTGGCGCGCTGGCACTACCACGATGAGTATGAGCTGCACCTGATCACCGCCACCTCGGGCAAGGTCTTCGTGGGCGACTGGATCGGCCAGTTCCAGCCGGGCCACCTGGTGCTGACCGGGCCACGCCTGCCGCACAACTGGATCAGCATGGACCTGCCTGAGGGCGGCGTGCCGCTGCGCGACCTGGTGATCCAGTTCTCGCATGCCCCCCTGGTGGCCAGCAGCGAGCACATTCCCGAGCTGCGCGAGGTGCTGCCGCTGCTGGAGCGGGCGCGCCACGGCATTGAGTTCTTTGGCATGCACGCGCCGGCGGCAGAGCACTGGCACCGCATCAAGTCGCGCCAGGGGCTGGCCCGCTTCGGCGCCTTCTGCGAGTTCCTGAGCGAGCTGGCCCAGTGCACGGACTACCGTTTGTTGTCGAGCACGCAGCTGCAGAGCGAAGACAACGACACCCAGCTCGACCAGATCAACGCCATCGTGAGCCGCATCACCGACCACCTGGCGGAGCCCCTGTCGGCCGCCGATCTGGCGCAGGAACTGGGCATGACCGAGAGCCGCTTTTCGCGCTTCTTCCGCCGGGCCACGGGCAATACCTTCACCGACTTCGTGAACCTGGTGCGCGTGAACCGTGCCTGCCAGCTGCTCATGGAGTCCGAGCGCTACATCACCCACATCGCCTACGACGTGGGCTTCAACAACATGGCCAACTTCAACCGCCGCTTCCTGGACATCAAGGGCATGACCCCCAGCGAATACCGCAAGCAGGGGGCCGGCCGCTTCGGAGGCAAGGCGTGACCGAGATTCGCCCGCTGCGTCAGGACTAGTGCATGTACCTTGGAATCGATCTGGGCACCTCGGGTGTCAAGTTGCTGTTGCTTGGGGAGGACCAGCAGGTGCACGCCGTGGCCGATGCACCCGTTGCCCTGCAGCGCCCCCAGCCCGGCTGGAGCGAACAGCATCCGGCCCACTGGCTGGCGGCCACCGAAGCCGCCGTGGCACAGTTGCGCGCGCAGGCACCCCAGGCTTGGGCCCAGGTGCGCGGTGTGGGCCTGTCGGGCCACATGCACGGCGCCGTGGTGCTGGGCGCGCAGGGCGAGGTGCTGCGCCCGGCCATCCTCTGGAACGATGGGCGCGCCGCAGCCGAATGCGCCGCGCTGGAGCAGGCCGTGCCTACTTCGCGCGCAATCACCGGCAACCTGGCCATGCCCGGTTTCACGGCGCCCAAGCTGCTGTGGCTGCGCATGCATGAGCCCGAGGTGTTCGCGCGCACACGCAGCGTGCTGCTGCCCAAGGACTGGCTGCGCCTGCAGCTCACGGGCGACGCGGTGAGCGACATGTCCGATGCATCGGGCACCCTGTGGCTGGACGTGGCGCGCCGCGACTGGAGCGACACCCTGCTGGCCGCCTGCGGCCTGACCCGCGCCCACATGCCGCGCCTGGCCGAGGGCAGCGAGGCCACCAGCGCGCTGCGCGCCGACGTGGCCGCCCGCTGGGGCCTGCCGGCCGGCGTGGTGGTGGCGGGTGGCGGCGGCGACAACGCCGCCAGCGCCGTGGGCGTGGGCGCGCGCCAGGCAGGGCAGGGCTTTGTCTCGCTGGGCACCTCGGGTGTGGTGTTCCGCGTGTCCGAGCGCTTCGCGCCGGCCACCGAAAGCGCGGTGCATGCGTTTGCCCATGCGCTGCCCGGCCGCTGGCACCAGATGGCCGTCATGCTCAGCGCGGCCAGTGCCTTTGGCTGGCTGGCGCGCATCACCGGCCAGAGCGAGGCGCAGCTGTCTGCGGCGGTGCAGGGCATGGACCTGGCGCGCCACGCGCAGGCCCCGGTCTTTCTGCCCTACCTGAGCGGCGAGCGCACGCCCCACAACAATGCAGCGGCCACCGGCGTCTTCATGGGCCTGCGCACCGAGCACGATGCCACCGACATGGCCTGTGCCGTGATGGAGGGCGTGGGCTTTGGCCTCATGGACGGGCTGCAGGCCATGCAGGCGGCGGCTGGCGAAGGCGGGGGCCCAGCCGCGCCGCTGGCCCTGGTGGGCGGTGGTGCGCGCAGCGATGCCTGGGCCCAGATGCTGGCCAGCGGCCTGGGCTGCGCTCTGGAGCGGCCCGAAGGTGCCCATGCCGCCGCAGCCCTGGGCGCCGCACGCCTGGCTGCCATGGCCTGCGGTGGCGATGAGGCGCTGTGGTGCCAAAGCCTGCCGGCCCAGGCGCGCTTTCTTCCCGAGCCTGCCCAGCAGGCCCTGCTGCACGAGCGCCATGCGCGCTTCAAGGCGCTGTACCCTGCGCTGCTGTCCCATTTCTGAACCCTTCCTCGTCTCTCGCCCATGTCCACACATTCTCCCGTGCAGGTCGCCATTGCCGGCGAAGCGCTGATCGACCTCATCCGCCGTACCGATGGCCACTACGAGCCCTGCCTGGGCGGTGCGCTCTACAACCTGGGCCGGGCGCTGGCGCGCCAGGGCGCGGGCGCTCAGTACCTCAACCCCTTGTCGCGCGACCGCTTTGGCCGTGAGCTCGCGGCGCAGCTGGCGGCCGATGGGGTGCAACTGGCCCAACCCACGCCCGTGGGCGAGGTCACCTCGCTGGCCGTGGTCAACCTCACCGAACACGGCCACCCCGACTACGCCTTCTACCGCGAAGGCGTGGCCGACCGCGCCGTGACGGCCGAAGGCCTGAACGTGGCCTGCGCGAAGGCCTCCGGCCTGCAACTGGTCTGCACCGGCGCCCTGGCCCTGGACGCGCGCGATGCCGGCATCTACCTGCCCTGGCTGCAAGCCCAGCGCGCGGCGGGCCGCTGCGTGGTGGTGGATGCGAACCTGCGTCCCTCCGTCATGCCCGACCTGCCGGCCTACCGCGCCCAGGTGCATGCGGCCCTGGCCGAGGCCCACATCATCAAGGCCAGCGACGAAGACCTGGACCACCTGCAGGTGCCCGGTGCCGACCCGCTGGCGCGCGCGCGCCACCTGCTGGCCGCCAACCCCCGTGCCCGGCTCATGGCATTGACGCTGGGCGGCGAGGGCGCCTGGTTGCTGCAGCAAGGAGCAGCCGGCAGCCAATGGTTCGCCCAGGAGGCGCAACCCCTGGCCGTGGTGGACACCGTGGGCGCGGGCGACAGCTTTCTCGCGGGGCTGCTCGCCTACCTGCTGCGCGCGCAGGCGCAGCAGGCCAGCCTGGCACCCGCCGGCATGGCGGACTTCATCGCGGCCCTGCCCGCCGCCGCCTACCAGCAGGCCCTGCGCCATGCCCTGGCCAGCGCCAGCCTGTGCGTGCAGGAGCGCGGCTGCGTACCGCCCAGCTGGCAGGCGGCACAGGACTGGGCGGCACAGCACCCTGCGCTCGACCAGCCGGCCTGAGACCGATTGCGTGGTGCATCAGGCGCTGGTGCTCACCCGGTTCCCCCGGTTGTCCACCATCTCCAGAATCCACCACTGCACCTGGTCGGCCTCGATGAAGCGCATGTGCGAGGCGATGTCCACCAGCAGCCCAGCATCCAGGTCGAGCAGCTTCTCGGCATAGGCCACCAGGTCGTCGGCGCGCTCGATGAACTCGAAGCCATCGTGGTCGAACTCGAACACCTTGCCGGCCTCATCCCCCTCCAGCACCATGAGGATGTAGTTGCCCGTGCGTGGGCTCTCGCCGATGGCGGTGCAGCGGTTGATCCACTCGGGCAGGATCTCCGCGCGCTCCTCGTCGTCCAGATGCTCGATCCAGTCGTTGAAGTCGTCGTGCAGCGATGCCCATTCGCCGGGATGCGCGATGTGTTTGGCCCCATCACCGGTGACGGCATCCACGTAGAACAGGATGCTGCCGAAGGTGCCGTAGAAATCGGCCAGGCGGCCTACGGCAGGCAGGGGGGCGTTGTCGCCGGGCGGGGTCACCGTGTGGGCAAATTGCACGGTCTTGGTTTGCTGTGGCTGGTGGTTGATCCGCTCGCAGGTGAATTCGCCGCGGTGTGCGGTGACGGCGTGGTACAGGTCGGGGAGGTGCATGGCTTTACCGTTGCGCTGGGCGAAGCATGACAGTGTAGGGCGCGCCCGTCACCGGCTCCAGGTGCGAGGCCAGCGCACGAAACCCCATGCGCCCATAGAAACTTTCGTTGCGCGGCGAAAACGTCTCCAGGTAGCAGGCGACCCCGGCCTCGTCGGCCGAGGCCAGCGCCGGGGCCAGCAGGCGGGCGCCCAGGCCCTGGCCCTGCGCTGCCGGGTCGATGCCCAGGATGGACAGGTACCAGGCGCCCTGCAGCTCGGCGCCGCTGGCGCGCGGGCCCATGAAGGCGATGATGCGGTGGTAGCTGTCCATGCCTTGGGGGCCCAGCACGTTCTGCAAGCAGGCCACCTTGGCCTGTGCATCGGCCTCTTCGACATCGGCCGGGCGTGGCAGGCTCCAGATGGCCATGCCCAGGCGCGGGTCCTCGGGCACATGGCACAGGCCGCCGCGCTGCGCCTCGCGCACGGCGCAGTCCAGGTAGTGCTGCAGCACCGTGAGGCGGGCCGCCGCATCGTGTGCGAAGTCGATGGTGACGGCCTGGTAGAACGGGTCGTCGATCAGCGATGCCGCCAGGGCAGGCGTGGAAGGGTGCAGCGAGGAGGTGGGCAACAACATGGGCGCGGACCTTACCAGACCCGCGCCTGCCCCACATCACGAGCCCGGCTGCGTGTACGCCTCTTCGAAGAAATAGTCCTTCCACGAGGCGGCCTTGTTCTTGAGCACGCCGAGCTTTTCCAGCTCGTTCGCATAGACGAAGCTGCGGTGCGGCGACACGGTGAAGTCGTTTTCCGGGTCTTCCACGATCTTGCGCACCAGCTCGGGCGCGAGTTTCGATTTCTGCACGCGGATGAAGATCTCGGCCGCCTTGGCCTTGTCGGCCTTGATGATCTGCGCGGCCTCCACCAGGGCGTTGTAGAACGCCTTGTAGGTCTTGGGGTTCTCGTCGTGGAATTTCTGCGTGGTGTAGAGCACGTTGAAGGTGGCCGGGCCACCCAGGATGTCGTAGGAGCTGATGAGCTTGCGGATGTTGGGGTTGGAGGCGAGCGCCTGGTAGTAGAACGGCGCGCTCGAGAAATGCGTGTTGATCTCCGAGCCGCCCGCGATCAGCGCGGCCGTGGCCTCAGGGTGGGGCAGGCTCACCGAGATCTTGTCGAAGCGCTTGAAGTCGTCCTTGCCGAAGACGCGTGCCGTCTCGATCTGCAAGGTGCGCGACTGGAAGCCCACGCCCGCGGCGGGCACGGCGATGCGGTCCTTCTCACCCAGGTCCTTCAAGGTCTTGACGCTGGGGCTGTTGGTCAGCAGGTAGTTGGGCAGCGAGCCCAGCGCCGCCACGGCCTTGACGTTCTGCTTGCCACGCGTGCGGTCCCACAGCGTGAGCATGGGCGGCACGCCGGCCGACACCACGTCCAGCGAACCGGCCAGCAGGGCCTCGTTCATCGCCGTGGCGCCCGAGATGGCGGCCCACTCCACCTGCACATCCAGGCCCTGCTGCTTGCCGTGCTTTTCGATGAGTTGCTGGTCGCGCACCACGTCCAGGATCAGGTAGCCGATGCCGAACTGCTGGGCAATGCGGATCTTGCCCTCGGCCTGCGCCATCAGCGGCACCAGGCCCAGCAGCGTTGCAGCCGCCAGGCTGCGCCAGCGCTGTCCCTTTTGACCATCCCGTCCTGCCATTCCTTTTTCCCTTGCGTTCGTTGATCGTCACCGCAACCACCGGTGGTGGCGTAGTGCAGGGGACGAACTCTAGGGGGAAGGCCCGTGCGGGGGAACGAATCAATCGTGGGTTCCTAAGAACCAACTCATCTATGGGCGTGGCTGCGGGTGGTAGTGCAGGTGCAGCGCCCGCCAGCCCTGGGTTGAGCGCTGCCAGAGTTCGGTGAAAAGCACGGTGGGAAGTTCACCGCGCGGCGTGGCGATGCGGCCCAGGCCGCGCGCCGACACGATGCCGTCGCTGACCGCATGCAGCTCCAGTTGCGCGTCCAGTGTGCGGCTGCCCGCCGGGAACCAGCGGCCCGCACGGACGGCGCTGGCAATGCTGGCCAGGCGCTCAGCGCCGGCCTCGATGCCGGCTTCACTCACGACGAAGAAGGCAGCGTCTTCCAGTTCGGCCAGCCGCCTCGTGTCGCCGGCCACGTAGGCTTCATACCATTGCGTGCGCGTTGCGCGCAGTTCTTCCAGATGCAGCACCGCTGTCCTCTCCCTTGGTCATTGTCCGGACGATGGTAGCGGTGAACATGGCACGCACCGCGCGCGTTACGTGGTGTTGCCGCTGGCGCCTTGCCGTGCGGCGGGGTGCACCGGCCGGGCCAGGCCCAGGTGCTCGCGCAGCGTGCGGCCCTGGTACGCGGTGCGGAACAGGCCGCGGCGCTGCAGCTCGGGGATCACCAGGTTGGCAAAGTCCGCAAGGCCGTGGGGCAGGGTGGGCGCCAGCACGTTGAAGCCGTCGGCGGCGCCGGTGGTGAACCAGTGCTCCAGCTCGTCGGCAATGGACTCGGGCGTGCCCACGATAGTCCAGTGCCCGCGTGCGCCCGCGACCTTTTCATAGAGCTGGCGGATGGAGAGGTTCTCGCGCCGGGCCATGCCTTCGAACAGCTCCTGGCGGCTCTTCCAGCCCTCGGTCACGGGCAGGTCCTGCGGAAACGGTCCGTCGATGTCGTAGCCCGACAGGTCCACGTTGCCCAGGAAGGTGGAGAGCAAGCCCACGCCCAGCATCGGGTCGATCAGGCCCTGCAATTGGTCGAACTTGTCCTGCGCCTCCTGCCGCGTGCGCCCCACGAAGGGCGAGATGCCGGGCAGGATCTTGAGCTGGTCGGGCGTGCGGCCGTGCGCTGGCAGCCGGGCCTTGAGGCCGCTGTAGAAAGCGCGTGCCTCGGTCGCGCTCTGCTGCGCGGTGAACACCACTTCGGCCGTGGCGGCGGCCAGGTCCTGGCCATCGCCCGAGGATCCGGCCTGCACCAGCACCGGGTAGCCCTGCGGCGCGCGCGGCGTCTGCAGGCCGCCATGCACCTGGTAGTGCTCGCCCGTGTGGGCCACGCGGTGCAGCCGGGCGGGGTCGAAGAAACGGTTGGCCTCTTTGTCGTGGATGAAGGCCTCGTCCTCCCAGGTGTCCCACAGGCCCTTGACGATCTTCACGTACTCGTGCGCGCGGGCATAGCGGTGGGCGTGCGCGAGCTGCTGCTCCAGCCCGAAGGCGCGCGCCTCGAAATCGCTGCCGGACGTGACCAGGTTCCAGCCGCTGCGCCCGCCGCTCACCTGGTCCAGCGAGGCGTACTTGCGTGCCAGGTGGTAGGGCGGCAGGTAGGTGGACGACACCGTGGCCACCAGGCCGATGTGCGTGGTGGACTGCGACAGCGCCGCCAGGCTGATGAGTGGATCGAGCGGGTACCACAGCGCATTCTTGGCCACCACCGCGTCGGGCGGACCGGGCAGGCCCACGTTGTCGGCGAAGAAGATGGCGTCGAACTTGGCGGCCTCGGCGATGCGTGTCCATTCCTTGAGCGATTCGATGCGGCTGGCGGCACCAGGGTCCACATCGGGGTGGCGCCAGGCGGCCAGGTGGTGGCCGACGCCGAAGAAAAAGGCACCGAGGTGCATCTGGGGGCGGGGAGGGGTCATGCGGGTCGGAAAGCGGTGGGCGGTCGTCACCAGGAGTGCGCCAGCAGCGGGGCCGGCAAGGGCACGCAGGCTCCCTGCAGGGCCCGGCGGCGCACCCGTTGGCGCACATAGCCGCGGGGCGCGCGCCGCACCAGGGCAGCCGGCGAGAGGGGGGCAATGCCCCAGGCCCGGGCCGTGCGTGCGAGGATGCGTTCGGCAGAGGCGTGGGGCGGGTTGGCGGTGTTTGCTGTTCTTGCCATCATGCGCCCCCGCCCGCCGCGGCGACGAGAAAGCCGGCAATCAAGGCAATGGCAGATACCACGACCAGGCCCACGGCGAGCTTGCGCAGCACTGTCCAGAAGGCGCCATCGGGCGGGGCCAGGTCGAGGTCTTCGGTGGTCACGGGCAACAGCATGTCGAGGCTCCTTGGGATGTTCATGGGGCGGATCGCTGGATGGATGCAGGTGGCCGTGGAATGCCGCCATTGTCCCGAGGCAGGGGCTGGTGGAGAACGACTTTCGCGTCAGTTGCATATCACCAAAACAACCGAGGGTTCCGCAGGCCCCGTGGCGCATCCATCCATGACCGCGCCAGGCCATTGTGGGCAGGCGCTGCGCGCATTCCAACGAAGGAATGCGAGTTAGCAGATGCGCTTTCCGTCCGGACGGGCGCTGGCGCTCAGTGTGCGGCCGCAAGTGCCGGCAGGAACTCCACACCGGTGCGTTTGACCAGTTCCTGGTAGCTGATGGGCGGCCCGGCCCGCTCGTCCGGGCGGTTGGCCTGCCAGTGCGCCCAGGCGCGCTGGGTGGTGGCGTCGTACACCAACTTGAACAGGTGCGTGGGCACATGGACCTGGTTGGCGCCGATGGTCGGGCCGCCTGCGGCGAAGACCGGGCCGGTGATCACGTACACATCACCCCGGGCGCGCTGCGCATAGCGCCGCGTGTCCTGCTCGATGCGGGCCCACGGGCCACCGTTCTGCTTGGGGTCTTGCGGCACCATGTTGGCCAGCGAGAAGCTTTGCGCCATGGCCGTGGGCGTGTCCATGTCCGCCGCCGGGGCCATGTGGCCGCGGCTGTAGCCCGAGCGCTTGTAGTCGTCGAGCTCGGCGCGCTCGCCGCGCGGCAGCCGCGCGTCGGCAAAGAACTTGTCGGAGCGCTTCTCGTTGGCCCCCTCCAGCACCTGGCGGTTCAGGCGCTGGGCCACGTAGACCGGGGTGCGCGTCTGGCCACTGTGCAGCACGGCAAAGGCTTCGTAGCACAGCTCGCGCTGCTGGGCGCGGCGCGGCACCGGCGGCGGCTTGCCGCCCACGAAGAACTGCGGGCAATGCACAAAGCCGGTGGGCTGTGTGTTGCGCAGGCCGGGCAGGCTGTCGAGAAAGGTGGAAGAGGGGTTGCGAGCGAAAGAGGGGGTTGCGGCCAGGGCCAATGCCATGGCCGCCGTGGCCACGCGCATGGCGCGCGGCCAGGAAGAATGCAGGTTCAAAACGCGGTGTCAAAAAGCGAAAAAAGGCGCTGATTGAACCACCGCTGCAGGCCTGTTTTGGCCTTACGGGCCACAATGCCGCAAGGTTTTTCTGCCGCTTGCAGCGTTTACGTTTGGAGGCAGAAAACCAGGCCTGTCAAAGCTCTTTCGCGTACACGATGAAGCCGTGGTGTTTTGCCACTTTGTCGTAGAGTACGCGCCCTGCGGCATTGCCCTCCTGCGTCTGCCAGTACACACGCGACGAGCCGGCCGCGCGCGCCTGCCCATACACCGCTTCGATCAGCATGCGGCCCACGCCGCGGCCCCGTGCCGCTTCGCGGGTGAACAGGTCGCTCAGGTAGCACACGGGCTCGATGCGTGTCATGCTGCGGTGGTACAGGTAGTGGGTCAGGCCCAGCAAGGCGCCACTGCCGTCGTCCTCCTCGGCCACCAGGCAGTGCACCGGCTCGGCAGGGTCGAGAAAGCGCTGCCAGGTGCTCGCGGTGATGTGCTCGGGCAGTGCGGTGGCGCCAAAGCGCCCGTAGAAGGCGTTGTAGCCGTCCCAGAGCGGGCGCCAGGCGGCATAGTCACTCGCTGTGATGGGGCGGACGTTCACGGAGGTCGCCATGCGGGATTCTCCTGTCAGTGCTTGAGCACGCGGCCGGGGTTCATGATGCCCTGCGGGTCCAGCGCCTGCTTGACGGCGCGCATCATCGACAGGGCCACGGGGGACTGGTACTTCTCGAGCTTGTCGGCCTTGAGTTCGCCGATGCCATGCTCGGCCGAGAAGGAGCCGCCGAATTCGGCTACGGCGTCGTACACCAGCTGGTGCACATGCTCCTCGTGGTCGCGCAGAAAGGCCTTGGGGTCGCCCTGCTCGGGCGCCTGCACGTTGTAGTGCAGGTTGCCATCGCCCAGGTGGCCGAAGTTCACCAGGCGCACGCCCGGGATCTCGCGGCGCAGCACGGCGTCGGTGTGGGCCACGAAGGCGGGAATGCGCGAGATCTGCACCGAGATGTCGTGCTTGATGTTCAGGCCCTCTTCGGCCTGCGCGAGCGGAATGTTCTCGCGGATGTGCCACAGCTGCTGGGCCTGGGTGAGGTTCTCGGCCACCACGGCGTCGGTCACGCAGCTGGCTTCGAAGGCGGTCTCCAGCAGCGCCTCGAAGCGGCCGCGTGCGTGCTCTTCGGATTCGCTGTCGGAGTTTTCGAGCAGCACGCACCAGGGCGCGTTCTCGTCGCCCAGGAAGGGCACGCGCAGCTGCGGCATGTGCTTGCCCACCAGGCTCAGCGCGAACTGGCCCATGACCTCGAAGCCCGTGAGCCCTGCGCCCAGGTGCTTGTGCGCCAGGCCCAGCAGGGCCACGGCATGCTCCATGGAGGGCACGGCGGCCCAGGCCGTCAGGCGCGCCGCAGGCTCGGGGTAGAGCTTGAGCGTGGCCGCGGTGATGATGCCCAGCGTGCCCTCGCTGCCGACGAACAGGTCGCGCAGGTCGTAGCCGGTGTTGTCCTTGCGCAGGCCCTTGAGGCCGTCCCACACCTCGCCCTGGGCGGTGACGACCTCCAGGCCCAGGCACAGGTCGCGTGCGTTGCCGTAGCGCACCACCTGCGTGCCGCCGGCATTGGTGCCCAGGTTGCCACCGATGGTGCAACTGCCTTCGGCCGCCAGCGACAAGGGGAACAGCAGGCCCGCGTTCTGCGCCACGTCCTGCAGGTTCTGCAGGATGCAGCCGGCCTCCACCGTCATGGTGAGGTTGTCGGTGTCGATGTTGCGCACCGCATTCAGGCGTGTGAGGCTCAGCACGATCTGCGTGCCGCTGTCGTCGGGCGTGGAGCCCACCGCCAGGCCGGTGTTGCCGCCCTGCGGCACGATGGCCGTGCCGGCCGCGGCACAGGCCTTGACCACAGCGGCCACTTCCTGCGTGCTGGCCGGGCGCACCACGGCCAGGGCCTTGCCGCGCACGCGGCGGCGCCAGTCCTGCTCCCAGGCAGTCAGGTCGCCATCGGCCAGCACGTTGGCCGGGCCGACCAGGGTGCGCAGGGTATCGAGGAGGGTGTTAGTGGTCATGTCGGTGGCCTTTCGTCTACGGCGTCTGGGGCTGCCGCTGCTGTTGTCGGGGCAGCGCAGCGTGGAGGGTGGAGCGGTGGGCGTGGGGGGTGGAGCGGTGGGCGTGGGGGGGAGGGCTTGTGGGTCGGCGTGCGCTACCGGTGTCGATCACGCCGCGGGGGCCTGTGCCGGCCCCTCGCTGGATGCTTGCGTGCGGGCCGCCATGGCCTTGGCGTTGCGCTGGCGCAGCCGCACGTGCAGCGTGCAGGCCGTGAAGAGCACCAGGCACAACAGGATCTCGATCCAGGCCAGCCACTGCGAGGGGGGCTTGTCACCCCAGCCGCGCACCACGCCTTCGGTGAAGTACAGCCAGATCACCAGGCTGACCCAGCGGTAGGTGTACATGCGGTTCTTGAGCAGGCCGGCCAGCGGAATGCACAGCGGCAGCGCCTTCAGCGCAATCCACGAACCGCCGGGTCGCACGGGGGCCAGCACCAGCTCCCAGGCCAGGCACAGCACGATCAGTGCCATCACGCTGCCGGTGGCGGCCCAGCGGGTGGCGGCAATGGCATGGTCGGAGACGGGAAGGGGAGCGGTCATCAGGGGCAGATCAGGTAACGAACGGAGGACATGGTGGCGCCGTGCATGCAAGAGGGGCGCGCGGCCGCCCATTGTCGCTGCTGGCCCGTGCCGCGCTTGGGGCCACAATGCGTGCTGGATGCGCTGGGCGCATCCCTGCGATGCAGCCAGCGTTTTTACACCACCCTGTGGTCCTCTTGCGGACCTGGGATCATATCGGCCATGCCCTTGACCTTGCAGACTGTAGCCTTGCGCACCGAAGCGTTGATCACGCAGTTGTCGCATTTCCCCTGGAAAACGACGGCCCAGACCCTGCGCGAGCGCTTTCGCGAAGACCACCTGGGCCTGACGGCCAGCAGCCTGACCTTCACCACCACGCTGGCGCTGGTGCCCTTCTTCGTGGTGGCGCTGGCGGTGTTCACCGCATTCCCCATCTTCGGCAAGGTGCAGGACGTGCTGCAGCGCTGGCTGGTGGACAGCCTGGTGCCCGACAGCATCTCGCGCCAGGTGCTGGGCTACCTCACGCAGTTTGCGGCCAAGGCCAGCAGCCTGGGCGTGGCGGGCTTCAGCATTCTGCTGGCCACGGCACTGGCCCTGATCCTGACCATGGACCGCACGCTCAACGACATCTGGCGCGTGCGCCGCCTGCGCCCCCTGGGCCAGCGCGTGCTGATCTACTGGGCCGCGATCACCCTGGGCCCGCTGCTGCTGGGCGTGAGCCTGGCGGTGACTTCGTACGTCATGTCGGCCTCGGGCGGCCTGGTGCGGGCCCTGCCCAGCGGTGTGCAGCTGCTGTTCGACTCCATCCAGTTCTTCGTGCTGGCCGGCTGCATGGCAGCGCTCTACCACTATGTGCCCAACACCCCGGTGAAGTGGCGCCACGCCTGGGCCGGCGGCCTGTTCGTCTCGGTCTGCATCGAGCTGGCCAAGCGGGTGCTGGCGATCTACCTGAGCAACGTGCCCACCTATTCGGTGGTCTACGGCGCGTTCGCCACCCTGCCCATCCTGCTGGTCTGGATCTACGTGGCCTGGGTCATCGTGCTGCTGGGCGCGGTGGTGACTGCCTACCTGCCCAGCCTGCTGGCCGGTGTGGCGCGGCGCGGCACCGTGGCGGGCTGGCACTTCCAGCTGGCGGTGGAGGTGCTGCAGGAGCTGTACCTGGCGCGCCGCCATGCGCAAAAGGGGCTGCGCGCGAGCGAACTGGCACTGCTGCTGCGGCTTGACGTGCTGCAGCTGGAGCCGGTGCTCGATGCACTGGTCTCTCTGGATTGGGTGGGGCAGATCAACGATGCCACGAGCGACCCCGATGCGGCGGATGTGGCTGAGCCGCGGTACCTGCTGCTGGTGGATCCTCTGGCTACTGCGGCTGAGCCGTTGGTGGAGAAGTTGCTGTTGGAGCGGGTGGAGAGCCTGGGGTCGTTCTGGAGCAGTGCGGGGTTGGAGAGGATGAAGGTGGCGGATTTGATTCGGGGGGCTGTGCGGGTGCAGTGACTTTTTTCGGGCTGCATGCCTTGGTTGAGGGCGGAGGCCGGGATGTGCGCCCGGCGGCGCAGTAACTTTCTCTTGCGTCGCCAAGAGAAAGTCACCAAAGAGAAGGCGACCCCGCTGCCCGTGTCCCCCTCGCCTGCGGCGAGGGGGCAGCCTGCGATGCTCGGTCCTGGGGTGTGCCGCAGAACTCGCTGCGTTCTTCGAACTCCGCTCAAACAGCTGCGGCAAGCATGACAACGATGCGCGTGTCCTTCGGCACGCGCTCACCCCAGGCCCTGCGCTTCTCGGCACGGTCAGAAGGGGGTGGGAACGG
>JAESFW010000394.1_pt1 | contig 20012 bp, 18 predicted proteins | sample 9269481 | NCBI WGS metagenome assembly JAESFW01 (sample SAMN14515350, study PRJNA621654) | algae metagenome | isolation source: Lyngbya sp. HA4199-MV5 and co-occurring heterotrophs from soil with... | place: USA: Ahupuaa O Kahana State Park, Hawaii | collected 2009-07-21
TCTCGCTGGCGCTCAAGGCCGACGGCAGTGTCTGGGCCTGGGGCGACAACTCGGGCGGGCGCACCGGGGGCAACGGCACCAGCGTGCCCGTGCAGATCAACGGCCTGAGCAACATCGTGAGCATCAATGCCGGCACGAATACCGCTGCGGCCTTTGCCACCGACGCGGCGGGCCAGGTCTATGCCTGGGGCAGCAACAGCGCCGCCCAACTGGGCACGGGGCAGACCAGCCCGGGCGGCAACCCCGTGCCGCGCCTGGTGGCGGGCGCGGAGGGCGCCGTGGCCGTGAGCGCATCGGACGCGGCAGTGCTTTCGTTGCGCCAGGACGGCAAGGTGGTCGCCTGGGGCTCCAACGGCAACCAGGCCCTGGCCCCCGTGGCTGGCAGCGCCACGGCCCCCGTCGTGATCGCGCCCCTGTCCGGCGTGCAGGCCGTGGCTTCAACCACCATCAACATTGCCGGCCAGTACTACGCCCTCAAGGGCGACGGCACGGTGGCCGTCTGGGGCCAGGCCTCGACCAACGCCACCTTCTGCGGCCAGAAAGGCGTTGCGGCCGCATCGGGCTACCCCTTGATCGACCTTTCGCCCATCCAGGGCCTCACGCGCATCCAGCAGATCGAGCCCGGCGAAGGCCACACCCTGTTCGTCGATGCCGATGGCGCCCTGCATGCCTGCGGTGTCAACAGCGCCGGGCAGCTGGGCGACGGCACCCTGGTCAATCCAACGACCGAGATTCCCAAGATCGCGCACATTGCAGGCCTGCCGCCCGTGGTCGCGGCGGCGGCGGGCTCGTCCATTTCGGGGGTGATCGGTGCAGATGGCAGTGTCTGGGTGTGGGGCAAGACCACCAACCTGGCTCCTGGCGGGGACGCCAAGGCCACCGCGCCCGTGCGTGTCATGGGGGCCAATGGGGCGGCTTTCAGCGCAGGCCGTGTCGGCGAAGCACCTGGCACCTTTGCCGGCGGGCAGACAGGCCCCCTGAGCAATGTGACGCTGGACGTGGGTGCCACGGTGTCCACGCTGCATCGCGGCAAGACGGGCCGGGTGTACGTGGCCGCATTCGCGGGGTCGACCGTGCTCTTCCTGGGCCCCAATGGCTGGGTGCCCTACACGGGCGGGGCCTTCCCGGCCTACCTGTCGGGAGCGCTGCCGCGCACGGTGCCGGTGCGCATCGCCTCGGGCCTGAACTTCAGCGGCCTGGAGGGGGTGCAACTGGCGGTGGGCTATGGTGTGGGGGACGATGCCAGTGCGGCGGCGGAGATGGTGCGCGCGGGGCGCTACCAGGTCGTGCACACGCTCCACTGAACGGTAGCCGGTGCAGGCAGAGGCCAGGGGCGTGCACCCAGGCCTTGCCCCTGTCCGGACGCGGCGACGTCAAGGCAAGGCCGGGGTTTGCCGCAGCACGATGCGGTTGCGGCCGGCAACGGCTGCACACAGTGCCAGCGACAGGACCGCCGTGACCCACGCAGCCAAGCTCTTCCCGGGCCCCGCGGACTCGCTGGCTCGCTGGCTCGCTGGCTCGCTGGCTCGCTGGCGAGCGGAGCATGGAATGGCGGATGGAGCGGATTGTGGGTCATGGCGGCAGGCCTTGCCGTGCTCACCGAATCCAGGCCTTCAGTTCCACCCAATACCATTGGATTCCATGGCGTTGAGGCCTGGCCACTCCCGTCCGGAACCCGTCTCAGGGCAAAAAAGCGGCGTCGAAGTCCTCGCGGGCCTGGCGCAGGGCATCGTGGTGGCGTTCGGCCCAGCGGTCCAGCGCGATCAGGGTTTCGCTGAGCGACTGGCCCAGGGCACTGAGGCGGTACTCCACATGGGGCGGCACCGTCCCATGGTCTTCGCGCAGCACCAGGCCATTGCGCGCCAGCTCCCGCAAGGTCTGCGACAGCACCTTCTGCGAGATGCCTTCCACGCGCCGCAGCAACTCGTTGTTGCGCAGCGGGCCCGGCGCCAGCGCCGGGATGACCAGGAGGGGCCATTTGCCCGCCACGAGCTCCAGCGCCGCGCGCGACGGGCAGGCCTGGCTTAGCACGTTTGCACCGCCTTCTGCGGCGCCTTGCAGCATTGTCATGGTTACCAACAGGTGCCTACTTTTGCGCCGGAAATCATATCTCTAAGCTCGCGCCATCCCTTTTTGAACTGGAGAAAACAAGCGATGGCATGGATTCTTTTACTCTCGGCCAGTGCGGTGGAAATCGCCATGGCGCTGCTGCTCAAGGCCTCCGATGGCTGGGCCCGGATCTGGCCGGGCCTGATGGGCCTGGTCGCTGGCGGCGCCAGCATCTACCTGTTGGCGCATGCCCTCAAGACCTTGCCCATGGGCACGGCCTACGCGGTCTGGACCGGCATCGGCTCGGTCGGCGTGGCCCTGGTCGGCATCGTGGCGCTGGGCGAGAGCGCCGCACCCGCGCGCCTGTTCTTCATCGGCCTGGTGGTGGCCGGCATGGTGGGCCTGCGGCTCATCGACACCCAGGCATGAGCCAGGCAGCAGAAAGAAGCACCGCATGACCCACCTCCTGTATGTTCAGGCGTCGCCGAGCACGCCCACCTCCACCTCCAGCACGGTGGCTGGCGCATGGCTCGGTGCCTGGCGCGAAGCGCACCCCGGCGCCACGGTCGACGTGCTCAACGTCTGGGACCTGCCGCTGCCCGCATTCGACGCGGAGATGATTGCCGCCAAGTTCGCGGTGCTGCGCGCGCAGCAGGCCACGGCGGACCAGCAGCGGCTGTGGGCCGAGGCCGTGGCCGTCTCCCAGCGCTTCAACGCGGCGGACGAGTACCTGTTCAGCCTGCCCATGTGGAATTTTGGTGTGCCGTACCGGCTCAAGCATTTCATCGACGTCGTGACCCTGCCGGGCCAGAACTGGCGCTGGTCGCGCGAGCAAGGCTACGAAAGCCTGCTGCCGGGCAAGCGGGCCACGCTGGTCTACTCCAGCGCGGGCGACTACCCGGTGGCACCGCACGAGGACGGGGCAGACTTCCAGAAGCCCTTCATGCGGCGCTGGCTGCGCTTTCTGGGCATGGAGGTGGCGGGCGAAATCAGTGCATCGCCAACGCTCGCGCCAGCGGCCGAGGTGGACGCCCTCCAGCAGCGGGCCCTGGCCAGCGCCCGAGCTGCAGGTGCCGGCAACAGGGCGGTTTGACAGCCGCCCCGCGGATCAGGGCTGCCGGTCCTGGCCCGCCAGGCGCTGCGCGAGCCAGTCCACGGCCTGCTGCAAGGCGCCCAGGTGGGGGGCCTGGACCAGCGAGACCTGCATCGCCAGGCGCAGCCCGGGCGGTGCAATGCGGCGCAGCTGCGGGCGCCGCAGGGCCATGGCCCGCTGCCGGGGCAACAGAGCAACGCCCAGACCGCGCTCTGCCAGGGACAACTGCAGGCCGACGTCATGCACCTCGGCGGCGATGTGCAAGGGCGCCCCGGCGCTCTCCACTGCGGCCCTGAGGGCCGAGCGTGAGCCGCACAGGCCGTCGGGTGTCAGTACCCACCCGATCTGGTTGAGTTCCAGCAGCGTGGGGTGCCGGCCCAATGCCGCCTTGCGTGCGGCCAGGAAGACGATTTCTTCGGTCGCCAAGAGCCGGCCGGGCGCGTGAGGCACCCCGCCGGCAGTGCCCGCCATGAAGACCACCGCCGCATCGAGCTCGCCCTGGTCGATGCGCGGCAGCAGCTCACTGGTCCAACCGCTGGCCAGCTGCAGGCCCAGCCCCGGGTAGCGGGCCCCGAGCGCCTCCAGGCCATCGGCCAACTGCGCATCGGCCAGTGCGTGCACCACGCCCAGGCGCAGCGTGCCCTGGGGCTGGGCATTGGTGGAGGCGGCCCGCTTGAGTTCATCCACCGCGGCCAGCACCTTGCGGGCCTCGCGCAGCACGGCCTGGCCGGCCGATGTCAGCCGCGCGGGCTTGGCGCGCCGGTCCAACAGGCTTACGTCGAGCAGGCTCTCCAGCCGTTGCAACTGGCGCGTGACCGCGGGCTGCGTGAGCGGCAGGCGTTCTGCCACGGCCTGCACAGACCCTGTTTCGGCCAGCAGGACAAAGGCTTTGAGCTCGGTGATCATCATTCAATTTTTGCATGAAAATTCTGAAAATAATGAATTTGCAGGCTTCTTAGGGTCTCGGCACAGTGCGCTGCTGTATCCACTCCAAGAGCTAGCAATGAAAGCATTTGAAATCCATGGGCATGGCTTCGGCGGTTTGAAACCCGTGCAGCGGCCATCGCCCCGTCCGGGTCCGCGCGAGGTGCTCGTGCGCATGCGGGCCATGGCCCTCAACTACCGCGACCTGGAGATCCTGCTGGGCCACTACCACACGCCGTTCGCGCACCCGCTGGTGCCGCTCTCCGACGGGGTGGGCGAGGTACTGGCCGTGGGCGAAGGGGTAACCCGCGCCCGGCCCGGCGACCGGGTGATCCTGTCCTTCTGGGAGCGCTGGACGGACGGCGCCTTCCACCCCGCTGATGCGGGCACGCAGCTGGGAGGGCCCCAGGACGGCGTGCTGGCCGAAGAGCTCGTTGCGTCCGAGGACCGCATCGTGGTCGTGCCCGAAGCGCTGACCGACGCGCAGGCCGCCAGCCTGCCCTGCGCCGGTACCACGGCCTGGCATGCGCTGGTCTCCGCTGGGGGCATCCGGCCCGGAGACACCGTGCTGGTGCAGGGCACCGGCGGTGTATCGCTGTTTGCGCTGCAGATCGCGCGCATGTCCGGTGCGCGCGTGATCGCCTCGTCCAGCAGCGACGGGAAGCTCGAGCGTGCCCGCGGGCTCGGGGCCTGCGCCACCGTCAACTACCGGCGCAACCCCGCCTGGGGCGAAGAGGTGCGGCGCCTCACCGGCGGGCGCGGTGTCGACCATGTGCTGGAGGTCGGCGGCCCGGGCAGCTTTGCGCAGTCGCTGCAGGCCATCCGGCCGGGCGGGCAGATCAATGTGATCGGCTACCTCGGCGGGACCGAGGGCCTGGTCAATCCCCTGGACATCTTTCGGCGCCAGGCCACCGTGCGCGGGATTCCGGTGGGTTCGCGGCGCATGCTGGAAGACCTGGTGGCTGCCTACGCCGCGGGGCCGATCCGCCCGGTGGTCGACCGGGTCTTTCCCTGGACCGAGGCGGCAGAAGCCTTGCGCTACCTGCAGTCCGGCGCCCACTTCGGCAAGATCGTTCTGGCGGTGTAGGGGCTGAGGTCAACGCAAAACCAAGTCCCTCGCGCGCCGCGCGCCCCGCTTTGGGCGGTCTGCGGCGTTGCAAATGCTCGCCATAGCACGGACTATGGCTGCGCTTTGCGCCTGGCAGCCCATCCCAAATCAGGGCACGCGCCATCGCGAAGACTTGATTTTGCGTTGCCTTAGAAGCTGTAGCGTGCCGATGCGTAGAGGTTGCGCTGCTGCCCTGGCGTGAGGTAGCTGGCCAGGTGCAGGTGGCTGGATACGAAGTAGGCCTTGTCGAACACATTGCGCAGGGCCAGTTGCAGCTCCAGCTGCCTGCCGCCTTCGAGCGGCATGTGCCAGGTGTGTGACAGGTCCAGGCGTGCATAGCCGGGCAGCACCGTGGTGTTGTAGATGTCGGCATAGCGGGCACCCTGGGTGTACAGGCCCACACCCGTGGCGTGCTCGGCATTCCAGCGGTACTGGCCCCACAGGCTCAGGGCATGGCGCGCCACGTTGGGGATGGCCTTGCCCGGGTACTCGGCGTTGTCCGTGAACCTGGCCTGTGTGTAGGCGTAGGCAACCTGCACACGCACATCCCGCGTGAGGTCGCCGCCCAGGCTGGCCTCCAGGCCCTGCGAGCGGCCGCTGCCGGCCAGGGTCTTGTCGAACATGCTGGGCGTGGACAGGTCGCCCGAAAGCAAGTTCGTCTGCTCCAGCCGGTACAGCGCCAGGTCGGACTGCAGCCGTCCGCCGTTCCACAGCGACTTCCAGCCGGCCTCGAACTGCCGGCTCTTGCGCGAGGGCAGCGACTGGCCCGAGGCGGACGAGGCCTGGTTGGGCGCAGTGCCGGTGCCGTAGCTGGCGTAGACCGAATCCGCATCCGACAGCTTGCGCAGCACGGCCAGCTTGGGCGAGGTGGTGCTCTCCTGCACGCCTCTGGTGCCGACCGGACCGTAGAGAAAGTCCTGCCGCGTGTGGCGCAGCCCGGCCACGATACTCCAGTCGCCCCATTCGATGCGATCCTGCAATGACAGGGCGGTGCTGGCCAGGTCCTGCGTGGTGGTGGCGAAGGTGAAACTGGCCGGCCGCGTGGTCTGCCCGTAGACGGGGCTGAAGACATTGATGTTCGGGTTGTTGGCGCCGGCCACGCCGGCCGAGGGTTGGTTCAGCGTCTCGGTGTAGTGGTCCACGCCGACGAACAGGTGGTGGCGCGTGCTGCCCCAGGCCTGCTCGCGGGTCAGGCTGGTGGCCAGGGCATTGATGCGGCGCTCGGTGCCCGGCTCGTAGGCCAGCCGGCGCGCGAAAGTGCCCGGTGGCGCGCCCGCCACGGCGGCGCCCACCGACTGGCGCACCGAGGTGCTGCTTCCACGCAGGTGCGTGAGGTCCAGTGCCAGGCGGGTGTCCGGTGCGATTTCCACGTCGCCATGCAGATCGACCAGGGTGTTGTGCGTGGTGGAGTCGGCCCAGGGTTCGCCGAGCTGGCGGTCCATCGGCACGGCCGCAGGGCGGCCGTTCACGCCGGGCAGGCCGTAGTCGGGCTGGTAGCGCTGGTCCGTGGCCTCCACGCCCAGGCGCAGGTGGTAGCGCTCGCCATCGTTCTTGGCGATGCCGAGCTTCACGCCGCCGAGCCGGTCCGGCACATGGCGCCATTCGCTCGCGGTGGAGCGCGTCACGATGAGCCGTGCGGCCAGTTCCTGCTCGGCCGAGAGCACGCGGTTGAGGTCCACCGTGGCGTCGAGCGCGTTGTGCGCGCCGCCGCCCAGGCTGGCCGAGCCGAAGTTGGCCAGCTCCGGCTGGCGGGTCACGATGTTGACGCTGCCGCCGGGCTCGCTGCGCAGGCCCAGGGCCGCGCCCGGCCCGCGCAGCACGTCCACGCTCTCGGTGAAGGCCGGCACGAAGGCGTAGTTGGACAGGCGCACGCCATCGCGCAGCACGCGGCTCGATCCCGTGCCGCTGTCGGCAATGGCGCCGCGCAGCACGAAGAACTGGCTGTGGCTGCCGTTGAAGCCCGAGTCGGCCTGCGCGCCGGGCACATTGCGCAGCGCCTCCTGCAGCGTGGTGGCAGCCTGGGCGCGCATCAGCTCGGCCGGCACGGTGGAGACGGACGCTGGTACCTCCAGCAGCGGCGCGGCGCTGCCCGTGGCCAGGCTGGCGGCGCGCTGCTGCGCCTCGCGCATGGGAGACGCGGTGACGGTGACGGAGGGCAGGGGGGTGGACGCATCCTGCCCCATGGCCTGCGATGCCGCCAGCAGGCCGGCCAGCACCTGCACGGCATGCACGGTGGTGCGAAGGGTGGGGAACATGGGCGTGGCTTTCAGTGCTTGTGCTCGCCATGGCCCGCCGGTGCCGCCGTGGCATTGAGCGGGCGCACGGGGGCCTGCACCTGCACCGACTCGCGCTTGCCGTCCTTGCCCTCGAAGACCAGGGTGATGGGCACGGTGTCGCCGGCCTTCACCTGCTGCGTGAGGTTCATCAGCATCACGTGGTAGCCGCCGGGCTTGAGTTCCACCGGCTTGCCGGCGGGCAGGTCCACGCCGGGCACCTGGCGCATGCGCATCACGTTGTCGTGCATGGCCATCTCATGCACCTCCACGGCCGGGGTCAGGGGCGAGCTGGCCGCCACCAGGCGCGTGTCGCGCGCGGCGTTGAGCTGCATGAAGGCACCGGTGGCCTGTTGCTGGGGCACGGTGGCGCGCACCCAGGCGTCCTTGACGGTGACCTGGGCCTGGGCTGCGAATGCCAGCCCCGCGAAGGTGGCGGCGAATGCGATGGAGCGGGAAATGGGGTGCATGGAAATATCCTGGGAAAAATGGGTGGGTCAGGCGAACTGCTGCAGCAGTTGGCGCAGGTCGTCGGCGCAGTCCTTGGCGCTCTGCTCGTGGCGCAGCACGAGGCGCGGCTTGCCTTCGGGATCGAAGACATAGCTGAAGGCCGAGTGGTCCATGGTGTAGGAGGCCCCGGTGGGCACCTTCTTGTAGTAGACCTTGAACTCCTTGGCTGCGGCCTCGGTCTGCGCGGCGTCACCGAAGAGGCCGATGAAGCTGGCGTCGAAGGCCTGGGTGTAGGTGGACAGCACGGCGGGCGTGTCGCGCTCGGGGTCGATGGTGATGAACAGCACCTGCAGGCGTTGGCCCTCGGTGCCCAGCAACTGGCGGATCTCGGCCGCGCGGGTCAGGGCCGTGGGGCAGACATCAGGGCATTGGGTGAAGCCGAAGAACAGCATCACCGCCTTGCCGCGGAAGTCGGCCAGCGTGCGCACCTGGCCTTGGGCGTCCTGCAAGGTGAAGCCGCGCGCGTACTCGGCGCCCGTGATGTCCATGCCCTTGTAAGCGACGGAGGCCTTTTGGCAGCCGGCCAGCGAGGCGCCCAGCAAGGGCGCGAAAGCCAGGGCCAGCAGGCCGCGGCGGTGGGAGGAGGGTGCGATGCGCATGGGGGAAACCTGTCTGGATGAAAGGGGGGCGGCCTGCGTGCCGCCAGGGGGCTGGCAGGCAGGCACGGCGCACACCGGCACGGAGTGCCGGTGGCGCAAGGCGTGTTCACGCATGCCCGCGGCGGGCACGCGACCACGCAGGCTCAGGCGAGGGAGGTCGGGGGCCCGCGGGCGGGCAGGGGGGCGCCAACGATGGCAGCGATGCTGGCGGCAACGATGGGCCTGAGCGCATGGGCCAGGGGCTCATGGCGTTGTGCAGGCTGCTGCACTGGGGGCGGTGGTGCACTGGCGCCCAGGCACAGTGCGCAGTCCAGGCTGTGGTGTCCCAGATCCGTGGCGGCGCCGTCCTCGCCCACTACCATGAGTTTCACGGTGGCGCCGGTGGCGCAGACCAGTTGCAGGGCCTGGGGGTGGACGATGGGCGACGCGATGGCCGCACCCACGGTCAGCACGAACCACGCCAGGACCAGGCGGGCCAGCAGGGACGAGGTGCGCAGCGCGTGCATCACTGCATTATCGCCGTGGCCCCGTGCGCCGGGGTGGAGGTGGGGCAATATGTCCACCCCGGGTGTTCAGGCGGGTGCGCTGCGGCCGCGCCCCACGGCCAACACCATCAGCACGGCGGCCAGCACCAGGGCACCGCTGAGCAGGTAGAGGCTGAGCGTGAAGCCACCGGTCGCCGTCTTGATGGCACCCACCATCACGGGGGCCACCACGCCGGCCGTGCCGCCCAGGGTGGTGATGAGCGCAATGCCCATGGCCGCGGCATTGCGGCTGAGCAGGCTGCCGGGCACGGCCCAGAGGATGGCAAAGGCGCTGGAGATGCCGACGGAGGCCAGCGACAGGCAGGCCACGGCGGCCACGGGGCTGTGCAGGAACAGGGTGGTGAGCGAAAGCCCGGCGGCGCCGATACAGGCCGTGATGGCGAAGTGCCAGCGCCGCTCCTGCCGGCGGTCGGAATGCCCGGCGATGAGCAAGGTGGCCACGATGCCGGTGACCGCAGGCACGACGGAGTACAGCCCGATCTGCATGACCGACAGGCCCATGGACTGCAGCATGGTCGGCTGCCAGAACGACATGGCGTAGATACCCAGGATCACCAGGAAGGAGATGAAGCCCAGCAGCCACACCTGGCCGTTGCGCAGCGCACTGCCGAAGCTGCTGTGCGCGTCCGCGCCGCTGGCCGCCTGGTCGCGTGCCAGGTCGTCTTGCACCTGGCGCTTTTGCGCAGGCGTCAGCCAGGCCGCGGCCTGCGGGCCGTCGTCGAGCAGCCTGTAGGCCAGCACGGCGAGCAGTACGCAGGGCAGGCCCTCCACCAGAAAGAGCCATTGCCACCCGTGCAGCGACCAGACGCCATCGAGCCAGGTCATGGTTGCTCCCGCGACGGGCCCGGCCACGATGGGTGCCGCCCCATAGGCCATGAAGAACAGCGCCGTGACCTTGGCCCGGCGCTGCGACGGGAACCACAGCGTGAGGTAGAACAGCACGCCGGGCGCAAAGCCCGCCTCGAACACCCCCACCAGGAAGCGCAGCACATAGAACTGCGCCGGCGTGCTCACCCACATGGTGGCGGCCGAGGCCAGGCCCCACAGCCCCATGATGCGCAGCAGCGTGAGCCGAAAGCCCACGCGCGCCAGCAGCATGTTGCTCGGGATCTCGAACAGCGCATAGCCAATGAAGAAGATGCCTGCGCCCAGGCCGAACGCGGCGTCGCTGAAGCCCAGGTCGCTCTTCATCTGCAGCTGGGCATAGCCGATGTTGGTGCGGTCCAGGTAGTTGAAGACGTAGCACGCGAAGAGGATGGGGATCAGCCGCCAGGCGATCTGGCGGTAGGTGGCATCGTCGGCGGCGGCCGGTACCGTGCCTGTCGGGGCGGGAAAGAGGGCGGTGGGGGAGTTCATGGCGTTTGTCTCGTATCGTTGGTGTGGGAAAGCCGCGCAAGAAACCGCCCAGGGTCACCCAGGCCGCTGCAGCACGCCCGCGGTGGTGGTGCCCCAGAGGTGGCTGGTGGGTGCGCCCGGAAACAGCCAGTGCGGCGAGCATTCGCTGGACGGCACCACGTTGCTGAAGCCGTGTGTGGCCGAGGTGCCGGCGATGGTCTTTTCCAGCACCATCGACAGGTACTGGTCCACGCTGCCCTCCTGCGTGTTGCCGTTCAGGATGACCTCGGAGCCGGTGGCCTTGGCATAGCGGCGGATGCCGTTGTGGCGCGAGGCCTCGGGTGCCCAGCTGTCGGCGCTCACGCCGTTCTCGCTGCTCACGCGCAGGCCGTCGGCCGTGCGGTAGACCAGCGAGTGGTTGCCTTCGGTATGGCCCGGTGTGTGCACCAGCGCGATGCCGCGCCCCAGCTGCACGCTGCCGTCGAAGGGCACGATGCGCTCGGGCGCCACGCCCTGCAGCCCCGCGGGGCAATACCAGTCGGCCTGCGTGGGCAGGAGGCCGGCCACGCTGGCCAGCTCCTGGCGGTGCACCAGCAGGCGGGCATTGGGCAAGAGCCCGCGCTCGCTGCCCGTGCCCAGCCAGCGGCGCAGGTTCTGCGTGTGCAGGTGGTCGTAGGTGATGAAGTCGATCTGCTCGGGTGCCACACCCACCGAAGCCAGGGCCTGCAGCACCGTGCCGTGCACGGGCGCGATCACGCCGTGCAAAAACTTCGGCGTCTGCTCGCTCAGGCGCTTGAAGTAGGGCGTCTCGCTGCCGGTCTCGAAATCGGCAGGGGTGAACAGCAGGCTCTTGAGGCGCCCCCCGAAGTCCTCGAACTGCACCAGCACCGTGCGTGCCAGCAGGTGCACCATGTGCGGCTTGAGCAACTGTTGCGAGTACACGCCATTGAAGGCATACCAGGCCGGGTAGGGGATGCGCAGCAGGTCGAAGCTGCGTGCATAGGACACCGGGGGCTCGGTGAGAAAGCGTTCGCGGAACTGCTCGCCCGCGCGGCGCAGTGCGCGCAGCCTATCCTGCGGGGTGGGAGCGCTGCGCGCGCCATCGAAGTCGGCCACCGTTTGCAGCAGCAGGGCTGCAGGGGTGAGGGGTTCGGTCATCATGTTCATGGGGTTTCCTCAGTACAGGGAGCGGCCGCCCGAGATGTCGAAGACGGCGCCGGTGCTGAACGAGCAGTCGGCGGACGCCAGCCAGGCCGCCATGGCCGCCACCTCGGCCGGCTCGACGAAGCGCGCCATGGGCACGCGCGACAGCAGGGCCTGGTGCAACTGCGCGCGGTGTTCCGTGGGGACGCCGTCGAACACCGCGGTTTCCGCGGCGGACGGGGTGATGCAGTTCACCAGCACGCCCGCGCCGGCCAGCTCCTTGCCCAGCGACTTGGTGAGCGCGATCAGCCCCGCCTTGGAGGCCGAGTACGCGGCATTGAGGCCATTGCCCTCCTTGCCCGCGACCGAGGCGATATTGACCACGCGCCGGCCCAGTGCGGGTGCACGCCGCGCCTGCAGGTCGGCCAGCATGGCGGGCACCAGCGCGCGGCTGCACAGGAAGGCGCCGGTGAGGTTGATGTCCAGCACCGTGCGCCACTGGGCGGCGCTGTGCTCCCAGGTGGGCACCAGGGGGCCCAGCACGCCCGCGTTGTTGACCAGCACGGTGGCGGGGCCCAGTGCGGCGGCGCTGGCCTCGGCCGCTGCGGACACGGCGGCCTCGTTGCGCACGTCGGTGACGGCCGTGAAAACGCGCCCAGGGGCGTTCAGCGTTGCGGTGGCTGCCTGCAGCGGGCGCTCGCCGATGTCCCACAGCGAGACGTTCGCCCCTTCATCGAGAAAGCGGCGCGCAATCGCCAGGCCGATGCCCTGGGCACCGCCGGTCACCACCGCGTGGTGGCCCTGCAGGCGCCCGCTCATGCCATGGCCTGCTCGGGCACCTTGCCGGCGGTGGCGGCCTGCCCGCCCAGCAGCGCGCCGATGATGCCCGGCAGCGCCGCGGGTGGCACGCCCACCAGCAGCTGGCGCAGCATGGTCAGTGTGTCGAAGTACACCCGCTCGCAGACCAGGTGCTCGGCCTCGTCGAAGATGAACAGCGCGATCATGCGGCAGCGGAAGGTATTGCCCGTGGGGGGCAGGGCGCCCAGCGGCCCCTTGTGCGTGCCCAGCAGCCAGAACTCCACGATGACCGAGTCGCCCGCATGGCGCAGCTGGATGATCTCGTGCCGCTGGTCCGGGAAGGCCTGGCGTGTCGCCGTGTAGTAGCGGCGCACGTCCTCGTTGCCGTCGTGCACCTCGCCGGTGGGGATCAGCTCGTAGTGCGGGTGCGGAAAGGTGCTCAGCACGGCATCGAAGTCCTGCCGCGTCTCGTCGGCGAAGTGGTCGAGTACGGTCTTTTCGCGGCGGGCGTTGCGTTCGGCGATGGCGGTGGGGGTGTTCATCGGGGTGTCCTTGGGGTCGGTTGCGGTACAGGGATGCAGCGGTGCGCTGCAGCAGGCCCACTATCCGCAGAGCGCTGCGGCGAGACTGTCCGGTGTTGGCAATTGCGGCTCGGTACAAACCCGCAGGTGTCCGCCAGGCGTCGCGCGGGTGGCCCGTGCGCCCGCACAATGGCTGCGCCAGCCACCTTCCCCCAGCGAGCGCACGCCATGCCATCCCCGCCTGCACCGGCAAGCACCACCGAACTGCCGCCCCACCTCGGCCCCCGGGCCGACGAGCGGCTGCGCTTGCCCGAGGAGGTGCAGCATGCGCTGCTGCAGGTGGCCCACCGGCGCCAGCTGCAGCGCGGCGATTCGCTGTTCCTCAAGGGCTCGGCGCCTGACGCGCTCTTCGGCATGGTGCAGGGCGCACTGCGCGTGAGCGTGGCCGCGCCGGACGGGCGCGAGGCCGTGATCGCCGTGCTCGAAGCCGGCCACTGGTTCGGCGAGGTCTCGCTGTTCGTGGGGCAGGAGCGGGTCTACGACACCTGCGCGGTGGAACCGTCCGAGGTGGCCGTGGTCCAGGCGGCGGACTTCCACCACCTGATCGCCACCCAGCCGGCGCTGCACATGGCCTTCACGCGCCTGGTCTGTCTGCGGCTGCGCCAGGCCCTGGCCTGGATCGACGATGCCATCCTGCAGCCGCTGCCCGTGCGGCTGGCGCACCGGCTCATGACGCTCGACTCGCGCTCGGCCGGCGACGGCGCCAGCACCGTGCTGGCCGTTTCGCAAGAGGACCTGGCCTTCATGCTCGGCGTCTCGCGCCAGAGCATCAACCGCCAGCTCAAGCAGTGGGAGGAGGACGGGGTGCTGCGCGTGGGCTACCGCGTGGTCGAGTTGCTCGACCGCAAGCGCCTGGCCCAGTGCGCGCAACCGGGTTGAATCAATCCGGTTCGGGCGCGCTGTTGTCCTGGCCGGCCTCGGGCTCCAGCGCCTTGGTCACCATGCGGCAGATCAGCTCCTCGGCCTTGGCATAGTCGCGCTCGGTCAGTGCGGGCTTGCCCAGCAGCAGTGCGAACTGGGCTTCCTGCTCGGCGTAGGCCTGGGTGACGGACCAGATGATGAACATCAGGTGCGTGAAATTGACGCGTGCGATGCGCCCCTCGCGTGCCCAGCGCTCGAAGGTGCGCACCTCGGCCTTGAGCAACGGGCCCACGCGTGCGCTGATGGCCTTGCCATAGCGTGGTGCACCGGCAATCACCTCTTTGGTGAATACCTTCGCACCATTGGGGCGCTCGCGCGAGTAGCGCAGCTTGGCGCGGATGTAGCGGCGCAGCGCCTGCTGCGGATCGTCGCCGTGCGACAGGTCGTCCATGCCGGCCAGCCACTGGGTGAGGATGTCGTCCAGCACACGCTGGTACAGCGCTTCCTTGTTCGGGAAGTAGTACAGCAGGTTGTGCCGGCTGATGCCGATGGCGGCGGCGATGTTCTCCAGGGAGGCGCCCTCGAAGCCGAACTGCGCGAAATGGTTCTCGGCCTCGGTCAGGATGCCTTGCTCCTTGAGCAGGCGCGACGCCGTGGGCGCCTTGGCTGCGGCTTCCGCGGCGGGGGCAACGGGGGCTTCCAGGCGGCGCCGGGCGGGGGCGGAGGGGGGCTGTCGGGCGTCGGTCATTGCACCATTGTGTGTCAATGTGGCTGGCAGAAAGCTGGCATGCGGTTTGCTGTAGGGATTTTACTAATTGGTAAATTTTTACCGGTTGGTAAATTGAACGGCAAACGCGGGGCACCGGCGCCGACCAAGGCCCGGGCACCCGCACCCTAGCGAGGCCCACGATGACACCTCCGGAATTTGCGGCTGCATGCCCTGGCGCATGCAGCCCGCGCCCTGCGTTGGCAGGCGCCGCGCACGCCCTGTGCGCAGGATCCTGGCGCTGGCGGAGCACCCGCCCGGCGCCCGCACGGCACGGCCATGCCCAGGCCGCACACCCCACCCTGACCCTTCCGGAGGAAACCTGATGGACACACCCGCAAGCCATGCCTGCGGCCTGCATGCCGCACGCCTGAACCTGGCCGACTATGCCGTGCGCTTCGGCGACGCCCACCCTCCGCTGACGCGCCCGCAGGCGCTGATCGAGGCCGAGCGCTGCTACTACTGCCATGACGCGCCCTGCGCCACGGCCTGCCCTACGGGCATCGACATCCCCTCCTTCATCCACCGCATCGCGCAGGACAACAACCGCGGCGCGGCCCGTGCCATCCTGGAGGCCAACCCTCTGGGCGGCATGTGCGCCCGCGTCTGCCCCACCGAGGTGCTGTGCGAGCAGGCCTGTGTGCGCAACACCAACGAGGACAAGCCGGTCGAGATCGGCTCGCTGCAGCGCTATGCCACCGATGCCTTCTTTGCCAAGCCGGGCGCTCCGCTGTTCCAGCGTGCGGCGCCTACGGGCAAGCGCATCGCCGTGGTCGGTGCCGGCCCCGCGGGCCTGGCCTGTGCCCATGGCCTGGCCGTGCGTGGGCACGATGTGGTGCTGTTCGACGCCCGCCCCAAGCTCGGTGGCCTCAACGAATACGGCCTGGCCAGCTACAAGACCACCGGCAACTTTGCCCAGAAGGAGGTCGAGTGGCTGCTCTCGGTGGGCGGCATCGAGGTGCGCACGCACCAGCTGCTGGGCCGCGACATCACGCTCGACGGCCTGCTGGCCAGCCATGATGCGGTGTTCCTGGGGGTGGGCCTGTCGGGCGTCAACGCCCTGGGCATTGCCGAGCCCACGGCCACGGGGTTGCGCAATGCGGTGGACTTCATCGCCGAGCTGCGCCAGACCGCGGACTTGTCCACCCTGCCCGTGGGCCGCAGCGTGGTCGTGATCGGCGGCGGCATGACGGCGGTGGATGCCGCCGTGCAGTCGCGCAAGCTCGGCGCCGAAGAGGTGACCATTGCCTACCGCCGTGGGGCCGAGAGCATGTCCGCCTCGCATGTGGAGCAGGAATGGGCGCAGACCAATGGCGTGACCATCCGCCACTTTGCCGCGCCCAAGGAGGTGCTCAGCGCCGATGGTGCCGTCACGGGCGTGCGCTTTGCGGCCACGGCGATGGAAGGCGGCCGGCTGGTGGAAACGGGCGAGAGCTTTGTGATCGCCGCCGACATGGTGCTCAAGGCCATCGGCCAGACCTATGTGCCCGAGCCCGTGGGCCAGTCCATCGCGCTCACGGGCGGCCGCATTGCCACCGATGAAGAGGGCCGCACCAGCCTGGCGCGTGTCTGGGCCGGCGGCGACTGCCGCGCTGGCGGGCGCGACCTGACCGTGGAGGCCGTGGAGCACGGCAAGGTGGCCGCCATCTCCATCCACGCCACGCTGCAGGGCATCTGAGCCCACGCCGCGCCCCACTGCCTTTTACCGGAGCACCGCACCATGGCCGATATCCGCAGCAATTTCCTGGGCATCAGCAGTCCCAACCCCTTCTGGCTGGCTTCGGCGCCGCCCACCGACAAGGAGATCAACGTCACCCGCGCGTTCGAGGCCGGCTGGGGTGGCGTGGTCTGGAAGACCCTGGGCGAGGACCCCTCGGTCGTCAACGTCAACGGCCCACGCTACTCCACGCTGATGTCGCAGGACCGGCATGTGATCGGGCTGAACAACATCGAGCTCATCACCGACCGGCCCCTGCACACCAACCTGGAGGAAATCAAGCGCGTCAAGCGCAACTGGCCCGACCGCGCCATGATCGTCTCGCTCATGGTGCCCTGCGAGGAACAGAGCTGGAAGAGCATCCTGCCCCTGGTCGAGGACACCGGGGCCGACGGCATCGAGCTCAACTTCGGCTGCCCGCACGGCATGAGCGAACGCGGCATGGGCGCCGCCGTGGGCCAGGTGCCCGAGTACATCCAGATGGTCACGGCCTGGTGCAAGCACTACAGCCGCCTGCCCGTGATCGTGAAGCTCACGCCCAACATCACCGACGTGCGCCACCCTGCGCGCGCGGCCAAGGCGGGCGGGGCCGATGCGGTGTCGCTGATCAACACCATCAACTCCATCATGGGCGTGGACCTGGACCGCATGGTCATGAGCCCCAGCACCGACGGCTGGGGTTCGCATGGCGGCTACTGCGGCCCGGCCGTCAAGCCCATTGCCCTGAACATGGTGGCCGAGATCGCCCGCGATGCGCAGACTGCCGGCCTGCCCATCAGCGGCATCGGCGGCATCACCACCTGGCGCGATGCGGCCGAGTACATCGCCCTGGGCTGCGGCACGGTGCAGGTGTGCACCGCGGCCATGGTCTACGGCTTCAAGATCGTGCAGGACATGTGCGATGGCCTGTCCAACTTCATGGACGAGCATGGCTACGCCACCATCGACGACTTCCGTGGCCAGGCCGTTCCCACGGTCAAGGACTGGAAGAACCTCAACCTCAACCACGTCGACAAGGCCGTCATCAACCAGGATGCCTGCATCCAGTGCGGCCGCTGCCATGTGGTCTGCGAGGACACCTCGCACCAGGCCATCACCTTCACCAAGGAGGGCGGCGTGCGCAAGTTCGAGGTCAACGATGCCGAGTGTGTGGGCTGCAACCTGTGCGTCTCCATTTGCCCCGTGCCTGAATGCATCACGCTGCGCAGCCTGGAACCGGGCGAGGTCGATGTGCGCACCGGCAAAGTGGTCACGGGCGAATACGCCAACTGGACCACGCACCCGAACAACCCGCAGCGCGTGGCGGCTTGAGAAAAAGGCTGGGGCGGTGTGCGCAATCGCAACGCGGTGTTGCATTGCATCTGGCGCGGCCCGCAACCCGCCGATAGCATCGCTCGCTTCTCCCGGAGCGTGGTGACCATGCTCCCGTCCGCCATCTGCCCGGACCCGGAGCGCCGGAACTGGCAGTGGCTTGTGTGCAACCCCCAAGAAGTAAATCTTTCACAGAGGAGTACAGGCATATGACCCACAGTACCGGCAGCGCCGCCCACATGGCGGGGCATCCGTCGGGCGCAGCGTCCAATTCGCTCGCCAACGAAGATCTGCTCCCCACCACGGCGGCCCAGCGCCACTGGACGTGGAAAGACTTTGCCGCCCTCTGGGTGGGCATGGTGGTCTGCGTGCCCACCTACACCATGGCCAGTTCCATGCTGGACCAGGGCTTCACCTGGCAGATGGCCGTGTGGCTGGTGTTCCTGGCCAACTGCATCGTGCTCGTGCCCATGGTGCTCATCGGCCGCGTGGGACCGCGCTATGGCGTGCCGTTCCCGGTGCTGGCGCGCGCCTCCTTCGGGGTCAAGGGCGCCAACCTGCCGGCCGTGCTGCGCGGGTTGGTGGCCTGCGGCTGGTTCTCGATCAACTGCTATTTCGGTGCGCTGGCGCTGCACGGCTTTCTCAACATCCTGGGCATGGGCCTGGCGGGGCCGGCCGACGGGCAGACCATCAGCACCTCGCAGTTCATGTGCTTCCTGGCCTTCTGGGCGGTGCACATCTGGTTCATCTGGAAGGGGCCTGAATCCATCCGCCTGCTCGAAGTGATCGCCGCACCGCTGATGATCGGTGCCTCGGTGCTGCTGGTCGTGGTGTTGATGATGAAGGTGCCCTCCGGCCAGCTCTTCAACCTGCCGGCCAAGGTGGTGGAGGGCGGGCCCAAGACCTGGGCGGCCCTGACCGGCCTGGTGGGCTTCTGGGCGACCCTGGCGCTCAACATTCCCGACTTCACGCGCTTCGCGCGCTCGCAGAAGGACCAGGTCGTCGGCCAGGCCCTGGGCCTGCCCATCCCCATGGCACTGTTCTCCATGGTCGGCGTGATCGGTTTTTCCGCATCGGCCATCCTCTACGGCAAGGCGCAACTGTTCCCCGACGGCCTGCTCACCCAGATGGGCAGCGTGGCAGCCGGCATCGGCCTCCTGGTGATCCTGCTGGCCAACCTCACCACCAACGTGGCCGCCAACCTGGTCTCGCCCTCGTACGACTTCAGCCAGGTGGCGCCGTCCAAGGTCAGCTTCCGCATGGGCGGCCTGATCGCGGCGCTGCTGGGTCTCTTGTTCATGCCCTGGAAGCTGCTGGCCACCTCGGGCGGCTACCTCTTCACCTGGCTGGGCGGCTACGGCACGCTGCTGGGCGCCATCGCCGGCATCCTGCTGGTGGACTATTACCTCGTGCGCAAGACCGAACTCAAGGTGGACGACCTGTACCGCCGTGGGGGCGAGTACGAGTACAGCAACGGCTGGAACCTGCATGCGCTGGTCGCGTTCCTGCTGGGCGTGCTGCCTTGCCTGCCGGGCTACCTGGCGGTCTCGGGTGTGGTCGACAAGGGCTCCGTGCCCGCGCTGCTGCAGTCGCTGTTCGATTTCGGCTGGTTCTTCAGCCTGGCGGTGGCCGGCACCTACTACTACGTGACGGCCAAGAAGCCGTGACGTGATGATGAATCGGCCCCGCCGGTCTGTCCGGCGGGGCTTTCTGCAACCCTGAAGGAGAGTCCTCATGAGCCAAGCCCTTGTCATCCGCGGTGGCACCGTGGTCAATGCCGACCGCGAACAGCGTGCCGATGTGCTGTGTGTGGATGGCCGCATCGTGGCCGTCGGGGAGGATGTGGCCCGGCAGGCGCCGGCGGGTGCGCAGGTGCTGGACGCCAGTGGCCAGTACGTGCTGCCCGGCGGCATCGATCCGCACACCCACATGCAACTGCCGTTCATGGGAACGGTCACCATGGACGACTTCTTCACCGGTACGGCAGCGGCGCTGGCGGGCGGCACCACGAGCATCATCGACTTCGTGATCCCCGACCCGCAGGAGCCCATCCTGGACGCCTACCGCAAGTGGCGCGGCTGGGCCGAGAAGTCCGCGGCCGACTACAGCTTCCACGTCGCCATCACCTGGTGGAGTGATCAGGTGCGCGCCGACATGGGCACCCTGGTGCAGGACGAGGGGGTGAACAGCTTCAAGCACTTCATGGCCTACAAGAACGCCATCATGTGCGACGACGAGACCTTGGTGAACAGCTTCAAGCGCGCGCTGGAGCTGGGCGCCATGCCCACGGTGCACGCCGAGAACGGCGAGCTGGTCTACCTGCTGCAGCAGGAGGTGGCCAAGATGGGCATCACCGGGCCCGAAGGCCACCCTCTGTCGCGCCCGCCCATGGTCGAGGC
>JAESFW010000395.1_pt1 | contig 19942 bp, 18 predicted proteins | sample 9269481 | NCBI WGS metagenome assembly JAESFW01 (sample SAMN14515350, study PRJNA621654) | algae metagenome | isolation source: Lyngbya sp. HA4199-MV5 and co-occurring heterotrophs from soil with... | place: USA: Ahupuaa O Kahana State Park, Hawaii | collected 2009-07-21
CTCTCTGTGGGCTGCCAGATTTTTTGAATGGTCGGTTGAAACCCCTACAGCTCAAAAAATTCCTTCAGAATTGCTAGACCTTTGGTCTGACCTACTCTGCTATGCTGCGTGATTGGCTAAAGTCGAGTTAAGCAGCTAAAACAATTTAACGAATTGTATATGCACTAATTGACATATGCAATTAGTTGAATATAGACTATCACTCAATGCAACAAATTGCATACGACGGGTAGCTGCCCGAATGAAATTGAATTGGGCTTTGCAAGTTGGCTTCAACGTTAGAGGGATTCTCTTATGCAGACAGCTACACCTAAAACAAGTGAACCTGGTCAGCCACTTTCTAAACTTATGAATCGACGGATGCTCATTGTAACGGCACTGGGAGGAACGATCGCGGCTGGCTGTTTGTTCTATGGGTTCTCGCGGGTTGCGATGGCTCCTCAGAAAACGGCTCAAGCGGTGCCAGTAACGACAGTGGCACCAATGGTGACAGCCCTGGGTCGTTTGGAGCCTCAAGGTGAAGTCATTCAACTGGCGGCATCGACCACAGGCAGCCGGGTCGAGCAACTGTTGGTGAGGCGGGGCGATCGCGTGCGGCGAGGGCAAGTCATTGCGGTGCTGGATGCTCACGATCGCCTGCAAGCCACGTTAGAAAAAGCCAAACAAGAGGTGCAGATCGCGCTCACCAAACTGGCACAGGTGAAAGCCGGGGCAAAAGCGGGAGAGATTGGAGCGCAAGCCGCGACGATCGCTCGACTAGACGCGGAGTTGCATAACGCCCAACTGGAAGCACGTCGCTATCAAGCCCTGTTTGAACAAGGAGCCATTTCGGCATCATCGCGGGACAGCAAACAGTTGGTGGCAGATACGACGCGTGCTCAGCTTCAGCAAGCAAAAAATACTTTGAACAGTGTGGCTGAGGTGCGCCCTGTGGATGTTTCTGCCGCAGAAGCGGAGGTGGCAAGTGCCCAAACCGCCGTCAAACAGGCGCAAGCAGAGTTGGATCTGGCATCGGTGCGATCGCCCCGCGACGGACAGATCTTGAAAATTCACACCTGGGCAGGCGAAATTGTCGGCGATCAGGGCATTGCCGATCTGGGTCAAAGCAACCAGATGTACGTCGTTGCCGAAGTGTATGAAAGCGATATCAAGGCAGTTCGTTTAGGGCAGCGAGCCACGATTACCAGCAGTGCGTTTGACGGCGAAGCACAGGGCATCGTGGATGAAATCGGGCTGCAAATTCAGAAGAAAGGCGTGCTGGATACCGATCCGACAGCGGATGCCGATGCCCGAATCGTCGAGGTCAAAATTCGCCTAAATCAAGCCAGTAGCCGCAAAGTGGCAGGTCTCACGAATCTCGAAGTGACGGCACAGATTGCTAAAGGATGAAGGCAAGAGAGTTTTTGGTTTTTAGTTTTTAGTTTTTAGAAGAAGTCAGGAACGGCTCATGCACTAGTAGAGCAAGCAGAAAATTATGGAACATAGTGCGGGCATCTTGCCCGCGCCGTGAGCGAGACGCTCACACTACGATGTTGTAAAACTTTCGTTTCGGTCTACTAGCAACCAACAACTAACAACCAACAACTGATTCATCTCACTCCTCACTCCTTACTCCTCACCCCTCACTCCTCACCCCATGAAACGCAAAATTCCCCTCGCGTGGCTGCAAGTCAGCCGAGAGCGTAGTCGTTTGGTTGTGGCAATGGCTGGCATCGCGTTTGCCGACATGCTGATGTTTATGCAGTTGGGCTTTCGGACGGCGCTGTATGACAGCAATACGCAGGTGCATCGCAGTTTACGGGCAGATCTGGTGTTGGTCAGTCCGCTGGCGCGCAACATTGTGAGCATGACGGACTTTCCGCGACGACGGCTCTATCAGGCAAAGAGCTTTGCGGGTGTGCAGTCGGTTGAGGCGCTGTATGCCGACTCGCGGGAATGGAAGAACCCGGATACGCGGCGCAATGAAGGCATTTTGTTTTTGGGCTTCAAGCCTGAAACGTCTGTGTTTAATCTACCAGGGGTCGATCGCAATCTGGATAAGCTGAAAATGCCGGATGTGGTTTTGTTTGACCAGGGCTCGCGGGGCAACTACACCCAAACGATCGCGGCGGTGGAAGCGGGTCAGGTCGTTTCTACAGAAATGCGGAGCCGCAAAATCAAGGTGGCAGGCTTATTTCTGGTTGGGGCTTCGTTTGCAGCGGATGGCAATGTCATTACCAGTGACCAAAATTTTCTGCGTCTCTTTCCCGATCGCAAACAGTCGGAGGTCAGTGCAGGGTTGATTACGCTAGCACCGGGCGTTGATCCTGTACAGATGCAGCAAGTGCTGCAAGCGAGCTTGCCGAATGATGTGCGAGTGATGACGCTAGCTGAATTTGCTGAATTGGAAAAAACCTACTGGCAGAACAATACGCCGATCGGCTTTATCTTCAGCCTGGGAACGGTGATTGGCTTCATTGTGGGCGCGGTGATTGTCTACCAAATTCTGTCGAGCGATGTGGCAGATCACCTGGCAGAATACGCCACGCTCAAGGCGATCGGGTATGGCGATCGCTACTTGCTCATGGTGGTATTTCAGGAGGCGTTGATTCTCGCTGTGCTGGGTTTTCTTCCTGGCATTGCGATTTCGAGCGGGTTGTATACCTTGACCAGGGGTGCGACCAATCTGCCTCTGTTTATGACGGTTGCCCGGAGTGTCACGGTTTTTCTACTGACGATCGGCATGTGTTTGCTGTCGGGCGCGATCGCCACGCGGAAACTGCGATCGGCGGATCCGGCAGATATTTTTTAGAGGTGAGGAGTGAGGAGTGGGTCAAAGGCAGAGGGCAGAGGGCAGAAGGCAGAAGGGGGAGTCGGGAGGCAGAATGCGGAGGCAGCAGGGGAGGCAGGGGAGGCAGGGGAGGCGAGGGGGCAGGGGAGAGCAAGATAAGGCTAAAGGCTAAAAAGCTGACCGCTGACTGCTGACCGCTGACCGCTCTTCAAACTCAAAACTCAGTTATTGGACAGGAGTTTCTATGCAATCTCGCAATCAGTCCGAGTCGGTTGTTTCCATTCAAGCCCTGAATCATCACTACGGTCAGGGGCGGCTGCAAAAGCAAGTGTTGTTTGATATCAACCTGGAAATTCAGGCGGGCGAGATTGTCATTATGACGGGTCCATCTGGGTCGGGTAAAACGACGTTGCTGTCGTTGATTGGCAGCTTGCGATCGGCTCAAAGTGGCAGCTTGAGAGTGCTGGGGCAGGAGCTTTGCGGTGCGAACAAAACGCAAATGGTGGAACTACGCCGCAATGTGGGCTATATCTTTCAGGCGCACAACTTGCTGAAGTCCCTGACGGCTAAGCAAAACGTGCAAATGTCGCTGGAACTACATGATCTGTCAGTGGATGAGGCGATCGCCAGAGCCGAAGCAATGCTAGCAGCGGTGGGGCTAGACGATCGATCGACCTACTATCCCGAAAATCTATCGGGTGGACAAAAGCAGCGAGTGGCGATCGCCCGTGCCCTCGTGAGCCATCCCAAATTGGTATTGGCAGATGAACCAACAGCGGCGCTGGACAAACAATCGGGGCGCGATGTGGTGGAACTGATGCAGCGTCTTGCGAAGGAACAGGGCTGCACCATTCTGCTGGTCACGCACGACAATCGTATTCTCGACATTGCCGATCGCATTGTGCAAATGGAGGATGGTTATCTGGCAACCAATGCTCAACTGGCGCAAACGAATACAGCCGCATGAATGAACGGTCACAAAGAATCAGTATCAATAGAGAGGCGGCTTGCTGCTGAAAGACTGTACGCGATCGCAAAGGCAATGTGACTCGACACAGAAGCAATGTGACTCGATACAGAAGCAATGCAACTCGATACAAAAGGATTGCAGGGCAAAACAGAAGGATTGTGACCCGATACAAAGGCAATGCGACCCAACACAAAGGCAATGTGACTCGATACAGAAGCAATGTGACCCGACACAGAAGCAATGTGACTCGATACAGAAGGATTGCAGGGCAAAACAGAAGGATTGTGACTCGATACAGAAGGATTGTTGGGGCGATCGGGAGCCTTGCAAGTGCCAACCAACCCCCCGAGACTACCGAACAACCATGAAACCCGTCATCATGAGGAAAAGGGAATCTAACAATGGTAACGACAGCGAAACCCACTCAAACCGCCGCTTGGTCAAACGCAGTACTCCAGCCTGCGACAGAATTCGGTCCTGTGCCACCCACCGTTTTAGCGGGTGCGGTGCCTCTGGGCTTGCGCGGTTCTCTCTATCGCAACGGTCCCGCTACGCTAGAACGGGGTGGGCAACGAGTGGGGCACTGGTTTGATGGCGATGGGGGCATTCTGGGGCTTCATTTCACCGATGCTGGAGCGACAGGCGTTTATCGCTACATTCAAACCGCAGGCTACCGGGCAGAAAAGCAAGCAGGCACGTTTTTGTACAGCGGGTATGCGATGATGCCACCCGGTCACTGGTGGGAACGCTTCAATAAAGGGCTGAAAAATGTCGCCAATACATCTGTAATCGCGCTGCCGGATAAGCTGCTGGCACTGTGGGAAGGCGGCTTACCCCATGCCTTGACATTGGACACGCTCGACACATTAGGTCTGGATGACCTTGGCGGTTTGGATGGTGCCGCGTATTCAGCGCATCCTAAGCGCGACCCAAAGACGGGCGACATTTTCAACTTTGGGGTTAGCTTTGGTCAAAACGGTACGCTAAATTTGTATCGCAGCGATGCCAGCGGTAAAGTGCGGCAGCATGGAAAAGTGCCGCTACGAGGTTTGCCCATCATCCATGACTGCGTGATGGCAGGTCAGTATCTCATCTTTTGCGTCTCGCCTGTACGGTTGAAGGCGCTGCCCGTGCTGGCAATGCTCAAGAGCTACTGTGATTCTCTGACCTGGCAACCGGAACAGGGCACGGAAATCATTGTGGTCGATCGCTCCACCCTCGAAGTTGTCAGCCGCAGTGAAGTAGAACCGTGGTATCAATGGCACTTTGGTAATGGGGGCGAATTGGCGGATGGCTCGATCGCCTTCGATTTTGTACGCTACGCCGACTTCCAAACCAACCAATTTCTCAAAGAAGTGGCAACGGGGCAGACTGAAACCCTGGCAAAAGGAACCCTCTGGCGACTCAGGTTGGAGCCAAAATCTGGGACAGTACTGGAGCTAGAAGAAGTAGTCGATCGCGGCTGCGAATTTCCCACGGTACAGCCTGCACAGGTTGGCGAACCGTCACGCTACACCTATCTCTCCCTCCATCGTTCGGATGTCGTTCTGCAACACGAACTGTTTGGCACGATCGCCCGCTTCGATTATCAAACAGGCACGCTCACTGAAGCCGACCTGGGGACTGGTCACTATCCCAGCGAACCCATTTACGCTCCAGATGTTCACCATCCAGAGCAAGGCTGGCTTTTAACGGTTGTGTATAGCGCGTCTGTTGATCGAAGCGAAGCCTGGATTTTTGACAGCGATCGCCTGGAGGATGAGCCTGTCTGCAAGCTTGCCCTCCCTCATGTCGTGCCCCCAGGTTTCCACGGCACATGGAAGAAAGGATGAAGGCTAAAGGCAAGAGAGTTTTTGGTTTTTAGTTTTTAGTTTTTAGAAGGAGTCAAGAACGGTTCACGTACTAACAACTAACAACTAACAACTTCTAAGCTACCGCTGACCGCTTAATCAACTCAAAGCTTTCTCCATCTACCGCCTAGCTGATCAAGTGTCGTTGCAGTGCCATGATCGCCGCCTGGGTGCGATCGCGCACATCCAGCTTGTGCAGAATGGCGTGGACGTGGACGCGCACTGTGCCGGGAGTGATGTATAGGACATCCGCAATTTCTTGATTCGATTTGCCAGCCGCAACGAGGGCTAAAATTTCTTGTTCGCGTGGGGTGAGCGGGTTTTCGTTCGATCGAGCTGACATCGGTTCAACGGTGGGTACGGATGGCACGTCCTGAAAAGCCGCCTGAATTTCCGCCGTTGCGGTTGAATCCCACCAGGAGGCACCAGCCGCAACCGATCGCAATGCCAAAATCAGCGACTCGGCGGCAATGCCCTTGAGACAGTAACCTTGTGCTCCTGCCCCAATTAAGCGCGATATCAAGTTTTTTTCCGATCGCGATGTGAGGACTAAAACAGGCAACGTTGGTTGGTGTTGCTTGATCTGACGACAGGCTTCAATGCCCCCAATGCCTGGTAAACCGATATCCAGCAGCACCAAATCCAGCGGTTGGCATTTCGTCTGATCAACGGCAGTCTCGCCATCTTCAGCTTCGGCGACGACTTCTAGATCAGCTTCTTGCTGCAAGCGCATCCGCAGCCCCAGTCGAAAGAGTTCGTCATCCTCAGCAAGGAGAATTTTTACGGGAGATTTCATGAAAAGGGTTCGTCTGAGTACAATCGCCTCTTTTAACTCATACCCTAAATCTCAGCAGTTTTATAGCAGAAGTCAGAAGTCAGAAGCCAGAAGTCAGCAAGAAAAAGCGCTTCTCATCTGGCTTTCGAGCTGAGAGCTGTACTTCATCTAGCTTCAAGCTGTTGTCGCTGTGGTTGTACTGGGCATGGCTGCGATCGGCAAACGAAAGCCAAAGAGGGCACCCTGGGGTGATCGGTTTGCAGCCCAGAGCGTGCCCTTATGCGCTTCGATAATTTGACGCGTCAGGTAGAGCCCCAGCCCAGAACCCTTTGCCTGTCGATCGCCATGCCCCTGGTAGAACCGCTCAAACAGTCGAGGCAGTTCATCCGCCGTAATGCCCTGCCCTTCATCCAGCACTTTCACTACCTGATAGCTTGCTTGCGATTCCAGCACAATTTCGACTCTGCCGCCGCGGGGGGAATGGTTGATGCCATTGGTCAGCAAATTGGCAAACACACGCTGAAGCTGAAGTGCATCGCCCTCAACCCATAGCGTCCGGCGAAAATCGGATGCGCCATAGTTCAGGCTGAGATGGACGCGACGAGTAGATGCAAGCTCACGGAGATGGGTCAGGGCATCTTCTGCCAAACTTGCCAGGTCGATCGGCTGGAGGTGGAGCGTTAACCCTTCAGAATCATTGCGATACACATCCAGCATGGTTTCTACCATTTGCAGCGTGGTTTGATGGCTGCGCACTATTGCGGCTAGAACGGCGGTTTGCGCCGTAGCGACTGCGCCAAATTCCCCACGTTGAAAGGCTTTAATGGTCTCGATCGCGCCTAACAGCGGCGTTTTCAAATCGTGAGTCAGGGTGGAAACAAAGTCTTCGCGCATTCCCGCAAGCTGCTCTTGCGATTCAAGCTGTGCCTTTTGTCGGGCGATCGCGTCTTCACTGCGCCGAATGCGATCGCTCAAAATACCCGTCACTACCAGCGCCATCACCACAATCAAGCGATTGGCAAGGGTGGAGGTATCCATGCCTTTATCGCCCGGAAGCCATAAGTTCGATAACGTTAAAAGTGCCGCTAAGAGCGTTACCTGTAAACTTCCCACTCGATTGAGCCGCGCATTGGCTAACAGAATCGGACCAATATACAAATACCCGAACACAAAATCGGCTGGGGTGGTGTATTCCAGCAGCAGCACGATCGCAAACGACCCCGCAATGAGCCAGCGGATCCGCAAGGACGGTTCTTGCCCCAAGAGCGTCTTTTGAATGCTTTTCAATGTAAAACAGCGCTATTAGTTTCTATGACTCTGATGCTAGTGAATTGGCTTTGGCGATCGCCTAAAAAGACGACAGAAGTTCATGTTTAGCGATAATTTATACTGGTAGATATATACCGTTTAGCCTAAGTCATTACAGGCATCGTTTACGCTAGTAGACAGTAAGCTGTTTGTTCATTTGGGCGCATTTAAACCCATGTATGAGTCCTCTATGCATGCAACCGAAAGTACATTAATCCGTTCGGTGCGGCGGGGTAAACACAAAATTTTCATCGGCATGTCGCCCGGTGTGGGTAAAACCTACCGAATGCTGGAAGAAGCCCATTGTTTGCGGCAAGAAGGCATTGATGTGGTCGTTGGGCTGCTGGAAACCCACAATCGGGCAGAAACGGCTCAAAAGGCGATCGGGTTAGAACAAGTGCCGCGCCAAGATGTTACCTGTTCTGGCATCACCCTCACCGAAATGGACACAGAGGCGATTCTGGCGCGACAACCGCAGTTAGTTCTGGTTGATGAACTGGCACATACCAACGTACCGGGTTCCGAGCGCGAAAAGCGTTATCAGGATGTTGAAGTCCTTTTGGCAGCCGGGTTGGATGTCTACTCCACCGTTAATATTCAGCACATTGAAAGCCTAAATGATACAGTCGCCCGTATCACCGGAGTGGTGGTGCGCGAACGTATTCCCGATCGCATTCTGGATGAAGCTGATGAAGTTGTGGTCATCGATGTTACGCCAGAAACATTAGAAGAACGCCTTAAAGACGGCAAAATCTACGCGCCCGAAAAGATTGATCAATCCCTCCAAAATTTCTTCAAGCGCCGTCACTTAATTGCCCTGCGGGAACTGGCTCTGCGCGAAGTTGCCGACAACATTGAAGAAGATGCCTTTGAAGCAGAAAGCATACCCACCTCCCTGGCACCTCATTGCAACATTCTCGAACGGGTGCTGGTTTGCATTTCTACCTACCCCAACGCCGTGCAGTTGATTCGGCGCGGAGCAAGGCTTGCCAGCTACATGCACGGACCGCTGTACTGTTTGTTTGTAGACAATCCCGATCGCTTTCTGACCAAAGACGAAAGCCTGCACATCGAAACCTGTGAGAACCTGTGCAAAGAATTTGGCGGTCAATTCATTCGGGTGAAAGATCACGATGTAGCACGGGCGATCGCGACCGCTGCTCAGAACTACCACATCAGCCAGATCTTCATTGGTGAAAGCCAGCGATCGCGCTGGAAGAACCTGCTACGCACCTCTCTCACGCAACAACTGCTGCGATCGCTCAAAAATATCGACATTCATATCATTGCGACAGAGAAACCATCTTCTTGAGTTGTTGGTTGTAAAGTCCTCTGGACATACTAGAAAAGTTGTTGGTTGTTAGACGATGATTGACTAGCAACTAATCATTCATAACGCAATGCTTGTCATTGGCTTAATCAGCGGTACATCTGTCGATGGCATTGATGCTGCCCTGGTCAACATTTCTGGTTCTACAACTGACTTAACCGTCGATCTGCTTGCAGGCAGAACCTATCCTTACCCTGCAGACCTCCGTGAACAAATTTTGGCGGTCTGTGGCGGTGCCTCCCTGTCAATGGAAGCCCTGGCAGATTTGGATGACACGATCGCCTACCACTTTGCCCAAGCCGCGATCGCCATCCAGGACGGACATCCGGCGGCTGATCTCATTGGCTCGCATGGACAAACCGTGTATCATCGCCCGCCGCGGGGGGAGAGGAGAGAGGAGAGAGGGGAGAGGGGAGAGGAGTCTGGAGATGTAGGGGCAGGGGAAGCAGAGGGAGTAGAGGGAGTAGAGGAAGCAAGGGAAGACGTTCAGGATCTAGAACTCAAACCTCTTCCCCCCTTTCCCCCTTCCCCCTTCCCCCTTCCCTCTCACTCTCTTGGCTACAGCCTTCAACTGGGACGAGGAGCCACGATCGCCCATGCTACAGGCATCCCAACGGTCAGCAACTTTCGTGCAGCAGACATCGCCGCAGGTGGACATGGGGCACCGCTCGTTCCTGCTGTGGATGTCGCGTTGCTGAGCCACCCGACCAATAGCCGCTGTATCCAAAATATTGGAGGGATTGGGAATGTAGCGTATTTGCCAGCCAGGAAGGAGCGGCAGGAGGCAATGGTTGGTGGGCAGAAGGCAGAAGGCAGAGGGCAGAGGGCAGAGGGCAGCATCTCTCCCCACACCCCACACCCCACACCCCACACCCCACACCCCACACCCCCCCTCGGCTGGGACACCGGACCTGGCAACGTTTTGATCGATCTCGCTGTGCATCATTTTTCTCACGGCACACAGACCTACGATCGCAATGGAGCCTGGGCAGCGAGTGGCACACCCTGTAGCGAACTGGTAGCACAGTGGCTCCAGCAGCCATTTTTTCAGCTACTGCCACCCAAATCAACGGGACGAGAGTTGTACAGTGAAGCCTATTTGGAACAATGTTTGGCAGATGCCCGCGATCGTGCCCTCAGCGAGGCGGATATCCTGGCAACCTTGACCGACTTTACCGCAGCCTCGATCGCTCATAGCTACCGCACCTTCTTACCCCAATTGCCCGATCAAGTCTTACTATGCGGCGGGGGCAGTAAGAACCTATATTTGAAACAACGGTTGCAGCAACAGCTAGGGACTATCCCCGTTTTGACCACCGATGATGCGGGTCTCAACGCCGAGTTTAAGGAAGCGATCGCCTTTGCGGTGCTTGCCTACTGGCGACAACACGGAGTGCCTGGGAATCTTCCTGCGGTAACGGGTGCTGCCAGTGCGGTGCTTTTAGGGGAAATTAACCAGGTCAGCAGAAGGGGTGCGTGATAGCATGAATTACCACAAACACCAGCATCGCAAGAAGCAATCAACGTAAGGGATGGCGCTGTGGCTCACACCTTTTTAATGGAGGCAGGACGCTGGTCACTTCAGGGGAACTGGCTCGAACGCAATGGTATGCCGATTACCGTGATGGGTAAAACCCTCGTCGGCTGGAGTCGAGATGACTGGTTTACAATGGTGACCAAGCTTGTGTTTCCAGGAGCCGATCGGGAAGAAATCTCCTTTCAGTATCGGGGGCGACTGGATGCGGGTGAGCGCCAGTATACCTTTGTCCTTCAGCACAGCCTGCTGGGTCGGGTAGAGGGCGAAGGCTGGGTGGCTCAAGAATCGATCGTGCAACGCTATTGGGTGCTGGGCGATCGCCAGCGGCGGAGTGGGTTTGAAACGCTTTACCGCATGGATGACAACAAATATTATTTATCCAGCGGTATTATGGCAGGGCACTATCTCACCAGTACGATGGAAGCAACATTAGAACGTCACTCTGATTAGCACGACTTTGGCTTCAAAGCTGTACTCACAGAACGGACGGCGATCGTTCACAAGAAAGCCCGTAATCTGAAGCGATTTAGATCGCTAAAATGACTTTACGGGATTACTAGAAACAGGCATAGAACAGCTTTGCTGGTAGCGATGTCGTTCGGGTCTGTGCTGTCTAATGCTAATCCTCTTTTGCGAGGGCTTGGCCGTAAGCTTTTAGGGTGCAGCTTCAACACATGGCACGTTCCATAGCATTGTGCCGCCTTCAACGATCGCCCTCAAGGAACCCACCTGAAGGATCGATCGCTTGTGCCATTGGTTTCACGCTTTGCCTTGACTAACGTGAGCGGCTCACTGTGGCACCTTTTGATTGCTGGTTGTCAAGATGACTGGTTTCCAACGTTCTCACTACCTGCATCGCCCTATCGAAACAAACACCTGCTTGAAGTTACCTGTGCTGCTGCACTGTCGTTATATTCGGCAAGGCACACTCGGTCATCGCCCTCTCCAAAACTATGATGATAGATTCCAACGTTGGACGCTTACTCGCTAACCGTTATCGACTTGCCGAACTCATTGGTAAAGGGGCAATGGGGCGGGTGTATCGAGCCGAAGATACGTTGCTTGGTGGAGTCATTGCAGTCAAGTTTCTGTCTCAAACCCTGCTAAACCCCAAAATGCGCGATCGCTTCAAAAGCGAGGCTCGCACCTGTGCCCAACTGGGACGCAAAAGTATTCATATTGTGAATGTCATTGATTATGGAGTCACGGACTACAAAGAAGAAGATGTGCCCTTCTACGTGATGGAATATTTGCAGGGGCAAAGTCTGAGCGAAGTCATTAATAATCAGCCGCTCCCGTTACCACGCTTTCTCACCCTTTCGCGACAGATTTCGCTCGGCTTGCAGTGCGCCCATCAGGGCATTGTCATTGACGGCGGGGTGTATCCAATCATTCACCGCGACATCAAGCCCAGCAACATCCTGGTCAGCCGAGACGCAAGCCTGGGAGAATTGGTCAAAATTCTCGACTTTGGCATTTCCAAGCTGTTGCAGGCAGATAGCGAGCAGACCAGCTCTTACATGGGCACGTTGGCGTATTCTTCGCCAGAACAAATGGAAGGGCGAGAACTCGATTCCCGCTCTGATATTTACAGTCTGGGTGTCATGATGTACGAGATGTTGACGGGCAAAATGCCGCTCCATGTTGATACTCACGCCTTCGGTGCCTGGTACAAAGCCCATCACTCCCAACCGCCCCGATCGTTTGAAGCCGCAGACCCCAGCTTGAAGTTGCCCAAAGCGCTTGAAAACCTGGTCATGAGCTGTCTAGCAAAAGTACCGAGCGATCGCCCACAGTCGATCGTCGATGTCTTAAAAGCGTTAGAGCCATTAGAACAGCGGTACAGCGACAGTATGCGTGCCGCCAATGATCTCGACAGAATTCTGAAACGCAAGCCCTTAGACAGCCAACGGCAACCTAAACTCGATCGTGCAGCGGCTGTTGACGACCTTTGCAACATGGCACGCTGGCCTAAAGACAAACCCGTGGCGCAGATCGTCTTTGCACAGAGCCTCACCACTAGCAAAAGCACGTTACCCGCGATTTGGGTCATGCTACCTCAGCAAGAAATTCAAGCCTTGCAGATCTATCGACTCTACAATGTCATTTACAAAAACTTTCTCTATGCCATGTCGCCACACCCAACCCTGTTGTGGATTACAGGCATTTACAACCGCAAGCGCACGCAAAGTCAAGACCGTTCTCAGCCTGGTCAAGACCCTGGTTCTCGGTGGTTGCCATGCTACCTCGATCTCAAAGCAGCTCACGGTCAAGAAATGGGACGCTTGCTGATCGAAAAAGGTGAGTACCAGGTCTTGCTGTTTGCGCTAGAGCAGCCAGAAATCTGTTCTCATGCTATGACGATTACCATCAACCAATCACAGCGGTTACAGCTACAGGAATGGATGATTACCAGCCAGTCGTATCGCTCGGTGGGGCAATCAACCCTGAGTAAAAGCTTGTTGAAAGCCGAGTTTGATAAGCTAAAGCCCCGTATTGCTACTGAATTGGAGAAAGACCCCGGTGGCTCCTCCTTCGGACATTAGCGCTCGTTGAACATTGCTCTTGCCGTCAGGAAGCCTGGGTCGCACGAACGTCAAAAACGCGGCACTGATCGATCGCACACGCCAGAATTTCAGAAGCAATGATGCACGCGCCACTGCACTCATGCCGCCTAACCGTATCAGCGGCTCAGAATCGCTCGATCGATAACGTTAGAACAGGAACATTAATAGCTAAACAGTAAAGATAAAGTTTGCGAATCGCTTTGAGCGATAACTTGCTCTACCAGGGTGGTGAAGACAGGGTAGTGAAGAAAATATACGTTTTACGCTTAACAAAGCAGCAGGCTTTGAGTGTAAATAAGCCGCACGTAACGCCCCACAATCACCAGCTCCTTTTCATTCTGCCTGGAAAAAAGCAAGAGATAGAGGTCGTTCACAGTGCAGAAAGATGCTACTGGAACTGAGGACCTGACTCCAATCCCCACTGGTGCTTAAGAAAATGCTTATACATGTTTTCTCGCATCACCATTTGCTCATAGAGCTGAACGAGGAAATCCTGAGCCTGTTCACGGCTCATATTCTGCACTTGGGATTCAAAGGAACGGATACTGAATTGCTGTTCTAGAGACAGCTCAGCAGGTTGGTTCATATTCGACTCCAGTTTGAGAGAGTGTATGCTGACAAACCACCGACACGATCGCTCAGGTCAGTAGCTACTAGCGAGGGCTGGTTTCTTCCATAGTTCCCTAAAAGAAGAAATTGCTACTTGCGTTGTATTACAGAATATAACAACCATTTGACAAAACGCACATACCCCGCGGGGGTAATTTTTGCTTTCTGTGGCTCAACCGAAAGCCTGATGCTACGTTCAGCGCGTTTCAGCCTCCATTCTCTTTTTGTTTCTTCTAGGGCGCGTCATCAATTCAGCTTGAAACCTTGCGGTGTCAGCATTGTCGCGCCCGTCCCAACACACAAAGCTAGGGGCTGGAACCCTTGCTGCAAGGTATGTATAGTCGTAATTGATGACAGCCCCTAGACAACACGCTTAAGCGAGAGCAGGCTCATATATGTAGATCAGTTCCTCCTTTTTGCGGAAAGCGCACAGCCGCAGTCGGGCGATAAACCACCTTTGTGGGCATAAGAGCCTCCGCAGTCAAGCGAAATAGTGCCTACAGACTGATCGATCGCGTAAAGATTATCTGTAGTAAAAGCAACGTTATAGACTAACCACACGAGCGAAGATACGAAACTTCCTACCTGAAGAGCTTTTAGAATACCCGACAAAAAATATCGGATATGTTTGACGGCATTTGTTACGCGTGTTACCATCATTCGAGTTTGGTATTCAATTCTGCTCTCTGCTTTTACCTTGTCCTCTTCTAAGTAAGAAAGAGATTTTGACTCATGACTCAGGCAACTCAGCTACAAACCAAGTCAGCAGCGACCTTCCGCGCCCTCAAGTGCAAAGAATGCGGTGAGGAGTACGAACTGAAGGCGATGCATGTTTGCGAGTTTTGCTTCGGTCCTCTGGAGGTTGCCTATGATTACGATGCCCTCCGTCGTACCGTCACCCGTGAGACCATTCAGGCAGGACCTCATTCCATCTGGCGTTACCGACCATTTTTGCCTGTTGAAACCAATCAGCCGATCGATGTGGGCACAGGTTTAACCCCACTGGTGAGAGCCAATCGGTTAGCGCGTCGCCTTGGCTTGAAGAATCTGTACATCAAAAATGATGCCGTTAACATGCCAACCCTCAGCTTCAAAGATCGGGTGGTATCGGTCGCGCTGACAAGGGCAAGAGAGTTAGGTTTCTCAACGGTGTCCTGTGCTAGCACAGGCAATTTGGCAAACTCGACAGCGGCGATCGCGGCTCATGCAGGCTTAGATTGTTGTGTGTTCATTCCTGCCGATCTGGAAGCGGGTAAGGTTATGGGCACGCTGATCTACAGCCCTACTGTCATGGCGGTGCAGGGCAATTACGACCAGGTAAACCGCCTCTGCTCAGAAGTGGCAAACACACACGGCTGGGGCTTCGTCAACATCAACCTGCGTCCTTACTACTCTGAAGGCTCTAAAACACTGGGCTATGAGGTGGCGGAACAGTTGGGCTGGGAACTGCCGGATCACATCGTGGCACCGCTGGCATCTGGCTCACTCTTCACCAAAATTTACAAAGGGTTCCGAGAATTTGTGGATGTTGGTCTGGTGGCTGATAAGTCTGTGCGCTTTAGTGGGGCGCAAGCGGATGGCTGCTCACCGATCGCCCAGGCGTACCGCGAAGGGCGCGATTTTGTCACTCCGGTGAAGCCCAGCACGATCGCCAAATCTCTCGCGATCGGCAACCCGGCAGATGGGGTTTATGCGATCGACATTGCGCGCAAAACCAATGGCAACATCGAATCGGTCAACGATGCCGAAATTATCGCAGGCATCAAGCTCCTGGCAGAAACCGAAGGCATCTTTACGGAAACCGCTGGTGGCACTACCGTTGCGGTACTGCAAAAGCTGGTGGAAGCAGGCAAGATCGATCCCGATGAAACGACGGTTGTTTACATCACAGGCAACGGGTTGAAGACTCAAGAAGCCGTGCAGGGCTACGTGGGCGAACCGCTGACGATCGAACCCAAGCTCGACAGCTTTGAGCGGGCGCTAGAACGCTCTCGCACCCTGGAGCGCTTGGAATGGCAGCAAGCGCTTGTCTAAGTTGTTAGCGATTAGTTGTTAGTTGTTAGCAATTGGTTGTTAGCTAAGCACTAACGGCTGATTGCTAACTCATGCAACTCAAAACTTAAAACTCAAAACTCAAAACTTTCACCCCCATGTCCATCAAAGTTCTCATTCCGACCCCGCTCCAAAAGCTCACCAACAATCAGGCGACCGTTGAATGTACGGCTGATACCGTTGCAGGTTTGTTGGAGTCGCTTGAAACCAGTTGTCCCGGCATCAAGGCGCGTTTGTGCGATGACCAGGGCGAACTGCGTCGCTTCGTCAATTTCTACGTCAACAGTGAAGATATTCGCTTTTTAGAGGGAGCCAAAACCCCGCTGAAAGATGGCGATGAAGTGAGTATTATTCCGGCGATCGCGGGCGGCTAACCCTCTATAGAATGAGGTTTCGGATATCTATATCTAAAATCTCTGAAACTAATTTTTGATTGTGTACATTTTTTAATGTGCGGATCAAATGTTTTTGAATCGATAGCTTTCCAGCAGTACGAGCACTTTATTGTCCCAGCACGCTAGTCAAAACTACCCACTTTAGTGGGAGGCTTTAGCTGCTACACAGTTCCCAGGGTTTCAGGCAGCTTTGCCAAGATGGTAGCGTTGCCAGAAACCATCATGGCAGAACAACGACGGGGCGGACATACGGTCACGTGGTTGACTGTGCAGATCGTGTGGGTGACGAAGTATCGCTATACGGTGCTCAAAGGGGAGATCCAAAAACGCTGCCGAGCACTGATTATCCAGGTGTGTGATGCCGAAGATGTGACGATTCTCAAGGGTGCCGTCAGCAAGGATCATGTGCCTCTCCATCTGGAGTATCCGCCGTCAAAAGCAGTCAGTGACCTCGTCAAGCGGATGAAAGGACGCAGTTCAAGACTGTTGCAGCAGGAGTATCCAGAGTGGCAGAAGCGGTCTTGGGGCAAGCATTTCTGGGTGATGGGTTACGGGGCTTGGAGTACTGGCAAGCTGACGGAGCAGTTAGTAGAAGAGTATTTAGAGCATCATCGGCAGCCCTCGAATCAAGAACGCGACAATTTCTTACTCGAATAGGTTAACTTGGGCTTTCAGCCCTTCAGGAATCTATGCACTTTCAGTGCATAGCGGTTCAGTTGAGAAACCTTATCAGCTAAATCCGGCTCACCCCCACGAGTGTGGGGACAACGGTTCTCTTCCAGCCATTGCTTCATCCACCACTCGGCTCACCCCCACGAGCGTGGGGACAACCATCAATTCCAAGGTAGCGTCTTCCAAGTTGACGGCTCACCCCCACGAGCGTGGGGACAACGTAGGCATTAAAGAAGAATGCGCCTGTACCTGGCGGCTCACCCCCACGAGCGTGGGGACAACACTTACAAGGTAGTTGATTTTACTAGGTTCTGACAAGAAGTAGTCCCTCTATGTCTACCAAGCGTCTAGACGGATTACCAAGGGTTTTAGCATTAAATCCCTGCTCATTAGCGGCTGGATAAATCATCACGGCAGATCCCTTGCCGAGTTGTTGTCCAATGAGTTGCCAGAGTTCATAGCGGACAAGCGCAGAAACCTTGCCTGTAAAGACTCCGGCTTTGACTTCAAACAACCAGCGACTCAGTTCACCCCGTAGGCTAGGGCGAACATTTTCCAGGATAAAAACAACCATTGCTATTGCCCCTCTGACCAATCTTTGCCGCCCTCAACCTGCTCAACGCGATCGTCCCAGAGAAAGCACACAGGTTCTGCCATTTCGTCTGCGCCGTTGTATTGCAATACCCGATCGACATCCTGAATCATGCGTTGCATCAAGCGAGCCTGAAAGAATTTCTCCCGGCATTTGCGGCGAACGATTTCCTCCAAATCAAAGTAGGTCTCTGCAACAGCTTCAAACGCTGCTGGAATCGACGTTTCTGCTTTATATAGATCGGCAATATCGTAGATGAAGGAGAGTGGCTTGCCCGTGTGGATAAAACCGAGCGCCGTTGAGTAGCCGACTGAGGTCATAGCTGCTTGGCAAACGGCATAAAGACAGGCGTTAGCGATCGACAGCGCTTTATTAATCGGATTGGCCTCATTCCAGTCTGTTTGTTTGTAATCGCGTCCTTTCCATTCCACTCCAGTTTCTCTACTTAAACGACCATAGAGGGTGCGAACGCGAACACCTTCCAAGCCGCGAATTTGTTGAAGGGTAAGGTCTGAGGACAGATCTTCCTGAAACCGAAACTGATACATGCGCCTGACCACTGCCAGTCGTTGTAGAGAGTCTGCCCAGAGCCGCGCCTGACGAAACAGTCGCTCTGTATTTCTAACATTGCCTTGCCCGCTGGTGTAGAACCTTAGAGCCTCTTCACCAACCCATTGCACCTCACAGGCGTTTTCTGCCAGAGTCTTGATAGCAGCGTGAGTGATAGAAGTACCTGGACCAAGCATGAGAGTGGAAATACTGGCACAGGGAATGCGGTAGCGGTCTTTTGCTTGAAAAATGGCGATCGCTTTGACATCTTGTTCAATGCGACAGTGCTCAAAGTACAGGAAGCTGATGCTGTCCCGCACTTTGGGAAGGGTACGACGTGACATGAAAGGATTTCCTTTGGCTAATGCGGTAATCGTGCGACGGAAAGCAACCCACACCCATACGACCGTCCCCGCCCAATCCCTTGCTGCATCGCGTTGATAAATTGGGCAGAGTCGGTTATTTCTAAAATGCCCTGATACATCACCGTGAGAATCCGGATAGGAGCCTTGCCTTTTTCTTTCACGCCAAACACATTAGGAGTGGGAATCACATCAACGCCTAGCAATGTAAAGCCGTGCTGCTCTGCTTGTCGTTCCAGCCATGCAATCTGATCCGTTTGATGAAACATACCAATTAGTTTGCGGGTTTGCTTGTCGCGTTTGCTGGGATTTGCCTTGAGGCGAAATTGCAACCGTTGCCCTGGTTGAAAATGATTGACCTGCGGCTCGAATGGTTTGAACTGAATGGGCTGGTCTGTGCGATCGCTGCAATAGCCGGACGGTAAATGAGTCCAATTAGGTGCGATACCAGACTGCACTAACACGATGCCGCTGTCTGGCTCTAGACGAAAGAGCACATTCCAGTCGGCACAGGGATTGTCTCGCTGCTCGTCAGGAAAGGCTTGCATGATCCGCTGGTGTAGAGCATGGGCGTTGCTGAGGTCGCGCTGCACGGTGCGCTCGCGCTCATTCAAGACTAATTTTGAGAGATACATAGGTCAGTGTCTAAAGAGAAAGAATGAGAGTCTACACAACGACTGCCAAACGATCGTTTTTGCCAGTTGATCGGAACATCCTGCCGCACATCCAGGCTATCGGGCACTTCGATTACACAGCGCAACTGTTGAGGCAATTTGCGAATAGCATCTTTGTTGAGTTTGATGGGATGCTTTAACGCTTATAACAGCGGTTCATCATGCACCGCGATCGCAATCGGGCAACTCGGAACAAAACTTTTGCGTCCAAAGTAAAGCTGCCAGGTGGGGGATTGAAGAGCGGCATCCAAGCTTTCCAGAAAGGCGCGATCGCTCCCTTCTAACCCCACTAAGTAATCGGCATCGGCGACATAATACCGTTGACTAATGACGGTATCGCCCTTACTGCCACTGGATTTAATGCTGCCCTGAACTGTGTGATAATCGCACTGCACCAGCCCTTCCTGGTTGATGCGAACTCCCATTTTGAGGGCAGTCAGATCGGCAACAGGTTCCCAGCGAGAACGACCAAGGGCAGCGCACAGTAACCCAATCACGGCAGATTTTGTCGGCTCACGGCGGGTATCCCGAATGGTGAAGCGGCTGTGGTCGCCCCAACACATCATCGGTGCCCGCATTCGTAACAGGAGAGTGGACATAGTTTACTTACCTCCGGGAAAGGCAGCAGCAATTGCGTCCTTCAGCAACTCCTCAACCGATGGCTGTTCAATTGCTGCCAGATGTTTCAACTCTCGTGCCAATTGAGTCCGGGTAACAATTCCTTTAAAGACAACAGACTGTTCGCCATACATTTTGCTCAGCTCTGCCCAGTGTTCATCCAGCTTGCCAACTGCATTCTCTAACAACTGGAGTTTAGACTAACGGCACGTGGGAACGGCTCAACTCCTTGCAAGAAGTGAGTGAGATGGCAGGAACAACGCCATCAGCGATTAAGCAGACTTCTTGTTATCCACTTTAGGGTTGCGAAAT
>JAESFW010000143.1_pt1 | contig 19853 bp, 18 predicted proteins | sample 9269481 | NCBI WGS metagenome assembly JAESFW01 (sample SAMN14515350, study PRJNA621654) | algae metagenome | isolation source: Lyngbya sp. HA4199-MV5 and co-occurring heterotrophs from soil with... | place: USA: Ahupuaa O Kahana State Park, Hawaii | collected 2009-07-21
CGTTCTTCGAACTCCGCTCAGACAGCATCGACGAGCTAGACAACGAAGCGTGTGTGTCCTTCGGCACACACGCCCACCCCAGTTCCTGCGCTTCTCGGCGCAGCCAGAAGGGGTGGGAGCGGGGTCAAAGGCGGCTGCTGCTTTCGCAGCCGCGCCGGGTGTCGGTGACGCGCTGCGCGCTGCCGACGAAACTGGCGCGATCACTCTGGTGAGCCGAGCGCAGCGAAGGACCACGCGGCCGAGCGAAGCAATGGCCCGTGCGGGGCCCGTTCCCACCCCCTTCTGACCGTGCCGAGAAGCGCAGGGCCTGGGGGGAGCGCGTGCCGAAGGACACGCGCATCGTTGTCTGACTCACCGTGGATGTTTGAGCGGAGTTGCCTCGCAGAGGCAACGTAGCGAGTTCCACGGTGCACCCCAGGACCGAGCATCGCAGGCTGCCCCCAGCGCCCGACAGGGCGATGGGGGACACGGGCAGCGGGGTCGTCTTTTCTTGGCCTACCTTCTTTTGACGAAGCAAAAGAAGGTAGGTGCGTCGCCGGGCGCACATCCCGGCTCCCGCACTCAGCACAGGCATGCCGTCAAAACCGCCGCGCCGCGGAAAGCACTTCCCGGCCCCTCCCTCAATCCCCGCCCACACCCCCCGCATTCCTCGCATCCACATACACCCACGCCTGCCGACCCGACACCAGCGCCACGCGCACACGCTGGTAGTCCGCCACCTCGTACGCATCGGCCTGCGCCAGCTCGTTGGGGGTGATCGCAAACACGGTGCCCGGGATGGGGCTGCCAGGGGCGTCCCCGGCGGCGCAGCGCACCAGCACCGGATGGTGCGTCTGCCCGCTGGTGGCCACGACGGCCGGGTCCTGGATCTCCAGCAGGTCCAGCCGAAAGCCCGGCAACTGGTCCGCCTGGCCCGCCAGGCGCCGGCCAAAGGTGGACAGCTGCACGGCCTCCAGCTGCAGGGTGCCATAGGAAAACAGGTGCTCGCTCTCGCCCTGGCCGCTGAGCGGCTGCGCAGGCGCGGGGTGCTGTGTCGTCACGGGGTGTCGTCCTCTGTCAGAAGGTCTTCATAGAACGCGCCGAAGGGACGCGTTGGGTGGGCGATCTGGATCTCCAGGATCCACAGGCCCGTGCGGGGGCACAGGCCGAAGTCTCCGAGGTTGCCGGCCTTGTAGATGGCATGGGGAAAATCGCAGACACGGTGGCCCTTGATGTCCTGGTTCAGGCGCCAACCCAGGGCGCGGGCGCGCTCGGCGGCGTAAGCATACAGGGCCTGGCCGCTGGTTTTCTCGCGCCGCCATTGCCCGGCCACCTCATGCCAAAGCGTGCTGGCAGCCTGGGCGCAGGCGTGCATCTCAGGGTCGTCGCCCACCACGAAGGTGTCGCCTGCATCGCCCTCATGGCCCTGCCAAACGGGGCCGATGTCGATGAAGAAGATGTCCTGTTCGCCCAGCACGCGCTCCGGGTCGGTGCGCTCCTTGAATGTGGCGAGGGTGGCTTCGCCAAAGCGCACGATGAGCGGGTGCCAGATGCGGTCCATGCCCATCTGCTTGAGCACGCCCATTGCGTGCGTTTGGGCCTGCGCCTCCGTCATGCCGGGCCGGATGCCGTCGGCCATCTGGGCCACGGCGCGCCAGGACTGGCTGCGCGCGTACTGCATGCTGCTCGGGGAGAATTTGGCGCCCGTGGCTTCGCGCCGGTCGGGGGCTTCAATGGTGTCGGTTGGGGTTGTCGTCATGGGTGGGGTCGATCTCGAGGTCGGCTTCTGGTGGTGAATGGGGCGCATCGGCCGCAGGGCTGCCATGGGGCTGCCAGTGGGACAGGACGTCTTCCGGGGCTGCGTACTGTCGGGCCGGAGGCGCTTGCACCACCGACCCCAGGCTGATGAAGCCTGCCAGCGATTCGGCCGGCTGCAGGCCCAGCTCGGCGCTGAGCTGCGGGTCGAAGCAGCGCTCGCCGCTGAGCACGATGGCGCCAAAGCCCAGCTGGTGGGCGGCATTCAGCATGTTGCCCAGGGCGGCACCGGCCGACAGCCACTGCTCGCGCAAGGGCACCTGCGTGCGCGCCTTGGGCGAGACGATGAAGGCCAGCAGCACCGGCGGGCGCAGCGCATGCTCGCGGGCGCGCTGCAGGTCGGCAGCGGGGGCCAACGGGTCGCGGCGCCGCTTTTCGGCCTCGAAACAGTCGGCCAGCTGCGCGCGCTGCCCGCCGGCAAACTCCAGCAGCCGCCAGGGGTGCAGGCCGCCATGGTCGGGCGCGTGCAGGCCGGCCTGGGCGATCAGGGCCAGGTCGTGTGCACTGGGGCCTGGCCCTGTGAGGCGCTTGGGCGATACCGAACGGCGCTCCAGCAGGGGCGCCACCAGCGTGCGGCGGCGCGAGGTGGCAAAGCACTGCGCGAGCTGCTCGAAGGCTGCACAGAAGTCTTTGGCCCAGGCCAGCACCCGTTCGCCTTCGGGGGTGAAGCCCTGGAAGGGGCGGCCAGGAACCACGATGGGATGGCCGTATTCCTCCTCCGCGGCGTGCACCACCTGGTTCAGGCGCTCTTCGGTCACCCCGCAGCGCTCGGCCGTACGAGTCCAATCGCGCTCCTGGCCCAGCGCCACCAGGCATTCAAGGTTTTCACGCTCCATGAGAGGCTCTCCGTCCCGGGATGGTCATTCGATATAGTTTACAAAACATATCGATGGCGCAGCAGGGTGCGCTCCAAGCTCAGTGCAAGGGGCCGCGGCTCAGAGGCCGAACTCCAGCAGCGCTGGCAGGAAGTTCGCGTTCTCGTGCCCGCCGCGCGTGAGCTTGACCAGGGCAAAGCGCTGCAGGGGCGCGAGAGCCCCCCAGCCCGCAAAGCGCTCGGCCGCAATCCCCTCGGCCAGCCCTCTGGCCAGCACCGCAGCCGGCGCGCTGCGGACATCTGCCCACGCAGGTGCAGCATCGATGGCGAGCCGCACCGGCTTCTGCCCGATCGCCTCCAGCGCCTGGCAAAGGGCCTCGCCATAGCCGCGCACTTCTTCCTCGGACCGGGTCGGCAGGCCCACGCAGCGGGCGCGGGTGGCATGGTCGAACTGGCTCCAGGCCCGCAGCGACAGCTTGACCCCGCACAGGTCGAGCTTGAACCGCACGACCATGGGAATGCACCGCAGCGAGCTGACGAAGTCCGACTCGAAGCGGAAGAACAGGCCCTGTTCCGGGTTGCCCAGCGCGGCCGGTCCGGGCTCAATAGACATCGCGCACATACCGCTTCTCCTGGCTCATGGTGGCCACATAGGCACTCGCCGCATCGGCACTCAGCCCACCATGCTGCTGCACGATGGCCTTGAGCGCTGCATCCACGTCCCTGGCCATGCGGCTGGCATCGCCGCAGACGCAGAATTGGGCGCCCTCCTGCAGCCAGGCCCACAGCTCGGCCCCGTTCTCGCGCATGCGGTCCTGCACATAGACCTTGTCGGCCTGATCGCGTGAGAACGCCAGGCTGAGCCGGGTGAGCAGGCCGTCCTGGTGCATGCCTTCGAGTTCGTCGCGGTAGTAGAAGTCGGTGGCCGCATGCTGCTCGCCGAAGAACAGCCAGTTGCGTCCGGTGTCCCCGCGGGCGCGGCGCTCGTGCAGAAAGCCGCGGAACGGTGCCACACCGGTGCCCGGGCCGACCATGACCAGCGGCGTGCCAGGCGTTGCGGGCGGCTTGAAGTGCGCGGACTTCTGCACGAAGATGGGCACATCGATCCCCTGCGCCCGGTCGGCCATGAAGGTGGAGCAGACGCCGCCGCGCAGTCGGGTGCCGTTGAAGTAGCGCACCGTGGAGACGGTGAGGTGCACCTCATCGGCCTGGGCCTTCGGGCTCGATGAGATCGAGTACAGGCGCGGCTGCAGGCGCTTGAGCACCGCCAGCCACTCGGAGGCGCTGGCCGTGATCGGGTAGGCCTGCAGCAGGTCCACGATCTGTTGGTTCCACAGCCAGGCCTTGAGCTGCTCCTGGTGCCCGGGCTGGAGCAGGCGGGTGAGTTCATCGCTGGCGGCCCGCTCGGCCACGAAGCGCAGCACCTCGGGGGTGATGCGCGCCACCTCGTGGTGGCGCAGCAGGGCCTGCGACAGGGGCATGTGGCCCAGGTCCTTGACCGACACCTCGACCGCGGGCGACAGTTGGAGCGCCGACAGCATGTCCCCCACCAGTTCGGGGCAGTTGGCGGGCCACACGCCCAGCGCGTCGCCGGCCTCGTACACCAGGCCCGAGCCGGTCAGATCGAAGGCGATGTGCCGGGTCTCCTTCTGCGCGCCCTCGCCGTTGAGGCGGCGGTTCATGAGCAGGCGCGTGCGCAAAGGCTGGTGTCGGCTGAAGGCAGACGGGCCGGGTGTTGGCGTGGATGGGACGCCGAGCGCCAGGGTGTCGTCTTCGCCGCCGTCGTCTCCCGCCACCGCGGGCGCAAGCTGCGCTGCTGCCCTGGCCCCTGCCAGTGCCTTGCAGACCGATTCCAGCCATGCCGCTGCGGGTGCCTGGTATTCGGGTTCGCAGTCCACGCGTTCCACCAGGCGCCTGGCGCCCAGCTGTGCCAGGCGCTCGTCGAGCTTGCGGCCAAAGCCGCAGAACTGGTCGTAGCTGGAGTCGCCGAAGGCCAGTACCGCATAGCTGGCGCCCTTGAGCTGGGTGGCCTCTTCGCCCTGAAGCGCCTGCCAGAACGGCGCGCCGTTGTCCGGCGGGTCGCCGTCGCCAAAGGTGCTGGCCACCAGCAGCAGGTGGGCTCCCGCGGGCAGATCGTCGGGCCGCAAGGCATCCATCGCGGCCAGCGTGACGGCGCAGCCCTGGGCCTGCAGGCGCTGGGCGCACTGGGCCGCAAAGCCCTCGGCATTGCCCGTTTGCGAGGCCCACAGCACTGCCACCGGGGTCTGCGCTGGTACGCGCGGGGCCTCGGCCTGCGCGGTGTTTCCGCCCTCGGCCATGCCCAGGGCCGGTTGCGTGCCCGCCGGCAGCCAGGTGCGCGAGAACAGGCCCGCGAGGATGCCGTCGATCAAGGCCTTCTTGGCCGGCGCCAGCGGGGCGCTGGGCGGCAGCGCAGGCACACCGCCCAGCTTGCGCGCCTCTTCGCTGTGCAGGCCGGTCAGAAAGCCTTGCAGGTAGAGCTGTTCTTGGGCCTCCAGCGCCGGGACGGGGGTGGCCTCCAGGCCCAGCAGCCGGGCCAGTGCGTTGATCTGCATGGTGTGGTGTTCTCTTGCGCAGGTGTCGGAACCGTCGTGGAGCATCTCGGCCATGGCGGCTACGGTGCCCAGAGGGGTGTCTTCGGGGGCGTCTGCATCGATCACCTGCGATGGCACAGGCGCCACGCGGGTCAGGATCACGGCGCAGAACTTGAATTCGGGCTGCTGGGACAGCGGGTCGATGGCGTCGCTGGTCACGGCATTGATGGCCAGGTCGTCGCCATACACGTCGTTCCAGTGGAAGGGCGCAAAGCAGTTGCCTGCACGCACCCGGTCGGTGACCACGGCGGGCAGCACCGCGCGGCCGCGGCGCGAGCGGATCTCCACGCTGTCTTTGTCGCGGATGCCCAGGGCTGCCGCATCCTCGGGGTGGATCTCGACAAAGGGCCCGGGGTTGAGCTTGGTCAGCGTCGGGATCTTGCCGGTCTTGGTCATCGTGTGCCACTGGTGCTGCAGCCGGCCGGTGTTGAGCACGAAGGGGTAGTCCTGGTCGGGCATCTCGGCCGGATCGCCATGGGGTCGGGCGAAGAACACCCCCTTGCCGCTGGGCGTGGCAAAGGCGATGCGCGGCCGCGTGCCGTCCTCCAGCACCCGCAGCTTCTGGCTCACCCCGTCGTTGAGGTAGCGGATGGGATGGCGGTCGGCACCGTCATCGGGCGGGCACGGCCACTGCAGCGGTGTCTCGCGCAGCCGGGCGTAGCTGGCCCCGCGGATGTCATAGCCCGTCTTGGGGTTCCAGAAGCGCTTGATCTCCTCGAACACCTCTTCGGCGCTGGCGTAGCTGAAGGCGTGGGCATAGCCCATCGCGCAGGCCACGCGGGCAATGATCTGCCAGTCCGGCAGGGCCTGGCCCGGGGGCTCGACGGCCTGCTGCATGAGCGCCAGGTTGCGCTCGGAGTTGATCATCACGCCCTCGGCCTCGGCCCACAGGGCGCCGGGCAGCAGCACGTCGGCGTAGCGGTTGGTCTCGGTGTCGAGAAACGCGTCCTGGGTGATGACCAGCTCGGCCGCCTGCAGGCCGGCGATGACCTTCTTGCGGTTGGACACCGTGGCCACCGGGTTGGTGCAGATGATCCAGCAGGCCTTGATATGGCCCGCGGCCATGGCGTCGAACAGGGCCACCGTGCCGCCCACCAGCCGGGTGTGCAGGGTACCGCGGGGCACGCCCCACACGTCCTCCACGTACGCGCGGTCGTCTTCGACCAGGGTGGCGCGCTGGCCGGGCAGGCCGGGGCCCATGTAGCCCATCTCGCGGCCCCCCATGGCATTGGGCTGCCCGGTCAGCGAGAAGGGGCCGCTGCCTGGCCGGCAGATGGCCCCTGTCGCCAGGTGCAGGTTGCAAATCGCGTTGGTATTCCAGGTGCCGTGCGTGCTCTGGTTCAGGCCCATGGTCCAGCAGCTCATCCAGTTGCCGGCCTCGCCGATGAGCTGGGCCGCCTGGCGGATACCGGCCTCCGGGATGCCCGTGATCGCGCTGACCCGGTCCGGCGTGTATGCCGCCAGAAAGTCCGGCATGGCCTCCCAGCCCTCGGTGAACTGGGCGATGAAGTCGGGGTTGGTGTGGCCGTTGGCATGCAACAGGTGCAGCAGGCCGTTGAGCAGCGCCAGGTCGGTGCCCGGCTTGATCTGCAGGAACAGGTGCGCCTTGTCTGCCGTGGTGTTGCGGCGCGGGTCCACCACGATCAGTTGGGCACCCGCCTTGACCCGGTCCATCATGCGCAGGAAGAGGATGGGGTGGCAATCGGCCATGTTGGCGCCGATCACGAAGAACACATCGGCCTTGTCGAAGTCCTGGTAGGAGCCCGGCGGGCCGTCCGAGCCCAGCGACAGCTTGTAGCCGCTGCCCGCGCTGGCCATGCACAGCCGCGAGTTCGACTCGATCTGGTTGGTGCCGATGAAGCCCTTGGCCAGCTTGTTGACCAGGTACTGGGCTTCCAGCGACATCTGGCCCGACACATAGAAAGACAGGGCGTCCGGCCCGTGTCGGTCGCGGATGGCGGCCAGGCGCCGGGCGGTCTCGGCAATGGCCGCATCCATGGCCACCTGCACGGGCTCGCGTTGGCGGTCGGCGCGCATGAAGGCGGCCTCCATGCGGCCGGATTCGCTGAGTGCCTGCGCGCTGGTCGAACCCTTGGTGCACAGGCGCCCGAAGTTCGTCGGGTGCGTCTTGATGCCCGTGACCTTGATGACCTTGCGGTCTTCGACCTGCAAGGCCATGCCGCAGCCCACACCGCAGTAGGGGCAGACGCTGTTGACGGAGGTGGTTGGCAAGGAGACTCCCGGTGCAAGGCCCAAAAAAAAGGCGTCCGCACCGCCCAGGCATCGCTCGAAAGCGTGTGCCCAGGCCGTGCGGACGCCGTTGTCCATGTCCAGAAAGCAGCCCCCGTCTTTACGGGCCGCCCTGGAGATCAGCATTGATCGTGCGGTGGGCGAGCAAACTCCGTGCCATCGATATGCACCAAAAAATACATCGAAGCAGCGGTGGCGGCAGTGGCTTGTGGTGCTGGGGCAGGCAGGGCCCGTGCCCGGGCCCCGGGGTGTGCACCGATCTTGTGCGCCGCGATGGTGCAGACGCCGTCAGTCCGGCAGGCGCAGAATCTCGATGCGCGCCAGCCGGTGCAGGTGGCGCGGCCCGCGAAAGGTGTCGGCCGCCGAGATCAGGGCCACCTCTCCATCGGCAGGCGTGCCCAGCGCCTGGCCGTCGCGCTCGGTGACGAGCAGCACCTGCTCGCCCACGGCGGTGTTGAACAGTTCATACCAGCTGAAGATCACGCGGTAGCCGTCGGCGCCGTGGCACAGCACCAGGGTCTGCTTGAGCTCGGCCCGGTGCCGGGTGCCAAGGCCCGCCTGCTCCAGCACCGCCTTCAGGCGCACGCCGGCGAAGCCCTCGGCGCGCGACACCAGCCGCCCGGTCATGCAGACGATATCGGTCGGCCCCAGGTCCACGCGCGGCAGGGCCCGCAGCCCCTCTGCCGACAGCCGCAAGGGCTGGGCGGCCAGGCCTTCGAGCTGCACCGGGGCTGGCGAGGAGAGCAGGGGCATCGGGGCTTCCGGTAAAGTTCTGGCGATATGTTCATTCTGACATGACGATGGTTATGCACGGGGTATGGGCCGCATGCGGTACGCTCGGTGGTCCTGTTGCCCCGTCTACGCCCCGCTTTCGCCATGAAGTCCAAAGTCCAGTTCCGCGTGCGCATCTACCGCGACGACAGCATTGCCATCGGCCCCGGCAAGGTCCAACTGCTGGAGACCATTGCCGAAACCGGCAGCATCTCGGCCGCTGCGCGCCAGCTCGACATGTCCTACCGCCGGGCCTGGCAGCTCGTGTCCGAGATGAACGGTGCCCTCATCGAACCCGTGGTCACCACCGCCAAGGGCGGCTCGCACGGCGGGGGCGCGGGCCTGTCGCCCACGGGCATCCAGGTGATCAAGCACTACCGCGCCATGGAGGCGGCCGCGCGTGCCGCCGCCTCGGCCGACATCGCGGCCCTGAACCGGCTGCTGGCGCCATGAACCCGCAGGACCCCATTCTTTGCCGGCCCTTGGGGCTGGTCCGCAGCCCCTTTACCGAAACGGCGGGCATGCCCATCCAGACCGCGGGCTCGCCCGACGAACCCGGGCATGTCGAGGTGTTCGAGGAATTCCGGCCTGGCCTGCGCGACATCGAAGGCTTCGACTACCTGATCCTGCTGACCCATTTGCACCGCGCGCAGGAGCGGCTGGAGGTGGTGCCTTTTCTCGACGACACCAGCCACGGCGTGTTCGCCACGCGCGCGCCCGCGCGGCCCAACCGCATCGGCCTGTCCATCGTGCGCCTGGTGGCGGTGGAGGCGGGCGGCATTCTGCGCTTCACCGGCAACGACATGCTCGACGGCACGCCGGTGCTCGACATCAAGCCCTATGTGCCGCGCTTCGATGTGCGCGAGACCGGGCGCATCGGCTGGTTCGCCAAGAAGATTGGCGAACTGCCAGTGGTGCGCGCCGATGGGCGCATGGACTGACGGCTGGCTGGGCGCCGTCAGTCAACCCGCTGGCTGCGCCACATCACGCAGAAACACCGGCAGGTCCATGGTCGGGGGCTTGAGCCCCAGGCCATAGAGCATGTCTGCCACATAGCCGCGGTGGTAGGTCTTGTGGTTCACCACATGCAGCAGCATGTCGCCGCGGGTGAGGCGGCCGGCGCCGCCATCGACGAAGCGGAAGTCCACGCTCTCCTGCAGGTCCTGCCCGCTCAGCGACTGGGCGTAGCCGGCGTACCAGGCATCCTCTTGCGCCTGCAGGCCGGCGAGTTCTGCGCAGGGGATGTAGGCGGGGGCGGAGCGCGAGGTGAAACCGTGCGCTTGGCCCAGCAGATGGGCTTTCCAGATCAGGTCGACGACGTACACATGCCCGAGCACGCCGGCCATGCCCTGGGGGCGGCCAGGGCAGGGGGCTTTCTGCCCGGCTTCGGGCACGGCCTGCAGTGCCTGGTACAGGCGCTGGTTGGCCCACTGCGTGTAGCGGGTGAGCATCTCGATGTTGCGCTGTGCGCCCATGCGGTCTCCTTGCATTCACCGCGATGGAGCGGCGGTGGGGCCATTGTCCACGGGGTGGATCGATCCCGCAGGCTTGCCGGATGGCGCGAGTTTCAATATATTCCTGAAAACATATCGAATCCCTGGCCTCTCAAGAATTCCCTATCCTCCATGCACGATCTTGAACATGACACGGTGGTCCGCTCGCTCTGCGGTGGCGCACAGTTGCGCCGCGTGGCACCGGTGCAGGAATGGCGCGTGGAGCCGGAGCTGGGGTCGGACCGGCTGGTGCTCTCCCTCACCACCGGCGCAGGCGGGGTGTGCTCGTTCCTGGTCGACAGCGTGGACGCACTGGACATTGCGGAGGTGCTGAACCGCCGCACCCAGCCATCGGTGCCATTGCCGTTGCCGGCGGGATCGCCCTCTTCACCGGTGGAGTGCTGACCGAACCGCTTGCGGGGCGAGCATCGCACCACCCATCCCGGATATGCAGAAACCCCCTTTCCAGCTCGCGGCGTCGGCCAGGGCATTGCCCGGTGCGCCATCCCCTGCAGCCCAGGCCTGCTGTGGCGACAGCGGGCACGGCCCCCATGCCCCTGGAGCAGCAGCGCAGGCTGGCCCCGAGCGCATGCGCCTTGCCCAGCTGCCGGGCCCCTACCACTGCTCCATCATCGGCACCTGCCTGGGCACGGGAGAACTGGCCCGGCTCATGGGCCGCTTCATCGACGTGCAGGGCCTGGACGACCTGGCCCTGCACCACGAGGCCGTGGGCCTGGCCAACGAAGGCGGTGTGGTTTGCAAGGCCCTGGGCAAGGCGCTGGACCAGCGGCACGACGCCGCACTGCGCCAGTTCGCCAAGGCCAGGGACGCGGCGGCACTGGCTGTGCTGTGGGACGAGGCCTTGCACAGCGGCGAGGTCCCTGGCGCCTACTGGGCCGTGCTCACGCACCGCCACGCCACGCAGGCGCTGCGCCAGAAGGCCTTTGGCGACGTGCACATGCTCTCGCACCTGGTGGGCGCGGCCAACCGGGCCGACATCCGCCGCCTGGTGGAGCTGGAGCGTGAGAACCAGGAGCTGCGCGAGCGCCTGGAGCGCCAGCAGCAGCGCGCGCAGGAGGCCGCGGCCGAGCACGCCAGCGAGCTGGGCGAGATGCAGCGCAGCCTGATCGGTGCGCACGGCCAGCTATCGGCCGCCCAGGCCGCGTTGCAGCGCGCCGGTGGCGATGATGGCCAAGGCGGCGATGCGCAGCGGCACCACGCCCAGGCCGATCTGGTGGCCGTGCAGACCGCGCGGCGCGAGCGCGCCGAGCAAGAGGTCCAGGCGGCCCAGGCCGAGGCCCGCCAGCTGCGCGAGGAACTGGAGCACCTGCGCCGGCACATGCGGGTGCTGGGCGGCGAGCTGCATGCGGCAGAGACCCAGCTGCGCGAAGCCATCACCACCCAGGAGGGCGATAGCCGCCCCGTGGCCGCGCTGGAGGGCCAGTTGCGCGGCCGGCGCATCCTCTACGTAGGCGGGCGCCCCAGCTCCACCCCCGCCATCCGCAGCCTGGTGGAGCGCCACGGCGGCGCCTTCCAGCGCCACGATGGCGGGCACGAAGACCGCAAAGGCCTGCTAGCCTCGGCTGTGTCGGGGGCGCACCTGGTGGTCTTCCCCGTCGATTGCGTGGACCACGATTCGGCCACCAACCTCAAGCGCCTGTGTACCAGGTTGGGCATCACCTACCTGCCGATCCGCAACGCCAGCGTGGCCAGCTTTGCGGCGGGGATTTCGGCGCGGCCCGATGAGGCCGGGTCGGGGCCGGCGCAGTGTTTGCGGTCCTGAGGGGCGATCCGGCGCGCTTGCAGCACCCAGGAAGGAGAGGCCGCGCCATCCTAGGCGCAGGGGCAGCGCTTATTACTGCGCCGCCCAGCCCCCATCCATGTTCCACGCCACACCGCGCACATTGTTGGCGGCGGCCGAGCAGAAGAACACGGCCAGTTCGCCCAGTTCCTCGGGGGTGGTGAACTGCATCGACGGTTCCTTTTCGCCCAGCAGCAGCTTCTTGGCGTCTTCGTTCGACAGGCCGTGCTCGGCGGCCTTGGCGTCCACCTGCTTTTGCACCAGGGGGGTCAGCACCCAGCCGGGGCAGATCGCGTTGCAGGTCACGCCGGTGGTGGCGTTCTCCAGCGCGGTCACCTTGGTCAGGCCGACGATGCCGTGCTTGGCAGCGACGTAGGCGGCCTTCTGGGCCGAGCCGACCAGGCCGTGGACCGAGGCCACGTTGATGATGCGGCCCCAGTTGGCGGCCTTCATGGCGGGCAGGGCCAGGCGCGAGGCGTGGAAGGCGCTGGACAGGTTGATGGCGATCACCGCGTCCCACTTCTCGACCGGGAAGTCCTCCACGTTGGCGACGTGCTGGATACCTGCGTTGTTGACGAGGATGTCCACGCGGCCGAACTGGCTGGCGCTGTACTTCATCATGTCCTCGATGTCCGCCACGCGGCTCATGTCGGCACCGTGGTAGGCCACCTGGGCGCCGGCTTCCTTGCCGGCGGCCAGCACTTCGGCGCGGGGCGTGTCCACATCGCCAAAGCCGTTCAGCACGATGTTGGCGCCCTGGCGCGCCAGGGCCTTGGCGATACCCAGGCCGATGCCGCTGGTGGAGCCGGTGACGAGGGCGGTTTTGCCTTTGAGCATGTAAGGTACTCCGAATGAAATATGAATTAGGATGAAGGCAACGCCGAGCCAGATGTGTCTGGCCGGCGTCGATTGAACGCGGGCATTATCAAGTGCCGCTACCGGATTTCGCACCCATGATAGAACCTACGCTGAACTACGTACTGTGCCCTGGCCCCGGGGCCGCAGCGGTGCCCGCCGGTCAAGACCCTGCTGCCGCCAGGCCTGTCACAGGCCCGCAGCACCGCATGGCCTATTGGGAATGGAACGCCACGGGCAACCCGGCCCACCCCCATGTCATCGTCTGCGTGCACGGCCTGTCGCGCCAGGGGCGCGATTTCGACGTGCTGGCACGCGAGCTGAGCCAGCACGCGCGCGTGGTCTGCCCCGACGTGGTGGGCCGCGGCCAGAGCGACTGGCTGGCCGACCCCATGGGCTACCAGATTCCCCAGTACGGCGCCGACATGGTGGCCCTGCTGGCCCAGCTGCACCAGCAGGCGCCCATCGCCACGCTCGATTGGGTGGGCACCAGCATGGGCGGGCTGATCGGCATGGGCATTGCAGGCCAGCCCGAGCTGCCGCTGCCTGCACCCGTGCGCCGCCTGGTGCTCAACGACGTGGGCCCGGTGATCCAGTGGCAGGCGCTGCAGCGCATCGGCCAGTACCTGGGTTTTCTGGCCAAATTCGAGTCGCTGCAGCAGGCGGCCGATGCCATGTGGGCCATTTCCACCAGTTTTGGCCCGCACACGCCGGCCCAGTGGCTGGAGCTGTCGCGCGCCATGGTGCGCAACCTGCCCGAGGGCGGAGTCACGCTGCACTACGACCCGGCCATTGCCGTGCCGTTCCGCTCCGTGACGCAGGAGGCGGCCGCCGCGGGCGAGGCCTTCTTGTGGCAACTGTACGACCAGATCACCGCGCGCACCCTGCTGCTGCGCGGTGCGCAGTCGGACCTGCTCTCGCACGGGACGGCGCAGGCCATGGGCCAGCGCGGCCCGCGGGCGCAGCTGGTGGAGTTTGCGGGCGTGGGCCATGCGCCCACCCTGGTGGCGGCCGACCAGGTGGCCGTGGTGCGTGACTTCCTGCTGGCGAACGGAGGCACCGCCACCGCATGAAGACGCTTGCCCCGCCCCCCGGCCCGCCGCTGAACACGGCCGAGGCCGTGCCCCAGCTGATCGCGGCCACCGCCCACACCCTGCCCGAGCAGGTGAACGCCCTGGCGCGAGCCCGGGCCTTTGCCGAGCCGCTGATCGCCAGCGAAACACTCGATTCCGGTGAGAACACCCTGGCCCACGCGGACGCCGTGGCCGCGATCCTCAAGAGCATCGGCGGGTCCGAGGCCATGCAGGCCGCCAGCTACCTGGTGTACTCGTGCGTGCACCTGAACAAGCCCGAAGAGGTCATCACCAAGGCCTTTGGTGCCAACTTTGCCGCGCTGGCGGTGGAGACCACCAAGCTGGTGCGCGTGCAGCAGCAGGCGCGTGCCGCGCAGCAGCTGGACGACCCGGCCCTGCAGACCGAGAACGTGCGCAAGATGCTGCTGGCCTTCTCGCGCGACCTGCGCGTGGTCATGCTGCGCCTGGCCTCGCGCCTGCAGACCCTGCGCTACCACGCGGCCACCAAGCGCCCCATGTCGCCCAGCCTGGCGCGCGAGTCGCTGCAGGTGTTTGCCCAGCTGGCCAACCGCCTGGGCATCTGGCAGGTGAAGTGGGAGCTCGAAGACCTGTCCTTCCGCTTCCTGGAGCCCGACACCTACAAGGAGGTGGCGCGCCTGCTCGACGAGAAGCGCGGCGAGCGCGAGGTCTACATGGAGCAGCTGCGCGCCCGGCTCGAATCGGATTTGCGCGCGCGCAGCATCAGCGCCAGCGTGCAGGGCCGGCCCAAGCACATCTACAGCATCGTCAAGAAGATGCGCGGCAAGTCGCTCAACTTCGACCAGGTGTACGACATCCGCGCATTGCGCGTGGTGGTGCCCACGGTGAAGGACTGCTATGCCGCGCTGAGCTGGGTGCACCAGCGCTTTTCGCCCATTGTGGAGGAGTTCGACGACTACATCGCCAAGCCCAAGGCCAATGGCTACCAGTCGCTGCACACCATCGTGCGCGACGACCAGAACGGCAAGCCCATCGAGATCCAGATCCGCACCCAGGCCATGCACGAGCATGCCGAGCACGGCGTGGCCGCGCACTGGGCCTACAAGGAGGCGGGGTCCAAGGGCTATGTGGGCGTATCGGCCACGGGCGAGTACGACGCCAAGATCGCCGTGCTGCGCCAGCTGCTGGCATGGGAGCGCGACCTGGCCGGCGCCGCGCACAAGAGCAACGGCCTGTTCGAAGACCGCATCTACGTGCTGACCCCCGAGGCCGCCGTGGTCGACCTGCCCCAGGGCGCCACCCCGGTGGACTTTGCCTACAGCGTGCACACCAGCCTGGGCCACCGCTGCCGCGGCGCCAAGGTCGACGGGGTGATGGTGCCGCTGAACACCGCACTGCAGAACGGCCAGACGGTGGAGATCGTCACCGTGAAGGAGGGCCGCCCCTCGCGCGACTGGCTCAACGCCGAGCTCGGCTACCTCACCAGCCACCGCGCCAAGGCCAAGGTGCGCGCCTGGTTCAACGCCCAGGCCACGCACGAAACCGTCGCCCGCGGCCGCGAGGCGGTGGAGCGCCTGCTGCAGCGCGAAGGCAAGACGGCCGTCAAGCTCGATGACCTGGCCGTGCAGCTGGGCTTCAAGTCGGCCGACGCGCTGTTCGAGGTGGTGGGCAAGGACGAATACTCGCTGCGCAACATCGAGACCGTGCTGCGCCCGGCCGAGCCGCCGCAGCAGCCCGATGACTACCTGCTGCTGAAGAAGCCGCGCGCCAACGAGTCATCGCCCAAGGGCGGCGTGCTGGTGGTGGGCATCGACTCGCTCATGACCCAGCTGGCCAAGTGCTGCAAGCCCGCGCCGCCGGACGACATCCGCGGCTTTGTTACACGCGGCAAGGGCGTGAGCGTGCACCGCTCGGACTGCAGCAACTTCCGCGAGATGGCCGCCAGGAATGGCGAGCGCGTGATCGAAGTGGACTGGGGCCTGCCCAAGGCAAGCTCCGCCGACAAGCCCGCCGTCTACCCCGTGGACGTGGCCGTGGAGGCTGCCGACCGCCAGGGCCTGCTGCGCGACATCTCCGAAGTGTTTGCGCGCGAGAAGACCAACGTCATCGGCGTGCAGACCCAGTCCGTCAAGGGCACGGCGTGGATGACCTTCACGGTGGAGGTGGCCGATTCGGGGCGCCTGAACAAGGTGCTGGGCATCGTGGCGGGCGTGCAGGGGGTGCGCTCGGCGCGGCGGCGGTAGTCGCGGCTGTTCGGAGGGGGTTGCTACCCTCCCCAGCAGGGTCTGGGCTGTTGGCCGTGCATGGGCAGTACCGCCACCTGCGCGGGTTTGCTAGGCACCCCGCTTCTGGGACTGGCGCTATGCATGGGGCCGCACCATCGCCGTATCCAGCACGCCGAACATCTGTGAGAAGTCGCAGCAGTCCTGCGCCAGCATGACGATGGCCGCGACCAGCGCACTCCGGGTCTCGCCCTTGTGCGCAGCGACATAGTTCACGCAGGGCAGGGCGGGGGCGACAGGCAGTCTGGCCAGCCGACCCGCTTCGACCAGCGGGGCGACGCACGCCTGCGGCAGGTAGCTCACCCCCAGTCCCGACACCACAAGGCCGATGATGGCGACGAGGTTGCTGACCACCAGCACTTCCGAGGGCTGTGCTCCCTGTGCCTTCATCCAGGCGTCGTACATGCGGCCAGTGCCGCTCTGCGCCCCTTGCACCAGCAGGCGATGTTGGGCCACTTCATGCAGCCGCATGCGCCGGGAACCGTCCACCAGCCCGGGCTTGCAAAACCATGCGTGCTCCACCTGCCCGATCCTGGTGCTCGGCAGGCTGGCATCCACGAGCACTTCGGGAACCAGGATCAGATCGAGTTCATCCTTCTGCAGCTTGTGCAGGAGCGCGGCACTGTCTTCTACCGCGGGCTCGATGGTGAGTTTGGGGTAGAGCCTGGTGATGGACTGGATCAGGCGTGGCAGCCATGTCATGGCCGTCAGTTCGGTAACACCCAGGCGCAGCCTGCGCTCGATCACCTCGGGGCGGCCGAACTGCTCCACGGCGGCGTCGCGCTGTGCCAGCAGCTTCTTGGCAAGTGCGAACATCTCCTCGCCCTTTTCGGTGAGGCGTGCAGTGCGCAGGCTGCGGTCAAAAAGCTCCGTCTGGAACAACTCCTCCAACTCGCGGATGCGCTTGGATATGGCCGACTGGGAGGTGTGCAGCCGCTCGGCCGCCTGGGAGAACCCCCCGAGCTGCCCGATCCAGTACACCGCTTCCAGCTGTTTGAAGGTCAACATGGTGTTTTCAAAAGCATGACTTTTTGGAATGCAATAAAGTGAATTTATATCGCTTTTAGAAATTGTTTGCCCGTTTCAGAATTCCATTCACGCTGATGGGCAGGGCATGCAAAGCCCTTGTACCGCACAGCGCCAGGAATCAAGGAAACGAGCATGTCCGCACTGCTGTCTCATACGCTATCCAAGGTCAAGCCCTCGCCCAGCATCGCAGCCAAGGCCCGGGTGGATCAACTCCGTGCCGAGGGGCGCGCCATCATCGACTTCACCCTGGGTGAGCCCGACTTCTCCACGCCGGCGCACATCGTGCAGGCTGGGGTTGCGGCAGCGCTCGCGGGAGAAACCAAGTACACAGGTTCGGCGGGTACGCCGGCACTGCGCTCGGCCATCGTCGCCAAGCTGGCGCGCGAGAACGATCTGGCATTCACGGTAGAGCAGGTCATCGTGGGATCGGGCGCCAAGAGCCTCATCTTCAACGCGTTCGCCGCCACGCTGAATGCGGGCGACGAAGTCATCATCCCGGCGCCGTATTGGGTCTCGTACCCGGACATGGTGGTGCTCAACGGTGGGACACCGGTCATCGCCGATTGCGACGCGAGCAGCGGCTTCAAGCTCACACCCCCTGTGCTGGAGGCCGCCATCACGCCGCAAACCCGCTGGCTGGTTCTGAACACGCCGAACAACCCGAGCGGAGCCGTGTACTCGCGCAGCGAACTCCAGGCGCTGTGCGATGTGCTCCGCCGCCATCCCCAAGTGTGGGTGATGACCGATGAAATCTACGAACACTTCGTGTACGGGCTGGCCCGCCATGTGTCGCCCTTGAATGTGGCCCCGGATCTGGCAGAACGTGCCCTGGTCATCAATGGCGTATCCAAGGCCTACGCCATGACGGGCTGGCGCATCGGCTACGCAGCCGGCCCGGCTGCCCTTGTCAAGGCCATGGCACTGCTTGCGTCCCAGACGACCACCTGTGCCAGCGCCATCAGCCAGGCCGCTGCCGTGGCTGCGCTGGAGGGCCCCCAGGCCTGCGTGCAGGAAGCGCGCAGGACCTTCCAGGAGCGGCGCGATGCGATGGTCAAGGGCTTGAACGCCATTGCCGGAATCCACTGCGCGGTGCCCGACGGTGCGTTCTACGTCTTCCCGAGTGTCGCAGGACTGGCAGGCCGCTGCGCCGGTGGGCAGGCACTGCGCGATGACACGGACGTGGCCCGCTTCCTCCTGGATGCCGCAGGCGTGGCCTGCGTCGATGGCTCCTCGTATGGCATGCCCTCGTTTCTGCGGCTGTCCTTCGCCACGTCGCTCGCGCAGATCGCTGAGGGCTGCAAGGCCATCAGTGAGGCCATTGCCACCTTGCGCTGACCGACGGACAGCAGCCCCCCTTTTTCGCCTTCTCCTCCCATCCCTACCGCAGAAAGTACCGCATCATGAAGCTTCACACCACGCTCCTGGCCGGGTTGATCGCCGGCATGGCCTCCAACACCGCAATGGCCCAGAACGACACGCTCGCGAAGATCAAGGCTGCGGGGACCGTGCATATCGGCGCCAGAGACAGCCAGATCCCGTTTTCCTACAAGCCCTTGGGATCGGGCGACCCCGTGGGCTTTACCAACGACATCTGCCTCAAGATCGTTGATGCGATCAAGGCCAAGCTGGGCCTGCCGGAAGTGAAGGTGGCCTACACCATCCTGACCTCCACCAACCGGATCCCGTTGCTGACCAATGGCACGGTGGACCTGGATTGCGCCACGACGACCAATACCGTGCAGCGCCAGCAGCAGGTGGGCTTTGCGCCCAGCCATTTCGTGACAAGCATCACGGCTGCCGTCAAAAAGGATTCGGGCATTCAGACGTTTGCGGACCTCAATGGCAGAAAGGTCTCCACAGTTGCTGGAAGCACGGGCATACAGCTGCTGCGCAGCTACCGCAAAAGCGGCAACATCGAGATCGAGGATCTGCCGGCCAAAGACACGGCTGATGGCTTCCTGCTCATGGCCTCTGGGCGCACCGTTGCCTACATCCTGGACGACGTGCAGCTCGCCGGACTGATCGCCACCTCGCCCAACCCAGGCGATTTCAAGATTCTCACCAAAGAGTCTTTGCGTGAGGAGCCCTACGGCATCATGTACCGCAAGGACGATCCGCAGTTCAAGGAGCTGGTGGACAAGACGGTGACGGATCTGATGAAGTCTGGCGCGATCGACCAGATCTACGCCAAGTGGTTCACCCGACCGATCCCGCCATCGAACGCCAACCTGAATTTCCCCATGACCGACGCGGTGAAGGAAATCTACCGAAATCCGAACAACAAGGGGGTGTGAACCATGATCGGCTGCCAAATCCTCAAACGACAACGCGCCGTGAGCCTCGCTCTGGCCCGGCAATTCCTCGGCGTGCCCGTGGCCAACGTCAGCGACTGCATGTCGCGCATGACCGCCGGGGGCGCCCGCCTGCGCCCCATGCACGACGGCACTGCCATGGCCGGCCCGGCCTTCACCATCAAGACCCGCCCGGGCGACAACCTGCTCATCCACAAAGCCTTGAAGCTGGCCCAGCCTGGCGACGTGATCGTGGTGGACGCGGGTGGCGACCTCACCAACGCCCTCATCGGCGAGATCATGGTGGGCGAGGCCAAGCTCAAGGGTTTTGGTGGCATCGTCATCAACGGTGCCATCCGCGACAGCGCCGTGATCCGCAAGGACAGCTTCCCCGTGTTCGCCGCCGGCGTCACCCACCGCGGCCCTTACAAGGATGGACCCGGCGAGATCAACGTGCCCATCGCCATCGACGGCATGGTCATCGAGCCCGGCGACCTGGTCATCGGCGACGACGACGGTTTGCTGTGCGTGCCCTATGGCCAGGCTGAGCAACTGCTGGCCGCCGCGCACCAAAAGCAGAAGATCGAAGCCGTGATGGTGGCCGAGATCGCCGATGGAACGCAGGACAATGCGTGGATCGACGCGGCGCTCCAGCGGGCCAACTGCACCGTCGAGGTGTGATGCCCGCTTGCCGGCCGCAGGGCGGCAGGGGCTGCGGGCCATCTTTTTGCATCTTTTGCTGCAACTTGGTCAGAGGTGCAATTTTTGTGTATATAATCGTGGTCTTGAACAGAACAACACAGGCGCGT
>JAESFW010000396.1_pt1 | contig 19821 bp, 14 predicted proteins | sample 9269481 | NCBI WGS metagenome assembly JAESFW01 (sample SAMN14515350, study PRJNA621654) | algae metagenome | isolation source: Lyngbya sp. HA4199-MV5 and co-occurring heterotrophs from soil with... | place: USA: Ahupuaa O Kahana State Park, Hawaii | collected 2009-07-21
TGGCGCCGTAGGGGGCCAGCCATTCGAGGCGGGCGGCGTAGCCCTTGGGGTTGAAGTTGCCCTGGGCGTCGAAGTCGGTGACGGGGAAGGACAGCAGGCCGGAGCCCATGATGGATTTGAGGTCTTGTGGGGTCATGGTGGTGGGTTCGTCCAGGGGTCGTGCAGGCCAGGCCAACAGGTCGTACAAGCGGGTTGCGGAGCCCCGTTTCGCCTGCCCGAGGCAGTGATCGGAGGGTTTGCGGCACCGATCTGCGGCGCCGATGCACGAATGTTAACGATAACATTTACACAAACCATAGGGAAAACCCGTAGTTATGCGATAACTTGCAAATTCATCCCGCGGCAGCGGGAACGGCTGCTGCCTGGCTCAGAACCTGTTCAAGGCACGGCGGGCGCGGCCGCAAACACCTCGATGGCCTCGAGCCCCGAGACCGAGCGCCCCGCCTTGCCATCCCCCACCACCACGAGCCGTGCCAGGCCGCGCGCCAGGGGCTGCCCGTCGATGCGGTAGGCGATGAGCACGCGCCGCCCGCCCAACTCGGGGCTCATCTCAGCCAGGGAGACGAGGGCCTGGTAGCCATCGGCCCCAGTGGCCACCAGGTACATGGACTGCAGGTTGGCACCGCTGTCGCCATCGGCCTCCAGCGCGGCCGAGGTGTGCAGCAGGCTCCACAGGTCCACCCCCGTGTAGCGGCGCCCGCCCACCTCGTGCGTGACGGCCGGCAGCGCCAGCAGCGCCGCCTCGTCCAGCCGCAAGGTGTTGCCCACCGCACCCAGCACCTGCACGGCCTGCGGCGCCGCCACCCCGCTGCCCGTGCCCACCGAGCCGGAGGCACGCACCTCCAGCCGCGTGAGGCCGGCCACGTAGCGGCTGCCCTGCACATCGCCCGGCGCGGTGATGCGCAGCGATGCGGGCCCGGTGGCCCCGCCCTCCTCCCCGGCCCCCGCCTCGGCATAGGCCACGATGCTGGGCTTGGCGCCAAAGTCCGGGTGCAGTTCGCCCACCGAGAACACGGCGTGGTAGCCCTCGGCGCCACTGGCCAGCACATAGCGGCCCAGTGCCGCTGCCCGTTGCCCATGGGCGTCCGTGGCCGTGGCCGACTGCAGGGCGCAGGCCTGCAGCAGCGGCCACAGGGCGGCACCGGTGTAGCTGCGCGCCTGCGGCACGCTGCCGTCCTGGTAGTCCACCGTCTGCTGCACCACGCCCGACTGGCGCAGGTCCAGCACCGACTCGGTGGCCGGAGCCTGCACGGCACACACCAGCTGCACGCGTGCAGCCCCATCGCCCTGGTGGGCGCAGCCCTGCACCAGCCCCAGCGCGCCCAGGGCCAAGAGGGCCTGGGCAAAGGTCGTCGAAGTGCGTGGCATGGGCATGCAGGGCTCCCGTCGGCTGGGGTGGTCGTGACTGACGCACCCATTCTGGCACCGCACTCCACCGGCCAGGCAGCGGTAGCACCTGCTTACCACCACCGCCCCGGCATGGCTGGTTCGCTTCTTGCATCGCCTGTGCACAGCCCCACCACCGGTCGCCCGCCCTTGCCTGCATGAACCACCACGAACCCGACTTCCTCGCCAACGTGCGCCAGGAGCTGAACGATGGCCGGCGCTGGCTGGACCGCACCATCGTGCTGGCCTATGCCTGCGCGGCCGGGCTGTGCGTGGTGGCCTTCACGCTGATGGCCGATGCGGCCTTCGAGCTGTTCATGCACCTGTACCGCTGGCAGGGCGGCTGGGCCGTGCTGCTGTGGATGCCCGCCGTCACGGCCACCGTGGTCTGGGCCACGCGGCGCTGGGCGCCCGGCGCCGCGGGCTCGGGCATCCCGCAGGTGATCACCGCGCTGGATCCGGCGCTGGAAATCGGCAAGCGCGGGCGCTTTGTCTCGCTGTGGCTGTCGTTCGCCAAGATCATGCTGGCCAGCGCGGGCTTTCTGGCCGGCCTGTCCATCGGGCGCGAGGGGCCCTCGGTGCAGGTGGCGGCGGGCATCATGCACCATGCGCGGCGCTGGTTCGACCCGCGCTCGGGCATCACCGCGCATGCGCTGCTGGTGGCCGGCGGCGCGGCCGGCATTGCGGCGGCCTTCAATGCGCCACTGGCCGGCGTGGTGTTCGCCATCGAGGAGTTGTCGCGCAAGATGGAGTCGCGCAGCAGCGGCGTCATCATCGCGGCCATCGTGCTGGCCGGGCTGATGGGCGTCTCGGTGTTCGGCAACCTGAGCTACTTCGGCCGCATCCAGGTGCCGCACCTGGACTGGAGCGCCCTGCTCCCCGGCCTGGCCGTGACCCTGGCCTGCGGCGTGCTGGGCGGGCTGTTCGCCAAGCTGCTGGCGGCCTCGCTCACCGGCACCTCCGAGCGCCTGTGCCGGCTGCGTGCGCGCTTTCCGATCCGCTTCGCCGCGGGTGGTGCCCTGGTGGTCGCGGTCATCGGGCTGGTGACCGGCGGCGCCACCTTCGGCGCAGGGTCCGAGGCGGTCAAGCACATGCTGGCGGGCCAGGCCGATGTGCCGGCCGTCTACGTCACGCTCAAGTTCATTGCCACCTGGCTGTCGGCCTGGCTGGGCGTGCCCGGCGGCATCTTCGCGCCCTCGCTGTCCATCGGCGCGGGCGTGGGGCACAAGCTCGCGCTGCTGCTGGGCCCGGACATCGGCCCGGCGCTGATCGCCATGGGCATGGCCGCCTTTCTCGCAGCCGTCACGCAGGCACCGCTCACGGCCTTCATCATCGTGATGGAGATGGTCGACGGCCACGCCATGGTGCTCAGCCTCATGGCCGCCGCCATGCTGGCCAGCCTGGTCTCGCGCATGCTGGCGAGGCCCTTGTACGAAACGCTGGCGCTGGCGATGCTGCAGTCCCTGCAGCAGCAACAGCCACCACAACCGCCGCCGACGGTGGAGCCCAGCCCTGCACCCCCCGGTCCAGCCCGCCCCGGCGCCTGACTTCGCACAGGCCCCGTGCCCGGGCTTTGCCCCATTGGCGCCGCGCGCGATCTCCCGCAGAATTTCGCGGTCCCATCTGCCGCCGCGCCATGACTGCCGACTCCCTCGCCCCCTTTCTCGCCCAATCGTCCTGGACGTCCAGCCTGACCACCGAAGAGGCCGCGCGCGTACGCCGGGCCATCACGCTGCGCAGCTACCCTGCGGGCGGCGCAGTGTTCGCCAAGGGCACGCCCACGGCGCACTGGGCCGGGGTGGTGGAGGGCATGCTCAAGCTGGACAACATCACGGCCGAGGGCCGCACCAGCACCTTTGCGGGCGTGCCCTCGGGCGCCTGGTTCGGTGAGGGCTCGGTGCTCAAGGACGAGCCCCGGCCCTATGCCGTGACGGCGCTCACCGACAGCGTGGTGGCCCTGCTGCCGCGCAGCGAATTCCTGCGGCTGCTGCACGAGAGCCACCCGTTTGCGCTGTGGCTGATCGGGCAGCTCAACGCGCGCCTGGCGCATTACGTGGCGCTGGTGCAGTCGGACCGGCTGGGCGACACCACGGCGCAGGTGGCGCACAGCCTGTCAGGCCTGTTCAACGACGCACTGTTCCCCAACACCGCGCGGCGCATCACGCTCTCGCAGGAGGAGCTGGGGCGCCTGTCGGGCGTGTCGCGCCAGGTGGCCAACAGGGCGCTGCAGGAGCTGCAGGACCGCGGCGCGATCCGGCTGGGCTATGGGTCCATCGAGGTGATCGACCTGCAGGTCCTGCAGGCCATCGCCCGCGAGGGCTGACCGTTCAGCCGGCGGCCTCGGTCTGGATCTGCGCCAGCCGCGTGATGGCCTCGCGGCTGCCCGCGATCTCGCGCAGGCGGAACTTCTGGATCTTGCCCGTGGCCGTCTTGGGCAGGGCATCGAAGACCACCTGGCGCGGGCACTTGAAGCGCGCCAGGTGCGCGCGGCAGAAATCAATCAGCTCCTGGGCGCTGACGCTGCCCATCGCGTCGGCCTTGAGCTCCACGAAGGCGCAGGGCACCTCGCCCCAGCGCTCGTCGGGCTGGGCCACCACGGCGGCCAGCAGCACGGCGGGGTGGCGGTGCAGCACGTCTTCCACCTCCACGGACGAGATGTTCTCGCCGCCCGAGATGATGACGTCCTTGGAGCGGTCGGTGATCTGCACATAGCCATCGGGGTGCAGCACGGCGATGTCGCCGGTGTGGAACCAGCCACCCGCAAAGGCCTTGGCCGTGGCGCCCGGGTTCTTGAGGTAGCCCTTCATCACGGTGTTGCCGCGCACCATGATCTCGCCGGCCGTCTCGCCGTCGGCCGGCACGGGCTGCAGGGTGTCGGGGTGCAGCACGCGCAGGTCTTCCAGCGCCGCGGCACGCACGCCCTGGCGGGCCTGCAGCTGGGCACGCTCGGCCTCGGGCAAGGCGGCCCAGCCGGGCTGGCGCACGCAGCGCACGGGCGTGCCCGCGATCTCGGTGATGCCGTAGACATGGTCCACGTCAAAGCCCATGGCGGCAATCGCCTGCAGGATGGCGGCCGGCGGCGGCGAGCCCGCCGTGAGCACGCGCACCGGGCGCGGCAGCACGATGCGTTCGTGCGCGGGTGCGTTGGCCAGCATGGCCAGCACCGTGGGCGCGGCGCAGAAATGGTCCACGCCATGCGCGGCGATGGCCTCGAAGACCGCCTTGGCCGTGACCTTGCGCAGGCACACATGGGTGCCCGCGGCCGCCGTGACGGCCCAGGTGAAGCACCAGCCGTTGGCATGGAACATGGGCAGCGTCCACAGGTAGACGGGGTGGCGCGGCAGGGCCCAGTCGGTCATCTGCAGCAGGCTCATGAGGTAGGCACCGCGGTGGCTGGGCACCACGCCCTTGGGGTCGCCGGTGGTGCCCGAGGTGTAGTTCAGCGCGATCGGGTCCCACTCGTCCTCGGGCCACAGGCCTGCGAAGGCCGGGTCGCCCTCGGCCAGCAGGGCTTCGTAGTCGATGGCACCGAAGGCCGGCTGCGCAGGCAGGCCCGTGTCGTGGATGGCGACCACCAGCGGCGGCTGCGCCAGGCCCGCGACGGCCTGCACCGCCAATGCGGCGAACTCGCTGTCCACCAGCAGCACGCGCGCCTCGCCGTGGCCCAGGATGAAGCCCACCGCCTGGGCGTCGAGCCGGCAGTTGATGGCATTGATCACCGCACCGCACAGGGGGATGCCCAGGTGCGCCTCCAGCATGGCGGGCGTGTTGGGCGCGAGGAGGGCCACGGTGTCGCCGCGCTGCACACCGCGCCGCGCCAGCGCGCTGGCCAGGCGGTAGGCGCGCTCGCGCGTCTGCGCCCAGGTCTGCGTGCTGCCGCCATGCACGACGGCGATGCCCTGCGGGTGCACCTGGGCACTGCGGTCCAGAAAACCCAGCGGCGTGAGCGGCAGGTGGTTGGCGGGCGCCCGGTCCAGACCGTGCTGGTAGGGGCTGCTGTGGGGGGCTTTGTGCATGGCTGTCTCCTTGGGGTGGCGTGTGGGATGGCGCGCTCAGGCGTGGTAGGTGGTGAAGGACTCGACGCTCTCGCGCTCGGTCACCAGCGTGTTCTCGATGCGGGCCGGGTCGGCATGGCCCAGGCCCATGCCGCAGACCACCATCTCGGTGGCGGGGATGCAGAGCTCGGCGTGGATGACTGCATGGAACCGGGTGAACGCCACCTGCGGGCAGGTGCCGAGCCCGCGCGCACGGGCCGCCACCATCAGGCTCTGCAGGAACATGCCGTAGTCGAGCAGGCTGCCGGCCGCCAAGGCCCGGCTCACCGTGAAGATCAGCCCCACGGGCGCATCGAAGAAGTGGTAGTTGCGGCCATGCTGGGCGTGCATGCGCGCCTTGTCGCCCCGGGCGATGCCGAGCAGGCCATACAGGTCCCAGCCCACCTTGCGGCGCCGGTCCACATAGGGCGAAACCCATTCGAGCGGGTAGTAGTGGTAGGGCTCGGCGAGGGCGGCCGCCGCATCGGCGTCGTTGTCCACGGCGGCGATGGCGGCGCTCAGGCGCTCCTTGGCGCTGCCCATGAGCACATGCACGCGCCAGGGCTGGGTGTTCATGCCCGAGGCCGCATGGCGCGCCACATCGAGGATGGCGTGCACCTCGGCCAGATCCACCGGCGTGGGCAGAAAGGCGCGGACGCTGCGCCGCGAGACGATGGCCCAGTCCACCGCCTGGCGCAGCGGCCGGGCCGCAAGCGGGACCGCGCCGGGCGAGCGATCGGGATGGCTGGGAGAGGTGCCGGAGAGGTCCGGCGGCAGGGGTGAACAGGTCATGGCGGCATGCTAGGCATGGCCGCCGTTCATGACTGTCGATGCGATGACATTCCGGGAAATCCCCGGCTTCGGAGCTTCAGGGCAGAAAGAGCACCAACCCGAACACGGCGAACAGTGCAAGGTGCATCAACCCCTGGATCGGCGAGGTGCGCTGCCCGTTGAAGCTGAGCATCGAGAGCGCAACCGTCAGCACCGCCAGCACGACCTCGGTGCCCGACAGGCCCATGGCCATGCGCCGGCCCGTGGCCACGCCGATGAGCAGCACGGCCGGCACCGTGAGGCCCACCGTGGAGACGAACGCGCCCAGGCACAGGTTGAGCGTGCGCTGCATGCCGTTGCCCATGGCGGCGCGCACCGCGGTGATGGACTCGGGCGTGAAGACGATGATGGCGATGAGCACCCCGCCCACGGCGGCGGGTGCACCGGCCGCGGCAATGCCGTAGTCGGTCACGATGGCCAGGTAGTGCGCCAGCAGCACGATGGGCAGCACCAGGGCCAGCAGCACCAGCGAACGCACGAACACGGCGCGCCGGCCGGTGCCCGGCAGTGCCTCGGACTCCTGTGGCACGGGCAGCGGCGCCGATGCCGGCACCGCCATGCGGCCGGCCACCGGCTGCAGAAAATAGCGCCGGTGGCTGCGCATCTGCAGCCACAGAAAGGCCGCGTACAAGCCGGCCGTGAGGGCCGCCATGCCCAGCGCCTGCGGCGTGGAGAACGCACCCGCACCGCCCAGGTGGTTGGGCAGCACCAGGGCCGTGCCGGTGAGCAGCGCGATCATGCCCAGGTAGGCCGTGGCGCCCTGGGCGTTGTACTCCTGGTCGCCATGGCGGGCCGCGCCGGCCAGAAGGCAGATGCCGATCACCAGGTTCATGATGATCATCATCACCGCGAAGATGGAGTCGCGCCCGATGGTAGAGGCCTCGCCCGGGCCGAGCAGCACCGAGGCGATCAGGATCACCTCGATGGAGACGATGGACAGCGTCAGCACCAGCGTGCCATAGGGCTCGCCCAGCTGCTGCGCGAGGTGGTCGGCCTCGTGCACCACGCCGAACGAGGCCGCCAGGATGGTGGCGAACAGCAGCGCGAAGACACCGGCCGCCAGGCCCGGGCCCAGCGGCGCGGCCAGCCAGCTGCCGCCAAAGGCGATGAAGAGCCCGGCCACCAGCCAGGTGCCGGCCAGCAGGGCCCAGGTCGTGGGCGCCACCAGGCGCGGCGGGCGGGTGCCTGCCGCAGGCGCCATCGAAGCGTGGGGAGGAAGGGGTTGCGCTGCAGCGCTGCGTGCAAAGTGGCGGGGGGTGTTCGGCCTGTCCATGTTGTCCACCGGGGGAAAACAAGGGCCGTCCCCTGGTGTCGGTACAGGGCCGAAGTCGTCCACGGCCTGGCTGGCGCAGGGCGCGCGAGCCTTTTTATTTTACCACCCCGGGCCCGGCATGGCCCGCACAGCGTGTGGGCCATGCCGGGCCCGCGCGGGTTCGGGGTTTATCCCTCCTGGCGCAGGCACCAACGGAGGCGTAACATGTTGTCACACAAATAGGGGCAATGCGATGGCCCGTACCGTGCGCGACCGGCATGCAACCACCTCTCTGGCACTGGGGGTGCTGGGCAGTGCTTTTGCCTTTGCTCTCGTCCTGCGCGCGGCGTTTCCGCAGTTGGCGCTGGGCAAGGTGTTCACCGATGCGGTGGCGCCCGGCATCCACGCCGCGCTGATTTTGTTGCTGCTGGGCGCAGCCCTGTGCCTGCGCGCCTTTCCCGAGACCCGCCGGCCCGCCCAGGCCGCCGCCTCGCTGCTGGCAATGGTGGCCGGCCTGTACAGCGCACTGGCGCTGTGGCACGCGCTGGCGGGGCCCGACGCAACAACCGCCCTGCCCGGCTTCATCACGGGCAGCAACTTTCGCGCCCCGGGGGCCCACCACCTTTCACCCAATGGCGGCGTGGCCCTCATCGCCTGTGCAATCGCCCTGTGGTGCGCAGCCCCCGAGCGCCGTATCCGCTACCGGCGCGCCGGCCTGATGGCGCTGGCGCTGCTGGTGGCCGTGGCCGCGCTGGGCCTGGCTGGCCACCTGATGGGACTGGAGCTGTTGTACCGCGTGGCCTCGCACAACCAGGTGCGGCTGAGCACGGCCCTGGCCCTGCTGGTACTCGCTGCGGGCATTTGGCAGTTGCGCGACATCGTCACCGCCGACCCGGCGCGCGAGCCCCTGCGGCTGGAGCGGCGCATCACCTACCGGGCCATCACCGTGCTCACCCTGGTGGCCGTGGGCGGGGGCATTGCCGGCTTTGCGGCCATGCGCGAGACCTTCGAGAAATCGGTACTGCAATCCATGGAGCAGTCGGCCCGCACCTATGCACAGGCCTTGGACGACGCGCTGCGCAGCAGCCTGGCGCTGTCGGCCGCGGCGGGCGACGGCCCTGCACTGGCCCTGGCCCTGGAACGCCTGAACACCGCACCGCGCGACGCGCCGGCCAGCGAGCAGCTCGAAAAGCTCATGGCCGCCTACCTCGTGGGCGGCGTCGAAGGGGTGCGCTTTCTCGATGCGCGCGGCCACCTGCTGCGCAGCTCTGGCCTGTTCCTGGGCGACAACGCCCGCTCCGTCGAGCCCCTGGACCTGGACGGATCGCAACAGGCCGAACTGCGCTGGAACGCCGGCTATGTGCTGCGCACCCTGGTGCCGGTGCGCCAGGGCGGCGCCGTGGTGGGACAGGTGGTGATGGAGCAGAAGCTGCGCCTGTTCGACCGGCTGATGGACCAGATGCGCCGCTCCACCGAGTCGGCCGACGCCGTGGTCTGCCGCCGCCGCGCCGACGTCGCCGCCTGCGCCCCGAGCCGGCTCTACCCTGCGCCCTTCACCGTGCCGCTGTGGACCGCCGCGGGCAAGCCCAGCCTGCCCATGAGCCTGGCGCTGCTGGGCCAGAGCGGTGTGAATTACGCGCGCGACCTGCGCGGCGTGCCCGTGGTGGCCGGCTACGGGCCCATCGGCAGCTACGGCCTGGGCCTGGTGCTCAAGACCGACGTCACCACGCTGTACGCACCGCTGCGCGGTCAGTTGCACCTGATCGTGCTCTCGGTGCTGGGCCTGGTGGCCGCCGGCACCTGGGCGCTGCGCGGGCGCGTGCGGCCGCTCTTGGCCACGCTGGTGCAGGAGCAGCAGCGCAGCGCCGACATCCTGAACACCGCGGGCGATGCCTTCATCGCCGTGGGCGCCGACGGCCGCGTGACCGACTGGAACCCCGAGGCCGCGCGCATGTTCGGCTGGGGCGCCGCCGAAGCCATCGGCCGGGACATGGTGGCCCTGATGGGGCTGCGCATTCCCCCGCATGCACCGCTCACCCACTATGCCCAGCTCGTGGACCTGGGCCGCAGCCTGGCCCCGGGGCGCCCCGCCGAGCTGCTGGGCCGCCACCGCAACGGCAGCGAGGTGCCGGTGGAGGTGATGATGGCCGTGCAGGCCACTCCCGCGGGCCCGGTGGCCAACGCCTTTCTGCGCGACATCCGTGCGCGCCGCGAGGCCGAGCAGCGCCTGGCGCGCAGCGAGCAGCGTCTGCGCGACGTGCTGTGCAACCTGCCGGCCGTGGTCTGCCACTTCGACGCCCGCCAGCGCTGCCTGTTCGCCAACGACTACGCACTGCAGTCGCGCGGGCTGATCGCGCGCCCGCAGGTCGGCCTGTACGCGCAGGAGCTGCTGGGCGACGTGCAGTACGCACTGCACCTGCCCTACCTGATGGAGGCGCTGGCTGGGCACCGCGCCCAATTCGAAGGCTGCATCGACCACGAGGGCACGCCCCGCCACCTGCAAAGCCACCTGATCCCCGAGTTCGACGGTGGCACCAGCGTGGGCGAGAGCGAGGGCAGTGCGCCGCCGACCGTGGTGGGCTTTTACCTGATGTCCTTCGACGTCACCGCCCTCAAGGAACTGCAGCTGCGCCAGGAGCGCACCGAGCGGCGGCTGCGCGCCATTGCCGACAACCTGCCGGTGATGATCACCTACATCGACCGCGCACACCGGCTGCAGTTCCTCAACCACACCTTCGAGGAGTGGACCGGCATCCCCATCGAGCATGCGCTGGGCAAGCCGCTGCCCGACGTGATCGGCCCGGCCCTGTATGCACAGCGCGTGGACCCCCTGCGCCGCGCGCTCACGGGCCAGCGCGTGCAGTTCGAGGTCGAGTCCGAGGCCATGGGCATGCGCCGCATCCTGCAGACCGACTACATCCCCGACATGCTGGCCGTGGGCGAGGTGCTGGGCATCTACACGCTGACCACCGACGTGACTGCGATCCGCCAGTCCGAGCGCCGCATGCAGGAGCTGGCCATGACCGACACCCTGACCGGTCTGGCCAACCGGCGCCAGTTCGACATCCACCTGGCCGCCGCGCTGCAGGCCAGCCGGGTCGCGGGCACCGGCATGGCGCTGATGTTCCTGGACATCGACCACTTCAAGGCCATCAACGACACCTGGGGCCATGCGGCCGGCGACACAGCCCTGGTCGCCATGGCCGAGCGCCTGCAGGACGCCGTGCGCAGCACAGACTTTCCGGCGCGCATCGCGGGCGACGAATTCGCCGTGGTGCTGCCCCATCTGTCGTCCTGCGACGAGGCCCAGACCGTGGCCAACAAGGTGCTGCACGCCATCCGCGAGCCCCTGCCGCAGCTGCAGCACAACATGCCCCGGCAGATGAGCGCCAGCATCGGTGTGGCCTACCTCGCCCCCGGCGACCACCCCGTGCGCCCCACCGACCTGCTGCTGGCCGCCGACCGCGCCCTGTACTCGGCCAAGCACGGCGGGCGCGACGCCTGCGCGGTGCACCAGGTGGATCTGCGAGAACTGGGGTGACAGGGGCAGGCCCCGCCAGCCCACACCGGGTGAGCATGCGCAGGGCCCTGCACAATGGGGGCAGACCGCCCGCCCCATGCCCACCCTCGACCACCTGACCGTCATCGCCCCCACGCTCGCCGATGGCGTGGCCCATGTGCGCGCATGCCTGGGCATCGACATGCCTTATGGCCGCCAGCACCCCGACATGGGCACGCACAACCACCTGCTCAAGCTGGGCGAGGGTGTGTACCTGGAGGTGATCGCCATCGACCCGGCGGCACCACGGCCGGCGCATGCGCGCTGGTTCGGGCTGGACGATCAGGCGGCGGTGCAGCAGGCGTGGAACAGCGGCCTGCGCCTGCGCGGCTGGGTGGCGCGCACGCAGCGGATGGATGCGCTGCTCGCACAGCACGGTTCATTGCTGGGCCACAAGACGCAGTTGTCCGCGGGAACGGCGCCGCCCTACTTCTTTGCCATTCCGCCGGGTGGCGCGCTGCCGCTGGCGGGTGTGGCACCGTCGGTGATCGACCGGGGTGCGCGCCCGCCGCCGATCACCGCGATGCCGGACCTGGGCGCACGGCTGCTGCGCTTCACCATCGAGCACCCGGAGCCTGCCATGGTGGAAGACCTGTACGCCACCCTGGGCGTGGCGAACGCACCCCAGGTGCACAGGGGCGATACTGTGCGCTACCGCGCGGAGATCGAAACGCCCGGTGGACTGAAGACCCTGTACTGAACCATCACCGAATAGGAAGCCCGCATGCCGCTCGACCCCGATGCCCTCATCGAAATCCAGGCCCTCGTGCGCGGCGGCTTCGAAGAGCGCGAGCGCATCGTCGAGATACTCACCGAAGAACTGTATGCGCCCGGAGAACTCGACGCCGATACGGTCGAACACGCCGTGGACGCGGCGCTGCGTGAGCACGAGCAAGCCAAGAAAAGCTGGCCCGCCACGACCGATTGCGACCGGCTCGATGCCGCTTTCGAGGCGCTGGCCCAGCGCGGCGTGATCGCGCTGCACAACGCGGGCTACACGCAGAGCGACGGCTACAGCGACGTACGCGAGGCCCATGCCGACGCGCCGGAGCCGGGCCGCATCGTGGGCTACTGCTTCTACCATGGCCAGGACCTGGCGCGCGCGGTGGACGGCGGCGGACTGTTCCTGGCCTTTGGCCCGATGGACGCCCGCACCGAAGAGACCGAGGGCCCGCGCATCGGCCGGATCATCACCGAAGCGCTGCAGCACGCGGGGCTGCAGGTGCAATGGGACGGCACCTTCAAGCAGCGCATCCACGTCGCAGACTTTGACTGGAAGCGGCGCTGAGTCTTTTGCATCGCCGGCCAAGGCCTGCCGGTGTGAGCGCGGCGCCGGCGCACCGTGCAATTTGTGGTGTATTGTATTGACACCATGCGCAGCACCGCCAGCTCCCCGCCCGACCTCGAACAGTTCCTCGACCAGTTGGCCCACGAGGCCCGCCCGGGCGACCGGCTGCCCACCATCCGCGAGCTGATGAAGCGCTTTGGCGCCTCGCAGATGCTGGTGCAGCGCGCCTTCCAGGGCCTCAAGGACCGGGGCCTGATCGATTCGCAGGTGGGCCGGGGCACCTACTTCCGCGGTGCGGGCGCCCGGCCACCTGCGGCCGCGCCGGCCGAGGGCGAACCACAACGGCCCCGGGCCGCCTCCGCCAGCACGGTGCAGTCCAACATCAAATCCGTGCTGCTGCTGCGCCGCTCCATCAGCATCGCGCGCGGGCGGGTGCTGGTCGAAGGCTTGCAGCGCCGCCTGGCGGCCGAAGGGCACCGGGTGCTGGAGCTGTCGTACACCGACCCGGACCATGCGCTCACGGTGCTCAAGGGGCTGCCGCGATTTGATGCCTGCGTGGTGCAGTCCACCTTCAAGGCCATCCCCATCGCCCTGCTGGCCGCGCTGCGCGACAAGTGCGAGGTGCTGGCCGTGGATGGCGCCGCCCTGGTGGGCGCCGACGTGGAGGCCGTGGGCACCGAATGGGGCGAGCCGCTGGCCGCCGCCATCGAACAGCTGGTGCAGCAGGGCCACCGGCGCATTGCCTATGCCACCACGGCCCACCCGTTTCTGGCCACGCAGCTCGGGCGGCGCCGCTTTGCCAGCCTGCAGCACACCCTGCCCGGCGTGGCACTGACCGAGATCACGCAAGACCTGCTGCCGCACGAGGACTACACCACCCGGCTGGTGCAGCAGCTGCAGGCCAGTGCCGATGCCACCGGCGCCCTGCCCTTCACCGCGCTGGTGGCCTGGGGCATCGAGGACGGGGCCCTGTTCCAGCGCCAGTTGGCACAGGCCGGCATCGCCGTGCCCGCGCGGCTGAGCGTGGTGCTGCTGGGCCGCACCGACCTGGCCAACGAGCATGCGGACTTCTTCGAGGTGGTGGGCTGCAGCGTGGCCGACCAGGTGCAGGCGCTGCACGGCGCCATTGCCGCGCGCTGGGCCGATGCCGGCCGGCCCTATGGCGTGCACCTCACGCCCGTGGTGCGGCGCGCGGGTGCATCGGTGGCCACGCTAGCCTGAGCAGCTAGTGTGCTGTCCCACAAATAAGTGGTACTAAAACCGTGTCTTTCACGCCATGGCTGCGTTGCAAATCCTCGCGATAGCACGGGCTATCGCTGCGGTTTGCGCCTTGCCATGGCGCGAAATCCATCGGTTTTACTTGTACCACCTATTTGCGGGACAGCACACTAGGCGCCACGCGCGCCACGGTTTGCACCGTGAGCGCGGCCGACTCGCCCACATAGGCCGCCGCATCCAGCGCCTGCAGCAGGTCGGCCGGCAGTGCACGGCCCTCGAACGGCGGCAGCGCACGGATCGCCTCCACAAAAGGCACGCCTTCGGACTGCGCGCGCTGCGCCGCCGCATAGAGCAGCCGGTGTGCCTCGTGCCGGCCCATGCGCTGGGTCAGCCGCATCATCACGGCTTCCGACGCGATCAGCCCCTGCGTGAGCCCCAGGTTGCGTGCCATGGCCTCTTCATCCACCACCAGCCCGCGCGCCAGGCGCGCCAGCGTTTCGGCCAGTGAGGTGGCAATGATGGCGACTTCGGGCAGCAGGGTGTCGGCCACATTGGTGGCCGATGAATCGCCCTCGTCCATGCGCACCATGGTGTCTTGTGCGGCCTGGGTGCGCGTGCGCAGCATGCGCGCCAGGCTCACCAGCAGCAGCGCGGTCGATGGGTTGCGCTTTTGCGCCATGGTGGAGCTGCCCACCTTGCCCAGGTGGAAGGCCTCGGCCACCTCACCGATCTCGGTGCGCTGCAAAAAGACCAGGTCCTGCGCGATTTTCTGCGCCGTGCCGGCCAAGAGGCCCAGCGCTGCCAGGTAGTCGCCCGCCCGGTCGAAGGACGCGCGCAGCGGCAGCGCCGCGGGCTGCAGGCCCAGTTGCTCGGCCAGGCGCGCCTGCACCGCAGGCCCCAGCGGCCCGGTGGCGGCAAAGGTGCCAATGGCCCCGCCCATGCTGGCCGGGAACGAGGCGGCCAGCCGCTCGGCCAGGCGCTGGCGGCTGCGGCCCAGTTCGTCCACCCAGCCCGCGAGCTTGAAGCCCAGCGTCATGGGCAGCGCATGCTGGCCATGCGTGCGCCCGGCCATGGGCGTGGCCTGGTGCGCCAGGGCCAGCGCGGCCAGCGCGTCGATGGCCGCATCCAGATGCCCCGCCAGCAGCGCGTGCGTGCGCCGCATCTGCAAGGCGCTGGCGGTGTCGAAGATGTTCTGCGTGGTCGCGCCCCAGTGGATGTAGCCGGCCGCCGGCTCGCCGCACAGCTGCTCGAAGCGGTGCAGCACCGGCACCAGCGGATGCTGGGCAAAGGCAATCGCCTCGGCCAGTTGCGGCAGGTCGAACAGCTCGGCGCGCGCGTGGGCGGCGATCACCGGCGCCGCCTCGGCCGGTATCACGCCCAGCTCGGCCTGGGCGCGGGCCAGTGCGGCCTCTACATCGAGCCAAGCCTGCAGGGTGGCCGTGTCGCTCCACAGGGCCTTGGCCTCGGCATTGAACCAGTGGCCCGTGATGAAGGATTCGAACATTCCGACCGCCATGTGTGCTCCGTTCATACAACCTAGGTTATGTCCCTGGATTGCATTTGTATTGCATTGATTTGCCTAGGAATCGACTCGAACACTTATGCCGTACCGGCCGCCTCCTGGCATCGATTGAATTGCATTGTATTGCACAATTCAAATTCAATACATACAATTTGCCCGTCAGCCACAAACCCCATCCAATCGGAGACAGAACCACCATGACGCGGCATTCCCCCGCAGGCACCCTTGCCTGCTCCACCCCCTCCCTCGCCCTGCTGCTGGCCCTGGCCGGCCTGGGCACCCACAGTGCGGTGCAGGCGCAGTCCTCGCTCACCATCTACGGCATCGTCGACCAGGGCCTGGCGCGCGCCAACAGCGGCACCACGCCGGGCGCGCTGCTGCCCGGCCGCGGCGTGACGCCGCTGGTGTGGACGCTCAAGGCCGGCAACACCTCGCGCCTGGGCTTTGCTGCGCGCGAGGACATGGGTGGCGGCCTGTATTCGCGCTTCCAGCTCGAGCACCGCTTCGCCGCCGACACCGGCGCGCCCAGCAACGCCAGCGTGTACTGGCTGGGCCGCTCGGTGGTGGCCGTGGGCAGCAAGGACTGGGGCGAGGTGTATGCCGGCCGCGAATACTCGGCCGCCTACACCGTGGCCCTGAACGCCGACCCCACCTACTGGAGCTATGTGAGCCAGCTCGGCTCGGCCTACACCTACGCCAACTACACGCCGGTGGCCGCCACGGTGGAGGCCTCCAACATCCGCTGGGCCAACACGGTCGGCTACAAGTCGCCCACCATCGCGGGCGTGAGCGCCGAGATCGCCGCGGCCCTGGGCGAGGGCACGCGCAGCAACGCCACCTCGGGCAACCTGCAGTACAAGAACGGCCCGGTGTGGCTGGGCGCCGCGTTCGACCGGCTCGACTCCAGCACGCACATGGAGCTGGTGGCGGGCGGCTACGATTTCGGCGTGGTGCAGGCCAAGGCCAGCGTCAGCCGCGCCAAGGGCGGGCTCAACGGCGATGCCACGGCCTACAGCGTCTCGGCCCTGGTGCCTCTGAGCTTCGGCCGCACCTACATCATGTTCGGCAGCCTCAAGCCCGCAACGAATCTCGATTCGCAGATGATCGGCCTGGGTCTGCAGTACGACCTGAGCCGCCGCACCCTGCTCTACACCAACCTGGGCACCGCCAAGCGCGACGGCCTCACCCGCACCACGGCGATCGATTTCGGCGTGAAGCACACGTTCTGACCAGGAGGCATGCCATGCAACGCAGACAACTCCTGAGCCAGGCCGGCGCCATCGCCGCCGGCACACTGGCCCCCGGCCTGACTGTGCACGCCCAAGGCGACAGCAACAGCAAGCCCATCTCGCTCATCGTGGGCTACTCGGCCGGCGGCAGCGCCGACCTGGTGGCACGCATCGTGGGTGCAGAGCTGGGCAAGCGCCTGGCGCGCACCGTCATCATCGAGAACGTGGCCGGCGCCAGCGGCATGCTGGCCGCGCAGCGCGTGCTGGGCGGCCCCACCGACGGCAGCCTGCTCTACATGGGCGGCACCGACACGGTGGTCGTGCCCATGGTCAACGCCAAGGTCAAGCTCGACTGGGAGAACGACCTGGTGCCCGTGGGCCGCATGAGCACCGTGCCCATGGTCTTCGCCGTGCCCAAGGCGGCGCCGTATGCCAGCCTGGCCGACCTGGTGGCCGCATTGCGCAAGGGCGGCAAGGACAGCATCAACTTCGCCACGCCGGGCATCGGCACCATGCAGCACCTGTACGGGGCCCTCATCAACAAGCAGGCCAAGGTCGCCATGCTGCACGTGCCCTACCGCGGCGGCACGCACATCACCAACGACCTGGTAGGCGGCCAGGTGGACAGCGCCATGCTGGTGCTCTCCACCGCCATGCCCTTCCTCAAGGACGGCAAGATCAAGGCCCTGTCGGTCTCCGACACGGTGCGCGTGCCGCAGTTGCCCGAGGTCAAGCGCATCGGCGAGGAAGACGGCTTCACCGGCATGGCCCTGCCGCTGTGGCAAGGCCTGTTCCTCAAGGCCGGCACGCCCGCCGCCACCGTGGCCGCGTACGACAAGGCCCTGAAGGAAACGCTGGCCCAGCCCGAGCTGCGCCAGAAGCTGGCGGACGCAGGCATCACCGTGGCGCCCATGGCCGGGCCCGAGTTCAAGGCCTTCATCAAGCCGCAGGCCGCGCTGTACCGGGACATCGTGACCAGCTCCAAGATCACGATGGAGTGACGGCACCAAGGTTTGCGCAAGGCACCGCCCTCTCCTGGTGGCTTTGGCGGTGACTTGGTCGCGATGGCGGGCTGTGCCAGGTTCCGACGGGGCCCCTGCACCATGCCCGCCAGTTTTTTTCTCAGCGACTGGCCATGGCAGCCGGGCTTTGCAGGGCCAGTGCTTACTGGCAAAGCCGCGCGTTGTTTGTGCAGGCCATCAGGCCAACCTGAGTCGACGGCGCAATCAACTTGCACCGGCGCGGTCAATCCCGTACGCTGGCTCCACATCCACACGCAACGCTTGAGCCCCTTCAGGCCGCCGGGTCGGTCTTGCGGGCGCGCAAAGGAGTCCAGCCATGCCAAACCGCTCGAACGGCCTCGCGGCCGAAATGCAATCCGTGCGAACGCTGGCGCTCGTGGGCGCTGCGGCCGCGGGCAAGAGCTCGCTCGCCGAGGCCCTGTTGTACCAGGCGGGGGCCATCGGAGCGTGCGGCAGCATCGAGCGTGGCAGCACCGTGAGCGACCACGACCCGCTGGAGCGCCGCATGCAGCACTCGCTCAATGCATCGGTGATGCACCTCACGCATGCGAATACGCGCATCCACCTGATCGACACGCCCGGCGGCCCCGACTTCCTCGGCCAGAGCATGCCGGCGCTGGAGGCGGTCGAGACGGCAGCGGTGGTCATCAATGCCGCCACCGGCATCGAACCGATGGCGGTGCGCATGATGGCATACGCCGCCTCGCGCCGCCTCGCCCGCATGGTCATCGTCACCAAGACCGACGCGCAGGGCGTCTCGCTGGCGGGCCTGTTGGCCGACATCCAGGCGACCTTTGGCCGCGAATGCCTGCCGCTGAACCTGCCCGACAGGGTCGGCAGGCGGGTCGTGGACTGCTTCTTCAACCGTTTCGGGCAGTCGGACTTCGGCCCCGTCGAAGCGGCGCACCGCGCGCTGGTGGAGCAGGTCGTCGAGGTCGACGCGGCCTTCGTCGACCGCTACCTCGAAGACGGCGACATGGATCCGGCCGAACTGCACGCGCCGCTCGAGCAGGCACTGCGCGAAGGTCACCTGATCCCGGTGTGCTTTGTCTCGTCGCGCAGCGGCGCCGGTGTGGCCGAGCTGCTGGATGTGATCGTCAAGCTCCTGCCCGACCCTACCGAAGCCAACCCGCCGAGCTTCCTCGCTGGTGAGGGCGCAGAGGCCATGCCCATGGAGGCCAAGCCTGACCCGACGCTGCACGTGCTGGCGCATGTGTTCAAGGTCACGATCGACCCCTTTGTCGGCAAGATGGGCATCTTCCGCGTGCACCAGGGCACGGTCACGCGCGACAGCCAGCTCTACATCGGCGATGGCCGCAAGCCCTTCAAGGTGGGGCATTTGTTCATGCTCCAGGGCAAGGACCATGTCGAGGTGTCGCACGCGGTGCCGGGCGACATCGTGGCGGTGGCCAAGGTCGACGAGATCCATTTCGATGCCGTGCTGCACGATGCGCAGGAAGACAGCCATGTGCATCTCGCGCCGCTGGCGTTTCCGGTACCGGTGTACGGCCTGGCCGTGGAGCCCAAGCGCCATGGCGACGAGCAGCGCGCCTGGGAGATCCTCGGCAAGCTCGCGGCCGAAGACCCGTGCCTGCGCATCGAGCATGTGGCCGCGACCAATGAGACGGTGCTTTACGGGCTTGGCGAGCTGCACCTGCGCATCGTGCTCGAACGCCTGCGCGAGGTGTACCGCTTCGAGGTCCAGATACGGCCACCGCGCATCGCCTACCGCGAGACCGTGACCGCGCCAGCCAATGGCCACCACCGCCACAAGAAGCAGAGCGGCGGCGCCGGCCAGTTCGCCGAAGTCTTCCTGCGCATCGAGCCGCTCGCGCGCGGCGCGGGCTTCGAGTTCGCCGACGAAGTCAGGGGCGGCACGATCCCGGGCCAGTTCATCCCCGCCGTCGAGAAAGGCGTGCGCGAGGTGCTGGCGAGCGGCGCGATCGCCGGCTACCCCGTGGTCGATGTGCGCGTTGTGGTGTACGACGGCAAGCACCACAGCGTGGACAGCAAGGACATCGCTTTTGCGACCGCCGGCCGCAAGGCCTTCATGGCGGCGATCCGCGAAGCCCGGCCGGCCGTGCTCGAGCCTATCGTCCAGGTCGAGATCTCCGTGCCCGAGCATTCCGTTGGCGACGTCACCAGTGACCTGTCGTTGCGGCGCGGGCTGGTCACCGGCACATCGGGACTGGAGGCCGGCACGGTGGCCATCGGCGGGCAGGTGCCCGAGGCTGAGATGGCCAACTACCAATCGCGGCTCAATGCGATGACCAGCGGCCAGGGCCGCTACACCATCGCGTTGTCGCACTACGAGGCCGTGCCACCGGCCGTCCAGCAGACGCTGACGGGGCAGTACCGGGTGCGCGAAGAGGACTAGCAGGCTGTTGAATATCATCCCCGTAAAACCTGGCGTTCAAGAGCATCGTTGTAGATACTGAGGCCTCGCTCAACAAGGAGTCCAGACGATGCGGGGATCAGAT
>JAESFW010000397.1_pt1 | contig 19746 bp, 16 predicted proteins | sample 9269481 | NCBI WGS metagenome assembly JAESFW01 (sample SAMN14515350, study PRJNA621654) | algae metagenome | isolation source: Lyngbya sp. HA4199-MV5 and co-occurring heterotrophs from soil with... | place: USA: Ahupuaa O Kahana State Park, Hawaii | collected 2009-07-21
AAGAGCCGCGACTTCGAGCGCCAGGACACGCGTGACGAGGCCGCCAAGGCGTTGGCCGACCTCAAGGGCAAGGGCATGCAGGTCAACGAACTGCCAGCGGCCGAAGCCGGCCGCATGCGCGAGAAGCTCGGCGCCGTGAACGCCAGCATCGCCGCCAACGTGGGCGAGGACCTGTGGAAGGAAGTGCAGGGCGCCGTGGCGGCCGCGCGCAAGTAAGCCGCATCTGCGCCGATGGCAAAAGGCCGGAGCCCCTTGCGGGGTTCCGGCCTTTTTTGCGGGGGCTGCCGTGCGGTCGGCCGCCTTGGCAATTACAGCGCGCTGATTTCGCCCGCTGGGATCTGGCCCGTGCGCACGGCTTCGGCGGCGGCGGCACGCACGGCGGCGCGGTCGGCCGTCGAGGTGTAGGTCACGACGCGCGAACCGGCGGGTTCCAGGCTGCGGGTCTTGGCCACGCTGGAAGCTTCGGCCATCACTTCGGCGCGGGTGCGGGTGGTGTCGTACTTGGTGGCGAACTGGGAGGCGTCGGCCTCATCGGCCTGGGCACCAAAGGAGGCGAAAGCGGCAACGGCGGCAATGGAAAGAAAGCGTGCGGTGGTGTTCATGGTGATCTCCGATCAAATTCAAAAAATGGGGTGCTACGGTTCAGGCGAGCGCTTACAGCGAGCCGATTTCGCCGGCAGGGATCTGGCCGGTGCGCACGGCGTTGGCGGCCTGGGCGCTCACGGCAGCGCGGTCGGCGGTGGAGCTGTAGCTCACCACGCGGGAGCCGGCGGGCTCCAGGCTGCGGGTCTTGGCGATCGAAGAGGCTTCGGCCATCACTTCGGCGCGGGTGCGGCTGGTGTCGTACTTGGTGGCGAATTGCGAAGCGTCGGCTTCGTCGGCCTGGGCACCGAACGATGCAAAAGCGGCAACAGCGGCGATGGAGAGGAAGCGTGCGGTCGTGTTCATGATGATTTCCTTTGGATAAAAAAGCGTCTCAAAAAAACCGGAACGGCTGCGATGCAAACCAGCTGCTGAACCGGGTTCGGTGAGTCGCCTTGCGGGTTCGGCTCATCGATGGAGTGAACTGTACGCCTGGGGTGTTCAATGAAAAACCACCCAGTCGCCAATTAACTGTTCCGGTATCAGAAACAATCCACAGAGTTCCTGCGGTGTCCAGCAGGCTTGTTCCCGAGAGAGCCAGCGTGTTGAACATGGGTGTATCGTGCCGGGTTAACCCGTAGCGGGGGTCTCGTCGCGGTTTCGTTTCTTTTCGATTTGTTTCGACCGCCGGGCAATGCAACAGCGCAGAAACATCAGTGGCCGCTTGCGTGACGCTTAGCGGTTGCACTGGCCGGGCAGATGGGCTGAAATGGCCCTGTGCCCGATCCACGTCTCTCAGAGGGAGGTTTCCATGACCGTCGTAGCCAAGATTCTTCAGTCCAAGCCTGACACCACCGTGCACACCATCCGGCCCACCGATTCGGTGCTCTCGGCCCTGCAACTGATGGCCGACAAGGGCATCGGGGCTCTGGTGGTCACCGAGGGTGACGCCATCGTGGGCATCTTCACCGAGCGCGACTATGCGCGAAAGATCGCGCTCCTGGGCCGCACCTCGGCCGCCACGCTGGCGCGCGACGTGATGACCACGGCCGTGCGCTTCGTGCGGCCCGACCAGTCGAGCGAGCAGTGCATGCAGATCATGAGCACCGGCCGCCTGCGCCACCTGCCCGTGGTGGACAACGGCAAGCTCGTGGGCATGATTTCCATCGGTGACCTGGTCAAGGACATCATCTCCGAGCAGAAATTCATCATCGAACAGCTGGAGCAGTACATCACTGGCACGCACTGAACCTGAAAAAAGGCGCTGACCGGGACCGGCCAGCGCCTTGGGCGTGCGTTCTTGCTGCCGCGCCTTGCGGCGCGGGGTGTCAGGCCGCCTTCTCGACGTGCCCCTGGCGCGTGTAGAGAAAATCGATCACCGCCTTGCGGTAGTGCACGTACTGCGGGTCTTCGGCCAGCTCCACGCGTTTGCGCGGGCGCGGCAGGTCGACCTGCAGCACCTCGCCGATGGTGGCGGCCGGGCCGTTGGTCATCATCACGATCTTGTCGGACAGCAGCACGGCCTCGTCCACGTCGTGGGTCACCATGACCACGGTGCTTTGCGTGCGCGCCACGATCTCCAGCAGCTCGTCCTGCAGCTTGGCGCGCGTGAGGGCGTCCAGGGCACCGAAGGGCTCGTCCATCAGCAGCACCTGGGGCTCCATCGACAGGGCGCGGGCGATACCCACGCGCTGCTTCATGCCGCCCGAGATCTCGCCGGGGCGCTTCTGGCCCGCATGCGTCAGGCCGACCAGGGCCAGCGCGGCATCGGTGCGGGCCTTGAGCTGGGCCTTGTTCTCGCGCCCGCCGAACACCCGCTCCACCGCCAGGTAGATGTTGTCGAAGCAGGTCAGCCAGGGCAGCAGCGAGTGGTTCTGGAACACCACCGCACGCTCGGGGCCGGGGCCCTTGATCTCCTTGTTGGCGCACAGCAGGGCGCCGGCCGTGGGCGTGGTGAGCCCGGCGATCAGGTTCAGCAGGGTGGACTTGCCGCAGCCCGAGTGGCCGATCAGGGCCACGAACTCGCCCTTGGCGATGGTCAGGTGGATGTCCCTGAGCGCCGGGAACAGGCCCTTGGCGGTCTTGAAGGTCTGCTCGACCCCGTGGACCTCGATGAACTTGGTGGAATGGGATGCGTGTGCTGCGGTGGTGTTCATGCCTTCACCTCTTCGAATGTGAATGCGGTGGCCAGCTTGATGAGCGCGAACTCCAGCGCCAGCCCCACGATGCCGATCACGAAGATCGCGATGATGATGTTCTTGACGTTCAGGTTGTTCCATTCGTCCCAGACCCAGAAGCCGATGCCCACGCCGCCGGTCAGCATTTCGGCGGCCACGATCACCAGCCAGGCTGTGCCCACGGCCAGGCGCACGCCGGTCAGCATGTAGGGCAGCACGGCGGGGAACAGGATCTTGGTGGCGATCTTCCACTCCGAGAGGTTGAGCACGCGGGCCACGTTCATGTAGTCCTGCGGCACACGCTGCACGCCTACGGCGGTGTTGATGACCATGGGCCAGATGGAGCAGATGAAGATGGTCCAGATGGCCGCCGGGTTGGCGCCCTTGAAGACCAACAGGCCGATGGGCAGCCAGGCCAGCGGCGAGACCGGGCGCAGCAGGCTGATCAGCGGGTTGAACATGCGCGAGAGGAAGGAAAAGCGCCCGATCACGAAACCGGCGGGAATGCCCACCAGCGCCGCCAGGCCGAAGCCGATGGCCACGCGCTCCAGCGACATCAGCACGTTCCAGCCCACGCCCTGGTCGTTGGGGCCGTTGCGGTAGAAGGGGCTGCTGAAGATCTCCAGCGCCTGCACCCAGGTCTCACGCGGGCTGGGGATGTTGCCGCCGGTGGTGGTCGAGACCACGGCCCACAGGCCGATGAGCAGACCCAGGCCGCACAGCGGTGGTAGCACGGCCATCCAGAAGCTGCGCGAGAGCGCAGCCCAGTCGCGCGGGGCGCGGGCTGCGGGTGCGCTGGCAGGGGCTGGCTTGCGCGCCTCGGCCTGCACGGCCGTGCTGCGGGCAGGCGCTGCCGCGGCGTCGGCCGGCAGCGCGGCGGGAGGGGAGTGGAAAACGGCACTGACCATGGTGGATCTCCTGTGCGGGTGGGAACGTGGGGCGATCGGGGTGGCGATGGGGTAGCGACGGGTACTCAGGCCTTGAGCTTGAAGCCGTCGGCGTACTTGGCGGGGTCCTTGCCGTCCCAGACCACGCCGTCCACGAGCTTGTGCGTGCGCATCTCGCTCTTGGGCAGCGGCGTCTTGGAGGCGGTGGCCGCCTGCTTGTAGACATCGGTGCGGTTGATGGCCTTGGCCACGCCGGCATAGTCGGGGTGGTCCTTGAGCAGGCCCCAGCGCTTGTGCTGGGTCAGGAACCACATGCCGTCCGACAGGTAGGGGAAGTTCACCGCGCCATCGTTGTAGAACTTCATGTGGTTGGGGTCGTCCCAGGTCTTGCCCATGCCGTCCTGGTAGCGGCCCAGGATGCGCTGGTTGATCGCATCCACGCCGGTGTTCACGTAGGCCTTGCCGGCAATGGTCTCGGCCATCTTGTTCTTGTTGGCCAGGCCTTCGTCGATCCAGCGGCCGGCCTCCAGGATGGCGGCGGTCACGGCACGTGCCGTGTTGGGGTACTTCTGCACGAACTCCGAGGTCGTGCCCAGCACCTTTTCGGGGTGGTCCTTCCAGATGTCCTGGGTGGTGGTGGCGGTCACGCCGATGCCGTCCATGATGGCGCGGTGGTTCCAGGGCTCGCCCACGCAGAAACCGTCCATGTTGCCCACGCGCATGTTGGCCACCATCTGCGGCGGCGGCACGGTGATGACCTTGGCATCCTTCATCGGGTCGATGCCGTGCGCGGCGAGCCAGTAGTACAGCCACATGGCGTGCGTGCCCGTGGGGAAGGTCTGGGCAAAGGTGTATTCGCGCTTCTCGCTGGCCATGAGCTTGGCCAGGCCGGCGCCGTTGACGGCACCCTTGTCGGCCAGCTTCTTGGACAGCGTGATGGCCTGGCCGTTGTGGTTCAGGTTCATCAGCACGGCCATGTCCTTCTTGGGGCCGGCGATGCCCAGGTGCACGCCATACACCAGGCCGTAGAGCACGTGGGCGAAGTCCAGTTCGCCGTTGACCAGCTTGTCGCGCACACCGGCCCAGCTGGCTTCCTTGGTGGGGATGATGGTCACGCCATACTTCTTGTCGATGCCCAGCACCGAGGCCATCACCACGCTGGCGCAATCGGTCAGCGGGATGAAGCCGATCTTCACTTCCTTCTTCTCGGGCGCGTCCGAGCCCTGTGCATGCACGAGGGCGCGCAGGGCGGGGCTCACGCCGACGGCACCCACGGTGGCGGCCTGCAGCACGGTGCGGCGGTTGAGACTGGTTTTGAGCAGATCGGTCATGGTTGCTTCCCTGGTGGCTTGAAAAACAAAAAAGGCGTCCCCCCGGCGCCGGGCTGCTGCGACTTCACAAAAGAAAGTCACGCAGCGCCAAGCGCGGGTGGGGACGCCTCTGTCCGGTGGCGAGGGGTACCCGCCCGCCATTGGGTGGATACCGCTCATCGAAGACCTTCGTTGGTCTTGTCCCGGTAATGCAAGCCCCGTGCCAGCCTTTTTGCCTGTTATTTAGCTATGCTCTTGATAGCGTGATCTCCTTATTTCAAAGGGATTTCTGGCGGATGCACCATGGGAATGCAGGCGCCATGCACCGGCTTTGACTGCACAGGTGTTGTGCGGCGCACCATCGCGGGCATGCGCAGTGCGGTGGGCGGGCGGGAGTGGTGCGCCGCGCGCTGGCGGCGCAGTGCGTGACGCCGGCGGGGCTGTCAGCCCAGCAGATCGGCCACGTCGAGCATGCGCTGGGCCACGTCAACCAGCTTGAGGCCCTTGTCCATGGCCGTCTTGCGCAGCTTCTCGTACGCGGCCTGCTCGGTCAGGCCCTGGCGCTCCATCAGCAGGCCCTTGGCGCGGTCGATGGTCTTGCGGTCCTTGAGCTCGGTCTTGGCGTCGGCGAGCTCGGCACGCAGTGCCTGCTCGTGCTGGAAGCGCGCCATCGCCACATCCAGGATGGGGCGGATGCGCTGGGGCGCCAGGCCGGCCACGATGTAGGCCGACACACCGGCGGCCACTGCCGCTTTCACATGCGAGGTGTCCTCATCGTTGGTGAACATCACGATGGGGCGGCGCTCGTTGCGCGTGGCCATCACCACGTGTTCCAGCGCATCGCGGGCCTCGCTCTCGGCGTCCACGATGATGAGGTCGGGCTGCAATTGGGCCAGGCGCTCGCTCAAAAATACATCCGCCGGCAGCGTGGCCACCAGGTTGAAGTTGTTTTCCAAAAGGCCGATGCGCAGCGCCCGCGAGCGCTCGGCCTGCAGCAGGGCGTGCTCGTCATCGGGGTCGGTGACCGCCAGGTCGGGGGCGACCACCACTATGCGCAAGGCCTCGTTCATGCCGTCAGCATAGCAAGATTTACGCCACAAATTGGTGCGCCGGGCTGGTGCAGACCGGGGTCTACCCTGGTTTTGGTGGGCCGCTGGCGGCGGGGGCCTGAAACTTGCTAATAGAGTGTGTATTGGGAGGGCATACCCGATAGCGCCTCTTTGCGGCGTCGCATATACATCCGGTCACATTGACATACTGATATGGAGTTTCCTGCATGAACCTGCCCATCGACCGGCGCCGATTCTCGGCCAGCCTGGCCTTCTCCGCCCTGGCCGCCACCGCCTTGCTGGCGGGCTGCGGCAAAGTGCCCGACACCATCAAGATCGGGGTGGCCCAGCCCCTGAGCGGCCCCCTGGCCGCCCTGGGCCAGGATTTGCTCAACGGGGTGAACCTGGCCGTGGCCGAGCTCAACAAGGGCGGCTACACCGTGGACGGCAAGCGCGTGACCCTCGAAGTGGTCTCGGTGGACGACAAGGCCGACGCTGCCACCGGCAAGACCGTGGCCCAGCAACTGGTGGATGCCGGCGTGGTGGCGGTCATCGGCCACCTCAATTCGGGCGTGAGCATCGAGACCGCGCCCATCTATGCGGCCAAGGACATCCCGCAGATTGCCATCTCCACCAATCCCAAGTTCACGCAGCTGGGCTTTCCCACCACCTTCCGCATGGTGGCCAACGACACGCTGCAGGCGCGAGCCATCGGCTCCTTCGCCGCCACCCAGCTGGGTGCCAGCCGCTATGCGGCGCTCGATGACGGCACCCCTTATGGCAAGGGCCTGGCCGACGGTGCGGCCGAGCAGCTCAAGGCCGAGAAGCGCGAGGTCGTGGTGCGCAAGTCCTTCGACGACAAGACCACGGACTTCGAGGCCCTGGCCGGCGAGCTCAAGGCTGCCCGGGTCGAGGTGATCGTCTCCACGCTCAACGACTTCCAGGCCATCGCCGTGCTGGAAGCCCTGCGCAAGGTGGGCCACACCAAGGTGCGCCTGCTCGGTGGCGACACCATCAAGACCACCGACATGGCCAAGGGCGCCGGCATCGTGGAGGGCATCTACGCCACCTCACCGGTGCTGGAGGCCAAGGAATTCACCACCGGCAAGCCCTTCCTCGAAAAGTACATCGCCGAGTTCAAGAAGGCCCCGGCCTATGGCGGCCACTACAGCTACGACAGCACCTACGTGCTGTCCGCCGCGATCCAGAAGGCCAAGTCCGCCGCGCCCAAGGACATCACCAAGGCCATGCACAGCATCAACGGCTATGCGCCGGTGATCGGCACCATGACCTGGGACGACAAGGGTGAGCAGCGCTACGGCGCCGTGGGGGTGTACGAGCTGCGCGGCGGCGGCTGGGAGCTGCGCATGCGCTCGGACCGCTGGTAAGAACGGGGCCCGGGAGGCCGGGTGCCATTTTCGGTGCCTGGCAGGGCCGAGGCTGGCATACAGTAGAAGCACCAGCACTTTGTTGCCTACCCCGCCCATGCAGGAGCCCTGTTTGACTGCCCCTCTCGTCTATTGGATCACCGGCCTGCCCGCCGCAGGCAAGACCACCCTGGCCACCGCGCTGGCCGATGCCCTCCAGCAGGCCGGTGGCCGGGCCTGCGTGCTCGACGGCGATGAGCTGCGCAAGGGCCTGTGCTCGGACCTGGGGCTGTCGGCCGCCGACCGGGCCGAGAACATCCGCCGCGCCGGGGAGGTGGCGCGCCTGATGGCCCACAACGGCCTGACCGTGGTGTGCGCCTTTGTCTCCCCCTTCGAGGCAGACCGCCAGCGTGTGCGCGCCCTGTTTGCGCCCGGCGAATTCCACGAGATCCACCTGAGCACGCCGGTGGAAGAATGCGCCCGCCGCGACCCCAAGGGCCTGTACGCGCGTGCCAGGGCCGGGCTGATCACCGGCCTGACCGGCTGGGATGGCGCCTACGAGGTGCCAGACGCGCCCGAATCGCGCTTTGACACCCAGACCACGCCCCTCTCGTCCATGGTGCAGCAGCTGCTGGCGGCGCGCAGGGCGCAGCTCTGACGCCCCAGGTCGCAGCAGGCCGGCCTGCGCTCACAGGTGTAACGCTCGGATCTTTACCGGAACTTCCCTGAGGATCGTCCCTCAGAGTCTCGCCCCGTGTGCCTGCTGGCTCCACCGCATGGCGGAGCTTGTAAAAAAGTTATTTTTTATAATCGAATGGTGAAGTGCCCTTGCGAACGCCGCGAGCCTGGTTCTCGTGGCGTTCAGGGGGCGCTTCTTTTTTGGGGCTGTCCGCCGTCTGTTCCTGGAGTGGTTTTCAATGCGGTTTCTGCTTGTTCTGTGTCTTTCTGTGCTGGCCCCGTGGGCCCACGCCGCCAATTTCGTCTCGCTGCACCAGTCGGCACTCAAGATCGCGCTGCCCCCGGCCGCCGGCACCTACAACTACACCTTTGACAGCAAGATCGGTTTCAAGCAGCAGTACGCGCCCGAAGGGGTCACGGGCTGCGCCATCGGCTATGCCACGGGCGGCTGCGCCTTCCCTGGCGGTGGATCGCTGGCGCTGCCCGAGTTCACCAACTACCAGCTGCAGTACAAGGAATTCAAGGTCTTCATCCCTGCAGGCACCCGCTCGTTCATGTTCTCGGGCTATGCACCCCAGCGCACCGAAGCGGCCTTTGCCCTGCGCTACGGCGCGGCACCGGTGCGCGAGGCGGCCCTGAGCGCTGCGGAGTACGCCAACGTCCAGGCCACCGAGCACATCGACACCACCTTCGCGCGACTGGTCAATGAGCCGGGTGCCGACCACCTCGTGGTGCATGACGGCGGTGGCACGGTGCGCTTCGTCGGCGGGCAGCTCGATGCGAACAAGGGCAGCACCAGCCAGGGCAACTGGCTCTACATCCGCCAGATCAACGGCAGCCCGCTGTACGACGTGCAGGGCGCCATCGACGTGGACATGGCCCAGTACGCGGCCGGCTATGCGGCGATCACCTGGACCAGCTCGACCTACCCCGACCCGGTGGAGGGCCCGAGCCCTGCCGTGGGCACCAGCAGCACCACGGACCCGCAGGTAAGCGGCCAGGCTTCGGCGGTCGCCACGGTGTCGACGGCCGTGCTGTCCACGGCTGGCCAGCCGCTGCAACTGGGCATCACCCTGGTGCAGGCCGCCGCCGACGTGGCCGCCAACCCCAAGATCAGCGCCTGGGTGGCGGCGCGCATCCCGGCCACGGGCTCCACGCCGGACCTGTGGTTCTTCCGCAAGGGCGATGGCACCTGGACCAGCCAGGTGCCGGCAGACACCGAGGGCATTGCCTTCGCGAGCCAGGTGGCCAATGCTGCCACGCTGCAGTTCAAGCCCTCGCTGGACTTCACCGAAACCGAGATGCGGGCGGCCGATGTTGAGGTCTACTTCGGCTACCGGGCCGGCAGCGCTGCCTTTGTGAACAAGGGCAAGGTCTGGCCGCAGTAAGCAGGCGCTGTCAGGTCGAGATGGCGGGTGTGAAGAGGCGGTCCACGCGCTCGAACTCCTCGCGCTTGCGCCCGGCGGGCCAGTCGATGCGCTCCAGCTGCTCCACATGCAGCGGCAGGTCGGCCATGCCGTTGGCTGCGAACACGGCGCGCACGGCGGCGTGCTCGTCGGCCGTGAGCGCCTGGGGCGCCTCGATCTGCAATTGCAGCGTGCCGTCCGCGTACTGGCGCATGCGAAACGCGCGGATGGATTCGATGCGGCCCAGCTCATCGCCCAGAAAGGGCATGGGCAGAGGACCCTGGGTGGTCTGAACCTGGTGGCGTGTGCGGCCCCCCATGCGCGCGATCACGGGCAACACCATGCCACAGCCGCAGGGTGCGCCCCATTCTGCGATGTCGCCCAGCTCATAGCGCAGGATGGGCATGGCAAAGCTGTGCAGGCTGGTCACCAGCACCCGGCCCGGCACGCCCACGGGGCAGGGGCGGCCTTCTGCATCCACGATCTCCATGAGCGTGGTCGCGCCCAGCAGGTGCAGGTGCTCGTGCGTGGGGCACTGCAGCGCGAGCCAGCCCGTCTCTTCGCAGGAGTAGCGGTCGATGATGGTCGCGCCAAAGGCCTGCCGGCACAGAGCGCGCTGGGCCGGCGTGACGCGCTCGGACTGTGAGATCACCTGCCGGATGGACAACTGCACGCCACGCGCAAGCGCCAGGCGCGCCAGCTCGGCCGCGGCAAACGGGCTGCATTTGAGGTAGTCGGGTTGCTCCCGCAGCAGCCACTCGAGGTGCGAATCCATGCCGTGCTGGGTGATGTTGCGCAGCACGCAGGGGCCGCGCAGGCCCATGGCGGCGTACATGTCGCCCCAGGTGTCCAGCGTGCCATCGGTGAGGCCCGTGCCCAGCACGGCGATCTTGCCCCGGGCATCGCGCTGGTGCCACTGGGCTTCGAGCCAGGAGATGGCCGCATACAGGGGCGAGTACATGGCGCTGGCTTTTTCCACGCGCACTGGCTCGCCAGTGGAGCCCGAGGTGACGGAGGTGGCCACATCCCCGTCCCTGAGCCCGGGCCAGCGCGCACGGGCGTCGGCAAAGTGCGCTTGCAGGTCGGCGCGCGTGAGCACCGGCAGGCGGGCGAGCACGGTCTGCGGTGATGCAGCCCCGGCCGGCCATCCCGCTGCCTCCAGCCGCTGGCGCCAGAAGGGCGAGTGCTGGTGGGCATGGCGCATCAGCGTGTGCAGCTGGCGCTGCTGCAGGGCCTGGTACTCGGCGGGCGCCACGCGCTCCCAGGCGCGCACCTGCTGGGCCAGGAGCAGCATCTGCGCGGTCTGGGGCGAATGGAAGTGGAGGGCGTCGGCCATGGAGGGGCGGGAGGCGTGCAGTGCGTGGGGTTGTCCGATTGTGGCGCCTCGCGGCGGGCGCGGGCCCTCTACACTTGAGGGCATGACGTTGTTGATACTGGGCATTGAGTCTTCCTGCGATGAAACCGGCGTGGCCCTGGTGGAGACGCGCGCGGACGGCCAGGTGCCCGCACTGCTGTCGCATGCGCTGCACAGCCAGATCGAGATGCACCAGGCCTATGGCGGCGTGGTGCCCGAACTCGCCAGCCGCGACCACATCCGCCGCGTGCTGCCCCTGGCGAGCCAGGTGCTGGGCGAATCGGGCAAGCACCTGAGCGATGTGGACGTGGTGGCCTACACCCGCGGCCCGGGCCTGGCCGGCGCGCTGCTGGTCGGGGCGGGCGTGGCCTGCGCGCTGGGCGCGGCGCTGGGCAAGCCGGTGCTGGGTGTGCACCACCTCGAAGGGCACCTGCTCTCGCCTTTCTTGAGCGCCGATCCGCCCGAGTTCCCCTTCGTCGCGCTGCTGGTCTCCGGCGGCCATACCCAGCTCATGCGTGTGGACGGCGTGGGCCGCTACGAGATCCTGGGCGAAACCATCGACGACGCGGCCGGCGAGGCCTTCGACAAGTCGGCCAAGCTCATGGGCATGGGCTACCCCGGCGGCCCCGCGCTGTCGAAGCTGGCCGAGCAGGGCGACGCCACGGCCTTCAAGCTGCCGCGCCCGCTGTTGCACAGCGGCGACCTGGATTTCTCGTTTGCGGGCCTCAAGACCGCCGTGCTCACCCAGGCCAAAAAGCTCGGCGACGAACTCGAACCCCGCAAGGCCGACCTGGCCGCCAGCACCGAGGCCGCCATCGTCGAGGTGCTGGTGAAGAAGACCCTGGCTGCCCTGAAGCAGACGGGCATGAAGCGCGTGGTCGTGGCCGGCGGCGTGGGCGCCAACCGCCACCTGCGCAAACAGCTCAACGAAGCCTGCGCCAAGAACAAGGTGCGCGTGCACTACCCCGAGCTGCACCTGTGCACCGACAACGGCGCCATGATCGCCATGGCCGCCGCGATGCGCCTCGAATCGGGGCAGCAGCAGGCCTCGGCCGAGTACGCCTTCGACGTGAAGCCGCGCTGGCCGCTGGATTCGATCACGGCCGCTGCCTGAACCCTGCGGGAGCCAGCGCTGCCGGACCATCCCGGGGCGGCGCATGGCTGCGCCACAGGTTGCGAAATGTTTTTCTGTGACGGCTGGCACACGGGTCTGCCTGGCTTTCCCTTAGGCTTTGCGCACCTTTGTTTCCCTGGAGCTCGCGATGCCTGCAATCATTGGTCCCTTTCCCGATTTGCCAGTCATGATGTTGAACCGCGCATTCAACAACCAGGCCCCATCGAATGCGGTATTCAATAGCCAGTTGGTTGCTGCGGGCACGACGACCCAGGGCAACATGGCTTTTGCATTCCAGTACGGTGCAGGTTTCCAGGGCCTGAGCGAAGATGCCTTGGCAAGCAAGCTGCTGGGGAACATGGGCGTGCTGCCCAATGCCAGCCTGCAGACCGCCTTGAAGGACTATCTGGTGGCCGTGGGCAAGGTCAATGTGGGCATCGTTGCGTTGCAATTGGGCGAGATCTTGGCGGGCCTGGAATCCGCCGCAGGCGATCTGGCCATCTACAAGGCCGCAGCGCTGGCGTGGAACAGCGAATTGAGGGATTCGTGCCACTATTCGTCCAACCCTGCCAACACCTTCCCTTCCGATGTCGGGTCCATCAATATGCCCGGCACGACCTTGTCGTTGACTGCCGGTGATGACGCCGTGTCCTCCGCGCAGACCACCAACCGTGGCGACACCATCCTGGCCAACACGGCAGGCCTGCTGTCCAGCGCCGACGTGGTCGATGGCGGCCGTGGCGTGGACACCCTGAAGGCCACCCTGGCCGCTGCCGCGGTGGTGTCGCCCACGCTGACCAGTGTGGAAAAGGTGTTCATCACCGCGGGTGCCGGGGCCGAGTTCAGCGCTGCGAAAGCGACCGGCCTGGCGGAGCTGTGGGTCGACGCCGCCGCAGGCGCTGCCACGTTTTCCAATGTGAACCTGGCAACCACCGTCGGCATTCAGAACTCTGGCGCAGGCGGTGCCTTGACCGTGAAGTTTGCGGGTTCGTCAGGCACCGCCGACAAGGCCAACGTCGCGTTCGCGGACACCACGGGGGGCGACGAAATCATCGTTGCAGGCATCGAAACCCTGAATGTGTGGAGCACTGCAGGCAGCTTGGCGGCGACCACTACCAACCAGGTCCGTATCACCGCCCCGCACGCGGAAAAAGTCGTCCTCTCCGGCGGCCAGGCCCTGACCACCACGGTGACAGGCGCCAAGCTGTCCGTGATCGATGCGTCGACGCTGAGGGCAGCCCTGGATCTGACGCTTGCCGGTACCTCCGGTGTGTCCATTTCCCTCAACGCGCTGGCGGCTCACGCCGTTGCGCTGGGGGACGGGGCCGACACGGTGTTCATCAATGACCTGGCAGGCATGGCGGCCCTGAATATCGATATCAGCACCGCAGCCACGCTGGACGCTTCGGCGATCAAGGTGGCCGGCTTCGTGAGCGGGACGGACATGGTCCGCCTCACCAGCCTCAATTTCCATCCAACGGCCAAAGCCGCGCTAGGCAGCAGTGAATTGGCCGGCATCGCCGCAAGCTCCTCGCTGCTGGCCGCCGCGACCATGGCGGCCACCACGGGGGGCGCCAACAAGGCGATCGCCTTCCGCTACGGCGGCGACACCTACATCCTCGTGAACGATGGCGCCGCGACACTGGGGGAGAACGACAGCCTGGTCAAGCTGACTGGCGTGACGGCGTTGGCCGATGCGTCGTGGACCGTGGCTTGAGGAGAGTGGCCGCCTGGCATTGATTCATCACAGGTTGCAAAATGTTTTTTTGTGACGGCTGACACAAGGGCCTGACCGGCTTGCACCTACGCTTCGCGCATCTTTTTTTGTTTTGGAGTGCGCGATGCCTGCAACCATTTGGCCTGCTTACGAATTGCCTGTCATGATGTTGAACCGCGCATTCCACAATCAGGCCCCTTCGAATGCGTCATTGAACAGCCAGATGGCTGCTGCTGGCACGACCGATGCGAGCACCAAGGCTTTTGCACTTCAGTTCGGTGCGAGCTTTGCCAGCCTGACGGAGGATGAACTGGCCACCAAGATACTGGGCAACATGGGCGTGTTGCCCAATGCAGACCTGCAAACGGCTGTGAAGGACTACCTTGTCGCCGTGGGCAAGGCCAATGTGGGCATCGTTGCATTGCAACTGGGGCAGATCCTGTCGAATCTGGAGAATGCAATCGGCGATCAGGCTGTCTACAGTGCGGCTGCCCTTGCGTGGAACAATGAATTGACGGCCTCGTACAACTATTCCGCCAACCCCACCAACATCGAGCCCTCGCCCGTGGGGCCCATCGGCTTGCCGGGCATGACGGTCTTGCTGACTTCCGGCAGTGACACTGTCACCTCTGCGCAGACCAGCGACCGCAACGATACGATCCTGGCCGACACGGCGGGCATGCTGTCCAGTGCCGACGTAGTCGACGGCGGGCGCGGCACCGACACCCTGAGGGCCGCACTGGAGGCAAACGCTGTGGTGTCGCCCGTGCTGAGAAGCGTCGAGAACGTATTCATCAAGGTGGGCGCCGGCGCCGAATTCGTGGCCTCCGGTGCGAGCGGCTTGGTGGATCTGCGGGTCGACGCAGCCGCGGGCTCGGCCACATTTTCGGGCGTGAACCTGGCCACTACCGTCGGCATCCAGAACTCCAGCGCAGGTGGTGCCCTGACCGTGAAGTTCGCGGGTGCGACGGGCGCTGCCGACGCGGCAAATGTCGTGTTTGCGGACGCCACGGGCAACGACGAAATCATCGTTGCAGGCGTCGAAACCCTGTTTGTACGTAGCACGGCTGGCAATGTGGCGGCGACCACCACCAACCAGGCCCGCATCACCGCCGCCCAGGCGGAAAAGATCACCTTCTTCGGCAGCCAGGCCCTTACCACCACCGTGACCGGTGCCAAGCTGTCGGTGATCGACGCAGGGAGTCTGGTCAAGGCGCTGGACCTGACGCTCGCAGGGACCGCAGGCGTTTCCATCGGCATCAACGCCCAGGCCGCGCACAAGTTGACCCTGGGGACCGGTGCCGATACGGTGTCCATTGCCAGCCTGGCGGGCATGGTGGCGAAGAACATGGACATCAGCACCGCAGCCACGCTGGACGCTTCGGCCATCCAGGTGGCTAGCTTCGTGAGCGGCACAGACATGCTCAAACTGACCAGCTCCAATCCGGCCACCAAGGCCACCCCTGGCAGCGCCGAGCTGGCCAGCATCGCGGCCTCCTCCTCGCTGCTGGCCGCCGCGACCTTGGCGGCCACCACGGGAGGCGCCAACAAGGCGATTGCCTTCCGCTACGGGGCCGATACCTACATCCTGGTGAACGGCGGCGCGGCGGCATTGGGTGAGAACGACAGCCTGGTCAAGCTGGCCGGCGTGACGGCGTTGGCCGATGCATCGTGGACGGTGACGTGATGCACCTGGAGCGCTCCCTGCCCTGCCGTAGGCCATTTTCTGAACCAAGAGGTTGATATGCCGCTACAAGTTTCGGGCGTCCCCGCAGGCATCACGATGCTGAGCCGGGCGTTCAATGATATGTCGCACTCTTACGCCTCCTACACCAACATGGTTACGGCAGCTAGTTCGTATGGCATTACCCACTTCGCGCTGCTGTATGGCGAGGGCTATGCGGGCATGACCGAAACCCAGTTGTCCACCCAGCTCCTGAGGAACATGGGCCTGATGCCCAATGCAGGCCTGCAAACGGTGTTGACGGACTACCTGGTCTCCGTGGGCAAGGCCAATGTGGGCATCGTTGCACTGCAACTGGGGCAGATCCTGTCGGGGCTGGAGAACGCAACGGGCGATCTGGCCATCTACGGGGCGGCTGCGGCAAGGTGGAATCTGGAGGTGGACACTTCACATGCCTACACCAGCAATCCAGCCAACGCCTTACCGACCCTTCCCGGGCCGATTTATTGGGACGGCCCAGGCTCCACACTGTCGCTGACGGACGGTGCCGACGCCCTGCTGGGCACGCTGTATGACGACCTCATTCTGGCAGAGCGGCCTGGCCAACTGGGGTCTTCTGACGTCATCCAGGGGGGAGGCCGCGGCCTGCAAGGGGACGTACTGAAGGCGACTCTGGGAGATGGTGAAAGGGTCACGCCTTCGATGCAGCGCATCGACAAGGTGCTCATCACTGCCGCTGGCTTCGCTCACTTCAACGCTGAACAGTCCTTGGGAATTGCCGAGTTGTGGAGGGAGGCTGCCGCGGGCACGGGAACTCTTTTCTTCGACGGCGTGAAGCTCTCTACCACCGTGGGCATCCAGAACTCCCTCGCAGGCGGAACGCTGACCGTGAATTTTGCCGGCGCATCCGGTTCCTTCGACTCGGCCAATATCGCCCTGGCCGATGCCACCGGAGCCGATGCCATCACCGTGAATGCGATTGAGACCCTGAGCATCGACAGCAAGGCAGGCACCGTGGCATCCACCACGGTGAACCAGGCCCGGATCAGTGCCGATGCTGCCCAAGTGATCGTGATTGGTGGTGGCCAGGGGCTCACCACCACGGTGACCGGGGAACACATCGGCACGATCGATGCGTCGGGCCTCTCGGGTGCGCTGAGCCTGGGCTTTGCCACCACCGGCACCGGCACCGTGGGGATCATGGGCGGCACGGCGGGCGATACCTTGACCATCGACGATGCTTCTGGCGCGCGATTGGTGATTCACGCGGGTGATGGTGGCGATGTGGTCACCATCGGGTCATACAACGCCCATATCGTCACCCTGGGCGGCGGTGCGGACACGCTCCACGTCAGGGGGCCTGCGGGCGCTGCAGCGCGGGACTTGGATATCAGCACGTCGCAGGCGATTGGTTGGTCGGCCATCTGGGTGACCGACTTCGAGAGCGGCGTTGACACCATCCGCCTGAGCGCTGCCAGCGCAACGACCAAGGCGGCCCCCAGTGCTGCGCAATTGGACGGCATTGCGGCGTCGGCGTCGCTGCTGGAGGCGACGGCCTTGGCTGCCACCACGGCCGGCGCCAACAAAGCCATTGCCTTCCGCTACGGCGGAGACACCTACATCCTGGTGAACGATGCCACGGCTGCGCTGGGAGTCAACGACAGCCTCGTCAAGCTCAGTGGCGTCGCAACGCTGGCCGATGCCTCTTGGGCGGTGGCCTGACGCGCGTCTGGAGCGCTGCCTGCCCTGCTGTTCGCCCATTTTTTGAACCAAGAGGCTGATATGCCAGCACCCATTTCTGGCGCTCCGGTAGCAGTCACCATGCTGAACCGTGCGTTCAATGACGTATCGCCTTCCTACAACACCTACACCAATCAGGTTGCGGTGGCCAACTCGTCTGGAGTCTCCCACTTCGCACTGTTGTTTGGCGAGGGCTACAGGGGCATGACCGAAGCCCATTTGTCCACCCTGCTCCTGAGGAACATGGGCCTGCTGCCCAATGCGGGCTTGCAAACGGCGTTGACCGACTACCTGGTCTTCGTGGGCAAGGCCAATGTCGGCATCGTTGCGCTGCAACTGGGGCAGATCCTGTCGGGGCTGGAGGGCGCCACGGGTGACCTGGCCATCTACGGGGCGGCTGCGGCGAGGTGGAATCTGGAGGTGGCCGCCTCGCACGCCTACTCTAGCGATCCAGCCAATCAGAGCCTCTCGTACCCACCTGGGTGGTCGGAGGGCACGGGTGTCACCCTGTCACTGTCGAACGGAGACGATGTGCTGGAAGGCACCATCTACGGCGACGTTTTCCTTGCGCCCACACCCGGCATGCTGGGATCGTCCGATGTGGTCGATGGTGCAGGTTCGAGCCAAGGCATGATGAATAGCGATGCACTGAAAGCCGTGCTGGGCGGGGGCGAATCGGTTGTTCCCTTACTGAAGGGCGTTGAGAACGTCTTCTTCACGGCGGGCGATGCATCCCATTTCAGTGCCGATCGATCCACCGGCATCCAGCAATTGTGGCGAGAAGCTGCAGCGGGCTCCGCGACCTTCACTGGCGTGCACCTGGCGACCAAGGTGGGCATCCAGAACTCCCTTGCCGGCGGCGCACTGAACATCGGTTTCGCGGGGGCATCCGGTGCCTTCGACTCTGCCAACATCGTGCTGGCCGATGCCACCGGAGCCGATGCCATCACAGTGAGCGCCATCGAGACTCTGACCATCGACAGCAAGGCGGGTACCGTGGCAGCCACCACGGTGAACCAGGCCCGGATCAGTGCCGATGCCGCCCAAGTGATCGCGATTGGTGGTGGCCAGGGGCTCACCACCACGGTGACAGGGGCGCACATCGGCACGATCGATGCGTCGGGACTCTCCGGCGCGCTGAACCTGGGCTTCGCCACCACCGGTACCGGCTCCGTGGGAGTCAATGGTGGCACGGCCGGAGATACCCTGACCATTGACGATGTTTCGGGCGCACGCTTGATCATCAGTTCGGGCGATGGTGGCGACACGGTCACCATCGGGGCCGGCAATGCGCACATCGTCACCCTGGGCAGCGGTGCCGACACGCTCCACATCGGTAGGCTCGCGGGCGCAGCAGCGCGGGACCTGGACACCAGCACGGCACAGGCGCTCGGCTGGTCGGCCATCTTGGTGACGGACTTCGAGAACGGTGTCGACGCCATCCGTCTGACCGGCGCCAGCGCCACGACCAAGGCGGCTCCCAGCACCGCGCAGCTCGATGGCATTGCCGCGTCGGCGTCGCTGCTGGAGGCAACGGCCCTGGCCGCCACCACGGCGGGCGCCAACAAAGCCATCGCCTTTCGCTATGGGGCCGACACCTACATCCTGGTGAGCGATGCGGTTGCCTCCCTGGGCGCCAACGACAGCCTCGTCAAGCTCAGCGGCGTGGCGGCCTTGGCCGACGCGTCCTGGGCTGTGGCCTGACGAGTGGTACCGGGGGAGCGCTGCGCTGCGCAGACCGGCCCTGCAATTTGTGCAAGCTTTCTTGTCTCCGGAGCCTTGTATGGAACAGACCCTTTTCGATGACCCCCGGGCCGCGACCACGATCCTGAACCGGGCGTTCACCGACCAGTCGCCTTCCTACGCTACCTTCAACAACCAGGTGGCGATGGCCACATCCATGGGGCTGGAAGCGTTTGCCCTGGAGTTCGGTGCGCGCTTTGCCGGCCTGTCGGAGGACCAGTTGTCCACCCATCTCCTGGGCAACCTGGGTGCACTGCCCAATGCGGGGCTGCAAACGGCCTTGAAGGACTATCTGGTCTTTGTGGGCAAGGCCCAGGTCGGCATCGTCGCTCTGCAGCTGGGGCAGATCCTGTCGGGGTTGGAACATGCAACGGGTGAGCAGGCGGTATTCCATGCCGCTGCCGTGGCATGGAACAAAGAACTGGCGGATGCATACGCCTATTCGAGCAATCCCTATGGATTGGTCACGTTTCCTGCGGGGGGCACGTTGGTGGGAGTGCTTGTGGACGGTGCGGGGCCGCCCGTTGCCGTACAGGCCGGCTTCTAGGCCTCAGACTTCTTGGCCAATCGAAGCGGTGTTGGGGCCGTGCAGATGGCCGAGTGGTTGTGGTTGCTGCATGCCTCTTCGCAGGGCGGGAGCCGGGATGTGCGCCCGGCGGCGCAGTAACTTTCTCTTGCGTCGCCAAGAGAAAGTCACCAAAGAGAAGGCGACCCCGCTGTCTGCGTCCCTTCGCTTCGCTGCGGGCAACCTGCGATGCTCAGATCTGGGGTGGGCGTCGATGAACTCGCTGCGTTCTTCGAACTCCGCTCAAACAGCATCGACGAGCTAGAAGACGAAGCGTGTGTGTCCTTCGGCACACACGCCCACCCCAGCTCCTGCGCTTCTCGGCGCAGCCAGAAGGGGTGGGAGCGGGGTCAAAGGCGGCTGCTGCTTTGGC
>JAESFW010000398.1_pt1 | contig 19714 bp, 15 predicted proteins | sample 9269481 | NCBI WGS metagenome assembly JAESFW01 (sample SAMN14515350, study PRJNA621654) | algae metagenome | isolation source: Lyngbya sp. HA4199-MV5 and co-occurring heterotrophs from soil with... | place: USA: Ahupuaa O Kahana State Park, Hawaii | collected 2009-07-21
AAGATGCTGGCGATCTTGAATGCAGTGATCAAGTCGAACACAGCGTGGGAGCAACGTTGTCCACAGCCAGGCGCGGTATGAAAAGCGCTTGACTTTGAACACAGTTGCTGAGTCGCTTCGCGCCTTCACCCCTCTCTCATATTGCTTCGCAATCTGGGAGGGGGACACCCCCGGTGCGGCGGGGCGGCCCTTGCACGGGGGCACTGGCCGGATCACGCCCGCCGCATGGCGGGTTTTCACCGTTAACCGCCTCGGGCCGCAGATACGGCGTCAATCCCCCTGCTTCAGTGCTTTGGAGGTTTTGGCCGCGGCCTTGGGCCGCACATGCGCCGTGCGCGGGCGGCGCAGGGTCTCGGCGTCCAGGATCAGCCGGCCCTGCAGGCGGCCCTTCATGCGCTTGACGCTGCTGGCCGCGTCCTGCATGTGGTCCACCATGAGGCTGCGCACCTTTTCCACATCGCGCGCGCGCGCAGCCTGCACGATCTCGCGGTGGAAGTCGGCGTTGACCTCGCCGAAGCGCTTGTGCTCGGCCTTGGACGTGCGGTTGCCGTAGACGATGAGCTGGCGCAGCATCTCGTTGATCAGCTCGCAGTTGAAGCGCAGGAAGGGGTTGGGGCAGGCCGCCGCCAGGATGTCGTGGAAGTTCACGTCCTCGCGGCGCTGGCTCAGCATGTCCTCGCTGCTCGATGCCGGGTCGCAGCAGGAGATCGAGTGTTCCAGCGCCTCGAAATCGGCCTCCGTCAGATGGGGCACGGCGCAGGCGGCCAGCTCGGGCTCCAGGAACTGGCGCACCGTGTAGATGTTGTCGATGGTCACTTCCTGGAAGAACAGGTAGTTCTGCATGAACTGCAGGGTGCGGTCCAGCGGCACCTCGGCAATCGTTCCCCCGCCCGAGGGGCCGGTGGAGATGGTCACCAGGCCCTGCACCTCCAGCGACTTGAGCGCCTCGCGGATGGTGCCCTTGCTCACCTCGAACTGCGATTGCAGTTCGCTCTCGCGCGGCAGGCGGTCGCCCGGGCTCAGGTTCTTCTCGGTGATCAGGCGCTTGATCTCCTGCGCAATCAGGTCGGAGCGCTTGAGGGCCTTGAGGGGCTTCTTGGTGGAGGGGGTGGTCGTACTTGCCATGGTCGCGATTGTCGTTGCTCGGCACTGCCCCGGCGCAGCGCAGTGCCATCAGTGGTGCAGGGCATGCACCGCAAGAGGGCAATGTAGGGCATGCAGGGTTTTCACGCACGCTGTTTATTGTATTTATCACTATAAATAGCAGAAATGAGCGCGAACGACGCTCTGTCGCGGTGGCACGCCGTGTGCTTTGCAGATGCCACAACCGCCTTTCCGTCCCAGGGCCGACCGGCCCCAACCCCTGTACAGGAGCTCGCCCCATGCACCGTCGTCACCTCTTGCAACTCTCGGCCCTGGGCGCTCTGCCCGCATCGCTGGGCCTGGCCCAAAGCGCCTTTGCGCAGGCCAGCGGCGCCATCCAGTTCGGCTGCCCGGTGCCCATGTCGGGCGCGTTCGCGGCCAACGGCAAGTTCGCCGACCTGGGCATGAAGCTGGCCATCGAGCAGTACGGCACCGCGCTCAAGCGCCCGCTGGCCTACACGGTGCTGGACACCGAGGGCAAGCCCGCCACGGCCGTGCGCAAGCTGCAGGAGTCCTCGCAGCAGCAGGGCGCGCGCTTCTTCGCGGGCGGCATCCTCTCGTCCGAAGCCTTGGCCATGGGCAAGGAGGCCGAGAAGGCCGGCGGCATCTTCATCACCACCGCCGGCGCCGACGAGATCACCGGCAAGGACTGCAATGCCGCCACCTTCCGCTGGTCGGTGCCGACCTTCGGCGCCATCGAGCAGACGGTGCGCCCCCTGGCCGAGGCCCTGCCCAAGGCCAAGCGCTGGTACACCATCACGCCGCAGTACGTGTTCGGCGACGGCCTGCTCTCGGCGGCCAAGAACATCTTCAAGGAAAAGAACCTGGAGCATGTGGGCAACAGCTACCACTCGCTGACCGAAAAGGAGTTCAGCGGCTACCTGACCAATGCCATGGCCGCCAAGCCCGACGTGCTGCTGCTGCTCAACTTCGGCTCGCAGTCGTCCGACGCGCTGCGCCAGGCCGTGAGCTTCGGCATGCACAAGAACATGACCATCCTGGTGGCCTGGGCCTCGGGGCTGGAGCAGTTCGAGTCGCTGGGCGCCGACCTGTGCGAGGGCGTGTACTTCGGTGCGCAGTACTGGCACACGGTCAACGCGCCGCTCAACCTCGACCTGGTCAAGCGCAGCAACGACAAGTTCAAATCCAACCCCAACTACAGCCTGGCGGGCTCGTACATCTGCACCAAGCTGATGATCGACGGCATCATCAAGGCCGGCACGGTGGAGCCCAAGGCGGTCATCGCCGCCATGGAAGGCATGAAGTACCAGGGCCTCACGGGCGATGAGGAGATCCGCAAGGGCGACCACCAGGTGCTCAAGAACTACTACCTGCTCAAGGGCAAGGCCAAGGCGAAGATGGCCAACAAGGACGACTACGTGGACGTGGTGAGCTCGGGCAAATCGTTCCTGCCGCTGGACCAGACGGGCTGCAAGATCGCCTGAGCACCGCGCGGCCCGAAGGGCCGCGCCCCCGGTCCCATCGCCTTCCACGGTCCATCCCCCGGGCCGTGCGCCCTCCCCTTTGTCTTTCGCCCATGAACATCTACCTGCTACAGGCCATCAACGGGATCGGCATCGGCATGCTGTACTTCCTGCTGGCGGTCGGCCTGTCCATCGTGTTCGGCCTATTGCGCTTCGTGAACTTCGCGCACGGGGCCTTCTACCTGCTGGGTGCCTACTTCTGCTACCAGATGACGCGCTGGGGCCTGAGCTTCTGGCTGGCGCTGGCGGTGGTGCCGCTGGTGGTGGGCGCCCTGGGCTGGCTCACCGAGAAGCTGGTGCTGCGCCACGTGTACGCCAGCCCGCACGAGTTCCACATCCTCGTCACCGTGGGCCTGGCCCTGGCGGTGCAGGAGCTGGTGATCCTGCAGTGGGGCCCCCTGGGCGACAGCGTGCCCGTGCCCGACCTGCTGCAGGGCGTGGTGATGTGGGGCGGCATCGTCTACCCCAAGTACCGGCTGTTCGTGATCGGCTTCACCGCCGTGCTGGCCCTGGGTCTCTGGTACGTGCTCGAAGGCACGCGCCTGGGCAGCGCGGTGCGTGCGGGCAGTGAATCGACCGAGATGGTCTCGCTGCTCGGCCTCAACGTGTTCCGCATCTTCAGCCTGGTGTTCGCACTGGGGGCTGCCACGGCCGCGATTGCCGGGGTGCTGGCTGCGCCCATGCGCGGGGCCGAGCCCTTCATGGGCATCGAGGCGCTGGGCGTGGCCTTCATCGTGGTGGTGGTGGGCGGCATGGGCAGCTTCTTCGGCGCGCTGATCGGCGGCCTCTTGATCGGCGTGGTGCAGAGCGTGATGAGCACCGTGTGGCCCGAAGGTGCGCGCCTCATGATCTACATCGCCATGGCCGCCGTGCTGCTGCTGCGCCCGCATGGCCTGCTGGGCCGCAAAGGATGAAACCCGCCATGACGACGACACTTCTGCACAAACACTTCCACCTGCTGCTGGCCCTGGCCGTGGTGCTGGTGATGCCGCTGACCATGCAGTCGGGCTCGCTCGCCAGCGAGGTGCTGATCTACGGCCTGGCCGCCATGGGCTGCAACCTGCTGCTGGGCCATACCGGGCTGCTGTCCTTCGGGCAAGGCATCTTCTTCGGGCTGGGCAGCTACACCATTGCGCTCACGCTCACGCGCTGGCCCCTGCCCATGCCGCTGGCCCTGGTGCTCGCCGTGGCCATGGGTGCGCTGGGCGCGGCCATCGTGGGCTGGGTCGCCATCCGCCAGCGCGGCACCTACTTCGTGATGCTGACGCTGGCCTTCGCGCAGATGTTCTACTTCCTCGCCTATTCCATGCCCGGCCTCACGGGCGGGGACAACGGTCTCCTGGACATTCCGCGCCCCTCACTGGCCGTGGGCGGCTTCACGCTGTGGCCGCTGACCTCGCCCTGGCAGTACTACGGCTTCGTGGCCACGCTGTTCCTGGTGTCCTTCTGGCTGCTGCAGAAGGTCTCGGCCTCCATCTTCGGGCGCACGCTGCTGGCCGTGCGCGACAACGAGGAGCGCGCCGCAGCCATCGGCTACAACCTCAAGCTGCTCAAGCTGCAGGCCTTTGTGATCTCGGGCGCAGTCACGGGCCTGGCGGGCGCGCTGCACGCCATGATGACGGGCATCGCCCCGCTGGCGAGCGCCGAATACCACACCAGCGAGATGATCCTCATCATGACGGTGATCGGCGGCACCGGCAACCTGCTGGCCTCGCTGCTGGGATCGGCCTTCTACCTGCTGGTGGGCGACTGGCTGTCCACCCTGTGGCCGCGCTGGCTGCTGATCCTGGGCGTGGTGCTGATGGTGGTGAGCCTTGGCATGCAGCGCGGCCTGTGGGGCCTGGGCGAATCGGCCTGGAATCGGCTGCGCGGCAAGCATGGCAACGGCAAGGCCGACGCCGCAACGCAGGGAGGCCACGCATGAACAGCGCCACAAGCTCCCCCATCCTGCTCGAAGCCGTGGGCGTGGAAAAGCGCTACGACAAGTTCGCCGCCCTCGCGGGCGTGGACCTCAAGGTGCGCGCCCACACCGTGCATTCGGTGATCGGCCCCAACGGCGCGGGCAAGACCACGCTGTTCCACATGCTCACGGGCACCAAGAACGTGAGCGGCGGGCGCATTGTCTTCGACGGCCATGACGTGACGCACGAGCCCGACCACCGCCGGGTGCAGCGCGGCATGGCGCGCTCCTTCCAGGTGACCAGCCTGTTCCTCACCCTGCCGGTGCGCGAGAACCTGCGCCTGGCCGCCCAGGGCACGGCGCCGCGCCACGCGCTCAATTGCTGGCATGCGCCGCAGGGTGCGCGTTCGCAGGCCGACGTGGTGGCCAGTGTGCTCGCGCGCCTGGGCCTGGAGCGCCATGCCGACACCCCCGTGGGCAACCTCTCGCACGGCCAGCAGCGCCGGCTGGAGGTGGGCATGGCCCTGGCGGCGCGGCCCAAGGCCATCTTCCTGGACGAACCCACCTCGGGCATGGGCATCGACGACCTCGATGACATGAAGCGCCTGATCCAGGGCCTCAAGGACGAGCACACCGTGGTACTGATCGAGCACAACATGAACATCGTGATGGACATCTCCGACACCGTGACGGTGATGCAGCAGGGCCGCGTGCTGGCCGAAGGCCACCCGCACGCGATCCGCAGCGACGACCGGGTGCGCAGCGCCTACCTGGGCAACATGATCACCGGGGGCAAGGCCGCAGCATGAGCAACACCACCACTTCCAGCCCCATCCTGGCCGTCGAAGGGCTGCACGCCCACTATGGCAAGAGCCACGTGCTGCAGGGCGTGGACCTGCACGTGAACGACGGCGAACTCGTGACCCTGCTCGGGCGCAACGGCGCGGGCAAGACCACCACGCTCAAGAGCATCTGCGGCGTGGTGCCGCCTACGCGGGGCCGCGTGCGCTTTGCGGGCCAGGAGCTGCAGGGCCAGGCCACGCACGCCATCGCCCAGCGCGGGGTGTGCCTGGTGCCCGAGCACCGCGGCATCTTCAAGCTGCTCACCGTGGAAGAGAACCTGCTGCTGGGCCAGCGCAAGCGCTCGCCCTGGCAGCTGCCCGACATCTACCGCATCTTCCCGCGCCTGCAGGAGCGGCGGCGCAACGGTGGCGGCCAGCTCTCGGGCGGTGAGCAGCAGATGCTGGCCATCGGCCGCGCGCTGATGAACGCGCCGCGCCTGCTGATGCTGGACGAGCCTGTGGAAGGCCTGGCGCCCGTGATCGTGGAAGAGATCGTGGCCCAGCTCCAAACCATCAAGGCCGCGGGCGTCGCCATTGTGCTGGTGGAGCAGAACCTGGAGGTCTGCACCCAATTGGCCGACCGGCACTACGTGATCGAACAGGGCGCCATCGTGCACGAGGCGGACAACGCCGCCTTCCTCGCCGACGACGCCATCAAGGACCGCTACCTGGGCGTCGGCCTGGCCTAGCCCCATTTTTCAGGAACCGACCGTGGACATGACGACAAGCCCCTCCCCTGCCCTGCAGCCGCGCGTGGATGGCGCGCGCCTGTGGCAATCGCTGATGGACCTGGCACAGATCGGCGCCACCCCCAAGGGCGGCGTGTGCCGCCTGGCGCTCACCGCGCTCGATGGCGAAGGCCGCGACCTCTTCGTGCGCTGGGCACGCGAGGCCGGCTGCAGCGTGCGCGTGGACGCCATCGGCAACATCTTCGCGCGCCGCGCCGGGCGCAACGACGCCCTGCCGCCGGTGATGACCGGCAGCCACATCGACACCCAGCCCACGGGCGGCAAGTTCGACGGCAACTACGGCGTGCTCGCAGGCCTGGAGGTGGTGCGCACGCTCAACGACCGGGGCATCGTGACCGAGGCACCCATCGAGGTCGCGGTCTGGACCAACGAGGAAGGCTCGCGCTTCGTGCCCGTGATGATGGGCTCGGGCGTGTTCGCTGGCGCCTTCACGCTCGACCATGCGCTGGGCCAGCGCGATGCCCAGGGCACCAGCGTGGCCGAGGCGCTGGCCGCCATCGGCTATGCCGGCGAACAGGGGCCCACGCCGGCCGTGGGCGCGTATTTCGAGGCCCACATCGAGCAGGGCCCAGTGCTGGAGGCCCACCACTGCGTGATCGGCGTGGTGCAGGGCGCCCTGGGCCAGCGCTGGTACGACGTGAGCGTGCAGGGCATGGAAGCCCATGCCGGCCCCACGCCCATGGAGCTGCGCCGCGATGCCCTGCTGGCCGCCAGCGCCCTGGTGGCCGAGGTCAACCGCATCGCGCTGGCCCACGCGCCGCACGCGCGCGGCACGGTGGGCGTGCTGGAGGTGTTCCCGAGCTCGCGCAACGTGATTCCCGGCAGCGTGCGCATGACGGTGGACCTGCGCGCCGCCGACGATGCCGTGCTGCTGCAGATGGACGCTGAATTGCGCGTCGCCTGCGAGCTCATCGGCGCAGCCCACCGCACACCGGTTGCGGTAGAGCAGGTCGTCTACTTCCCGCCGCAGCCGTTTGCACCGCAACTGGTGGAAGGCGTGCGCGCCGATGCCCAGGCGCTGGACTACAGCGCCATGGACGTGGTCAGCGGCGCCGGCCACGACGCCGTGTACCTGGCGCGCCTGGCGCCCACGGCCATGGTCTTCGTGCCCTGTGCCGACGGCATCAGCCACAACGAGATCGAGGACGCCCAGCCCGAGCACCTGGAGGCCGGCTGCAACGTGCTGCTGCAGGCCATGCTGCGCAGCGCCAAGGTGGTGGCCGCATGAAGTTCCTGATCGCCCGCCTGAACCACGAGACCAATACCTTCTCGCCCGTGCCCACGCCGCTGGAAGCCTTTGCACCCACCTACGGCGACGACGCCCTGCGCGAAAACCAGGGCATGCGCACGGCCATGGCCGCCTTCATCGACCTGGCCCAGGGCCTGGGCGCCGCGCTGGTGACGCCGGTGTCGGCCATGTCCAACCCCAGCGGCCCCGTGCATGCGGCCGCCTACGACGAACTCACGCGCCGCATCGTCGATGCCGCGCCGGGCTGTGATGCCATCCTGCTCGACCTGCATGGCGCCATGGTGGCCGAGAACAGCCCCGACGGCGAGGGTGATCTGCTGGAGCGCGTGCGCGCCGCCGCGCCCGGCGTGCCCATTGGCGTGGCGCTGGATCTGCACGGCAACATCACGCCCAAGATGGTGGCCAACGCCGATGTCATGGTGGGCTTCAAGACCTACCCGCACATCGACATGTACGAGACCGGCGAGCACGCCGGCCGCCTGCTGCTGGCCATGCTGCAGGGCCGGCAGCACTACCGCGTGCAATGGCACCCGCTGCCCATGATGGGCCACACCCTGCGCAGCACCACGCTGCAGGGCGCCATGCTGCGCGCGGTGGACGCGGCCCGTGCGGCCGAGGCCGATGGCGTGCCCGCCGTCACGGTGTTCGCGGGCTTTTCGCTGGCTGACATCGAAGCGCCCTGCATGAGCGTGGTGGTCACCGGACTGGCCGACGCGCCCGAAGCGGCGCAGGCCGTGGCCGACCGCATTGCGGCCACCATCTGGGAGGAGCGCGCCGAGTTCGTCTACGACAGCGAGCCCCTGGTGCAGTCGCTGCAGCGCGCCCAGGCCCTGGCGCAAGGCGCCGAGCGCCCGGTGCTGCTGCTGGACCACAGCGACAACTGCATGTCGGGCGGCACCTGCGACTCCATGGATGTGCTGCAGGCCGCGCTGGCCGAGGGGCTTTCCGACATCGCCGTGGGCCCGCTGTGCGACCCCGAGGCCGTGGCCCAGCTCGTGGCCGCCGGCATGGGTGCGCCGTGCACCGTGCGCCTGGGCAACAAGGTGCCCCTCACGCAGCTCAATGTGGCCAAGGAGCCCGTGGCCCTGTCGGGCACGGTGCGCGCCATCAGCGACGGCGAGTACACCGTGACCGGGCCCATCTACACCGGCGCGCGCTGCGCCATGGGCCGCACCGTGCTGTTCGACACCGGCAGCGCCCTCATCGTGGTGACCGAAAAGACCCACGAACCCTGGGACCTGGGCGTGTTCTCCTGCGTCGGCGTGGACCCCACGGCGCACCGCTTCGTGCTGCTCAAGTCGCGCATGTACTGCCGCCCGGTGTTCGTGCCGCTGTCGCATGCTTTGGTCGAATGCGACAGCCCCACGGGCGTGACCAGTTCCAACTACGCGCTGTTCCCGTTCAGGAACGTGCGCCGGCCAGTGTTCCCGCTCGACGCACTCTGAGGGAGCACCGGCGTCAGTTCACCTTGATTAGACGCCAGTCGATGCGGTTGTCGGGGCGCTGAACGAGTTCGACGTTCTTCTTCATCGCCCAGGCCAGCATCTGGTTGTGCAGGGGGATGTTGGCCACCGTGTCGTTCTGCAGCTGCAGGCCTTCGGTCAGCAGGCGGTTGCGCACGGGCTGGTCGATCTCGGTCTTCACGCGGTCCACGACGTAGTCCATGCGTTCGTTGCTGTAGCGGCCCAGGTTGTAGTTGCCGTCACCGCCCGTGGTCTTGGTGCGTGTGAGCGATTGCAGGGTGTACAGCGCGTCGAAGGTCGGCACGCCCCAGCTGAGCAGCGCGATGCTGGCCTCGTGGCGCTGGGCCATGGGGTAGTAGGTGACCGATGGCAGGGTGCGCAGCTTGGCCTTGACGCCCACGCGCGCCCACATCGAGGTGATGGCCTGGCACAGGTTCTCGTCCTGGATGATGGAGTTGTTGCTGCAGGCAAAGTCGACCTCGAAACCGTCCTTGTAGCCCGCATCGGCCAGCAGCGCCCGGGCGGCATTGGCGTCGTAGGGCAGGCGCTTGTCCACCGCCTCCGTCCAGCCATTGACCAGGGGCGAGACCAGGGCACCCGTGGGCTTGGACATGCCGCGCATGGTCACGCGCTGCAGCGCGGCCACGTCGATGGCCTGGTACAGCGCCTTGCGCACGCGCAGGTCCTTGAGCGGGTTCTTGCCCTTCACGCTGCTGCCCGGCAGCTCATCGCGGAACTGGTCCAGGGCCAGGTAGACGGTGCGGTTCTCCACCATCTCCATCACCTTGAGGTTGGGATTGGCCTTGAGCCGCTCCAGATCCTGCAGGTTGGCTTCGCGCACCATGTCCACCTCGCCCGAGAGCAGGGCCGCAATGCGCGTGGCCTCGGACTTGATGGGCGTAAAAACGATTTCGGTGACGTTGCCCTCGGCCTTGCCCGCGTTCCACCACTGTGGGTTGGCCGTGAACACCAGCTTCTGGTCGGGCACCCATTCCTTGAGCACGAAGGGCCCCGTGCCCATGGCATTGCGGTGCGAGAAGGTCTCGTCCTTGGACTTGATGTCCTTGGGCTCGACGGAGTTGTTCTTCTCGGACCAGGCTTTGCTCATCACGCGCAGCTCGGTCAGCTGGTTGAGCAGCACCGGGTTGGGGCTCTTCAGAAAGATGTCGATGGTCTCGCCATCGACCTTGGCGATGCGGTCCATGCCCTGGGTGTAGATGGCATAGGTGGAAGTCTTGCTCATCGCGCGCTGCAGCGAAAACACCACATCGTCGGCCGTCATGGTGGAGCCATCGCTGAACTTCACGCCCTGGCGCAGCTTCACGCGCAGCTGCGTGGGGCTGACCTGCTGCCACGAGGTGGCCAGGAGCGGCTCGACCTTGAGCGTGCGGCTGTTGAACATCACCAGCGACTCGTACACCGCCGCATGGATGCCGTTGCCCAGCGCGCTGTTCTGCGAGTGGACGTCCATGGTCTGGATGTCGGTGGAGCCGGCCCATTTGAACGGTTTTGCCGAAACGGTGGGGGCGGCGGCTGCCAGGGCCAGGGTGGCGGCCGCGAGCAGGGAGTGCTTGAAGTGCATGGGAGGGTTTCCTTTGCAAGACAGGATGAATGTAAAGAACCGGCAATATGCAGCAGGACGGGCGCGCGCAAAAGCCCCCGTCCGGGCAGTGTGGTTCCGCCGCGCAACTGCGCGTCATGGCGGATTGCGCAAATGCCGCAACTGCGGTATCTACCAGTACCTACCTGGCAAGGGGGTAGCGCGCCGCGCTGCGCTCGACTCCCACCTGCAACAGGTTGATCACGCCCATCACGTCGTCCACCAGCTCCACGGCCTTTTCCAGCGCCCGCGCCTGCTCGGCCGACTGCACGCAGCCCATCAGCGTGACCAGGCGCCGCTCGCCCAGCACCCAGACGCTGGTGTCGTCAAAGTGCCCCTCCTCGCGGATGTAGCGCTGCACGCGCGGGATGATCTCGGCGTCGTACAGGTAGGAATTGGGCAGCCGGCAGCGCCCCACGCGGTGGCAGCTGCCGCCATGCTGCGAGCGCACATGGGCCAACTCGCGCACCTCGGCCTCGGTGTAGAGCGGGCCCTCGGGCACGGGGCAGCCGGGCATGGCGGAGGTGACCTGCACGAAGGGGTCGTTGAAGGCGTTGGTGCGTTTTTCTTGCGCGTGGACGGGCACGGCCAAAGCCAGGAGGCCAGCGAACACCATGGCGCGGCCTGGCAGGGGAAGGGTCTGCAGGAAGGGGAAAGGCATGGGGCACCTCGTCGAATTCCTGCGCCATCTTAGGGCAGGCCTGCCCCATCAGGGGCTCCAATGGAGCCGCCGTATCATCAACGCCCAGCAGGCGTCCCATGCTCCGCTTGCACCAAACCACAACGACGCCCCGAGGGACCCACCACCATGCCTGCCAACGCAGCCATCTATATCCAGCAGGGCTCGGGCGACCTGGCCACCGTCTTTGACGGCGTGAAATCCGACAAGGGCCTGCTGCGCCGCACGGCCACGCGGTACGACGTGCCCTTGGGCGGGGAGTTGGTGCGCTTCAATGTGATGGACGCCAAGGCGGTCGCGGCACACGTCCAAGGCTTCCTGGGCTACATCGCCTCGCTGGACCAGGACGAGGCGCGCAAGCGCGATACCGCCCACGCCATCGGCCACACCACGGTGGTGCTCGGGCTCGTGACGGAGCGCGAGTTCGAGGACAACCCGGCGATCTGGCCCGCGCTGTTCCGCATTGCGGACGCGTTCGACGGCTTTGTCTTCGCCTTTGGCAGCGTGCTGCTGCCCAATGGCGCCGTGCTGGTCGGGCCTCTGCTGGACCAGGAAGAAGAAAAAGGCGCACCGGGCGGCTGACCCTGCTGTAGGACACGGCTGCGATTTGCAGGACGGGCGGACGTCCCACCACGCCCTGCGCTTAGGATGGCCTGCCCATGCCCAGCGACCTCATCGTCCACCGCCCCGAAGGCCTGTACTGCCCGGCCGGGGATTTCTACATCGACCCCTGGCGGCCAGTGGAGCGGGCCGTGGTCACGCATGCGCATTCGGACCATGCACTCATGGGCTCGGCCCACTACCTCGCGCACCAGGACAGCGAGGGCACGCTGCGCAACCGGCTGGGCGCGGACATCGATTTGCAGACGCTGGCCTATAGCGAAGTGATTGACCACCACGGCGTGCGCGTGTCACTGCACCCGGCCGGGCATGTGCTGGGATCGGCCCAGGTGCGGGTGGAGCATGGTGGCCAGGTGTGGGTGGCCTCGGGCGACTACAAGCTCGAAGACGATGGCACCTGCCCGCCCTTCGAGCCCGTGCGCTGCCATACCTTCATCACCGAATCGACCTTTGGCCTGCCCATCTACCGTTGGCCGGAACAGCCCGCGCTGTTCGCGGACATCAACGCCTGGTGGGCCGCAAATGCGGCGGCGGGCAAGGCCAGCGTGCTGTACGCGTACGCCTTCGGCAAGGCGCAGCGGCTGCTGCATGGGGTGGACGCGGGCATCGGGCCCATCGTGGTGCATGGCGCGGTGGAGCCGCTCAACGCCGTGTACCGCGCGGCGGGCGTGGCGCTGCCGCCCACCGTGCGCGTGACGGACCCGGGCGTGACCAAGGCCGAGTTGCGCCGCGCGCTGGTGCTGGCGCCGCCTTCGGCTGCGGGCACGCCCTGGCTCAAACGCTTTGGCGAACATTCCGATGCCTTTGCCAGCGGCTGGATGCTGGTGCGCGGCGCGCGCCGGCGACGCGGCGTGGACCGGGGCTTTGTGATGAGCGACCATGCGGACTGGCCCAGCCTGCAGAAGGCCATAGCCGCCACAGGGGCCGAGCGCATCATCGTGACCCATGGCAGCACCGAAGTGATGGTGCGTTGGCTGTGCGAGCAGGGGCTGGATGCGCAGGTGTTTGCGACCGAATACGGTGCCGATGACAACGAGGACGGCAGCGGTGCTGACCCCGAAGCCACGACAGCGCCATGAAAGCCTTTGCCGCGCTGTTCCAGGCGCTCGATGCCACCACCGCACAGTCGGCCAAGCTGGCGGCGCTGGTGGCCTACCTGCGCGTGGCGGCGCCGGCCGATGCGGCCTGGGCGGTCTACTTCCTCGCGGGCGGCAAGCCGCGCCAGATGGTGCCCACCAAGCGGCTGAAGGCCTTGGCGCAGGAGGCGGCCGGCCTGCCCGAGTGGTTGTTCGAGGAAAGCTACCAGGCCGTGGGCGACCTGGCCGAGACGCTGGCACTGCTGCTGCCCCCTCCCAAACAGCCGGTGGACCTGCCGCTGGCCGAATGGATGGCCCAGCTGCTGCCCCTGCGCGCCCTGCCCCCTGATGATGCGGACGCGCGCCTGCGCGCGCAGTGGGACGTGCTGGCGCCGGAGCAGCGTTTTGTGTACTTCAAGCTCATCACCGGCAATTTCCGCGTGGGGGTGTCGCGCCTGCAGGTCACCCAGGCGCTGGCCGCGGTGAGCGCGCTGGACCCCAAGCGCATCGCCCACCGGCTGATGGGCTACACGCAGATCGGCCGGCAGCCTGCAGCGGACGACTATGCCGCCCTGATCGCGCCCGTGGACGATGCCGCCGACGGCGGCACGCCTGGCACGGGCGACAGCGGCATGGCCGGCCAGCCCTACCCCTTTTTCCTGGCCCACCCGTTCAGCCAGCCCGTGGCCGAGATGCCGGCGCTGCTGGGTGCGCCCGGCGATTGGCTGGTGGAGTGGAAGTGGGACGGCATCCGCGCGCAGATCGTGCGCCGCGCGGGCGGGGTCTGGGTCTGGTCGCGCGGCGAGGAACTGGTGACCGACCGCTTTCCCGAGCTGGCCGAGGCCGCCCTGGCGGCCCTGCCCGATGGCACAGTGGTCGATGGCGAGATCCTGGTGTGGCGGCCCGATGAGCCCCAGCCCCGCCCCTTTGCCGACCTGCAAAAGCGCCTGGGCCGCAAGACCCTGACCCCCAAGCTGCTGCGCGAGCTGCCCGTGGTGCTGGTCACCTACGACCTGCTCGAACATGCGGGCCAGGACCTGCGCCCGGAACCACAGCAGGCCCGCCGCGCGCTGCTGGAGACGGTGCTGCAGCCACCCCACGCCATCGCAGAGCCCGCAACGCCACCCGCCCTGCGCCTGAGCGCCCTGCTGCACGGCACCGATTGGCCCGACCTGGCGCGCCAGCGCGAGGCCGCGCGCGGCATGGGCACCGAGGGCTTCATGCTCAAGCACCGCCAGGCGCGCTATGGCGTGGGCCGCACCAAGGACGTGGGCGTGTGGTGGAAGTGGAAGATCGACCCCATGAGCGTGGACGCCGTGCTCATCTACGCCCAGCGCGGCCACGGCCGGCGCGCCAGCCTGTACACCGACTACACCTTTGCCGTGTGGACCGGGCCACAGGACGACCCGGACCGGCAGCTCGTGCCCTTTGCCAAAGCCTATTCGGGCCTGACGGATGCGGAGATCGCGCAGGTCGACGCCATCGTCCGCAAGACCACGCGCGAAAGCTTCGGGCCCGTGCGCAGCGTGGAGGCGACCCTGGTCTTCGAACTCGGCTTCGAAGGCATCGGCAAGAGCCCGCGCCACAAGAGCGGCATCGCGGTGCGCTTTCCGCGCATGCTGCGCTGGCGCCAGGACAAGACCGTGGCCGAGGCCGATACCCTGCAGACGCTGATGGCGCTGCTGCCGGTGCAGGACGCAGCCGCATGAGCACGACGGCTCGCCGTTCACCCAAGAAGCCGCCCAAGGCCGACGGAGCCGCAGCGGCCTGGATGGCCACGCGCGGCTGGCAGCCCTTTGCCTTCCAGCACGAGGTGTGGCAGGGACTGGGCGAAGGCCGCTCCGGTCTGCTGCATGCCACCACGGGCGCGGGCAAGACCTATGCCGTGTGGCTGGGCGCGCTGCAGCACCTGGCCCCGCCCGGCCCTGCCATGGTGCCGGTGGAAGCCACGCTGCAGGCCCGCCGCACGGCCGCACCGCCGCTCACCGTGCTGTGGATCACGCCCATGCGCGCCCTGGCGGCCGACACGCTGCGTGCGCTGCAAACACCCCTGCCCGATATGGCGCCGGGCTGGACCAGCGGCCTGCGCACGGGAGACACCGCCAGCGGCGAGCGCGCCGCGCAGGACCGCCGCCTGCCCACGCTGCTGGTGACCACGCCCGAGAGCGTCTCGCTGCTGCTGGCGCGCGCCGATGCGCAGGAGCGCCTGCGCCAGGTGCGCCTGGTGGTGGTGGACGAATGGCATGAGCTGATGGGCAACAAGCGCGGCGTGCAGGCACAGCTGGCCCTGGCCCGCCTGTCGGGCTGGAACCCGGCACTGCAGGTCTGGGGCATGTCGGCCACGCTGGGCAATCTGCAGGAGGCGCTGGACACCCTGCTGCCCCGCCCGGTGGACCATGCGCCCGCGGCGCCACCGGCCCTGCTGGTGCAAGGCCGCATCGACAAGGCCCTGCAGGTGGAGGTGATGCTGCCGCCCAGGCTGGACCGCTTTGCCTGGGCCGGCCACATGGGCCTGGCGCTGCTGCCGCAGGTGGTGCAGTCCATCGAGGCCTGTGCATCGACCCTGGTCTTCACCAACACCCGTTCGCAGGCCGAGCGCTGGTACCAGGCGCTGCTGGAAGCGCGGCCCGACTGGGCCGGCACCATTGCGCTGCACCACGGCTCGCTGGGCCAGGAGGTGCGCGCCTGGGTGGAGGCCGGGCTCAAGGCCGGCCAGCTCAAGGCCGTGGTCTGCACGTCGAGCCTGGACCTGGGCGTGGATTTTCTGCCCATGGAGCAGGTGCTGCAGATCGGCTCGGCCAAGGGCGTGGGGCGGCTGGTGCAGCGCGCGGGCCGCTCCGGCCACGCGCCGGGCCGCACGTCCAGCATCACCCTGGTGCCCACACACAGCCTGGAGCTGGTGGAGGCCGCGGCCGCGCGCCATGCCCTGGCGCTGGGCCGCATCGAGGACCGGCACACGCCCCATGCCCCTCTGGACGTGCTGGTGCAGCACCTGGTCACCATCGCGCTGGGCGGCGGCTTCGTGCCCGAGGACTTGCTGGCCGAGGTGCGCCGCGCCCCGGCCTATGCCGCGCTGGCCGACCACGACTGGCAATGGGCCCTGCAGTTTGTGCGCCAGGGTGGCGCCTCGCTGGCCAGCTACCCCGATTTCCACCGCGTTGTGCCCGACGAGGCCGGCGTGTGGCGCGTGCCCGATGCGCGGCTGGCACGCCGCCACCGCAGCAACATCGGCACCATCGTGAGCGATGCCAGCATGCAGGTGCAGTTCGTGAGCGGCGGGCGCCTGGGCTCGGTGGAAGAAAGCTTTATCGCCCGGCTGCGCAAGGGCGATGTGTTCCTGTTCGCGGGCCGCCTGCTGGAGCTGGTGCGCACCCAGCAGATGACGGCCTATGTGCGCGTGGCGCCCCGCGGCAGCGCCGCGCTGCCGCGCTGGAACGGCGGGCGCATGCCGCTGTCGAACACGCTGGCCGACGCCATGCTCGAAATCCTGGAGCAGGCCGAGCGCGGCGTCTACGCCTCGCCCGAGATGCAGTGCGCCCGCCCCCTGCTGGCCGTGCAGGGCGCCTGGTCCGCCCTGCCCACGCCCGGCCGCCTGGTGGCCGAGACGCTGCACACCCGCGAAGGCTGGCACCTGTACCTGTACCCACTGGCAGGCCGCCTGGTGCACATGGGGCTGGCCGGCCTGCTGGCCTGGCGCGCCTCGCAGCAGGTGCCCAACACCTTCTCCATCGCGGTCAACGACTACGGGCTGGAGCTGCTCTCGGCCAAGCCCATCGACTGGGCCGCGCTGCTGCCGCGCATCCTGGGTGAAGGCACGGCCACCGCGCTGGGCGACGGATTGGAAGAGGAGGTGCTCGCCAGCCTCAATGCCACCGAGATGGCACGCCGGCGCTTTCGCGAGATCGCGCGCATCGCCGGCCTGATCTTCCAGAGCCACCCGGGCGAGCAGCGCAGCAGCCGGCAGCTGCAGGCCTCGTCCTCGCTGTACTACGACGTGTTCGCCCAGTACGACCCCGGCAACCTGCTGCTGGCCCAGGCCCGCGCCGAGCTGCTGGCCAACGAGCTGGACATGGAACGCCTGGCGCGCACGCTGCAGGGCATGCAGGCACAGGCCCTGTCCCTCCATGCGCTGGAGCGCCCCACCCCGTTTGCCCTGCCCTTGATGGTGGAACGCTTTCGCGAGCGCCTGAGCACCGAGACCCTGGCCGACCGGCTGGCGCGCATGGTGCAGGCGCTGGAGAAGGCGGCCGATGAGAGCACCGGTACCCACCATGCCGACAATCCGGTGACACCGGCCGACATGGCCTGGGACGTACCCGAGGGGACCAAAACCTCCGCTCCCCGGCGCCCACGGGGCGATGGCGAAGGTGCATCGCGCCGGCCCCGCCGGCGCCACGGATTCTGATTTCCTTCTCATCAAGCCGTGAACGCGCCCTCGCCGCCCCAGATCCCGCCCGCAGGCACCCACGCCCTCACCCTGCCGGGCGGCACCGTGCTGTGGCTGCTGCCCCAGCGCGCGGTGGTCTGGCCGGCCGCGCGCATGGCCTTCGTGGCCGATGTGCACTTCGGCAAGGCCGCCAGCTTCCGCCGCGCGGGCCAGCCCGTGCCGCATGGCACCACGGCCGACAACCTGGCCCGGCTCGACGCCGTGCTGGCCGCCACGGGCGCGCAGCACCTGGTCTTTCTCGGCGATTTTCTGCACGCGCGCAGCGGGGCCGAGGCACCCCTGTGGGCCCAGTTGCGGCCCTGGCGCGAGCGCCACGCCGGCGTCCGCATGACCCTGGTGCGCGGCAACCACGACCTGCATGCGGGCGATCCGCCTGCGGCCCTCGCCATCGACCTCACTGACGAACCCTGGCAGCCGGTGGAGGGCGCCGAGGTGCTGGCCTGCCACCACCCCCTGGCCATGGCCGGCAGCACCGTGCTGGCCGGCCATCTGCACCCCACGGTGACCCTGTACGGCCTGGCGCGCGATGCGGCCCGCCTGCCCTGCTTTGCCTTCACACCGGGGCTGCTGGTGCTGCCGGCGTTCGGAGCCTTCACGGGGACATCGAGCCAGTCCATGGCGCCACAGGCGCGGCGGTTGGCGGTGGTGGGGGATCGGGTGGTGGAGGTTCGGCCGTCTGGCGAGTCAGATTGAGCCCCGCCGCTTGGCCCTTGTGCCAATGAGGCCTTTCGGTCCCGCGGCTGCCGAATTTCCACGCCAAACCGCTTCCGCTATAGACAACGCATTAAAAAATTGCACCTACCCGCCGGTAAATTTTGCATTGTGGGATTCGATTGCAAAAACCGGGTCCCGCGAAAGCGCCAAAGGACGAGAATGCGAGAGCATTCGCGTTTGGCCCCTGCCATACCCCGGCAAGGGCATTTACACACTCGTTTCGTGAGACAAGCCATGACGACCCAGCAACCGACCATCATCTACACCCTGACCGACGAGGCGCCTCGCCTGGCCACGGCTTCTTTCCTGCCCATCATCCGCACCTTCGCGGCGCCTGCGGGCATCAACGTGGCGGAGTCCGACATCTCCGTGGCCGCCCGCGTGCTGGGCGAGTTCCCCGAGTTCTTGAAGGAAGACCAGCGCGTTCCCAACACCCTGGCCGAGCTGGGCAAGAAGACGCTGCAGGCCGATGCCAACATCATCAAGCTGCCCAACATCAGCGCCTCGGTGGCCCAGCTCAAGGCGGCCATCGCCGAGCTGCAGGGCAAGGGCTACGCACTGCCCGACTACCCGGACCAGCCCAAGGATGACAAGGAAAAGGAGATCAAGGCGCGCTACGGCAAGTGCATCGGCTCTGCGGTGAACCCCGTGCTGCGCGAAGGCAACTCCGACCGCCGCGCGCCCGCCGCCGTGAAGAACTACGCGCGCAAGAACCCCCATTCGATGGGTGAATGGAGCCAGGCATCGCGCAGCCACGTCTCGCACATGCACCACGGCGACTTCTACCACGGCGAAAAGTCCATGACGCTGGACCGCCCCCGTGAGGTGAAGATGGAACTGATCACCAAGAGCGGCAAGACCATTGTCTTGAAGCCCAAGGTCGCGCTGCTCGACCGCGAGGTGATCGACAGCATGTTCATGAGCAAGAAGGCGCTGCTGGAGTTCTACGAGAAGGAAATCGAAGACGCGCGCAAGACCGGCGTGATGTTCTCGCTGCACGTGAAGGCCACGATGATGAAGGTCTCGCACCCCATCGTGTTCGGCCACTGCGTGCGCATCTTCTACAAGGACGCGTTCGCCAAGCACGCCAAGACGTTCGACGAGCTGGGCGTGAACGTGAACAACGGCATGGTCGACCTGTACACCAAGATCGAGACGCTGCCCCAAAGTCAGCGCGACGAGATCAAGCGCGACCTGCACGCCTGCCACGAGAACCGCCCCGAGCTGGCCATGGTGGACTCCGCCAAGGGCATCACCAACTTCCACTCGCCCAACGACATCATCGTGGACGCGTCCATGCCCGCGATGATCCGCAACAGCGGCAAGATGTGGGACGCCAACGGCCGCCTGAAGGACGTGAAGGCCGTGATGCCCGAGTCGACCTTCGCCCGCATCTACCAGGAGATCATCAACTTCTGCAAATGGCACGGCGCCTTCGATCCCAAGACCATGGGCACGGTGCCCAACGTGGGCCTGATGGCCCAGCAGGCCGAAGAGTACGGCTCGCACGACAAGACCTTCGAGATCGCCGAAGACGGCGTGGCCAACATCACCGACCTGGCGACCGGCGAAGTGCTGCTGTCCCAGAACGTGGAAGCCGGCGACATCTGGCGCATGTGCCAGGTCAAGGACGCCGCGATCCGCGACTGGGTCAAGCTGGCCGTCACGCGCGCCCGCAACTCGGGCATGCCCGTGGTGTTCTGGCTCGACTCGTACCGCCCGCACGAAGCGCAGCTGATCACCAAGG
>JAESFW010000399.1_pt1 | contig 19460 bp, 18 predicted proteins | sample 9269481 | NCBI WGS metagenome assembly JAESFW01 (sample SAMN14515350, study PRJNA621654) | algae metagenome | isolation source: Lyngbya sp. HA4199-MV5 and co-occurring heterotrophs from soil with... | place: USA: Ahupuaa O Kahana State Park, Hawaii | collected 2009-07-21
CGGTGATGAGCCAGGTCCAGGCGAACATGGGCATCTTCATCAGCGTCATGCCGGGGGCGCGCATGTTCAGGATGGTCACGATGATGTTGATCGAGCCCATGATGGACGAGGCACCCAGGATGTGCATGGCAAAAATGCCGGCGTCCATCGAGGGGCCCATCTGCAGCGTCAGCGGTGCGTACAGCGTCCAGCCGGCGGCGGGTGCGCCACCGGGCATGAAGAAGGAGCTGACCAGCATGGCGGCGGCAGGAATCATCAGCCAGAAGCTGAAGTTGTTCATGCGCGCGAAGGCCATGTCGGAGGCGCCGATCTGCAGCGGGATCATCCAGTTCGCAAAGCCCACGAAGGCCGGCATGATGGCGCCGAACACCATGATCAGGCCGTGCATGGTGGTGAGCTGGTTGAACAGCTCGGGGTTGACCAGTTGCAGGCCGGGCTGGAACAGCTCGGCGCGGATCAACAGCGCCAGGATGCCGCCCACCATGAGCATGGCGAAGGCGAACAGCAGGTACAGGGTACCGATGTCCTTGTGGTTGGTGGCGAACACCCAGCGGCGCCAGCCGGTGGGGCCATGGTGGCCGTGGTCGTCGTGTGCGTGGTCGCCAGCGTGCCCGTGGTTGTCGAGAACTGCGCTCATTGTGGATTCCTCAATCAATCAGTACGTGGGGCGTCGATCACTTGCCGCGCTGGGCAACGACTTCCGAAGGCTGCACCAGTTGGCCGGTCTTGTTGGACCAGTTGTTCTTGGTGTAGCTGACCACGGCCGCGATGTCCGTGTCGCTCAGTTGGCCCCATGCGGGCATGGCGCCATTGGCCGCGCCCTTGAGCACGATCTGGATCTGCTTAGCGTGGTCGGCATCGAGCACCACGGCCGCGCCGTCCAGCGGCTTGATCGGGCCGGCGCCCTTGCCGTTGGCCTGGTGGCAGGCGGCGCAGTTGGCGGCGTAGACCTTCTCGCCGCGCTTGACGATGTCTTCCAGCGTCCAGACCTTGGTCGGGTCGTCCAGCTTGGCAGCGGCCTTCTTGCGCTGATCGGCCACCCAGGCGGTGTAGTCCTCGGCGGAGACGACCTTCACGTGGATGGGCATGTAGGCGTGCTCCTTGCCGCACAGCTCGGCGCACTGGCCGTAGTAGTCGCCGATCTTCTCGGCGCGGAACCAGGTGTCGCGCACGAAGCCGGGGATGGCGTCCTGCTTGATGCCGAAGGCCGGCACCATGAAGGCGTGGATCACGTCGTTGGCGGTGGTGATGATGCGGATCTTCTTGTTGACCGGCACCACCATGGGGTTGTCCACCTTGAGCAGGTAGTTGGCGGGCGCTTCCTTGACGTTGCCGCTGTCGGACATCACGCGGTGGCTGCTGTCCAGCGTGGAGATGAAGGCCAGGCCCTCGCCCTCGCCGGTGATGTAGTCGTAGCCCCACTTCCACTGGTAGCCCGTGGTCTTGATGGTGAGGTCGGCGTTGGTCGTGTCCTTCTGCGCCACCAGCACCTTGGTGGCGGGCAGGGCCATGAGGATCACGATGATGAAGGGGATGATGGTCCAGACGACTTCGACGGTCACGGACTCATGGAAGTTGGCGGCCTTGGCGCCCTTGGACTGGCGATGCTTCCAGATGGAATAGAACATCACGGAGAACACGGCCACGAAGATCACCGTGCAGATGATGAGCATCATCCAATGCAGGAAATGCTGCTCCTCGGCGATCTTGGTGACCGGAGGATGCAGATTGAGCTGGTTGACTGCAGGACCGCCGGGCAGGTCTTGAACGGCATGGGCCACGCCACCTACCCATGTGCCTGCGATCAGCAGCAGAGAAGCCAGCTTATTGGAAATGCTCTTCATAGTTCTCACTTACTTCTAAGCCTCAAATTAACCAATCCCTGCTGGCGCGCCTGCGTGGGGTCAGGCTGCGCGCAAGGCCATGCGTATCTCCGATGCCAGTGCCGGTCGAAGCTCGGGGCGCACGTAGCGCCCCACCTCCACCGATCGGCCCTGGCCAGACAAGGTGATCAGCGACCGGTCGCCGGTCTTGGGTTCTACGCGAACCCAGCTCCGGTCGAATTCGGCACGCTGGAGCTTGCCTGCTGTCTCCAACTCCACCACCAGGCGCGAGCCCTGCAGTGAGATCCTCTCGCCATCGGCCGCATGACGTCCGTATGTGGCGAATGCCAAACCAACAACCACTATCTCCAGCCATGCGAAGGGCATGACCAACCGGGCTCCGAGCAGCCAGAAGAACGTCGCAATGCCCAGCGACACGGCACACAGCGACAGGTACATCCACCCCATCTGCGCCGGCGTGACCGAGCAGTTGCGGACCAGGCGCCAATCGATGCGCTGGCCCGAGACCGTGGCGAAGCGAAATACCAAGCCTGTCACCGGAGGTGCCCACAAGACTGCCGGCTGCAGGCCACACCAGGAAAGCCACTGGCGCGGCATGCGCAGCCCGCTACGTTGCGCGGGAAGATGCCCGAAATCCCAATAACCCTGAATTGTAGCGTGCCTTGTTCCATGTCATTGACAGGGAGCTACCCGGTACTTCTACCTGTTCCACTGGCCAGCATGGCCCGCATGTCCTGCAGCGAAACGGCGCTGCTGGCGCTCATTTTCAGGCGCGGCGCGGGCTTGAAGGCATGGCCGTAGATGATCTCGAAAGTCAGTGCCAACTGCCCTGGCTGGGCCGGGTCGGCCAGGTGCTCGGCCAGGGCCGCGTGCAGGCGTTCGCGCCAGCCGCGCCCGCGCAGCGCGCCAAAGCGCCCGGGGTGCAGGTTGCAGCCGAGTTCGCGCAGCTCCTGCAGCAGGCGCTCGGGCGTGGCGAAGGTGAGCGTGATGCGCTCCATGTCCATCACGGGCTCGGCAAAGCCGGCATGCACCAGCATGTCGCCCCAGTCGTGCATGTCGGTGAAGGCGTGGCCGGCCGGCGGCCAGCCCAGGGCGGCATACACGCCGCGCAGCTCGCGCGCGGTGTCGGGCCCCAGGCACGAGAACATGAGGTAGCCATCCGTCGCCAGCGCGCGGTGCCACTGGGCGATGAGGGCCTGCGGGTCGGCCGCCATGTGCAGCGCCATGTTGGCCCAGAGCATCTGCACGCTGGCATCGGGCGGCAGGCCGAACTGCGGGGCCGGCCCGGTCCAGCGTGCCGGGCTCCACCAGGGCCGGGCCAGGGCCTGCTCGGCCGCGGGCCGGCAGTGGGCAGCGGTTTCAGCCACCTGGCAAGCAGCCTTGGGATAGCGGGCGCTCACCAGCGCATGGCCCTGCAGGCCGCCGCGCACGGGGTCCCAGTGGCACCAGGCGGCGGGGGCCTGGCGTATCCACTGCAGGCGGTCTTCCATGCGGCGGGCCACCTCTTCGTGGAGCCAGGGGGCGGCGGCGGGTGCGGCAGCATGCCAGCGGGCCGCGGCAACGGGATCGATCGTGGGGGGGCGCTCTGTGGGCATAGGGGAAGAACCGGGGGGCCGAACAAGTATATTGACTCATGCAGTTCAAGGCATTCACGGGGCTATCGGGGGTGGGCCGCAGGCTGCGCGCCCTGGCGGGCACCCTGCCCAGCCAGTGCGCCGTCTGCCATGCCTGGCCTTCCACGCGCGTCTGCCCGGCGTGCACGGCCCGCTTCGCCCAGCCGGTGCCACGCTGCACCCGCTGCGCCCTGCGGGTGCCCCATGGCGTGGCGGTGTGCGGTGCCTGCCTCAAGGCACCGCCGCTGTTCGACCGCTGCCTGGCCGCCGTAGACTACGCCTACCCCTGGTCCGGCGTGCTGGCCGATTTCAAGTTCCGCGCCGACCCCGGCTGGGCGGCTGCGCTCACGGCACTGGTGCGCACCACCCCGGGCCTGGCGCCCGCGCTCGATGCGGCCGACCTGGTGTTGCCCATCCCCTTGTCGGCCGAGCGCCTGCGCGAGCGCGGCTTCAACCAGGCCTGGCTGCTGGCCCGGCAGCTGGCCCCCGCCAAGGCCCACCCCACGCTGCTGCTGCGGCTGCACGCGGGTGACCTCCAGGCAAGCCAAGTGCACCAGGCGCAGTTGCCGCGTGCCGAGCGCCTGCGCCACCTGCGCGGCGCCTTTGCCGTGGAGCCCACGCAGGCGGCCGGACTGCGCGGCCGGCACGTCGTGCTCATCGACGACGTGATGACCACCGGCGCCACGCTGCATGCCGCCGCCATGGCGCTGCGCGAGGCGGGCGTGGCCTCGCTGTGCGCCGTGGTGTTTGCCCGCACCGAGCCGCAGCAGGGCAGCGCCGCAAGCCCCCCGTAATTTGTTACAACCCGCGGCCGCAAGCGGCCTGGTTCGCAGCAAAATACCGGCCATGTTCCATATCGTCCTCGTCGAGCCCGAGATTCCGCCCAACACCGGCAACGTGATCCGGCTGGCGGCCAACACCGGCTGCACGCTGCACCTGATCGAGCCGCTGGGCTTTTCCATGGAAGACCGGCTCATGCGCCGCGCCGGCCTGGACTACCACGAGTACACCGCGGTGCTGCGCCATGCGGGCTGGACGGCCTTCCTGCGCGATGCGCAGCCCGACCCGGCGCGCATGTTCGCCATGACCACGCATGGCTCGCAGGACCTGTTCGATAACTGCTTTCTGCCCGGCGACTGGCTGGTCTTCGGCGCCGAGACGCGCGGCCTGCCGCCCGAGCTGCGCGAGACCTTCCCCCCCGCGCAGCGCCTGCGCCTGCCCATGATCGAAGGCCAGCGCAGCCTGAACCTGTCGAACGCGGTGGCGGTGTCGGTGTTCGAGGCCTGGCGCCAGAACAGCTTTGGCGCGGCGAACGCCGCCGCGGCAAGCGCCCCCGCTCCTCTGGTGGCGGCCCCTACGGATTTGCACTCAATCGTATAGCCAGGTTGAAGGCAAATCCGCACCCGCCATTCACTGCGCTGCGCGCCACCCGCGACGCATGAAACTGGCGCAGCCTAAGCCAGTGCTCCCGTGCAAGGGCCGCCCCGCCGCACCGGGAGCGTCCCCCTCCCAAATTGCGAAGCAATTTGAGAGAGGGGTGAAGGCGCGAAGCGACTCAGGGGGTGTTCATCCAGCCGGATGGCGTAAGTCTTCTGCGGCCTGGGGTGCCTGCTCCGACAGGAAGTCGAGGAACACCTTGGTGCGCGCGGGCAGCATGCGGCCCGAGGGCAGCGCGGCGTACACGGTGTAGCGCGAGACGATCCAGTCGGGCAGCACATGCACCAGCTCGCCGTGGACCAGGTGCTCCTGCACCAGCAGGCGCGAGGTCACGGCCAGGCCCGCGCCGTCCAGCGCGGCGCGCAGCAGCACGCCGCTGCTGTCGGACTGCAGCACGGCCGGCGCGTCCACCTCTTGCCAGTCGCCGTCGCCCACGGCCGGGTGCAGGCGCAGCTTGCGCCCGCCGCCCATCTCGGCGCGCGTGGGTGCGCCCGTGTCGCGCAGGTACTCGTGCTGCAGCAGGTCGGCCGGATCCCGGGGTACGCCCTTGCGTGCCAGGTACTCGGGCGATGCCACCACGATGGCCTCGCCATGCAGCAACGCACGCGCCACGATGTTGGCGTCGAAATCCTCGCCGGCCACCATGAGGGCCACATCGAACTCATCGATGCGGCGCAGGGCCAGCGCATCGACGCTGATGTCCAGCATCAGCCGGGGGTAGCGTGCATGCCACAGCGCCGCCAGCGGCGCAAGGAAATGGGTGGTGAGCACCGGCGGCGCCACGATGCGGATGGTGCCGCGCAGGTCGCGCGTGCTGGCCACGGCCTCGGCCTCGGCGTCGTCGATCTCGCCCAGGATGCTGCGCACGCGCTGCAGGTAGACCTCGCCCGCATCGGTGAGCGCCACCTTGCGCGTGGTGCGCTGGAGCAAGCGCGTGCCCAGGTGCTGCTCCAGCTCGGCCACCATGCGGGTGACCACCGGGGGCGACATGTCGAGCGCGCGCGCCGCGGCGGCAAAGCCGCCCTCGTCGACCACGCGGTCGAAGACTTTCATGGCTTGCAGGCGGTCCATGGCTCAGGCCTCCTGCAAAAAGTGAAGGGGCGCCGGGCGCCCTGCCCTCAGGGGGCCGCGCCGTAGTTGCGGGCCAGCGATTCCGCGACGCACACCGGCTTGTCGCTGCCCTCGCGCTCCACGGTCACCAGCCAGGTCATCTGCATGCCATCGGGTGCCAGCGGCTCGGCGGCCTGCAGGGTCAGGCGTGCGCGCACGCGGCTGCCCACCGGCACCGGCGAGGTGAAGCGCACCTTGTTCAGCCCGTAGTTCACGCCCATGCGCGCGCCCTCGATGGTCAGGCCCGATTCGAAGAAGCGCGGAATCAGCGACAGCGTGAGAAAACCATGCGCAATGGGCGCGCCGAAGGGCCCGGCCTTGGCGCGCTCGGGGTCCACATGGATCCACTGGTGGTCGCCCGTGGCCTGGGCGAACAGGTTGACCTGTTCCTGCGTGATGGTGATCCAGTCGGTGACTGCGACCTCCTGGCCCACGCAGGCGCTGACTTCGGAGTAGGAGCGGAAGATTTTCATGGCGCCAATGTAGCGCCGGGGCACGGGCCTTCTTGTCGGCCGGGAGACAGGTACTAACCCTCATGCGTCCAGCCATTCGCAAATGCCCTGCCACTGCTCCAGGTCGCGCGCCACGCGGCCCGGGGCCACGTCGAACAGCGTAAGCCCGTGCGCCGCCAGGTGGATGTAGTTCTGCGTGTCGCGCAAATAGCCCAGCACCGGAAACCCGAGGTTGTCCACAAACTGGTGCAGCTGGTCGGCCGCACGCGTGCGCGCATCCACGCGCATGCCCACGATGCCCACCTGCACGCCCTCCGAGCGCTTGTGCTCGGTCAGCTGGTCCAGAAAGCCGCGCGTGGCGAAGATGTCGAACACGCTGGGCTGCAGCGGCACGATGATCTTGTCGGCCAGCTTGAGCACGTCGTTCAGGCGCCAGCCATGCAGGCCGGCAGGGGTGTCGAGCACCGCATGCGTCGTGCCCTTGGGGGGCTTGGCGATGACGTCGGCGCTGGCGTCCCACACCCCTATGGGCCGCGCGGCCGGCGGGCGCAGGCCCAGCCACAGGCGTGCGGATTGCTGGCGGTCGGTGTCGCCCAACAGCACGGGGTGGCCCTGGCGGGCGTAGTAGCCCGCCACATTGGTCGACAGCGTGGACTTGCCCACGCCCCCCTTCGGGTTGGCAACGACGATCACTGGCATCACGAACTCCTTGCGTTGGGTCTGTCAATGAAGAAATCAGCCGAGAAAGAGAAGGCGCTATCTGCACCCCCTGCGGCAATGCTACCTAATTGATAGCATTGCGCAAGCCGGTCAAGCGTGTTGCCCACCGCGTTTGACGAAGAACAGGCCGGCGCCCACCGCCATGAGCAATCCGCCAAACACCCGGTTCTGCGTGCGCACTGCGCGTGCGCTGCGCATCAGGCGGCGCATGGCGCTGGCGCCGGCCGCGTAGCCGTGCATCACGGTCACGTCCACGGCCACCGTGGTGGCGGCCATCACCAGCAGTTGCGTCCACAGCGGGCGCGTGTCGGTCATGAACTGGGGCAGCACGGCCACCATGAAGATGATGCCCTTGGGGTTGGTGGCGTTGGTCAGAAAGCCCGTGAGGCAGCGCTTTTGCCAGGTGCCGGCAGGCTCCTGCTCGTCGCCCTGCAGCGGCGAGGCATCGCCCGCGCGCCACTGGCTGAAGCCCACGTAGATCAAATAGCAGGCCCCCAGCACCTTGACCACGCTGAAGGCCAGCTCCGACGCCAGCAGCAGCGAGCCCACGCCCGCCCCGGCGATCAGCAGGATGAGCAAGAGCCCCAGCTGCAGGCCCAGGATGGTGGCGCCCGTCTTGCGCACACCGAACGACAGGCCGTGGCTCATGGACAGCACCGCGCCGGAGCCCGGGGACACCGCAATCAGGCACGAGGCCGCGAAAAAAGCCAACCAGGTCTGGAATTCCATGGAGCACGCACCACACAAAAAGCAAGGGAACGTATCTTATCAATGCGAACGCCCTCCATGGCTTGCGGGCCTATTGCGCTACCAAAAGCGGAGCAAGAACCTGTTTACGACCTCCCAGGGGTCGCGCAGCGGCCTTGGCGGGATGGGATGCTAGGCGCGGTGCGCAGTTGATAGCCCGACTATCAACAAGCGCCGCAACGCCGCAGACCGCCCGCCAAGGCCACTGCCCGAAGGGTTGGAGTGAAATCGGGCGATTGGACGCCTCGTCTGCTTGCATGGGCACGAGCCCATGCGGCGCACCCGAAGCATCCACTCATCCCGATTGCACTCCAACGCGATCCCCTGCGAGATCGTAAACAGGTTCTAGGATGCCAGAATGGGAAGACCGGGATATCCCTCACACAACAAACCTCCCCGGCCCGACCTGCTCCATGGAACACGCACCCACCTGGCTCACCTACGGTTTTCTGTACCTCACGGCCGCCGTGCTGGCCGTGCCCATTGCCCAGGCGCTGGGCCTGGGCGCCATCATCGGCTACCTGGCCGCGGGCATCGCCATCGGGCCCTGGGGCCTGGGCCTGGTGAGCAATGTGCAGGACATCCTGCACTTCGCCGAGTTCGGCGTGGTGCTCATGCTGTTTCTCGTGGGGCTGGAGCTGCAGCCCAGTCGGCTGTGGGCGCTGCGCCGCCCCATCTTCGGCATGGGCACGGCCCAGGTGCTGGGCTGCGCGGCGGTGCTGTTCGCGCTGGCCAGCCTGGTGGGCCTGCCCTGGCGCGTGGGCCTGGTCGGGGCGCTGGGGCTGGCGCTGTCGTCCACCGCCATCGCCCTGCAAAGCCTGGCCGAGCGCAACCTGATGCGCACCGCCAGCGGGCAGGCGGGCTTCTCCATCTTGCTGTTCCAGGACGTGGCGGCCATCCCCATCCTGGCGCTGCTGCCGCTGCTGGGCGCGGCTGCCGACACCACCAGCCACTCGCCCGGCGAGGTGGTGTGGGAGGTGGCCAAGATCGTCGGCGTGATCGCCGCCATCATCCTGGGCGGCCGGCTGCTGCTGCGCCCGCTGCTGCGCTGGATCGCCAAGAGCCGCACGCCCGAGGTCTTCACCGCCGCCGCGCTGCTGCTGGTGGTGGGCATCGCCATGCTGATGGTGATGGTGGGCCTGTCCATGGCGCTGGGTGCCTTCCTCGCCGGCGTGCTGCTGGCCGACAGCGAGTACCGGCGCGAGCTGGAGGCCGACATCGAGCCCTTCAAGGGCCTGCTGCTGGGCCTGTTCTTCATTGCCGTGGGCATGAGCATCGACTTTGGCGTGCTCATGCGCTCGCCCTGGCTCATGGCCGGCATCCTGCTGGGCTTTCTGGCCTGCAAGGCCGTGGTGATCTATGCGCTGGCGCGCGCGGTGAACATCCCCTACCAGGAACGCCCCGTGTTCACCCTGCTGCTGGCCCAGGGCGGCGAATTCGCCTTCGTCGTCTTCCAGGCCGCCGCCGGCGCCCAGGTGTTCCCCGCCGAAACCGCCTCGCTGCTGATCGGCGCCGTGGCCCTGTCGATGCTGCTGAGCCCCTTGCTGCTGGTGGTGCTGGACCGCGTGCTGCTGCGCCGTTATGCCCACCTCAAGGCGCCCGAGGCCGAAGAGATCTCGGAGCCCCAGGACGCCCCCATCGTCATCGCCGGCTTCGGCCGCTACGGCCAGATCGTGGCGCGCGTGATGCTGATGCAGGGCATACGCACCACCGTGCTTGACCACAGCGTGGAGATGCTCGAAGTGGCCCGCACCTTCGGCTACCGCGTGCACTACGGCGACGCCACAAGGCTCGACCTGCTGCGCATTGCCGGTGCCGGGCAGGCGCGCATCCTGGTCATCGCCGTGGACGACCCCGAGCAATCCGTGAAGATCGCCGTGCTCGCGCGCAAGCACTTCCCCCACCTGCAGGTGGTGGCCCGCGCGCGCGACCTCACGCACTGGAACCGGCTGCGCGACGAGGGCGTGACCCTGGTGCAGCGCGAGCTGTTCGAGTCGAGCATGCACAGCGCCCGCACCGTGCTGGAGCTGATGGGCCTGCCGCCCGACCAGGCCACCGAGATGACCCGCCGCTTCAGGGAGCACAACATCGCCCTGTCCGACCGCATGTACCCCCACCACAAGGACCGCGCCAAGATGATCGCCGTGGCGCGCGAGGGGCGGAACCAGTTGGCGGAGCAGATGGCGCGGGAGAGGCAGGAGGCGGCGGAGGGTGGGGGCCGTGGAGGGTATCCGGGGTATGGGGTGGTGGAGAGCAAGGGCGAGGAACGGACACAGCAGGACGGATCTCCGACCGGCTGACCCTCCCGCGCGCCTCGCCACGCAAGCCACCGATCAGGACACCAAGAGCTCAGGGCAGTCCTCTTTACAATTCTTCGCAAACGCGAGTCATTCGCATTACAATTCAGACCCTTCCCGCAAGCCAAGTGTCCCGCCCTCAGGATGCCCGCCAGCGCCCGCCCGCCGCTCCTGTTGTCGTCCCGGACCCTTTCCATGAACTCTTTGCCTTCCCGCGCCGCGCTGCGTTCGCGCGCGCCTGCTGTTGCTGACTCTTCCGCCCGCACACCCGCCCGCGCCGCCAGCCTGTTCGCCCTGACGCCGCTGGCCCTGTGCCTGGCGCAATCGGCTTTCGCGCAGGCTGCCGCTGACGCCCCGCCCAACGCCACCGCCACCGCGCCCCAACTGCAAGAGGTGCGCATCAACGCCAGCACCGAAAAAGACATGGGCTTTGCCCCGGTGGAAGCGCAGACCGCCGGCAAGGCGCCCATGCGGCGGCTCGAAACGCCGCAGTCCGTCAGCGTGGTGACGCGCGAGCAGATGGAGTCGCGCCAGATCACCAATGTGCAGCAGGCGCTGCAGACGGTGGCGGGGGTGAGCCCCGTGAACTTTGGGCGCCGGGGTTTTGATGACCTGAACATCCGCGGCTTTCGCTCGACCGAATCGATTCTGGTCGATGGCCTGGTGCAGAGCCCCGGCATGTGGGCCAAGCTGCAGCCCTATGGGTATGAGCGCTTCGAGGTGCTCAAGGGCTCGGCCTCGGTGCTGTATGGCCAGGTGCAGCCGGGCGGTATCGTCAACGCGGTGAGCAAGCGCCCGCGCAAGGAGCCATTGAACGAGGTGGGCATCGAGGTGGGCAGCTTTGGCCAGCGCACGCTGCAGGCCGATGTGAACCGGCCGCTGTCCGAGTCGGGCAAGACGGCGCTGCGCATCAATGCGCAGGTGACGGATGCCGATGACCCGACGCAGTTCGTCTACCGCAAGGACCGCTGGTTTGCGCCGTCCCTGTCCATCGACCTGGGGGCGCAGACCGACCTGGTGCTGTTTGCCACCTACAGCCGCAGCGAGTGGATGCGCCAGCAGGGCATCACGCCCTATGGCACGCTGCTGCCCAACCGCAACGGCACGCTGTCGCGCACGATGTTCACGGGCGAGCCGGCGTTTGGCGTGTACGACGTGGAGAGCACCACCATCGGCTATGCGCTGGAGCACCAGATCTCGCCGGCCATGACCTTCCGCCAGAACGTGCGCTACGAGACCGAGAAGGGCACGGGCAATTTTGTCTCCAACCAGGCGCTGCAGGCCAACCAGCGGCTGCAGAACCGCAGCGCCTCGCGCCAGTACATGGACTACGACCTGCTGGCCACCGACACTTCGCTGCTCACGCGCTTCGAGGCGCTGGGCGTGAAGCACCAGCTGGTCACCGGCCTGGACGTGCGCAGCGGCCACAGCCTGCTGGCCAGCCGCAGCTGCTCCATTGCCGCGCTGGACCTGTTTGCACCGGCCTATGGCGTGCAGGCCAACTGCCCCGCAGCGCTGACCAGCGACGCACCTGGCAAGCTCACCGTGGGCGCGCTGTACGCGCAGGACCAGATCAAGTTCGGCCAGGGCTGGACGGCCCTGGTGGGCCTGCGCCGCGACTGGTCCACCAACGACACGGACAACCGCCTCACCCGCGTGCAGACGCGCCAGAAGGACAGCGCCACCACGCTGTCGGCCGGCCTGGTGTACGAGTTCCAGCCCGGCTGGGCGGCGTATGGCAGCTATGGCGAATCCTTCTTGCCCACCTCGGGCCTGGCCTTCAACGGCACGCCCTTTGTGCCCGAGACCGGCAAGCAGTGGGAGGCGGGCCTCAAGTACGAGGCCCCGGGCGGCCAGCTCACGGGTGCGCTGGCCATCTTCGACCTGGTGCGCGAGAACGTGACCACAGCCGACCCGGTGAACACCGGCTTCAGCGTGCAGACCGGCCAGCAACGCGCGCGCGGGCTGGAGGTGGAGCTGGGCGCCGACCTCAAGAACGGCATCAAGCTCACCAGCGCCTACACCTACACGCAGACCAAGGTCACGCGCGACAACAATGCCGCCATCGTGGGCCTGCCGCTCAACCTCACGCCGCGCCACACGCTCACGGCCTGGGCCACCTACAAGCTGCCGCAGAACCAGCGCGTGACGCTGGGCCTGGGCGGGCGCTATGTGAGCGAGCAGGTGGGCTCCTACCCCTTCACCCTGCCCTCGTATGTGGTGGCCGATGCCTCCATCAGCTACGCGGGCCCGAACTACCGCCTGACGGCCGGGGTGAAGAACCTGTTCAACAAGGCGTACTACGACGGCGCGATCAACGCCAACGTGGTCTCGCCCGCGCTGCCGCGCAACTTCAGCCTGGGGCTGACGTACTTCTTCTGAAGACCTTCACCCCACAACGCCAGCCCGACCGCCAGCCCCACAGCCAGCCACCATGCCCACCAGCCAGCGCACCCTGAACCGTCTGTTCGTCCTGCACTCGTGGGCGGGCATCGTCACGGGGCTGCTCATGTTCATCGTGTGCTTCTCGGGCGCGGTGGTGGTGTTCAAGAACGAGATCGACCTGTGGGCCAACCCCTCGCTGGCCGGGCTGCCGCGCAGCGAGCCGCCCGCGCCGCTCGATACCGTGCTGGCGCAGCTGCAGGCGCGCTACCCGGGCGCCACGGTGGAGACCATTGCGCTGCCCGACGAGGTGAACCCCAACTACTTCGCCCATGTGCGCGAGCGCGGCGCCCCCGCCAGCCAGCGCACCAAGGTGGCCCTGCGCTCGGACACGGGCGCCGTGGTGGGCCCGGTGGACAGCCAGCTCGGCCAGTACCTGCGCATGCTGCATGTGTTTCTGTTCTTCGGGCCGCGCTGGATCGTGGGCTTTCTCGGCGCGGCCATGCTGGTGCTGATTGGCACGGGCATCGTCATCCACCGCAAGATCATTGCCGAGCTGTTCACCCAGCGCTGGGGCCGCAGCTTTCGGGTGGTGATGTCGGACCTGCACAAGTCCGCCGGCATCTGGGGCCTGGGCTTTCACATCCTGATCGCGGCCACGGGTGCCTGGCTGGGGCTGGCGCCGCTGTTCGAGCAGGGCACCAAATACGTGCTGGCGGGCGCGCCTGCGGCCAGTGCCGCGCGCAAGCCACCACCGGCCGCAGAAGGTGCCCCAATGCAGTCGCTCGACGCCCTGCACCGCAGCGCCCAGCAGGCCGTGCCGGGGCTGCAGGCGCGCTATGTGTCGCTGCGCCGCTGGGGCACCACGGCCGCCGAGGCCAGCTTTACCGGCGCCCTGGCCGGCCACCTGGCCAGCACGGCGCGGGTGGACATGAACGCCGCCACGGGCGAGGCCAAGAAGGCGCTGGACCCGCGCACGGCGGGCTTCTGGTCGCTGGTCAACGGGCTCATGGAGCCGCTGCACTTTGGCGACTTCGGCGGGCTGGCGCTCAAGTGGCTGTACTTCATTCTGGGCATGACGCCGGCGTTTCTGTCGATCTCGGGCACGCTGATCTGGCTCGACTCGCGCCAGCAGCGGCGGCGTGAAGCGCTGGCGGGCGCACCTGCAGGGCTGCAGGCATGACGGCGAAGCCTGCCGCCGCTCCCCGCGCATCCTTCGTGGTGCGCTGCTTTTTGGCGCTGCATGCCACCGTGCCCGCCGCCATGCTGGTGGCCGTGCTCGTGCACCTGTGGCCGCCGGCCGGCCTGGCGCCGCTGGCGCAGCGCCCGGTGTGGGCCGTGTGGGCGCTGATTGGCACCTGGCTCATCACCTCGCTGCTGGCGGCCTGGGCGCTGCGCCACATCGCGCTGTGGCGCGTTTCGCTGGGTGCGGCCGGTGTGCTGCTGGCGCTGGCGGGTGCTGCGGGCTTGGTGCTGGGCGCGCCGCTGCAGTGGCCCATGCTGGCCAGCCTGGTGGCGCTGGGCGCCGTGCTGGCGGGGCTGGCCGCCTTCATCGGCCCGGCGCGGGTGCAGGCCCCGCGCAGGGCAGCGGGCGGCCCCGGTGCACACGCACCCCGCCGCCCCTTGCGCTGGCGGCGGCCACGCCGACCCTCCACGCAGGCCCTGTCGTTCTGGCTCGCGGCGCTGCTGGCGGCCGAGTCCTTGCGCATTGCCCTGGCGGCCGGCGAGCCCGCGCGCGGGGCCGGCATGCTGGGCCTGCTCACGGCCTTCTTCCTGGTGCTGCCCGCCGCCACGCTGCAGGCTTGGTGGCCGCGCGCCGCCGCCGTGCTGGCGGCATTGGCCGCTGCGGCGCTGGCGTGGCTGGCCTGGCGGTCCGGCATGGCCGTGTGGGGCATCGCCGCGGCCCTGTGCCTGGCCATGGGCATCGCCGTGCTGCGCCGCCTGCACCGGCAACGGCGGCAACAGCGACATACCGCAGCGCCCGTAAGCGGCGCACAACAACCGGTGGAGGGCACGGCATGACGGACACCCTGGCCCTGGCCTGCGCGGCCGCCGCCTGCCTGCTGGCCCTGGTGCACTGGGCCCAGGCCACGTCCACCCGCGCCTGGGGCGATGCGCAGGCCGGCCCGCTACCGCAACGCAAGGCCTGGGGCCTGGCGCTGGCCACGCTGGCGCTGCAGGCCGCCACGGCCACCGCGGCGGCCGGCATTGCAGCCGGTGTGGCGATTGCCATCGCCTCGTGGATGGTGCTGGGCTGGGGCTTGGTGCTGGCCATGAACCTGTGGCCAGAGGGCAGCCTGCGCTGGGCGCGGCGCCTTGGCATCGCAGGCTGTGCGGGCTGCACGCTGGCACTGCTGGTGCACGCACTGGCGTAGTCTTAGAACCTGTTCAAGATCTTTTTGCAGCCGCGTTGGAGTGCAATCGGGATGAGTGGATGCTTTGGGTGCGCCGCATGGGCTCATGCCCATGCAAGCAGCCGGGGCGTCCAATCGCCCGATTTCACTCCAACCCGAAGGGCAAGTCGCTTTTGCCTTCGGCGAAACCTTCGGTTTTCGGGCGGTCTGCGGCGTTGCGGCGCTTGTTGATAGCTGAGCTATCAACTGCGCACCGCGCCTAGCATCCCATCCCGAAAAGGGACTTGCGCGGCTCCAAAAAGATCTTGAACAGGTTCTTAGGGCGGGTGGCGCTGCACAATCGCGCCCATGGACCTGCTGCTCGACGCCCCCTGGATTCACACGCTGCGCTTTCTCATCGAAGTGGCCGCAACGATTGCGTTTGCGCTGTCGGGCATCATCGCCGCGGCGCGCAAGCGCATGGACGTGGTGGGCGTGTGCGTGGTAGCCTTTGTGGCAGCCTTTGGTGGCGGCACGCTGCGCGACCTGCTGCTGGACCAGCGGCCGTTTTTCTGGATACGCCACACCGGCTTCATCTGGGGCCTGCTGGCGCTGTGCGTGTGCGCCATGCTGTTCATGCGCCAGCGCCATTTCAAGCCGACGGAGCGCGCCATGCTGCTGCCCGACGCCATCGGCCTGGGCCTGTTCGCCGCCGTGGGCATCGACACCGCCACCGCCGTCGGCATGCCCCCCATCATCGCCGTGATGATGGGCGTGACCACCGGCGTCTTCGGCGGCGTGCTGCGCGATGTGCTGTGCAACGAAGTGCCCCAGGCCTTCAGCGACCACCGCCCCTATGCCCTGTGCGCCTTTGCCGGCGGGTGGATCGACGTGGCCCTGCGGCAGATGGACATGCCCCCCTGGGCCCCGCTGCTGGCCTGCGTGCTGGCCACGGCCGGGCTGCGCGGGCTGGCGCTGTGGCGCAATTGGGAGTTGCCGGCTTGGCGGGTGTGAGGCGGGAATTGCGTGCGTAGTGCGGTGCTGCGGGACAAGCCGTTCGGCACCGTGGACAGCGAGCGGCTGCGCAAGCAGCGTTGTGCGAATGCATGGTTGAGGCCGGGGGCTAGACTTCGGCTACCGGCCAAGAGCGGTCATCCAAAGATGAGGAATGCTATGACGACGACACTGCTAGATTCGGCCTCCAGCAATCCGCAGCACAACCTCGAACTGGAACTGTGGGATCTCCAAGCCCTGGAAGAGTTTGAGTCGAGAGCAAGCCGTGCTCAACCAACATCGCTGCGGGTGGGGACGCATTTGTACAGCGCAATGCCACTTGACCAGCTTTTGGCCAGGCTGGCTCAGTTCGAAAAACTGAGCCGCGTCGTGGTGGCAGATGATCGCGTGTACGACAGAGATATGCCTTCGATAGAAATGTCGTTCAAATCGGCTTTCCCAAAAGCACAGCTTCAATGGGATTTCGACGGAGTCGTTGCCGGTAAGCACGGGCGCTAGTGGCGTAGTGACCGGCCGCTCTGGGCCCAACACGGTCTTTTCAACGTTGGTTGGCACGGGGTACGATCCCGATCTTTGGCTGGCCAGTCATGACTTGCTCTTCCCAAAATACCCGTGATTGACTGAAAGCTCGCACATCCAGTCGAAGCCCATGCATTCTGTGTCGCACAAGTCCTTCCTGCTGCTTGCCGGTCAACACCGAGGTTAGACCTGCATGTCCTCTATTGCTGGTATTTCCCTGGCAGCAGTTCTGATGGGTCTGGTCGCGTCGGTGAAGTTAGGCCGGGCGAACCGGCTCGAAGGGCTCGGTTCTGCAGTGGTCCTGCTGTTCCCCGCTATCTTCCTTGGAATCGGCCTGTTTCTTGGCGTCGCGGTTCTGCACTCCGCATGTGCCGGCATCGACGTGTGCGAGCCTACAACGGACCAAACAGTGTGGAGTCTCGGGTATCCGCTTCTGGCAGCGCCGCTGAACTGGCTTGTCATGTTGCTGACCCCCGCTGCGGTGCTGCAGGAAGAAGGAACATCTGAATGAGCCTCCTTCTCAAGAAATTGGCAGGCAGCCAGACGCAGATCAGTGGCCCGGCGTGAGGGCTGGCCGCCAGGGCCGCCTCAGCTCTGCACCGGCATGCCGGTGCGCGGGTCCAGGCCGCGCTCCTGCAAGAAATCAGCGAGCGATGCCCGTATGCCCTTTGCGCTTTTGCCGGCGGCTGGATCGACGTGGCTCTGCGGCACATGGACATGCCCCCTGGGCGCCCCTGCTGGCCTGCGTGCTGGCCACGGCCGGGCTGCGCGGGCTGGCGCCGTGGCGCAATTGGGAGTTGCCGGCTTGGCGGGTGTGAGGCGGGGGCTGCGCCATGCATTCGTCAATGGCGTTCTTGCATCGCTGGATGCATGTCCACTGTTGAGCGACCCGTTACCCCGTGTGCATCTCCCTGTCCTCTGTTTTCTCAGATGGTTCGGTGGGCTCACGATAGTGATACCAAGCTTCGTGAGGAGAGTACTGTACGCAAGACAAGCATTCAGTGATAGGCCACTGAACGGAACATCCCGGGCAAACACCCCGGGTCCAGAACGTGTTCCACTCCGTTCCGCAAGAAGGGACGCACCACCAGCGATCGAACGGTCCCGGTCGCCATTTGCACTTCGGACAGTAGATATCGGCCCCGTCTTTCATGAGACTCTGGCTGTTGCAGCAGCATGACGCGATGAACCCCGCAGAATTTGCGGACTGAACCAGACGACATGGGGTATTCCGGGCACTGGCACTGTTTGCTCCTGAAAGCGGCTTGGAGTGTTGGTATGGCATCAGTATGCACGCCCCGCTGCTGGCCTGTGTGGATATGCCTGTGCTGCCGGCCATCCAGTTCAGCACCGTGAACCGCAATCTGTGCAAGCGCTTGAGCAATCATCGCTGCACCGACGCAGACTGTGGTCGGCGGGCTAGACTTTCACTATAGGCCAGCCAGGAGCGGCCCTTCCGCCTTGCTCTTCAGAGGCAACATGGACGAAGAACTTCTCCAAAAAATTGACGCTGCCCTCGCAGACATTCGCCCCATGGCTGCACAGGCTTTCGCGCCGGCGGTGAGCATCGAGCGCCAGCTGCTGTGGTGCCGAAACTTCGTTCTGGGCGTTCCGCAGGAGGACCCGCCGGGTCCGTTGTCCATGGGCCTGATCGCTGTGCGCGAGTTCGACATGTACGGCGACCGGCCGGAGCTCGCCGCCCTGGTCAACGATGTGCAGCGCCTGGTGCAGGCAAAGATCGGGCTCCGCTGAGGGACACAGCCACCCCGGGAGGGTGGCACCAGGGGATAGTGCTGCAGGCCTTGGTTCGGGCCCCGAGCAGCCGCTGCTACGATGGGTGCAACCAGCCGGGAGCGGGCATAGCAATGAGCGATTTCATCGTCGTCAGAGAAGGAACATGGTTGTACGACGGCCATGTCCCAACGGGTGTCCGCATCGTCAGTTGCTCGACCCGCTATGGCTCCGGCGATTGCCAGGATCCGCCAGAGGTGCGTGAGGACCAAGCGGTGCCAGGATTTGATGTGCAGTGGGCTTCACCAACGAAGCCGCACGACTATGGCAACTACGCTTCTGCAGTATTCCCCACGCTTTCCGATGCAGTGGCACACGCCGAGCGGGCCGTGTGGGCTGCAGCGACTCTGAATTGGGCGGACATCTGAACGTCCGGGATGGACCCCCATCTTCCTTTGCGCAGGCCAACCCCGGCGACCGCCTTGCACCGGTCGCTGCCGGTGGTGTCGGCCCGCTGAGTTCACGGCCGGGCTGCGCGGGCTGGCGCTGTGGCGCAATTGGGAGTTACCGGCTTGGGGAGTGTGAGGCGGGGGCTGCGTGGGTATTGCGGCGCTGCGGGTCAGCCGTCCACGGGCGGCCAGGAGCAACCGGCGGCATCAGCCGATCACAATGGTTTGCCTGCAAATACCTGCTGCGCGTCTGCGGGCGTCAAACTCTTGATGCGAAAGTGCTGGCTCATTGCTGTATTCGAATCTCACATCACGTTGATCAATTGCCTCGATGGGTGAGAAGTGACCTTCGCCGTCTGCCGCATCAAAGAATGAGATGACTTGCTTGCCATCTGCAAGTGATTTCGCAATGTCGCAAATACCTTGGGCAGAACAAAGGGGAATGCCATGCAATTTAGCCCGCTCGTAGTAACCGAGTTCTGCATCGTTGATTGCAGGGTCTGCATCTGAGTGGAACGAGACTGGCAAACCCAACTCATTCAGTGCGACAGCAAGCGCAATCGTGAATGTCCCGACCTCCGTGTCGTGCCCGCAAAGCTGGATAAGCGACTGCGGTTCAACGACCAGGTTGGCGTGATAGCAAACCAACCAGACGGAAGCGACTCCGCAGTTTCCGTCAAGTGACTCGATTGACTCAGCAACTGTGTTCAAAGTCAAGCGCTTTTCATACCTCGCTTGGCTGTGGACAACGTTGCTCCCACGCTGTGTTTGACTTGATCACTGCATTCAAGATCGACAGCATCTTGCGCATG
>JAESFW010000400.1_pt1 | contig 19440 bp, 16 predicted proteins | sample 9269481 | NCBI WGS metagenome assembly JAESFW01 (sample SAMN14515350, study PRJNA621654) | algae metagenome | isolation source: Lyngbya sp. HA4199-MV5 and co-occurring heterotrophs from soil with... | place: USA: Ahupuaa O Kahana State Park, Hawaii | collected 2009-07-21
CTTGCGTTTGTCCGGCTCCACCGTTGTCGCCACCTCCCACCCTGACCGCGCCGATGAGCCTGCGCGCGGCCATTCTTGTCACTGATGGCTCATATCCCACAAGGAGTACTGCAATGAAACGTTATGCCTCCCTCTCGATGATGGCCCTGTTCCTGATCTCTGGCGCGGCCTTCGCCGGCGGCCAGACCACCACGCCCACCACCGACCACGGTCAGCACAAGCCGATGGATCACAAGAAGCAGGAGCATGGTCAGCACAAGCCGGCCGCGGCCGATGCCGATTTCACCAAGCTCGATGCCAACAAGGACGGCTCGCTGTCCAAGGAAGAGCTGGCCAAGCACAAGCTGGCGCCCCACTTTGGCATGCTCGATAGCAACAAGGACGGCAAGCTGAGCCCGCAGGAATTCGCTGCCGGCAAGGGTATGTAACTGCTATCTCCCCGGGGGCTGGGTCCTTGGCCCCCGGGATTCGGCGATGTTCTGCTATTCCCACGGAGATCGACATGTCTTCTTCGCACGGTAAGCACGAAAGCACGCACACGCAGCATCTAGGGCAACACGCCTCGCAAGGAAGTCCCGGTCAGACGCATCAGGGGCACTACGGTCGCCTGCTGCTGATGATGGCCCTGTCGTTCTTGGCTATGTACGCCCTGATGTATGCCATGGTCGATCAGTGGGCCAACGTCTATCACAACGTCAACCAGCTCTACATGGCAGGGCTAATGGCTGCGCCGATGCTGTTGATCGAGCTTTGGCTCATGTCCAGCATGTACCCCGATCGTCGGCGTAACCTGATCCTGGCCAGCGTGACCGTGGCGTTCATGCTGTTCTGTTGGTGGGGAATCCGTACGCAGGCCGCGGTGACTGATCGGCAGTTCATCCGCTCTATGATTCCCCATCATGCCGGCGCCATCCTGATGTGCGAAGAAAACCGCCTGAAGGATCCCGAGCTGACCAGACTCTGCCTGGACATCATCACCTCGCAGAAGCAAGAGATCGCCCAGATGAAGCAACTTCTCGCCAATTGATCGCGGTGACGTCTGCTGTCTACTTGCGCCGCTCAAAGACTAGGTAAAACGGTGTCCCCGCCCAGGAGGGGTTAGCTAGGCTGCGCCAGAACAGCAGGAGCTGTGCCGTTGAATAGGCGGGCACGGCACCGTGCCGTAAGAACAGAAAACGCAGCAATCGCCTGTTTTGGGCTGAATCAACTTATTGCAGTTCACGCATTCATAGAAGAACTGACATGAGTCTGTGGACATGGTCTCTGTTGCCCGATGACCGCATACAGGGCAAGTCAAGGTGCTGGCCAGTTGCATGTCAGCCACTTTCCGATCCTGTCTTGATGGTCGCTGGAAAACCGGCGTCAGTGATCGCCTTTGCTATTCTCGCTGAATCCACGATTTTCGCATCAAAAATAACGGTCACTGTTCCAGCCCGTGTGTCTACCTGAGTGGACGTTACCCCAGGCACCTTGTCCAAGGCCTTCTCGATGGTAATGCTGCATGCCGGACACGTCATGTTCTCCACATGCAACATGACCCGTTGAGGTGTGATGGCCCAAGCCGCCGACATCCAGATCGTCATGATCAGACCAAGAAGCATTGCGCGCATAAAGTGCTCCTTACAAGAACCAGCTAATGTAATAGGGAAAGAGTAGCAACAGCACGATCCCGCTGGCGGCCATCCAGAGCCAACGACGGCGGCGCCTTAGTGATGGGGTATCCGTGCAGCCACCGTCATTGCTGCACCGCTGCGCGCCTGAGCGATACTGGGTCCAAAACGCCCAAGCCAAGCAAAGTATGGTGAGCGCGCTCAACCAAGGGCGCCAGACGTCAAAGGCCGTGAGGTTAGCGATCCATGCTCCGCTGATTCCCATTAAGACCAGCACCAGCGGCACCACGCAGCATATTGACGCGCCAACAGCGGCAACCGCCGCGCCCCAAAGAGGTGGCAAAAAGGACTTGGGAGGACGATGCTGACTCATGGCAGTATGTTATTCTCCGTACCATGGTACGGAGTCAAGCAGTGATCATGAGTGCCATGACCATCGGTCGGCTGGCAAAGGCCGCGGATGTACATATCGAGACGATTCGCTATTACCAGCGGCGGGGCTTGCTTCCTGAGCCCGAACGTCCACAACGCGGTGTACGGCGCTATGGTGAGGCTGATGTTAGCCGGCTTAGATTTATCCGACGAGCTCAGGCGGCCGGGTTCCGTCTTGATGAGATAGCTAGTTTGTTGCAGATCGAGGGCAGGGGCGCGTGTGAGCAAACCCGATTGCTGACGGAACAGAAGTTGAGCGAAGTCCGCCAGCGCATTGAAGATTTGCGTTTGTTGGAGACCGGGCTGAAACAATTGGTAGACGAATGCCAAGCCTCCGCGGGTGATGCTTGCCCCGCGCTAGATCGGTTGGCAAGGACAAGTCGGTAGCCTCAAGCCATAGAGTTCAGCTGCCCGCTCCTGTTGAGCGCCGGTCGTACCGCGCTACAGGCGCGGTGGATTAGGCGAGCGGCTATGCGCGCAGTAGCTTGATCTAAGTCCAAGGGCGGACACAGCTCAGCCACATCCATCAACCGCACCTTTCCTGAAGCCAGGATCAAGTCCATCAATGCTTCCACGACCTCTAGGCTCACGCCTCTTGGATTAGGCGCGCTCACACCCGGAGCAGTGGCTTGCGGCAATACATCCAGGCACAGGGTCAGGTAGATTACGTCCACCGCATCACACCAGCGATTCACCACTTCCGCTTGTGCGTGCCAATTCCACGCGTTTAGGGCGTCATCGGTGATGTAGTGGGCGCCCTCACGTTCGGCCGTAGCGAACAAGCGCGGTGTATTGCTGGAGCGACTGACGCCAATGCAGTGGTACTGGAGCGGCGTGGCACTCCTGTGGGCGTGCTCCAATGCTTGAAGGAAGGGCGTGCCGGAACTCGCACACCCCTGCTCGCGTAAATCGAAATGAGCATCGAAGTTGAAAATGCCGATTCGCGATGGTGATGGTCCGAGGTGGCCGCACAGGGCCGCATAGCTGGCATAGCCAATTTCGTGACCTCCGCCTAAGCCGACGACCCAATGCCCGCTATCCAAGAGTTGTTGGGCGCGCTGGGAGTAGTGGGCCTGTGCCAGCTCCAGGGCACGATCCTCGCAGACGATATTGCCTGCGTCGTAAAGAGGGCAGGGTTGTAGCACGGGCAGGTTGGCCAACGTCCTGCGAAGTGCATCGGGCCCTTGTGCAGCACCTGGCCGTCCGGCATTGCGACGAATGCCTTCATCGCTGGCAAAGCCCAGCAGGGCAATGCCAGGAGCGCCAAGATCCGGGTCCGACGCCACCACCTGATGCCAGCGCTGGGTATCGGCCGACAACGGCAGATCCACGCGCCCCGCCCATGCAGGATTCACCTGCCCGTCTCCTGCAATGGCCACTCCAGGAACGGTTGCAGCCCCCCTCGTTGGATGAAGGCCTCGATGGCCTGCATCTCGGGGGCCAGATAGCGGTCCTCGTCGTAGCGGGGTACCAGGGCGCGTACCTGCGCGTGCACCGCTTCCAAAGCCTGCGAAGACTGCAGCGGCCGTCGGAACTCGATGCCTTGGCAGGCGGCAAGCATTTCGATGGCCACGATGCGACGCACGTTATCGGCCACCTCGCGAGACTTGCGCGCGGCGAAGGTCGCCATGCTGACATGGTCCTCCTGGTTGGCCGAGGTCGGCAAAGAATCCACGCTGGCGGGATGGGAGAGGGTTTTGTTTTCGCTGGCCAGTGCAGCGGCGGTCACGTGGGCGATCATGAAACCTGAATTGACGCCCGGGTTGGCCACCAGGAATGCGGGCAGACCTGACAAAGTCGAATCGATCAACAAGGCAATCCGGCGCTCGGCTAAGGCACCGATCTCCGACACTGCCATGGTCAGTTGATCCGCAGCAAAGGCCACGGGCTCGGCGTGGAAGTTGCCACCCGAGATCACTTCGCTGGTATCGGTGAAGACCAGTGGGTTATCAGAGACCGCGTTGGCCTCTGTCCACAACACTTGTGCCACATGTTGCATCACGTCGCGTATGGCCCCCATCACCTGAGGCTGGCACCTGAGACTGTAAGGATCCTGCACACGCGTGTCGTTCTGACGATGCGACTCACGGATCGCGCTACCGGCCAGCAGGCGAAGGTAGTGCTTGGCCACGACAATCTGGCCCGGCTGGCCACGCACGGCATGGATGCGCGGATCGAAGGGCGAGTCAGAGCCGCAGGCGGCATCGACGCTCATCGCGCCGCTCAACACGGCAGCTGAGTAGATCTGCTCTGCCGCGAACAGCGCCATCAATGCAATGCCGGTGGATACCTGCGTGCCGTTGAGCAGGGCCAGCCCCTCCTTGGCCGCCAGCCGGATCGGGGTGATGCCCGCGTGTTCCAGCGCCTGGCTGGCGGGCAGCACCTGTCCGTCAACCCGCACGTGGCCTTCGCCCATGGCTGCCAACGTCAGGTGCGCCAACGGTGCCAGATCGCCGGAGGCGCCTACTGAGCCTTGGGCAGGAATGCAGGGCCAGATCTGTGCGTTGTAGATCGCCACTAGCGTAGCCAGCGTCTGCTCGCGTACGCCCGAGTAGCCTCGGGCCAGAGACGCGATCTTGGTGGCGAAGATCAGTCGTACGCAGGCGTCATCGAGCAGCGGGCCCATGCCAACGGCATGGGAGCGCACCAGGTTGGTCTGCAGTTGCTCCAATTGCTCGCGCGCTATGTGGACCTTGGCCAGCTTGCCAAAGCCGGTGTTGATGCCATAGGCAGGCTCACCGGCCACCACGATGGCCTGGACGGCTTGGGAAGAGGCGCGCACCTGATCCCAACAGGCGGGGTCCAGTGCGATGGGGGCGGCACCTTCGGCGATCTGCCGCAGCTGCGCCAAGGTCACTTGGCCAGGCGTCAAGTTCAGCATGATGCTCACTCCAGGATGGCCGGCAAGATCAACTCATGCTCACGCGCGCACGCCAATGCTTGCTCGTAGCCGGCATCAGCATGGCGCATGACCCCGGTGGCCGGATCGTTCCATAGCACGCGCGCCAGCCGCCGGTCGGCTTGTTCAGTGCCATCGCAGACGATGACTACACCCGAATGCTGCGAAAACCCCATGCCCACGCCGCCTCCGTGATGCAGGCTTACCCACGTGGCGCCGCCACTGGTGGCCAGCAGGGCATTGAGCAGCGGCCAATCCGATACCGCATCGGAACCATCACGCATGCCTTCGGTTTCGCGGTTGGGGCTGGCGACCGAGCCACAATCCAGATGATCACGCCCAATCACGATGGGCGCCTTCAATTCGCCGTTACGCACCATTTCATTGAATGCCAAAGCCGCTTTGTGTCGCTCGCCCAGACCCAGCCAGCAAATGCGGGCAGGCAGGCCTTGGAACGCGATGCGCTCCCGCGCCTGATCCAGCCACTGGTGAAGATGCGTGTTATCCGGAAACAGCTCTTTGACCTTGGCATCGGTCTTGTAGATATCTTCCGGGTCGCCGCTGAGGGCCACCCATCGGAAAGGCCCCATGCCCCGGCAGAAGAGCGGACGGATACAGGCGGGCACGAAGCCAGGGAAGGCGAAGGCATTGTCCACGCCTTGATCCAGGGCCACTTGCCGGATGTTGTTGCCGTAGTCGATCGTCGGCACGCCCAGCGCGTGGAAATCAAGCATGGCGCGTACGTGCGTGGCGCACGAGGCGGCCGCGGCCTGCGCCAATTCACGGCGTTGGCCGTCGCTGCCCGCCCGGGCCTGCTCCCACTGCGACACCGTCCATCCCGACGGCAGATACCCGTTGATCAGGTCATGCGCCGAGGTCTGATCGGTCACCGCATGGGGGCGGGCGCCGCCATTGCGTGCAAGAGCGACGAACTGCGGGAGTAATTCGGCCGCATTGCCCAGCAATCCCACCGACACGGGGACTGGACTGCTTTCAATGATCTGCAGGGCCTGCTCGATGGAGGTGGCCTTGTGATCGACATAGCGTGTGCGAATGCGAAAATCGATTCGCGACTCCTGACACTCGATCACGATGCTGCTGGCGCCGGCTAGCGTTGCGGCCAATGCTTGCGCGCCGCCCATACCGCCCAAGCCTGCGGTGAGGATCCACTTGTTCTGCCAGTTGCCACCGTAGTGCTGGCGACCCAGCTCAACGAACGTCTCGTAGGTTCCCTGCACGATGCCCTGGCTACCGATGTAGATCCAGCTGCCGGCGGTCATCTGCCCGTACATCATCAAGCCCTTCTTATCGAGCTCGTTGAAATGCTCCCAAGTCGCCCAGTGGGGCACCAGGTTGGAGTTGGCGATCAGTACGCGCGGTGCATCCTTATGCGTGCGGAACACGCCTACCGGTTTTCCCGATTGCACCAACAAGGATTCATCATCCTCAAGCGATCGCAACGTTTCCAAGATACGGTCAAAGCTTTTCCAGTCGCGCGCAGCACGACCGATGCCGCCGTAGACCACCAGGTCTTCCGGGCGCTCGGCAACATCGGGGTCCAGATTGTTCTGGATCATGCGGTAGGCCGCTTCAGTCAGCCAGCTCTTGCAGTGCAGCTGGGTGCCGATCGGAGCGCGAACGGTGCGCGCAGGGGAAGCGGAGCGTTCCAAGGTATCCATCAAATCCTCAAGGGGTCAGGGGGGCGCCAACCTGGAAGGTGCCCACAAAGCGGTAACGAGATGCCGGGTGAATCAACCGCACAAAGCTGGCCACCTGTCCGCGCGACCACGTACGTCGGGTCAGCACCAGCAACGGATCGCCTTCGTTGATCTTCAGTTGCGCAGCCAGACGCTTGCTGGCCGTCTCGGCTTCAATCACATGTTCGGCGCGCTCCAGCGGCGCAACGCGCATCAAGTACTGATGCGGAATCTCGGTGTGGAAATCGATGTCCAGGTAATCCGGCGCCACGCTGGGTTGCACAAAGCGATCCTCCAACTGCACGGGCTTGTCATCGCTGTGGTGGAGCAGGCGGCTGTGGAACAGCTCCGTGCCCGGTGTCAGGCCGAAGTTGGTCGTCACACTGGAGCGCGCCTCGACCGTCTCGCAGATCAGCACCTGGACCGAGTGTGTCTGGCCGCGGGACTGAATCTCTTCGCGAATGTTGCGCACCTCAAACATCGCCGATTCGGCCTTGGGCCCCGCGACGAACGTGCCCACGCCTTGCACTCGGGTCAGCACGCCGGCGTCGGTTAACTCGCGCAGCGCTCGATTCACTGTCATGCGAGACAAGCCGAACTTGGCCGTCAGTTCGTTCTCGCTGGGGACGCGACTGCGCGCGGGCCAGTCGCCGTTGGTGATGTGACGCAGGATGAAGTGCTTGAGCTTCTGGTAGTGCGGCTTGGGTTCGTCCATGGCCCAAGCATTACATGTCTATACAACCAGTCCAACCACTTTCGATGCTGTGCTGCACAAGCAGTTGACACTAAGAATTTCCTCGTGCTATTGCTGTGGTATAGACAACCTACGGGTTCGCCACACGCTCATGCCGTCGCTTCGCGTGCTACTGCGTATGTTCCTGATCCTCGTGCTCTGCGCGGATGGGATCCTGAGCGCGCAGGCCACCACGCGGATGGCCGTGCGGCATATTCCTCCCCCAGGTGCGGTGAATGGCACCCACTCGGTGCACGGCGGCGCGCGTGTCAATGAACGCGCCAAGATTAGTAACGATTGCAACAAAATTCGTCCCGGTGGCAAGCAAGCCGGGCAGGGTGATCAGAACGATCATCAGTGCGACTGCAGCACCACCTCCTGCGACTGCAGCTGTGTGCTCACCTTCTTCGCCGGGCGTGTGCCGGTCATCTTTGCCGCCCAGCACGCCCTGACGAGCACCTACCTACCTACGCCTGAGTTGCCGCCGCTGCGACGACAGGTATCCCGGCTGTTCCGACCTCCCATCGGCTAATGCTGCTTGGTCGCCATTGATTGGCGACGTCTACGCACGCCCTGATGTCGCATAGGCCCCCACGTCTGGGGCACCAGGGTCATACGCATGCATTGCCCTTCGGGGGAGAGAGAACCCATGTACTTCAAGCGCAATCCTTTGGCGGTATCCGTCGGTGCCCTTCTGTGCGCCGGTTTTTCCACGGTGGCTCTGGCTCAGCAGGCTGAACAGGGCGCCACGAGCGAGTCGGCCAAGACGCTGGACACCGTCCAGGTCACCGGCAGCCATATCAAGCGACTGCAGCTGTCCGGTGTTGGTCCGGTCACCGTGGTTGATGCCGAAGCCATCGAGCGCTCCGGTGCCACTTCAGTGGAGACGCTGCTGCAGCGCCTGCCGGCCTCGGCCGGTTTTGCCGGCAGCCAGTCCAATGCCTACTGGGCCGAGAACGGCTACGGCACTACCCAGGTCAATCTGCGCGGCTTGGGCATTAACCGCACGCTGGTTCTGCTCAATGGTCGTCGTGTGGTCAATGGTGGCACCGGTGCCAACAGCTCGGTGGACCTGAACATCATCCCGGTAGCGCTGATCGAGCGGATCGAGGTCCTCAAGGACGGTGCCTCAGCCATCTACGGTGCCGATGCCGTGGCGGGTGTGGTGAACATCATCACCAAGAAGAACTACGACGGTGCCGAGGCGGCAGTGCGTTATGGACAGACCTTCGAAAGCGATGGCGAAGAAAAGTCGTTCGATTTCGCTTGGGGTATTACGTCAGACCGCGGTTCGTTGATGGCCGGCATCAACTACTCGGAGACCGGCACGGTCAACATGGCCTCACGCGCACCGTGCGGCTTGGGTGAGGTCGACGGGCAACTCGAATGTGTGGGCAGCTCGGCCACCATCGGTGGGCGCGCCTTGCTAGCCGACGGCTCGCGCGTGAACTTCAACCAGGATCCCAATGGTGACGGGGATTTCTATGAACCGTATTCGGCGGCCAAGCATAACTACAACGGCAATCCCTATCTCAATGCCGTCAATCCGATCAAGCGTTTGAGCTTCAGCCTGTTCGGCGACAGCACGGTGAATGAAACCACGCGCGTGTTCACCGAGCTGATGTTCACCAACCGCCAGTCCGATCAGCTGGCCACGCCCGGCAGCCTGGGTGTCTATCGCCCGATCAACATCGCGGCCAGCCACCCGACCAACCCGACCGGCCAAGACCTGCTGCTGCAGCGCCGCCGCCTGGAAGAGGCCGGCCCGCGCGAGTTCTTCCAAGAAACCAATACCTTCCGCGTGGTCGCGGGCATTGAAGGCCAGTTGGGCATGAACTGGGACTGGTCGGCCGCGCTGAACTGGGGCCGCAACACCGGTGTGGATGGCTCGACCAATGTGGCGAACCTGGACCGGGTGGATGACACGCTCAACACCGCGCTGTGCAGCAACACGCCCGGCGCGGCGATCCCTTGCGGTGACTATCTCGGCTACGGCGACCTGACCCCCGAGGTGCTCAACTACATCCTGTTCAGGACGCGCGACAACGGCGGCAACGACCAGAAAAGCTTCACCGCCAACATCAGCGGCCAGCTATTCGAGATGCCGGCCGGTTGGGTGGGCTTTGCCTCCGGCATTGAGGTTCGCAAGGAGCGTGGTTGGCGCGATCCCGATCCGCTGACGGTACTGGGCATTGCCAACACGAACCAACAGGATCCGATCGCCGGTGAGTACACGGCCAAGGAAGCCTTCGCCGAGTTTGCCGTGCCGCTGTTGCAGGACAGCGTGATCGCCGAGAGCCTGACGCTCAATGCCGCGGTGCGTTACTCCGACTACGATCTGTTCGGCGAAGACGTGAACTACAAGGTGGGGCTGGATTGGCAGATCGTGCCGTCCTTGAAGGTGCGCGCCAACTACGCCACGGCTTTCCGCATCCCTAACATTCCCGAACTGTTTGGTGGCGTGGCCGAGGGCAACCTGACCACGACCGATCCCTGTAGCGGCTGGAGCAGCTTGCCGGCTGATTCGGTAGTGCGTCAGAACTGCCAGGCGTACGGCGTACCGACAGGCTACGTGCAGCCGGGCAACACGATCCTGACCACCTCCGGCGGCAATCCTGACCTGGAGCCGGAAGATGCCAAGTCCTTGACCGTGGGCGCGGTCTGGACCCCGAGCTTCCTGCCAGGGCTGACGCTGACGGTGGACTACTTCAACATCAAGATCGACAACGCGATCCAGCGTATCGATGGCTCAACCAAGCTGTCGATCTGCTACAACACCCCGGGCTTGGCGCATCCGTTCTGCGGCAATGACAACTTCACCCGCAATCCGATCACCGGTGAAGTGGACTTCCTGTCGTCCCAGCCGGTCAATGCGGCCAACGAGCGTGTTCGCGGCATCGATCTGGGAGGCCTGTATGAGTTCGCAGTCGCAGGCTTCGACTCCACTCTGAGCGTGGATGTGTCCTACCTGGATCAGTACGACGTGCGGCCGTTCCCAGGGGCGGATGTGATCGAGTACGCCGGCAAGATCACCGGTGGCCGTGGCAGCTTTACTCACTGGCGCGCCTTGACCTCGCTGACGATGGAACGCGAAGCCTGGTCCGGTTCTTACAGCTTGCAGTACATCGGCAAGGCGGATGACATCAACGCCAGCCCAGGCGACATTGGCGATCATGCCCCCAGCGTGACCTACCACAATGTCCAGCTCAAGTACGCACCGAACAAGACCTTCGATGTGTCCTTCGGCATCGACAACCTGTACGACAAGAAAGCCCCGTTCATCCAGAGCTACACCGACGCCAATACCGACACGATGACGTATGACCTGCTGGGTCGTCGTTGGTATGCACGCGTGGGTTACCACTGGTAAGGCCTGCTTGGCCTGCTCCCGTCCTGGTGACGGGAGCAGGCGTTGTCCTCTTGTCGAACGAGATCACTATGAAATCGGCTTTCTGGGCACGCAAGGCCCACAAATGGATTGGCCTGATCATCGGCGTGCAAGCGCTGCTTTGGATGATCAGTGGCGTGTACATGACGGTCATCTCCTTGGACATCATCCACGGCGATCACCTGGCCCATGCCCATCAGCAGCCGCTGGTGGCACCCACCCACTTGTCCGGTGAGGAACTGCAGCGGCGCTATCCGGGCATGACGCAGGTCAAGCTCAAGCGGCTGCTTGAGCGGGATGTCTACGAGATTCACGCCCGCGATCAGGTGTACCTGCTGGACGCCACGACGGGGGAGGTGCTCTCCCCAGGTGATCAGCAGATGGCGATCGCCTTGGCAAAAGACGTCTATCAGGGCCAGGCACCCGTAGCTCGGGTCGAGTGGGTTACCCAGGCGCCGCAAGAAGTGGCCACCCGCCCGGTTCCCATGTGGGCGGTGCACTACGCCGATGCCGGTGAAACCACCCTGTATTTCTCGCCCTACAGCGGCGAGTTACTGGCGCGGCGGCACAGCCTGTGGCGCTGGTTTGATTTCCTGTGGATGTTCCACATCATGGACTACGAGGCCCGTTCGGACGTCAACAACACCTTGTTGCGCGTGGCCTCGGCGGTTGGCTTGGTGTTCGTACTCAGCGGTGCCTGGTTGCTGTTCTACAGCTTTCGCAGGAGGGCCGCAGCATGACGCCCTGGATGAGAACGCTGCACAAATGGGTCGGCTTGATCATCGGCCTGCAGTTGCTGCTTTGGATGGCCAGCGGCGTGATGATGAGCTGGCTGGACCACGATCAGGTGCAGGGCCATGAGTTCCAAGCTCACGAGCATGCGGCCCATGAGTGGCCTGCCAACGCCCGCTCGCCGGCCAGTTTCCTGGGTGGAAACAAGAAGATCAGTCGCGTCAGTTCGGGCTGGTTGCTGGATACCCCGGTCTATCAGTTGGCCGATACCCAGGGCATTACCTTGGCCAACGCCGTGTCCGGTCAACACATTGCCTTGGACGCGGCCTGGGCCACACGCCTGGCGCAAGCCTCCTATACCGGCCCTGGCACGTTGAAAGCGCCGCGCCTGTTGGAGTGGAGTGGTGAGGTACGCGATCACGAAGGCCGACTGTGGCGCGTGGATACCGACGATGGCCAGGACACTACGGTGTACCTGTCTGCCCAGACGGGCGAGGTGCTTTACCACCGCAACAAGACCTGGCGCCTGTTCGATGTGTTCTGGATGCTGCACATCATGGATTACACCGGGCGCAAGAACTTCAACAACCCGCTGGTGGTCACCGCTGCAATCGGCGGTCTGTGGTTGGCGCTGACCGGCATCTGGCTGCTGTTTGCCAGCTTCCATTGGAGCGAGTTCGTGCCGCGCCGCTGGCGTCCGGCACGCGAGTTGTCGGTATTCGGTCCGGATGGGACACGGCTGCGCACCGTACGAGCGTCGGCAGGCGACAACGTCTACGTCTCGCTGGCACGCGAGGGCGTGCAACTGCCTTCCAACTGTGGAGGAGGGCAGAGCTGTGGTCTGTGCGAGGTGCGCTTCCGCGGCGTGGCGCCCAAAGCTACCGCGGCCGATCGCGCCCACTTGGGTGCCAGCAAGGTCAAGATGGGCTATCGCCTGGCCTGCAACTTGGCCGTGACGGAAGATACCGATGTCGAGGTGGCTGGCGGGGCCAGCCTGTGGACCGAGTATGGCGCCACCGTGGAACAGGTCACGGCGGTGACGCCTTTCCTGCGCGAGATCGTGCTCAAGCCCGACGAGGCCCCCGGTCCTGAATATCAACCTGGCGCTTATTTGCAGGTGCATGTGCCCAACTACGAGGTACCGGTGAACAAGCTCGTGCGGCCCGAGCACCACCATCAGGAGTGGGCGGGCGTGGACCTGCCCGAGAAGTTGGTCAACCGCGAACCGGTCCGTCGGGCGTATTCGCTCGCTTTGCCTGTCGATCAGGCACAGGGGCGACTGACCTTGCTGGCCCGCTTCAGTCCTGGACGATCGGACAAGAAACGCCATCCTCCTGGCAGGGGCTCGACCTACCTGTATACGCTCTCGCCCGGGGATCGGGTCTGCTTCAGCGGCCCCTTCGGCGACTTTGCGCTCAAGCCTCACGGACGGGAGAAAGTCTTCATCGGCGGCGGCGCGGGCATGGCCCCGCTGCGCGCGATGATTCGGACGCTGTTGGCGGGGCAGGGCGGTGAGCGGATCCACTTCTGGTATGGGGCGCGCAGTCTCAAGGAAGCGCCCTACATCGAGGAGATGGAGGGCCTGGCCCAGCAGCACGACAACTTCAGCTGGCACCTGGTGCTGTCGGATGAAGCGCAGAACGACGATGCGCTATTGCGGGGCCTGGTGCATGAGGTAGCGCATGACCGCCTGCTCAAGGCTCATCAGGCTTTGGCCGATTGCGAGTTCTATCTGTGCGGACCGCCAGCCATGCTTAAGGCCACACGCGAGCTGCTGACTCGGCTGGGTGTACCCGACAGCCAGGTAGCCTTCGACGACTTCAAGATCTGAGGCAGTCCCGCCGGCCGAACGTGCCGGCGGGGTGAGGCGTACCGGATTTTTCCCATGCACTCGTCCCAGTGAGTGGACGTGCTTGAGCCTGCCTGATGAATCAGCGAGTACCCCGGTGACCACGGCGCTGGATGAGTGGTTCATATCCCATGTCCTGCCCCTGGAAGGCTTGATCCATGCCTTCCTGCGCCGGCATGGACATGAGGACAGCGAGATTCCTGATCTTAGGCAGGAGGCTTACGCACGCATCTACGAAGCCGCGCGACGGGGCTTGCCCGCGCAGACCAAGCCCTTTGTCATGACCACCGTACGCAACCTGCTCATCGATCGCATTCGCCGCTCTCGCATTGTGTCCATTGAAGCGATGGCCGATGTGGAGCAGGCGGTCATGCAAAGCGATGAGGTCACGCCGGAGCGACACTTAGGCGCCCGTGATGAACTGCGCCGCTTGCAGCAAGGCTTGCAGAAACTGCCCCACAAATGTCGACAGATCGTGGAGCTTCGCAAGATCTACGGTCTATCCCAGCGCGAAGTGGCCGGACGATTGGGGATCGCCGAAGATACGGTGGAGCGTCAGACCCTGTTGGGTATGCGTGCCTTGGCCGACTTCATGCTCGGCGGTACCGGCAAGATCCAGCGTCCGTCACGGCGCTTCAACAAGGAACGTTCGCAGCCATGAGCCCACACAAGGACATCGAACAGGTCGCGGCGCAATGGATCAACCGGGCCGAGTCCCCGCAATGGACTGCCCAAGACCAGATGCAGCTGCAAGCCTGGCTGGAACAGGACACCGCCCATCGTGTGGCCTGGCTTCGTCTGAAGTCGGTGTGGACGCGTGCGGACCGGTTGGCGGCCGTGCGCGGCGTGCAGCTGCCGCGCACACGTCATTGGCGTGCACCGACGCGCTGGGCCATTGCCGCCAGTGTTGCCATGCTGGCGGTGCTGTTCACCCTCACGGAGTGGGGCCCTGGCACGCGCTACAGCACCGAGGTTGGCGGCCGGGAAGTGATCGCCCTCTCGGACGGTTCCCGCCTGGAGCTCAACACGCACACGCAGGTGCGGGCGCAGGTGGACCCCTCGCTGCGCCATGTATGGTTGGACAAGGGCGAGGCATTTTTTGATGTAAAGCCCGATCCGGCGCACCCGTTCGTCATCCATGCCGGTGACTATCGTGTCGTGGTGCTGGGAACGAAGTTCTCCGTCAGGCAGGAACGCGAGCGCCTGGAAGTGGCGGTGCTGGAAGGCAAGGTGCGCGTTGAGCCGCTAGTGGCCAAACCCGGCCGGCCGCCGGTGATCGTGCAGGGCGGGGGACTGCTATACAGCAAGCCGGCGGGAACGCTGGTGGCGGTAAACGCTCAGGACAAGGTGCGCCGGTCCTTGAGCTGGCGCCATGGAACCCTGGAGTTCGATCAAACCACGCTGGCGGATGTGGCGGCCCAGTTCAATCGCTACAACGATAAGCAGTTGGTACTGATGGATCCGGAAACGGCCCACATGCGTGTGGGCGGCAGTTTCGATGCCACAGGTGTGGATGCCTTCGCACGTCTGTTGGCCACCGGCTTCAACCTGCGCGTGGAGACGCAGGGTGATCAGATTCGCGTGTCCCAACCGCACTGAGACGCCACCAGACATCAATCTGAAATATTTCATACCGGAAGCGTGCCGTCCTCTCGTCACAGATATCAGGCCGATTCGCGCCGACCTGGGGAAAATGCATGGCACGTACGAAAGTGGCGAGGACAGCGTTGGCTGTCATGTGTGGTCTGGTCATCGCGGCCTCCGCCGCTGCACAAACGAGCAGTTTTGATATTCCCGAAGGGGATCTGAAAGTCGCGCTGGAAGCCTATGCCCGGCAATCGGGCGTTCGCCTGGTCTACTTGAGCGAAGACGTTCGTGATCGACGCACCGCAGGCGCGCGTGGGGACATGTCCCAGGATGCAGCGCTGAACCGCCTGCTCGCCGGAACCGGACTGACGGTCAAGCGCGATCAAAGCGGCGCGCTGGCAATCGTGCGAGAAGGTGCCAACACGCCGACGCCTACGCGCAACGCACCGACCTCCGGTGTAGGGCAAGCCGGTCCCGATGCCTCGTACAGCGCCTCCCTCTCCGGCGGCGCCGACGCCTCAACGCCGTCGGCCGCTTCACCCACCACCTTTGATGCGGTCCAGGTGACCGGCAGTCACATCAAACGCGCCCAGATGTCCGGAGTGGGCCCCACCACGGTCATTGATGCCGAGACCATCCAGAGCTCCGGTGCCGTCTCGGTCGAGACACTGCTGCAGCGCTTGCCTGCATCGGCCGGTGCAGCCGGCTCGCAATCCAACAACTTCTGGACGGGTAACGGTAACGGCACCACCCAGATCAACCTGCGTGGCTTGGGCGTCAACCGCACCTTGGTACTGCTCAACGGCCGACGCGTGGTCAACGGTGGTACCGGCGCCAACAATTCGGTGGATCTGAACGTGGTGCCCTTGGCCCTGGTTGATCGCATCGAGATCCTGAAGGACGGCGCATCGGCGATCTACGGCGCCGATGCCGTGGCCGGTGTGGTGAACATCATCACGCGCAAGGAAATGGATGGCATGGAGCTATCCACCCGCTATGGTCAGACTTTCCAGGGCGATGGCGAGATCGGCTCCTTCAACCTCGCCTTCGGTACCACCGGCGAGCGCAGCTCAATGTCGGGTGCCCTGACCTATGCCGAAAGCGGCACCATCACCATGGCTTCGCGGGCACCGTGTCCGTTGGGTGTGGTGGCCGGCACCCTGCAGTGCGTGGGCAACTCGTCCACCATCGGTGGGCGAGCCCGGCTGGCCGATGGTCGCGTGGTCAACTTCAACCAGGACCCCAACGGGGATCCACGCTCCTACGAGCTCTATGATCCGGCCAAGCACAATTACAACTACAACTTGTTGCTCAATGCGGTCAGCCCGATCAAGCGAGTGGGCTTGAGTGGCTTTGGTCAATTCGACCTGACCGAGAACACCCGTCTGTTCACGGAACTGATGGCGACCAATCGCCAGTCCAATCAGCGCGCTTCGCCCAACACCTTGGGGGTGTATCGCACCATCCGGATCGCCGCCACCAATCCCACCAATCCCACCGGCCAGAACCTGACCCTGGAACGTCGGCGTCTGGAAGAAGCCGGGGCGCGCATCACCGAGCAGGAGGTCGATACGTTCCGTACCGTGCTTGGTTTGGAGGGGCAGTGGGGCGATAACTGGGCGTGGAATATCGCGATGAACTGGGGCCGCAACTCAGCCACGGACAGCTCGACCAACATCGCCAACCTTGATCGGGTCGAGAACACGCTCAACACCAGCCTGTGCAGCAACACACCAGGGGCGGCGGTTCCGTGCGGCAACTACCTGGGCTACGGAAACCTGACGCCCGAAGTGCTGGATTACATCCTGTTTACCCAGCGTGGATCCGGTGGCAATAGCCAGCAAGGGGTCAGCGGTACGATCTCCGGCGCCTTGTTCGATTTGCCTGCCGGTAGCGTTGCGTTCGCCTCGGGCGTGGAGTTTCGCAAGGAACGCGGATGGCTGTACCCAGATCCGCTGGTAGTCAACGGCAGCGCCAACATCGTGCGTCAGGATCCGATCGAAGGTGAGTACTCGGCCAAGGAAGCCTTTGTCGAGTTTGCCGTCCCGCTGCTGCAGGACGTCCCGTTGGTGGACTACGCAACCCTGAACCTGGCCGGCCGCTACTCCGACTACGACCTGTTCGGCAGTGACACTAACTACAAGGTAGGGCTGGATTGGCAGGTGGCCGAACCCCTCAAGATTCGTCTCAACTACGCAACGGCTTTTCGTATCCCCAGTATTCCGGAGTTGTTCGGTGGCATCGGTCAAGGCAGCCTGACCACGCTGGACCCGTGCAGCAACTGGAGCACGTTGCCGGCCGACTCGGTCATTCGGGCCAACTGCCAAGCCGCGGGCGTGCCGACCAACTTTCGTCAGTTGGGCAACACCATCCTCACCACGACCGGCGGCAATCCCGACCTCAAGCCTGAAGATGCGCGGACCTTCACGGCAGGCTTTGTGTGGACCCCAGGCTTTGCGCCGGGGCTGACGCTCACGGCCGACTACTACCGTATCCGCATCGAGAATGCGATCCGTAGCATTGAAGGTTCGGTCAAGTTGCGTGCGTGCTACACCACACCGAACTTGGCCCATCCGTTCTGCTCACCGGCCAACTTCACCCGTGATCCGATCACCGGTGAGGTCAACTACCTCTCGTCCCAGCAGGTCAATGCGGCCAGCGAGGAATCCGAAGGTGTTGATATCGGTGTGCTGTATCAATTCGATGTGGCCGGCTGGCAGGCCAGCGCGAGTCTGGACGCCTCGTATCTGGAGCGTTACGACGTCACTCCCTTCGCCGGTGCCACCACCATTGAGTACGCCGGCAAGATCACCAGCGGCTTGGGTAGCTACACCCAGTGGCGTGGCTTGGGCTCACTGCGCATGGGCAAGAACCGTTGGACTGGCGTCTATTCGGCGCAGTACATCGGCAGCGCGGACGACATCATCGCCGTGCCCGGCACGATCGGCTCGCATGTGTCCAGCGTGGTGTACCACAACCTGCAATTGAGCTACGGCATCAAAAAGAAATGGGACATCTCGGCCGGCGTTGAAAACGTGCTCGATAAGAAGGCGCCGTTCGTGCAGAACAACCCCAACGCCAACACCGACACCATGACGTACGACTTGCTGGGTCGTCGCTGGAACGTCCGCTTTGGTTACCACTGGTAAGTCACGACCCCAAGGAGCTACACATCATGAGAAACACGCAACTATCCGCCGCACTACTGCTATTCGCGGTGGCCGGCAGCGCCGGCGCGCACGACCTGTTTGTCGCTTTCTCCAAGCCCGGCACCGCAGCGGGTGAGGCGAACACCGCCTTGGTGAACAACGGCACCTTCGATGAAAGTGCTGGCGCAGTCACCCGGGCGCGTCTACAGGACGTTTCGCTGAGCCAGGGTGGTGCCAAGGCGGTCCCGGATTTGGCCAGTTGGAAAGAGATCGGCAAGCAAAGCCAGCTCGCCGTGCATCCGGCGGGCGAGGGCACCTATCTGCTGGGCGTCTCGACGATGGCTTCCACCAGCACCCGTACGGCCAGCGAGTTCGGCAAGTACCTGGAGTTGGAAGACTTGCCCGATACGCTGGCCACCTACGATGCGAGCAAGTTCCCCAACGGGGTCACCTATAGCTACACCAAGCATGCCCGTGCCATTGGTCAGGTGGGCACGAAACTGACCGACGACTTCGCCGCCTCGCTGGGCTATCCGTTGGAGATCCGCCTGGCCCGCAATCCTGGAAGCGTGAAGGTCGGCGAACAGCTGTCGTTCCAGATACTGCAGCAGGGCAGGCCAGTGCCCAACCTGCGCGTGTACGTCGGCCATCGCGCTGACGCACCGCTCAAGGGCGGGCACGGTAGCGCCACGCTGCTGCGTACCGATGCCCAAGGCCAAGCCAGTTTCCAGGTGAACGCCGCCAAGACCTGGTACATCCACACCAATCACATGGTGCCCTCTACACAAAAGGGGTTGGATTTTGTGTCGGATCGGGCGTCGCTGAGCTTTGAGATCTCCCCTCACGCCCGGCACTGATAAGTAAGCACGTAGGCTGTACTCTCCCCTTTGACGCCAGTCATGACTTCTTCCATGACTGGCGTCTTTTTGTGGGGACGCACCTCAAGTGCTCAGTCTGTCTCGCATTGGTCGCCTCGCGCCGCGCGCAATCCACGTCGCCGCACCAGATAGAACGCTGCGGGAATCACCACCATGGAGAGAACCGGTGCGGTGAGCATGCCACCCAGCATCGGCGCGGCGATACGTTGCATGACCTCCGAGCCGGCACCGGCACCGATGAACAGCGGAAACAAGCCGGCCAGGATGACGGCTACCGTCATCGCCTTGGGGCGTACGCGCTGCACGGCACCTTCGTAGATAGCCTCTTGCAGGGTAGACTCATCTTCCGGCGCACCGCTGGCCAAGCGCTGCTCCCAGGCATGGCGCAGGTACAGCAGCATGATGACGCCGAACTCAGCCGCTACGCCGCCCAGGGCGATGAATCCGATCATGCTGGCCACCGAAATCGCATGGCCCAGCCCCCAG
>JAESFW010000401.1_pt1 | contig 19056 bp, 14 predicted proteins | sample 9269481 | NCBI WGS metagenome assembly JAESFW01 (sample SAMN14515350, study PRJNA621654) | algae metagenome | isolation source: Lyngbya sp. HA4199-MV5 and co-occurring heterotrophs from soil with... | place: USA: Ahupuaa O Kahana State Park, Hawaii | collected 2009-07-21
CGGACACTGCGGTTTCGTTGGTCTTTCGCGAAACCTCTGCAGTGCGGCTGGACGTGGCTTCTGCCATCGGGCTCTCCTCAAGTGGCTGACGCGGCTCCTTATCAGGCAAAAGCTGAAATATCCAGAACTTGAGCGTCGATTCGAATCATCCGGCAACGTGCCCCGAACGAAGATTGCGCGGTGACCCAGTTGCCAATTGCAAATGTGTCTGCCGTACTTACATAGGCCTCAAGCAACCAGGCTCGGATCCGAGCCGCAACGCCCCGCGTATTGGGGGCCGACAGGTACCTTCATGAGTGAACACAATCCCTACGGAACGATGCATGCGACGACCATCATCACGGTACGCAAGGATGGCAAGGTCGTCATGGCCGGCGACGGCCAGGTGAGTCTCGGCCAGACGGTGATGAAGAGCAACGCCCGCAAGGTGCGGCGCCTTGCCAAGGGCGACGTGATTGCCGGCTTTGCCGGCGCCACGGCCGATGCCTTCACGCTGCTCGAAAGGCTTGAGGCCAAGCTCGAGCAATATCCCGACCAGTTGATGCGCGCCGCGGTCGAGCTCGCCAAGGACTGGCGCACCAACAAGTATCTGCGCAATCTCGAGGCCATGATGCTGGTCGCCGACAAGTCGATCACCCTTGCCATCACCGGCAATGGCGACGTGCTGGAGCCGGAGCATGGCACGATCGCCATCGGATCGGGCGGCAACTACGCTTTTGCCGCGGCCCGCGCGCTGATGGACAGCGACAAGTCGGCCGAAGACATCGCCCGCAGGGCGCTACAGATTGCCGGCGACATCTGCGTCTATACCAACCACAATATCGTCGTGGAGACGCTGGATGCCCAATGAGCCCGTGCATGTCAGCTTTGTGCCGGTGGTCGACGACCATCTGCCGCTGCTGCATGCCTGGCTGAGCGAACCGCATGTGCGGCAATGGTGGGGTGAGCCCGACAAGGAAGTGGCGCTGATCCGCGAAGGCTGTGCGGCCGGAGAAGTGGAAGGTTTCATCTTCCACGTGGCCGGTGAGCCGGCCGGCTACATCCAGTCGTGGATACCGTTCCAGTACCCGGACGAGGAGCCCTGGGCGAAGGACCTGCCGGCCAATGTGCCTGGCATCGACATCTTCGTCGGCCCTGCGGATTTGACGGGCAGGGGCGTCGCCTCACTGGCGCTCCGGGCCTTTGCCGAACGGCTGTTTGCCGCCGGCGCGCCCCGCATCGTGATCGACCCCGATGCCGGCAATCGCCGCGCCGTCCGCGCCTACACCAAGGCCGGCTTCGTGCCCTATGCAGAATGGATTGACGCATCCGGCCGCACGCTCCTGATGGAGCTGACGCGGACCGAGTTTGAGAGGACTACATGAGTACGTTTTCACCCAGAGAAATCGTGTCGGAACTCGACCGTTTCATCATCGGCCAGAACGACGCCAAGCGCGCCGTGGCCATCGCTCTGCGCAACCGCTGGCGCCGCCAGCAGCTCGGTGACGAGCTGCGCGACGAGGTGATGCCGAAGAACATTTTGATGATCGGCCCGACCGGCGTCGGCAAGACCGAGATTTCCCGCCGTCTGGCCAAGCTCGCCGGCGCGCCCTTCGTCAAGGTCGAGGCGACCAAGTTCACTGAGGTCGGCTATGTCGGCCGCGATGTCGAGCAGATCATTCGTGATCTCGTCGAGGTCGGCATCGGTCTCGTGCGCGAAAAGCGCCGCGTCGAGGTCAAGGCCAAGGCGCACCAGAACGCCGAAGAACGGGTGCTCGACGCGCTGGTTGGCGCCACGGCGTCGCCTGCGACGCGCGACAGTTTCCGCAAGAAGTTGCGTGCCAACGAGCTCGACGACAAGGAGATCGAGGTCGATCTTGCCGAAACTGGCGCACCCGGCGGGTTCGAGATCCCAGGCATGCCCGGCGCCAACATCGGCGTCTTGAACCTGTCCGAAATGTTCGGCAAGGCGATGGGGGGCCGTACCAAGAAGGTCAAGACCACGGTCAAGGCCTCCTATGAGCTGCTGATCAACGACGAGTCCGACAAGCTGCTCGACAACGAGCAGATCCAGCGCGAAGCGGTCAAGGCGGTCGAAGACGACGGCATCGTCTTCCTCGACGAGATCGACAAGATCGCCTCGCGGGAAGGCGGCATGGGGGCCGGCGTGTCGCGCGAAGGCGTGCAGCGCGACCTGCTGCCGCTCGTCGAAGGCACGACGGTTGCGACCAAATATGGACCGGTCAAGACCGACCATGTCCTCTTCATCGCGTCGGGCGCCTTCCATGTGGCCAAGCCCTCGGACCTCCTGCCGGAATTGCAGGGCCGCCTGCCGATCCGCGTCGAGCTTCGCGCGCTCACCAAGGAAGACTTCCGCCGCATCCTGACGGAAACGGAGGCGAGCCTGATCCGCCAGTACAAGGCGCTTCTGGAAACGGAAGAGGTCAAGCTCGACTTCACCGATGACGCGATTGATGCGCTTGCCGATGTCGCCGTGCAGCTGAACGCCAGCGTCGAGAACATCGGCGCCCGCCGGCTGCAGACGGTGATGGAGCGGGTGCTCGACGAGATTTCGTTCAACGCCCCGGATAAGGCCGGTCATGAAGTGACGATCGATGCCGAATACGTGCGCAAGCATGTCGGCGACATCGCCGCCAACACCGATCTGTCGCGCTATATTTTGTGACATTTCGGTCGGTGCGGGCAGTTCGGCGCCGGCAACCCTCAAGCAGCGGGCCGCCTGTCTCTCGACAGGCGGCCTTAATTTTTCTAACACGGTCGCTGAGGAGTGATCGTGGTCCGGGCATCTTTCCGACATGATCTTGGCGTAGGAGCCGCCCCGCCGACCGAGGCAGCCTCCACCAGTCACAGGAAGAAGAGATCGTGCGTTTTACCGCCTGTATGCTCGCTATCGCCACGTTTTGCCTGACCGCAAGCCAGGCATTCGCCGCGACCGACGTCCCGCCGGGCAACCGCAACGTCGAACAGCCCGCCATCCCGGGCGCTTCCGTGCGCCGTACCAAGGCCGGCCGCACCTCCTTCGATGCCAAGTTCGAAAAGGTCCGCGATCTGCTCGCAACCGACAAGCAGCTGATCAGCAAGATCAAGTCGGTGTCGCGCGCCTATGGCATCGCCCCGATCCACATGGTCGGCGCCATCGTCGGCGAGCATACCTACAATGTCGACGCCTATGACCGGCTGCAGTCCTATTACGTCAAGGCGGCCGCCTATGCCGGTAACAGCTTCCAGTTCGGCTATGACGGCGAGACCGTCGCTGAATTCGTCGCCCGGCCGCAGTTTTCCGAATGCGGTGCCAAGAAGGGCGCCTATGCGCTCTGGAGCTGCCGCGAGCGGGTCTGGGACAACGATTTCCGCGGCCAGTCCGTCGGCGGCAAGTCCTACCCGAACAACCGCTTCAGCGCCGTGTTCTTCCAGCCGTTCTTTGCCGGCCAGACCTTCGGGCTTGGCCAGATCAACCCGCTGACGGCGCTGATGCTGACCGACATCGTCGCGAAGACCTCGGGCTATGACCGGCTCGACGAGAACAATGCCGCCGGCGTCTATGAGGCGATCATGGATCCGGACGTCTCGCTCGCCTATATGGCCGCCTCGATCCGCCACTCGATCGACGCCTACAAGTCGATCGCCGGCGTCGACATTTCGACCAATCCCGGGGTAACCGCGACGCTCTATAACGTCGGCAATCCGGACGGCCGCGCCGCTGCCCTTGCCGCCAAGATGCAGGCCGGCCAGGCGCAGTGGCCGGAGGAGAATTATTACGGCTGGCTCGTTAACGACAAGCTGTCCGAGCTCGAAAGCCTCTTGTGATTCACGTGAAGCACTTTCCTTGATTGCGCCGTAAAAACCTGAAATCATTGGCGCAATCGAGAAAGGCAATCACCATGGACATGCGTCCGGAGCCGTTCGAGCCGCCGGCTCCCATTCCTCGTGTGGGCATCCCTTCTTACCTGAAGATCATCAGGACGGTCCTGCGCAACCCGCTCGAACTGTGGGGCGAACCGTCCTACACCCTGCCCTGGATCGAGACGAAATTCGTCACCCAGCGTACCTTGATCGTCAACGATCCCGGCCTCATCCGTCACATCCTCGTCGACAACGTCGCCAACTACGAGATGTCGAAGGTTCGACGGCTGATCCTGAGGCCGATCCTGCGCGACGGCCTGTTGACGGCGGAAGGTGAGGTGTGGAAGCGGTCGCGCAAAGCGATGGCTCCGGTGTTCACACCGCGCCACGCCAAGGGCTTTGCCGGCCAGATGTTGCGCAGCTCGGAAGCATTCGTCGAGCGCTATGCCGAAGCCAGGAAGGCTCCGTTCACTACCAACGTCGCCAACGACATGACGGAACTTACCTTCGACATCCTGGCCGAGACGCTGTTTTCCGGCGAGGTCGCCGTCGAACGGGAGGGCTTTGTCCAGAGTGTCGAAGAACTGCTCCACCGCATGGGGCGGGTCGATCCGATGGACATCCTACTTGCGCCCGAATGGGTGCCGCGCCCGACCCGGATCGGCGGCAGAAAAGTGATGAACCGCTTCCGCTCGATCGTTTCCGAGACCATGGCGCTCCGCCGCCGCAAGATGGCTGAAAACCCCAAGGGCACGCCGCAGGATTTTCTGACCCTGCTTCTGGAGATCGAGGGCAGCCAGGGTCTTTCAACGGCCGAAATCGAGGACAACATCCTGACCTTCATCGGTGCCGGGCACGAGACGACGGCCCGTGCGCTCGCCTGGACGCTCTACTGCGTCGCCAACACGCCGGTCTACCGAGAGACAATGGAGGCCGAGATCGACGCTGCGATCGCAAGCGGTGCCGATCCGGTCGAGTGGCTGGCTCTGATGCCGCATGTGCTGGCCGCCTTCGAGGAGGCGATGCGGCTCTATCCGCCGGCGCCGTCGATCAACCGGGCCGCGATCGAGGAGGACGAGTGGGTCTCGCCGTCAGGCAAACGCGTGCGCATCCCCAAGGGCATCGCCGTCTTGATCATGCCCTGGACGCTCCATCGACACGTTCTCTATTGGGAGAAGCCTCGCGCCTTCATGCCCGAGCGGTTCCTGCCGGAAAACCGCGAGAAGCTGCACCGCTACCAGTATCTGCCGTTCGGTGCCGGCCCGCGCGTCTGCATCGGCGCCACCTTCGCACTACAGGAGGCGGTGATTGCGCTTGCAGTGATGATGCATCGCTACCGCTTCGATATGACGGCCGAAACCAATCCCTGGCCGGTGCAGCGTCTGACTACTCAACCGCGGGGCGGGTTGCCGATGAGGGTGTCGGTTCGCTGAAGGTCTTGCCAGGGATCGGTGACTGAACGGAACGCACCGGAGAGTCCGCCGGCTTTGGCTGTTGCAGCAGCTTCGACGGCTTCTTGATCGTCTTGATCTGGGCGCAGGTGGCGTCGCCGGCATTGTCGCAGGGCTTGTAGACGACGATCTCGCTGCCGGCGCCATCGTCCCAGACCGCCTGGATCGTCAGCGTCTTCGCCTCGTTGGCGGGCAGGGATATGTAGACATATTCGGCCGTATCGTCGCCCGGCAGGTTGAACGGCAGCTGCGGATTGCACTTGGCCAGTGGAAAGCGCTTGTCGAGCGCGTCCGAATTGATCGAGTAGCGGATTTCCGATAGCCGGCAATGCATCGTCTGCAATGCGGTGAAATAGATCAGCTGGCGGTCGTCGTAGTTTCGAAACTGTATCCAGCCGGTCTGCTTGTTGGCGTCGAGCATCGCCTTGTAGATGGCGACTTCGGGCAATTGCGGCTTGTATTCCTCTTCGTCTGCGTCCTGGGTGTGGGATACGCCCGCTGAAAGAGAGAGAATACCCGCTGTTAGCAGCGAGACGACGAGCAACGGACGGCGGTGTTCGAGCATGCGATGGACCCCTGCCATTCTCACTGGTGTCGCTGAACTCATCGTCGATGTCTGCGACACGATGGTTTTCTGTCGAAATATGTCATATCACCGCATCGATCCCCATTGAACCCGGGGCCTTACGCCCCGCGCGAATTCCGGACTGCGCGAATTGACCTCCCATTTTCTTCTCGGCATCGACACCGGCGGCACCTACACCGACGCCGTTCTCTTCTCGGAAACGCAAGGCGTCGTCGCCAAGGCCAAGGCGCTGACGACCCGTCACGACCTTGCGGTCGGCATTTCCGGTGCGGTCGAAGCCGTGCTTGATCAGGCGAAGGTGCCGGTCTCGGCGATCAGCATGGTGTCGCTGTCGACGACGCTTGCGACCAATGCCCTTGTCGAAGGGCAGGGCGGTCGCGCCGGTCTCGTGATGATCGGCTTTGGTCCGGACGATCTGAAACGCGATGGCCTGCAGGAAGCGCTCGGCTCCGATCCGGTGATCTTTTTGCCGGGTGGCCACAACGTGCATGGTGGCGAAACTCCGCTCGACATGAGCGAGCTCGACGCTGCCCTGCCGACTTTGGCCAACCAGGTCTCCTCCTTTGCGATTGCCGGATATTTCGCCGTTCGGAATCCGGATCACGAAAAGCGGGTGCGCGACCGTATTCGCGAAGTCTCGCATCTGCCGGTTACCTGCAGCCATGAACTGTCCTCCAAGCTCGGTGGGCCGCGCCGCGCGCTGACGACGCTGCTCAACGCCCGTCTCGTCTCGATGATCGACCGGCTGATCGGCTCCTGCGAGGGATTCCTGAAGGTGCGGGGCATCGATGTTCCGATGATGGTGGTACGCGGCGACGGTGCGCTGATCTCGGCCGAAGAGGCGCGGCTGCGCCCGATCGAGACCATTCTCTCCGGCCCGGCGGCGAGTCTCGTGGGCGCAAGGCACCTGACCGGTCTCGACAATGCCGTGGTCTCCGACATTGGCGGCACCACCACCGATGTGGCGGTTCTCGATGGTGGTCGCCCGCGTCTCGACGCCGAAGGGGCCGTTGTCGGCGGCTTCCGCACCATGGTCGAGGCGGTGGCGATGCGAACCTATGGCCTCGGCGGCGATTCGGAAGTGCGCATCAACGATCGCGGTCTCAAGGCCAAGCTCGATCTCGGGCCGCGCCGGCTGATGCCGCTCAGTCTTGCAGCTGCCCTGCATGGTGATGCGGTGATTTCGGTTCTGGAAAAGCAGATACGCGCGCAGCACCGTGGGCGCCACGACGGCCGGCTTGCGGTGCGCACCGGACTTCCCGACCATCTTGCAAGCGGGCTTCAGCCGCAGGAACAGGCGCTTTATGAGCGCGTCGGAGCAGTTCCCGTCGCGCTCGAAACGCTGCTGGTCTCGACGCCGCAGAAGGCGACGCTTGACCGGCTGGTGGCGCGCGGGCTCGTGCATATCTGCGGGCTCACGCCGTCCGACGCCATGCATGTGCTCGGTCGGCAATCGCAATGGAACCTTGAGGCGGCCCGCCTTGGCATCGAGCTTGCTGCCCGGACGCGCGACGGCTCCGGCCAGCCGATCGCTTCTTCGCCCGAAACGATGGCCGAGATGATCGTCGACCGGCTGACGCGCCAATCCTCGGAGGTCATCCTGCAGGCCTGTCTCGGCGAGGACGGAGCGACGATCGATCCGGCCGCCTCCCAGGCCGTCGACCGGGCGCTGACCCGGGTGCCGGGCATTGTGCGTTTCTCGCTGGGGCTCGATCGGCCGCTTGTCGGCCTCGGCGCCTCGGCCCCGGTTTATTACCCGGCTATTGCAGAGATGCTCGGAACGGAAGCCGCTATCCCCGAAGAGGCGGGCGTCGCCAATGCCGTCGGAGCCGTCGTCGGTCAGGTCAGGGCGACGGTCACCGTTTTCGTGACGATGCCGGAAGAAGGCATCTACATTGTCAACGGTGCAGGCGTCAGCGAACGCTTCCTCGATCAGGAAAAGGCTTTCGGCGCGGCGCGCGGCCGGGCCGAAGCCATGGCGCTGGAGGCGGCACGCACCAACGGCGCCGAAGATCCGGCCTCGCTCCTGCGCGAGGAGATCGACGCGCCCGAAGTCGAAGGGAGCCGCAAACTGATCGAGGCCCGGTTCATCGCATCCGCCAGCGGCCGTCCGCGTATCGCCCATCACTGATCTTTTCGATTTTGGAAATAATTCTTCGCATCCTTGCAGAATTGACAGGGAATGAATTGGTGAGAAACTGCCGCCGTTTCACGCGCGTATTGCGCTTGGGGCGGTCCGCGGCCGGCTCGATGCGCAAGATCAAAATGTTGGAGCGTTTCCCGGGACCGTAGGGATCGGTGGCGCTCCTGTTGTCTATTTCAAGGAGTTGGCAGATGGACCGCATTGAGAAGTTTGGTTTGAAGATTGATGCGGGTCTCCATCAGTTTCTGGTGGACGAGGCGATGCCGGGTACTGGCGTCGATGCGGAGCACTTCTTCGCAGAGCTTTCCGCTCTCGTGCACGATCTCGCGCCGAAGAACCGGGCGTTGCTCGCAAAGCGCGACGACCTCCAGGCCAAGCTCGACGCCTGGTACAAGCAGAACGGCGCGCCCGTCGATATCGACACCTATCAGGCCTTCCTGCGCGATATCGGTTACCTGCTGCCGGAAGGCGGCGAGTTCAGCGTTTCGACCGCCAATGTCGATCCGGAGATCGCGACGATCGCCGGCCCGCAGCTCGTCGTTCCCGTCATGAATGCGCGCTATGCGCTCAATGCCGCCAATGCGCGCTGGGGTTCGCTCTATGACGCGCTCTATGGCACGGACGCGATTTCCGACGCGGACGATGCCGAAAAGGGCCGTGGCTACAATCCGAAGCGCGGCGCCAAGGTCATCGCCTGGGCGCGTGATTTGCTTGATGCCAGCGCACCGCTGGCGAAGGGGAATTGGGCCGATGTCACATCGTTGAAGGTGGCCGGCGGCGCGCTTGCCATCGGGCTCAAGGATGGCTCCAACACCACCTTGCGCAACGCCTCGCAATTCGTCGGCTATTCCGGTCAGGAAGGTGCGCGCTCGGAGATCGCTCTGCGGCACAACAACCTGCATGCGATCGTCGTTCTCGACGCTTCGACGCCGATCGGCAAGGAAGATCCCGCCGGCATTTCCGACGTCATCCTCGAATCGGCGATCACCACGATCATGGACTGCGAGGATTCGGTCGCAGCCGTCGACGCCGAGGACAAGGTTGTCGTCTACCGCAACTGGCTCGGCCTGATGAACGGCAACCTCGAAGAGGAAGTTGCCAAAGGCGGCAAGACCTTCACCCGCCGTCTCAATCCCGATCGCACCTACACGGCCGCCGCTGGTGGCACTCTGTCTCTGCCCGGCCGCTCGCTGATGCTGGTTCGCAATGTCGGCCACCTCATGACGAATCCGGCTATCCTTGATAGGGACGGCAACGAAGTGCCCGAAGGCATCATGGATGCGATGGTCACGGCGCTGATTGCTCTGCACGATGTTGGCAATGGCGGCCGCCGCATGAACTCCCGCGAGGGGTCCATGTATGTCGTCAAGCCGAAGATGCACGGCCCCGAGGAAGTCGCCTTCGCCAGCGAGATCTTCGCCCGTGTCGAAAAGGCACTCGGCATGCCCGCCAACACCATGAAGATGGGTATCATGGACGAGGAGCGCCGCACCACGGTCAACCTCAAGGAATGCATCCGTGCCGCCCGCGAGCGCGTCGTCTTCATCAACACCGGTTTCCTCGATCGCACCGGCGACGAGATGCACACCTCGATGGAAGCTGGCCCGATGATCCGCAAGGGCGACATGAAGCAGGCGGCGTGGATCGGTGCCTATGAAAACTGGAACGTCGACATCGGGCTTGAATGCGGCCTCTCCGGCCATGCCCAGATCGGCAAGGGCATGTGGGCCATGCCCGACCTGATGGCGGCAATGCTGGAACAGAAGATCGCTCATCCGAAGGCCGGCGCCAACACCGCCTGGGTTCCGTCGCCGACGGCTGCGACGCTGCACGCGACCCATTATCATCGTGTCAACGTCGCCGACGTTCAGGCGAGCCTCAAGAGCCGCGCCCGTGCCAAGCTCTCGGATATCCTGTCGGTGCCGGTCGCCGTCCGTCCGAACTGGACGCCGGAGGAAATCCAGCGCGAACTCGACAACAACGCCCAAGGCATTCTCGGCTACGTCGTTCGCTGGGTCGACCAGGGCGTCGGCTGCTCGAAGGTGCCTGACATCAACAACATCGGCCTGATGGAAGACCGTGCGACGCTGCGCATTTCCGCCCAGCACATGGCCAACTGGCTGCACCACGGCGTCGTCACCGAGGCTCAGGTGGTCGAGACGATGAAGCGTATGGCCGCCGTCGTCGACGGCCAGAACGCTGAAGACCCGCTCTATGTCGCCATGGCCGGCAACTTCGACGTCTCGATCGCCTTCCAGGCGGCTGTCGAACTTGTTCTGAAGGGCCGCGAGCAGCCGAATGGTTACACTGAGCCGGTCCTGCACCGTCGCCGGTTGGAGCTGAAGGCGCGCAACGCCGCCTGATTCGCCCCCGGAGCCAGAGAATAGAGAAAAAGCCGTGCGTTCACTTGGACGCACGGCTTTGTCGTTTCAGCACCAGGTCGGGCTTCCAGGTGAAATCACGTCACGCCCCGGCCTAAAACTCGGCCCAGCCGTCGGTCGCCAGTGCGGCATTGCCTTGCGTTGCGTAGGGAGCCGGTCGCCGGATCGCCTGGGTGACGGGGCGCCCCTGATCGCGGGGCGTTGGGCCGGCCGCCGGGGCAGGTGCCCTCGATCCGCCTCTTGCCTGGGCCGCACCGGCGAGCGTGAAGCGCTCTATCAGGTTGCGCAGGTTCGTGCCTTCCTGCGCCAGCGTGGCGGAGGCGGCATTGGCCTCCTCGACCATCGCGGCATTTCTCTGTGTCACCTGGTCCATCTGGTTGACGGCGGTGTTGACTTCGCTGAGACCCACGGACTGCTCGCGGGCAGACGTGGCGATCGCCGCCATGTGTTCGTTGATGGTGATGACATGCGCTTCGATGGTCTGCAGCGCTTCGCCGGTGTCGCGTACCAGGCGCACGCCATTCTCGACCTCCTGGCTGGAGGTGCGGATGAGATCCTTGATTTCCTTGGCGGCCTTGGCCGAGCGCTGGGCCAGCTCGCGCACTTCCTGTGCTACGACGGCAAAGCCCTTGCCGGCTTCGCCAGCCCGTGCCGCCTCGACGCCCGCATTCAGCGCCAGAAGGTTCGTCTGGAAGGCGATCTCGTCGATCACGCCGATGATGCTGGAGATTTGGCTCGACGATTCCTCGATCCGCCGCATCGCCTCCACGGCATTGGCAACGACGACCGATGACTGGGCGGCGCTGGTTTTCGCCTCTCCGGCGACATCGCGTGCTTCCTCAGTACGCCTCGACGAATTGCTGACATTGGCGGTGATCTGATCGAGTGCTGCTGCCGTCTCCTCCAGCGAAGCGGCCTGCTGTTCGGTGCGCTTGGACAGATCGTCGGCACTCTGGCTGATCTCGCGCGTGCCCATGCCGATGTTCTGGGCGCTGTCGGCAACGGCGAGCAGAGCATCGTTCAGCTGTCCGGCCGCCTTGTTGAGGTCGTGCCGCAGCTGTTCGAACTCGGCGGAGAACGGTTCATGCAGCTGAACCGCGAGATCGCCGTTGGCGAGCCGCTGAAGGCCGCCGGCCAGTCCCGCCGTCGCCTGCGTCAGCTTTTCCTGCGCTGCCTGTTCAGCCGCTCTTTGAACACGAACGCGTTCAGCCTCGCTGTTACGGCGGCTCTCATCGGCCTCGGCTTGCAGTTTGAGGTTCGACCGCGCCGCTTCGCGGAAGGACTGGATGGCCCGTGCCATCTCGGCGATCTCGTCCTTGCCGTTGACCGGCCCGTCGCTGTCTTCGACGTGGCCGTCGATCAGCCGGCGCATCGCGGCGATCTGGCGGCCAAGCGGTCCGACGACGCCCCGCAACACGACGAGGAAGGTGCCGGCAGCAAGCGCGATCACAAGAATGATGATGCCGATATTGAGTTTTTGTACCGTCTCGAACTCGTGATGCTTCGTCTCGAACGTCGTGCCGGAAAGCTCGACCTGCAGATCGGAGATTTTCGAGATCGTCTCCGTCAGCGGGTCGATCGTTGCGTAGAGCTTTTCCCGTACAAAGCCGTCGAGCGCCTTCTGGTCCTTGGCCGAGAGGATTTGCGACAATGCCGTGATCGAATCCATGGCAACGACCATCTGGCTTCGCGCACTGTCGACAAGCCGCCGCTCCTCGTCGGTCATCGTGGTTGCGGCATAGGCATCCCAGTTAGACTTGATCGCGTCCCGTGCCGCATTGACCGAGGCAAGCCCGGCCTCCATCGTCTCGTTGCCGTTGCGCACCTTGTGAGCGGCGTCGACGATCGAGACGGCAAAAGCGTCCGACGTCGCCTTGAGGTTCTTCAAGGGCACGATGCGGTCGGCATAGACCGCGTCCATTGTTTGGCTGGTTTCCGACAACAGCGATTGGCTGTGAACAGCGATACCGATCGCGATTGTCGATAGCAGCGCAATAGCGCCGATGAGCTTGGTCTTGATCAGCATGCCAGTCCCTCCCGAAGCGGAATTTCTTGAGCACACTGTTTTCTTCATTTAGATAACGCTTACTTAATAAGCGTTTGAATTTAAGTCGAAATCGAACATTCCTGCCCCGAATCATCAGACGGTCGCGACCCTGATTTGAGTGCCATCCCAGACGACAACTTTGCGTCGCCGGCGCGCGCTGGTGTACCCCTGGGGAAGAGCAATCGGCGGTTGGCGCCAACAAAAAAGCCGCCGATTGCGTCGGCGGCTCGATCAGGTTCGAAGTGGCTTGATTATTGCTGAACGACGACGCGGGCGCTCTTGCCGGGGCGAACGCGCGAGTAGAGGTCAATGATGTCCTGGTTGATCAGGCGGATGCAGCCCGAAGAGGCGGCCGTGCCGATCGACGACCATTCCGGCGTGCCGTGCAGGCGGAACAGTGTGTCCTTGCCCTGGTCGTTGAAGAGGTAGAGCGCGCGGGCGCCGAGCGGGTTCTTGAGGCCGGGGCCCATTCCCTCTTCGACATACTTCGCCACTTCCGGCTTGCGCTCGGCCATTTCCTTCGGCGGATGCCACATCGGCCATTCCTGCTTCCAGGCGATATAGGCCTCGCCTTCCCATGCAAAGCCGGCCTTGCCGACGCCGATGCCGTAACGCACGGCCTTGCCGCCCGGCAGCACGTAATAGAGGAAGCGGTTCGGCGTGTTGACGACGATCGTGCCCGGACGCTCCTTGGTGGAGTAGTCGACGATCTGGCGATGGTAGCGGCTGTCGACCTTGTTGATCGGGATCGCCGGAAGGGCATAGCCGTGATCCTCAACCGCGCCATAATCGCCCGTGAAGATCTGGTTGGTCGCGACCACTGCGGTTGCGGGAGCGGGTTCGTTGGCAGCGGTCTCGGGTTTGGACGATGTCGTCGAGCAGCCGGCAACAGCGAGTGTCGCCGCGAGGCTGCACAAGAGGAAGGCATTGCGGAAGCGCATGGGTGTCTCTTAAAAAGAAGCAAAGAAAAACTGGGTCGCCGCGACCAACAGTGACTACGGTTATTTTCGATTAGTCTGTGCTATGCAAGAGATTGCGCGGCCACAATTCGGCCTGACTGTGCAAATTCCGTGACGCTGGCTTTTTTGCAACAAAATGACCGCCCAAGGGGGCGCCGGACGCATGACCATCCTCTCCATTCATGGCGACAACCCGCTGATCGACGGCCGGCAGTCGAATCGCGCGATGATGGTGCGTCGCGGCATTCAACGGCTATTCGCCGAACTGGGGCACGCGGTCTTGCCGGAATTGACGCTTTCGAGCGGGAGGCGCGCGGATCTCATCTCGCTGTCGGCCAAGGGCGAGGTCTGGATTGTCGAGATCAAGACCTCGATCGAGGACTTCAGGGTCGATCGCAAATGGCCGGACTACCGCAAGCATTGCGACCGGCTGTTCTTCGCCACCCATGCCGGCGTGCCGCTCGATATTTTTCCAGAGGAGTGCGGCCTGTTGCTGTCGGACGGTTATGAGGGGCACATCGTTCGCGAAGCGCCCGAGCACAGGCTCGCCGCCGCGACGCGCAAATCCGTGCTGCAGCTCTTTGGCCGCACAGCCGCTCAGCGGCTGATGCTGGCCGAGTGGGCCGCCGAGCGCAACAGTGAGCTTGGCGGCTCGATCGGGGATATTCTCTCAGGCAACCGCGATAGCGGCAGCTGACGCCTTACTTCGGCGCGCGCTTGGCCAGGATGCGCTGCAGCGTGCGGCGGTGCATGTTGAGCCGGCGCGCCGTTTCCGAGACGTTGCGGTCGCACATCTCATAGACGCGCTGGATGTGCTCCCAGCGAACGCGATCGGCAGACATCGGGTTTTCCGGCGGTTCCACCCGTTCGCCCTGCCGCTGCACGAGAGCCGCGAAGATCTCGTCGGCATCGGCGGGCTTGGCGAGATAGTCGACGGCGCCAAGCTTTACCGCGTTGACGGCGGTTGCGATGTTGCCGTAGCCGGTCAGCATGATCATCCGCGTATCGTCGCGCCGGCCGCGGATCGCTTCGATCACGTCGAGACCGCTGCCGTCGCCGAGCCTCAGGTCGATGACGGCGTATTTCGGCGGGTTGCCCTTGGCCTTGGCGATGCCTTCTGCCACCGATTCGGCGATGTCGACCGAAAAGCCGCGCGCTTCCATGGCGCGGGCAAGGCGCCTGAGGAAAGGCGCATCGTCATCGACGAGCAGGAGCGTGCGGTCCGGTCCGATCAGTTCGGCGTCCTGTGCGTGTGTGCTGGGCGAAGCTGTCGATTTGTCGGTCATTCTCGCAATCCTTGGGCGAAAACGGTACGTGTTCGCCGAGATTATAGGTTTCTTCCGGCTTCGTTCAATAAACTGCGAAATGTCATTTCGCCAGTTTCGTATCCATGAGGGCGCGCGGCCATTCGACGCTGACCCGGGCGCCAGGTCTGTCCGGTCCGCCGTTTTCGAAGCGCAGGCGCGCACCTGACCGTTCCAGCAGCGTCTTGGCGATGAAGAGGCCGAGCCCGAGGCCGCCGGCGCTGTCGTCCTTCTGCCGGCGCGTCACATAGGGCTCGCCGATGCGCTGCAGGATATCCGGTGCAAAACCGTCGCCATCGTCCTCGATCGTCACCCGGACGCGGTCGCTCGTGTGCTCGACTGTTACGGTGACCTGCTTCTTGGCATAGTCGACGGCGTTTTCGAGCAGGTTGCCAAGGCCGTAGAGAATGCCGGCATTGCGGTTGCCGACCGGTTCCGAGCCGCGGTCGCCCTTCTCGATCAGGTTGATGTGGATGCCGAACTCGCGGTGCGGCGCCATCACCTCCTCGATCAGCGAGGAGAGCGGCAGGAGCCGCATGTGCTCCTCGCTCTCGGACGACAGCGTCGTCAGCCGCTTCAGGATATCGCGGCAGCGCTCGCTTTGGCTGCGCAGGAGATGCACGTCCTCGCCGAAGCGCGGATCGTTGCCGAGCTCGCGCTCCATTTCCTTGGCAACGACGCTGATCGTCGCCAGCGGCGTGCCGAGTTCGTGCGCCGCTGCGGCGGCAAGCCCGTCGAGCTGCGACAGGTGCTTTTCGCGCTGAAGCACAAGCTCGGTCGCGGTCAACGCTTCGGAGAGTTCGCTCGCCTCGAGCGAGACACGATAGGTGTAGAAGGCGGCAAACGCTGTCATCGACACGATCGCAAACCAGATGCCGGCCGTCAGCACCCGCGGCATGAGAAGAACCGTGCCGGGATACCAGGGGAGCGGAAAGGGCGAAAAGGCGAGTGCCGTGATCGCGATGACCGCGAGGCCGGCAAGGATGATGCTGTGCGATTTCGGCTGCGACGCCGAGGAGATGATGACGGGGACGCAGAGAAGCGGCGCAAAAGGATTGGTCAGCCCACCGGTGATGAACAGGAGCCCGGTGATCTGCGCGAGATCGAGACCGAGCAGCGCGAAGGCGGCCGGCGGCTGCAGCCGGTGCGTCGGCGGATAGCGCAGCGTCACATAGGCGTTGACCAGCGCCAGGCTGGCGATCAGCACCAGGCAGGAAATCAGCGGCAGCGGAAACTGCAGCCAGAAGGCCGTGATCAGGACCGCGATCGATTGTCCCCCGACCGCGAGCCAGCGCAGCCGCACCAGTGTCTGCAGGCGCAGGCTGCGGTTGCTGGTCTGGTCGTTGTTGTGTTCGAGCGCAACTGTGGTCATTCGTGCCTGCATTCCCAATGTCTATCGTGTCGGTTCATGTACCACGCGGCTTTGCCCGTGTCGTCGGCGCCGCATTGGCCGGATCCTCCGGCCAGGGATGCTTCGGATAGCGCCCGCGCATGTCGGCGCGCACGTCTCGCCAGGAGCCGGCCCAAAAGCCCGGCAGGTCGCGTGTTGTCTGGATCGGGCGATGACCGGGCGAAATCAGCTCAAGCAGCAATGGCAGCCGGCCGTCGCCGATCGCCGGGTGCGTTTTGAGGCCGAATAGCTCCTGCACGCGGATCGACAAAAGCGGCTCGTCGCCGTCGTAGTGGATGGGATGCCTTTGTCCGGTCGGCGCCTCGAAATGCGTCGGTGCCAGCCTGCCAAGCTCCCTCTGCCTTTCATGCGGGATGAGCGACATGAGGCCATCCGACAGGTTGGACGCCTTGATATCGGCAATGGCTGTGACGCCGTGCTGGAAAGGCACGAACCAATCGTCAAGGCTTTCGAGCAAGGCCTCGTCCGAGACATCCGGCCAGGGTGCGCCGATCGAGCGGTTGAGGAAGCCGATGCGGTCGCGCATCTGCATCGCCTCCTTGGAGAACGGCAAGACGGCTAGGCCAAGCTGACGGACGCCATCGGCAAGTGCCCGCGCTGCCGCTTCGCCCGTGGGCCGCGCAAGCGGCGTCTCTTCAAAGATGATCGCACCAAGGCGCGTGACGCGGCGCGCGCGCACCTGCCGGCTGGCCCGGTCAAAAAAACTCTGGTCTTCGCGGGTGATTGCGTCGGGCATATGCGCCTCGACATCGGCGCGCGTCAACTCGGCGGCCGCCAGCACCCGCTGCCCGCCGGCCCGGCCGGTCAAGTCGGCGATGACAAGCATCGGAGCGGCCGCAAGCCGTTCGGTCTCGGGGATTTCCGCGCCGCGCCCGTTCGCCATCACGAAGCGGCCGCGGCCGCCACGCTGAAGGGCGATACGATCAGGGAAGGCATGCATCAGCAACGCGCCCGGCTGGATCGGTTCGTTCGATCTCGGCGCGCCCTTGAGTTCCGCCGCCATGCGGCGCGCCAGGTTGCGCGAGGCGTCGGCACGGTCGCCGCGTTCCTGCCGGAACCGTCTGAGCCGGTCTTCGAGATCGATGCTGCTGCCGCCAAGCCCCTGTTCGGTGAGCATCACCGCCAGAAGGCAGGCGGCTTCCGCCCGGCCCTCTTCGGCCGCCGCGACCGCCATGGCCGCCAGACGCGGCGGCAGCGCCAGGTCGCGGATCTTGCGGCCCTTCGGCGTCAGCGCCCCGGCCGCGTCGAGCGCACCGAGCGCGACGAGAAGTTTTCGGGCTTCAGTGAGCGTCGTTTCCGGCGGCAGGTCGATAAAGGAGAGGGTGGCGGGATCGCTGACACCCCAATGGGCGCAGTCGAGCAGCAGGCCGGACAGGTCGCTCGCAAGGATTTGCGGCGGCGTAAAGGCGGCAAGAGCCGCCGTCTGGCCGCTGTGCCAGAGACGGATGGCGATGCCGGGCTCGGTTCGTCCGGCGCGACCGGCGCGCTGGTCGGCCGACGCGCGCGAAACACGCACCGTTTCCAGCCGGGTAATGCCGGTTGCCGCCTCGAACACCGGCAGTCGCTGCAGGCCGCTGTCGATTATGATGCGTACGCCGTCGATGGTGATCGAGGTCTCGGCGATCGAGGTGGCGAGCACGATCTTGCGGGTTCCCCCAGGTGCAGGGCGAATGGCGGTGTCCTGTTCCTTCTGGCTGAGGTTGCCGTAGAGCGGCACGATCGCCGTCTGTCCGTCGAAGCGGTCCTGAAATCGCGCGGCGACGCGGGTGATTTCCGCCTGGCCGGGCAGGAACGCGAGGATCGAGCCATGCTCGGCGCGATGCGCCTCGCCGATCGCACGCACCATCGCATCCTCGACGCTTTCGCCACCGCGGTCCTGGTAGCGGATATCGATCGGAAAACTGCGCCCCTGGCTTTCAACGACGGGGGCGCCGCCAAGCAGTCCGGCCACGCGTTCGACATCGAGCGTTGCCGACATGACGATAATCCTTAGATCCTCGCGCAGTGCCGCCTGGACATCGAGCGCCAGCGCCAGTCCGAAATCCGCGTCGAGCGAGCGCTCGTGGAACTCGTCGAACAGCACAGCCGCGACACCCTTCAGTTCGGGGTCATCAAGGATCATGCGGGCAAACACACCCTCGGTCACCACCTCGATGCGCGTCTTGCCAGAGACGCGGTTGTCGAGACGCATGCGGTAGCCGACGGTTTCGCCGACTTTTTCTCCGAGCAGTTCCGCCATACGCCCGGCCGCGGCGCGGGCCGCCAGCCGCCGTGGTTCCAACAGAATGATCTTGCCGCCTGCCGCCCAGGGCTGGTCGAGTAGGAAGAGCGGAACGAGCGTGGTCTTGCCGGCGCCGGGCGGGGCCGACAGCACGACCGATGACTGCTCACCGAGCGCATGGGCCAATTGAGGCAGGACCTCGCGAACCGGAAGAGCGGGAAATACTATCGTCACGGTTGGGCCTCCGCCCCAATTGAATGATGGCCGCGTCTGCGGCCGTCGCATCGACCGGCTCGTCATGCACGATCTGTTGTCGCGACTGCCGCACGGATTGCCGGATCAGCGGCGAACATGTGCCAAGTACGGTAACAGCTCATCCAAGAGCAAGGCGTAGCGTGTGAAGACACGGTGAGGGGGGCCTTTCCAGCGATCCCGTCCATATCTGATGCCGATGAGCCGGGCCCTGTCTATATATAGGGGAGGCGTGGTTTCGGAGCTGATTTTCCCTGCAAAGTCCTCGTTTGGAATTTTGACCGTCTGATCAAAGATTCGCGGCTCGTCCTTGCCGGTTTCTGCCGACTGTAAATCTGCCGAAATTATCAACAGCCGAAAATCTCTATAAAAATCAATGTATTGTCGATTTTTGACAGTTTTTTGAAGAACGCTGTTGACGTGTCGGAGTGGGTGGGTCTATAAGCCCGATCACTGAC
>JAESFW010000402.1_pt1 | contig 18864 bp, 17 predicted proteins | sample 9269481 | NCBI WGS metagenome assembly JAESFW01 (sample SAMN14515350, study PRJNA621654) | algae metagenome | isolation source: Lyngbya sp. HA4199-MV5 and co-occurring heterotrophs from soil with... | place: USA: Ahupuaa O Kahana State Park, Hawaii | collected 2009-07-21
CGATTTCGCAACCCTAAAGTGGATAACAAGAAGTCTGCTTAATCGCTGATGGCGTTGTTCCTGCCATCTCACTCACTTCTTGCAAGGAGTTGAGCCGTTCCCACGTGCCGTTAGTCTAAACTCCAGACTAGGGCGTGTCATCAATTAGTTCCGAAACCTTGCAATATCAGCAGTGTCACGCCCGTCCCACCACACCAGGCTAGGGGCTGGAACCCTTGCTGCAAGCAATGTGTAGTATTAATTGATGACAGCCCCTAGAGCTGATCAGTTTTAGGCATAAAACTCGCGCGCTTTCGCCCCATACAGCCCCTAGCCCAGCACTTCTCACCACAAACCTAAATTCATCTAAATCTATAGACTTAAGTTGCTCGCATCGTTTATAGTTATAGACTGTGAGTTTTTGCGCTGTGAGTTCTCGAAACACCTATGCACGCCCAAGACATTATCCGCTCTATTGAAGCGGAGCAAATGAAATCAAACTTGCCAACTCTGTATATCGGTGACACGGTTAAAGTCGGTGTCATCATTCAAGAAGGTGGTAAAGAACGCACACAGCCCTATGAGGGTGTCATCATTGCTCGCCGAGGAGCGGGGATCAACCAAAACATTACGGTTCGCAAAACGTTTCAGGGCGTTGGCGTTGAGCGAGTTTTCTTAATTCACTCACCGCGCATTGAAAGCATCAAGGTGCTACGTCGAGCCAAGGTACGTCGAGCCAAACTCTACTTCCTCCGCGATCGCATTGGTAAAGCGACTCGCCTCAAGCAGCGGTTCGATCGTCCCCTTCAGTAAGCGCCGTACCGTGTCGTTGTGAAGGGTTTATTGGCTGCTGCCAACCCCATCCAGTTCAATCACTGAGTCCAAGCACTGACCGCTCAACGCAAACGGCTGAATCAACAGGTGAATGAACTGATAAACTGTGGGTAGTAGGTCAACGGACGGGTGTGAGCGCTCTTAGTTCAGTTGGTAGAACGCAGGTCTCCAAAACCTGATGTCGGGGGTTCAAGTCCTCCAGGGCGCGCTCGTTCAACATTGCCACTCTAGACTACGTGCGATCGCTTAGAATGTCACCCTTGCCAGACAAACGATCGCTAAGGGATCGGTACAGGTGTGGCAGGAGAAAAAGTCAACGCTGCATTGAGAGGGGAATCAAAAAGCCGTGGCAAAGAAGGAAGAGATCGAAGTACAAGACGCAAAGCCTGGGTTTGCCGTTTCAGCTTTTTTGCAGGAAACCAAGGATGAGCTTGATAAAGTTGTCTGGCCCAGCCGCCAGCAGCTCATCAGTGAATCGATCGCGGTCATTTTAATGGTGATCCTTTCTGCAACGCTGATCTATCTCGTTGATAACTTCTTCGCTTGGGGAGCCAAGCAGGTGTTTGGATGACTTTTGCAGCAGACGAATTTCAACACGATACAGCCGACAGCCAAGCCGAAGATGCCTCAGGCGAAGTCTCTGCCAAAAACGGTCGCTGGTACGCCGTTCAGGTTGCTTCAGGCTGCGAAAAGCGCGTCAAGGCAAACCTGGAGCAGCGCATTGAAACGCTGGATGTCGCCAACCGTATTTTTCAAATCGAGATTCCTCAGACTCCCGCCATCAAACTCCGTAAAGACGGTAGCCGCCAGAGCACAGACGAGAAAGTGTTTCCGGGTTACGTGCTGGTCAACATGCTGATGGACGACGATACCTGGCAGGTTGTCAAAAATACGCCTAACGTCATCAACTTTGTTGGCGCGGAGCAAAAGCGGCGGTATGGTCGAGGTCGAGGGCACGTCAAGCCACTGCCGTTGGGCAATGCCGAAGTTGAGCGCATCTTTAAGCAGGCACAGGAGCAAGAGCCGATTGTCAAAATTGATATGGCTCCCGGAGACAAAATTTTGGTGCTTTCAGGACCGTTTAAGGATTTTGAAGGTGAGGTGATTGAGGTCAGTCCTGAGCGCAGTAAGCTTAAAGCGCTGTTGTCGATCTTTGGACGCGACACACCTGTCGAGTTGGAGTTTAATCAGATTCAGAAAGAGAGCTAGTAGAGTCAATGGCAAAGAAAGTTGTTGCAGTCATTAAGTTGGCAATTACCGCTGGAAAAGCAAACCCAGCACCACCCATTGGTCCCGCGCTGGGTCAGCACGGTGTCAATATTATGATGTTCTGCAAAGAATATAATGCTCGGACATCAGACCAGGCAGGCATGGTTGTGCCAGTCGAAATTTCAGTTTATGAAGACCGCAGTTTCACCTTCATCCTCAAAACTCCTCCTGCCTCAAAGCTGATTGCGAAGGCAGCAGGTATTGAGCGGGGATCAGGCGAGGCAAACCGGAAAAAGGTGGGATCGATTACTCGTTCCCAACTCCAGGAAATTGCTCAAGCAAAATTACCTGATCTCAATGCAAATGATATTGAAGCCGCGATGCGCATTGTTGAGGGCACTGCCCGCAACATGGGCGTAACGGTCAAAGATTAGCGTTGAGGCATCGCGCTGACAGCGTTTAGCATTGCCCTCAGTGCTGATGCTCCGGCTGATACGTTTCATTCGATCGCACGATTTCAACCCATAAACCCATAGCGGGGGAGAGGCAACGCTTCGTTAGCACCCCAGGAGACGATTCATGGCAAAAGTATCTCGAAGACTGCAAGAACTGCAAAAAAAGGTTGAGGAACGGGCGTATGATCCTCTAGAAGCCTTGACTTTGCTGAAAGAAACGGCAACAGCAAAATTTGCTGAATCAGCAGAAGCACATATCCGCTTAGGCATTGACCCCAAATACACCGATCAGCAATTGCGCACTACGGTGGCGCTACCCAAAGGCACCGGTCAAGCGGTACGAGTTGCCGTGATTGCCCGTGGTGAGAAGGTTACGGAAGCGACGAACGCAGGCGCTGACCTGGCAGGTTCAGAAGAGTTGATTGCTGAGATTCAGAAAGGGGTGATTGACTTCGACCTGCTGATCGCAACACCAGACATGATGCCTCAGGTAGCCAAACTCGGTAAGCTTTTGGGTCCTCGCGGGTTGATGCCATCGCCTAAAGGCGGTACCGTTACCTTTGATCTACCTCAAGCGATCGCTGAGTTCAAAGCAGGTAAACTGGAGTTCCGGGCAGACAAAACAGGGATCGTCCATGTGATGTTTGGGAAAGCAGCCTTTTCGACCGAAGACCTGCTGGTAAATCTCAAAGCCTTGCAAGAAACCATCGATCGCAACCGCCCTTCGGGTGCAAAAGGTCGGTATTGGCGCTCGGTTTATGTGGCATCCACAATGGGACCGTCCATTGAGGTTGATATCAGCAGCTTACGAGATTTGAAACTAGGCGAAGCGGTCTAACGTTTTGCACCGTTAACTGTTAAACTGTAAGTTGACTGATTTGTTGCTATCTTTCCCTTCAAGGTTGCCTTTAAAGCAGAGGATATTGACTTTAAACATTGACCATAACTGAATAGCAAAGCCAGAGACAGCAGGTGCCCAGAGCTTAATTTCCTGCCGAGGTTTTCGTTTTGTATCTTCTTCAACCCGCATTCATGAGACGCGGCATAGGAAGCTTACAGCGTAACCCCGGTCTTTTGGTCGGGGTTTTTTGCTCTGGCTTTGCTTTTGTTTGCTTCGGCATTGCCGTTTGAAGGGTAAGGGATACGAAGGCTGAGACAAGCGTTGAATGACACAAACACCCAGCAAAGGAGGTGAGAGACATGGGTAGAACGTTAGAAGACAAAAAAGCGATCGTCGCTGAACTGAAAGAAACCTTGAGTCAGTCTCAACTAGCCGTTGTGATTAACTATCAAGGGCTAACGGTAGCAGAAATTACTGATCTGCGTAAGCGGCTGCTGCCAACGGGAGCAACCTGCAAAGTCACCAAAAATACGCTGATGCGGATTGCTGTTGAAGGCAATGCGACCTGGGAACCAATGACGAGCTTGCTTTCCAATTCTTCGGCATTCTTGTTGATTAAAGATGACGTTGGCGGAGCGCTAAAAGCTTACCAGGATTTTCAGAAGGCGACCAAGAAGACCGAACTTCGCGGCGGCGTGATGGAAGGACGGGCATTGACAGAAGCAGATGTCAAAGCGATCGCTGATCTGCCATCGAAAGAGCAACTCATCGCACAAATTGCTGGCGCAATCAACGGCGTGGCAGGCAAGCTGGCTGTTGGCATCAATCAGGTTCCCTCGTCTTTGGCTCGCGCCATTCAGGCAGTAGCCGACAAAGACAAAGAAGCGGCTTGAAGCAGTTTCTAGTCGTTGGTTTTTAGTTTTTGGACATTCACTCTAACAGCCAACAATCAGTAAACATCGAACAACAACGAAGGAGATTACCCATGTCTGCAACAACAGATGAAATTTTAGAAAAGCTGAAGACGCTGACGTTATTGGAAGCGTCTGAACTCGTGAAGCAAATCGAAGAAGCCTTTGGCGTTAGCGCGGCGGCTCCGGTCGGCGGCATGATGATGGCAGCTCCCGGCGGGGCAGCGGCTCCAGTCGAAGAAGCTGAAGAACAAACCGAGTTTAATGTCGTGCTGGAAGAAGTCCCAGCAGACAAGAAGATCTCGATTCTAAAAGTTGTGCGGACGCTTACAGGTCTGGGGCTAAAAGAAGCAAAAGACCTGGTAGAAGCCGCACCGAAAGCCGTCAAAGAAGCCGTTGCAAAAGGCGATGCGGAAGACGCGAAGAAGCAACTGGAAGAAGCTGGCGCGAAGGTATCGATCAAGTAAACATCGCTTTCATCAAAAAGAGTACAAAAAAGGGGCACATGTATGCCCCTTTTTCTTTATGCATGAGCGGTTTCAGGATGAGCATTCAGCTAGAACACAGCAGCAACGCTCGATCGCCTAAAGAATGTAGAGCAACAGAAAGAGGAAAATCCAAACCACATCCACAAAGTGCCAGTAGATTTCAGCCGCTTCCACACCAAAGTGCTTTTCGTTGCTGTAGTGTCCTTCTTTCATCGATCGCCACAGTACCGCCAGAATGAGTACCAGCCCAAACGCGACGTGCAAGCCGTGAAAGCCAGTCAGCACATAAAAGGTGCTGGCAAACAGATTGGTTTTCAGCCCAAACTCTAAATGAAAGTACTCATAAAGCTGACCCACCAAAAAAATGGCTCCCATCGCAGCCGTAATCGCAAACCACTTCTGCAAGCCTTTCACATCGTTTTGCTTGATCGCAGTATCGGCATTATGAATGACAAAGCTACTAGAGATCAAAATAATGGTGTTGACTCCTGGTAGCAGCAGTTCTAGCCTTGGAGTTCCTTCAGGAGGCCAGGTTGGAGCCACAGCCCGAAAAGTCAAATAGGCGGTAAACAGCCCCAGAAAAATCATCGCCTCTGCAATCAGAAAGATTGTGATGCCGAAAAGCCGAAAGTCGTGATGCTCGGTATGATGAGCCGCGACTTCAGTATGGTGATGATTGAGGATTGTTTTTGTCGAGTCGAGAGTGGAGCCTGTCATGATGGAAGGTGGTTGGTTGTTGGTTTTTAGCCGTTAGCCTTGCATACAAGCAAAAAGCTGATGGTCTAATGAGTGCGATCGTCTGGTTTTGCCGCAACAGCCGGATCAGGATCAGCTCGTAGGGCAGAATTAGGTCCCGCTGCCAGTGCTGGATCTCTTGAATCAGAAAACGGCACATCAACTGGAGTAGCACGATCGCCAAAGCCATAGTCATAAGGACCCGTTGCTAACACGGGATCAGCATCAAAGTTTTCCACGGGTGGTGGCGAACTGGTCATCCATTCCAGCGTTAGACCTTTCCAGGGATTGTCTCCCGCCTTGGGACCGTACATCCAGCTCCAAATGGCATTGACAATAAAGGGGATCGTTGAAACGGCAAGGATATAGGCACCGATCGAGCAAATCAGGTTGAGAAACGCAAACCTGGGTTCATACTCCGCAATCCGGCGGTTCATGCCTTCCAAGCCCAGTTTATGCATCGGCAAAAATGCCAGGTTGAAGCCAATCAGGTTTAGCCAAAAATGCACTTGCCCCCAAGTTTCGTTAAGCATCCGTCCGGTCATCTTAGGGAACCAGTGGTAGAACCCCGCGTAGAGACCAAACACACTGCCACCAAAGAGCACGTAGTGGATATGCGCCACGATGAAGTAGGTATCGTGAACGTGAATGTCAAACGGCACGGCAGCCACCATCACCCCGCTGATGCCGCCGATCACAAACATCGACAAAAAGCCCAGCGCAAACAGCATGGCGCTATTGAACTGAATCTTGCCGCCCCAAATCGTTGCCAACCAGCTAAACACCTTGATCCCCGTCGGCACGGCAATCACCATCGTCGTGATCATGAAAAACATCCGCAGCCAGGGAGGAGTGCCACTCGTAAACATGTGGTGCGCCCAAACAATCAAGCCTAAGAAGCAAATGGCAAGACTGGAGTAGGCGATCGCCTTATATCCAAAAATCGGCTTCCGTGCGTGAACAGGCAGAATTTCCGAGATCATGCCAAACACGGGCAAGATCATGATGTAAACCGCTGGGTGGGAGTAAAACCAGAACATATGCTGGTAGACGATCGGATTGCCGCCACCCGTCGGATTAAAAAAGGCTGTACCCAACAGCAGGTCAAACGCCAGTAGAATTAACGCCCCAGCCAGAACAGGTGTGGCAACTAGCGCCAGCGTTGAGGTTGCCAGCATTGCCCAGCAAAACAGTGGCATCTGGTTAAAGCCCATCCCCGCCACGCGCATCTTAAAGATCGTCGCAATGAAGTTGATGGCCGCCAAAATGGACGACGTTCCCAGCAGCAAGACGCTGAGGATCCAGATGGCTTCACCAGCCTGATCCGTGACCAGACTCAGCGGCGGGTAAGATGTCCAACCCGCGCCAGGGGCACCCACAAAGAAGCTGCTGAGCAGCAAAATACCAGCAGGTGGAATCATCCAGAAGGCGAGGGCATTTAGCTTGGGGAAAGCCATGTCGCGCGCGCCAATCAGGAGGGGCACCAGATAATTACCAAAACCGCCTGTTGTGGCAGGCACAATCCACAAAAAGATCATGACCGTGGCATGGACTGTGAACAGGCTGTTGTACAGTTCGCGGCTCACAAAATCCACTTCCGGCGTAGCAAGCTCTGTGCGAACAGCAGTCGCCAGTGCGCCACCAATCAGATAAAAAATGAACGTTGTCACCAGGTATTGAATCCCGATGACTTTATGGTCGGTACTGAAGCTAAAGTACGTTCGCCAATTGTTGCCACCTGGTTCTGAACCATGAGCGGGAAGGTTGGCCGTTTCTTGTAGCTGTGCTTGGGTCATAAGAGTAAATCCATTGCGATCGGCGCATCGCGACTGTTTTACAGAAAAGCTTTTCAGAAGGCTAGCAGATCAGGCGATCGCTAGCTGGCAGAAGACAGATCGACGTACCCAGCCTCAGAATGAAGCTGGTGGAGCAGTTCAGGCTGAATCCCCAGGCGATCGGCGTAGGGAGCCAGAAACTCATCGGGCGCTTTGTCCGCTGGGTTAACCGCCAGGGTTTGCTCTAATCCGTCCGCACTAGCAATTTTCTGCTCCTCCACCCACTTAGCAAAGTCAGCCGGAGTTTCGGCAACGACCTTCGTTCTCATCGCACCGTGGTAAGGACCGCAGAGTTCAGCGCAGATCACAGGATATTCGCCCACTCGATTCGGCGTAAAGCGCAATTCAGTGGGTTGACCAGGTACAGCATCCTGCTTCAACCGAAACTCGGGTACCCAAAAAGCGTGGAGCACGTCGCTGGCAGAGATATTGAGCAAGATTTCGCGCCCGACTGGAACGTGCAATTCGCCTGCCACAATACCACTGTCGGGGTAGGTGAAAATCCAGGCGTACTGTAAGCCATTCGCTTGAATCACAAATTCTTTCGACGAGTCTGACATCCCAGGCATCGAACCAACACCAGGAGTAGCAGAGGTCTTGGAGCCATCTTCCTGTTGAGTCACGCCGCCAGGAACTGCTGCCTCAGCTTGAGTCTGACTATCGGGAGCCGCATCCGCCATCAACCCTTGCATGTTCGCTTCACTGGAGGGAAGAGGAGCGGCGATCGCCGCTCCAGGCATTGCCTTCTGGCTGGACATCGCCATTTGATGCGTTGGTTTCCCGTGAGCTACCGAGTGCTCCATCGGGTTCAACCCACCAATTTGGGTATACACCTCAAAGCTGTAGATTGCCAGACCTAAAACAATGACAGCAGGAATCCCTGTCCACAGAATCTCTAACGGAATATTGCCATGCACAGGTGAACCGTCCGTTTCGTCACCGGGCTGGCGGCGAAATTTGAATGCTGCCACGAAAATAATGCCCATGACAAGGAGGAATAGACCCGTGCCGATCGTCATCATCGTGTCAAACAGCCCATCGATCAACGGTGCTGCCTCGGATGCTTCAACTGGCATCAAGCCGTGATTTTGACCAACCCAGACGCTAACAAGGGTTAGTAAAATGCCAGCCAGCATTGTGGTAATGGAGCTTGGGATATTCACAATTCAGATCTGCCTAAACAATGTCGATCGCTGGAAAATGGTTGCCAAAAAGAACAGAGTTTTGAAGAAAATCAAGCTTTAGAGGGCAAAGCGCATTCTTTACAGCTTTGTCCTACCTTACAAGGTAAAGCAGTGATCCTGGAAACGGAGCATTCGTTGACCATCCTTATGAATTTCTTCAGGATCGCTTCAGAAAGCTCTTTCGTTGCTGCTAAGACAGACAACAACACGATCGCTAGAACCCAGGGCGTGTCATCAATCAGCTCCGAAACCTTGCAGTATCAGCAGTGTCACGCCCATCCCAACACATCAGGCTAGAGGCTGGAACCCTTGCTGCAAGCAATGTGTAGTAGTAATTAATGACAGCCCCTAGTGCATTGTCCACTAACTTGCAGCTTTTCTTCGTCGTCTGTGAGACAAGTAGCAGAATCGGTTTCACTAGGGCGCTAGTCTGGTTGCCAGAAGCACTTCATCGGCAGAAGCGGCAAAGAAAGTGTACGCTGATCCTTCTCTTTGCTATCCGCGCAATCCGAAGAAATTCCAAAGGGGAAGCGGCAAACGCAACAGCATCATTAAAGTATTAGCAAGCGCGTCAGACACAACCCGCTTTCAAGAGTCCCGCTTTCAAGAATGTAGTGCTAGGTTTGGAGTAAGTGGTCGCTCCTGGGTTGGTTCCGCTACGTCTAGCTGTTTATGCCGAAGAGCTGTTTGTGACTAAAGGCTGTTTGTGACTAAAGGATAAAGCCGATGGCTGATGCTATCTTCCATCAATCCACTGGTATCGAATCATCTGCTCCCCGATCGCGGGTCAGCCGCTTTGCTCTGGCAATGGCCGCAGAGACCTTGTTTCTGATGGCTCTCGGCAGCGCCACCCGTGTGATGAATGCTGGACTCGCCTGTCCCGATTGGCCCCTTTGCTATGGCGAGCTAGTGCCGCGACAGCAAATGAATTTCCAGGTCTTCCTGGAGTGGTTCCACCGCTTAACTGCTTCATCAATGGGGCTTTTTGCGATCGCCCTGGCTGCAACTGCCTGGTGGTATCGCCGCTCCTTACCCCGTTGGGCACCCTGGGCAACCATGCTGGCTTTAGGGCTAGTGCTGGTGCAAGGGCTTTTAGGCGGACTCACAGTAACGGAGCTACTGCGTTTTGACATTGTGACAGCGCACTTAGGAACCGCACTGCTGTTCTTTGTGACCCTCCTGGCGATCGGCGTTGCTTTGATGCCCTATCAAGGCATGGGAACTGCTGGCAAACTTCCCTGGGTTGGGCTTTTAGCGGCGGTACTGGTCTTTTTTCAAAGCATTCTGGGTGCCCTGGTTGCGTCTCAGTGGGCTTTGCATCAATGCCTGAGTGATTCGGGTCTTTGCCTGGTGATGCATAGTCACATCGCAGGGGTCGTTCCTCCTACCATCGCCACTCTGACCCTGGTAGTTTTGGTTTGGCGGACACCAGCGCTACATCCCACGCTCAGAAAGTTGGCTAGTGCGGCAAGCGGTCTCGTCGTGCTGCAAATTCTTTTAGGCATCGCCACGTTCAAGCTGAGGCTGCAAGTGGAACCGCTCACAGTCTTACATCAAGCGATCGGCGCACTGCTGTTGGGAACGCTGGTGGCGTTTACAGTCTTGGGGTTGCGTGATAGTACGCCAGCATTGGTCGATAGCGCTACTGGTTCAGCCACACCACCCGATGTCGATCCCTTCCCAGGCGATCGCGCCAATGGTCAACCAGCTTGATTGTTTGCTGTGCGCTATAAGTGGCTTGATTCAACGCTTTCTAGTAAACAATCCGCACGACCACCATTGCATGGGTACGGCTTATCACGAGCGCTGCTTTATCTTTATTAGGTCTTTTAGGTCTGTCTCTTTAGGAAAGGGTGAATGCAAGAAACTCTCTTAACGACTCTCCCCCGTCAACACGACAACGCCCTACAGGTTGTTCAAAGCTATTACCAGCTCACAAAACCCCGCATTATTTTGCTGCTCCTCATTACGACGGCGGGTGGCATGTGGATTGCAGCAAAGGGTGAGGTCAATCCCGTGCTTTTACTGGTGACGCTGCTGAGTGGAGCTTGTGCTGCGGGAGCTGCTAATACGATCAATTGCTTCTACGATCGCGATATTGACTACATCATGGAGCGGACGCGCCATCGTCCCCTACCATCTGGACGGGTGCAGCCGCGTGATGCCTTGATTTTTGCGATCGCCCTTACCATCACTTCATTTACGCTACTGGCTGTTTTCGCCAATTTCTTGAGTGCCTGCCTTGCCATGTCTGGCATCGTCTTCTACGTGCTGATCTACACGCACTGGCTTAAGCGCCATAGCACCCTCAACATTGTGATTGGCGGGGCGGCGGGTGCCATTCCACCGTTGGTAGGATGGGCAACCGTTACAGGCGAGCTCAGTTGGGCTGCCTGGGTGCTCTTTGCCATTATTTTCTTCTGGACACCACCGCATTTTTGGGCGTTAGCCGTGCTGATTCGGGAAGATTACGCCAAGGTCGGGGTGCCCATGTTGCCTGTGGTAGTCGGCAATGAACCGACCGCTCGCCAAATCTTTTACTATACGCTGGCGCTCATTCCGGTGACTCTCTTACTGGTGTATCCTTTGCATGTCATGGGAGCCGTGTATGCGGGTATTGCGCTGCTTTTGGGCGGCGTTTTTGTCCACAAGGCGTGGCAGTTGATGCAGAGTCCATCGAATCTACAGGTGGCGCGATCGGTCTTCAAGTATTCCATTCTCTACCTCATGCTGCTTTGCGCGGGCATGGGGTTGGATAGCTTGCCGTTGACGCATCAAATCGTAAGCACCGTTGCAGACAATGTACAGACCTTTGTTGGAGCACTGAGCGCTTAACTGACGCAGCAGTATCAGTTCCCACACACCCACAAGCCTCCAACTGCGATAAGATCTAGGCGTGTTGAGATTTGTATAGCTTGAAGGAGTGCAATGGCTCCTACAGTGTTCATCGAAAAGCTGAAGAAGTCCTATGGCTTGGTTGCAGCCGTAAGAAATGTTTCCCTGGAAATTGAAGCGGGAGAAATCTTCGGGCTGCTTGGTCCGAACGGTGCAGGGAAAACGACGACGTTACGCTGCTTGTGTACGTTAACCGAACCCGATGCCGGGAAAGTAGAGATAGCAGGTATCTCGGTAGTTGCTCAGCCTCGTCTGGCTCGACAGCAGTTGGGATATATCGCTCAGGAAGTGGCTTTAGATCCGGTGCTGACGGGGCGCGAACTGCTTCAGCTCCAGGCGGCACTCTATCATCTTCCCCGCACGATCGCCAAAGAACGGATTGCCCTTGTCCTTAACCTCTTAGATTTAGAAACCTACGCCGATCAAAAAACGGGCACGTATTCGGGTGGGCTGAAGAAGCGCTTAGATCTGGCTGCCGGGTTACTGCATCAACCCCAGGTGCTGGTTCTGGACGAACCCACCGTTGGCTTAGACATTGAGAGTCGGCGGGTTGTCTGGGACTTTCTTCGCCAGCTACAGGCGGATGGCACCACCATTTTATTGACCAGCCATTACCTTGAGGAAGTGGATGCTTTAGCCAATCGCGTTGCCATTATTGATCAAGGCGTTGTGATTGCGTCTGGTAAGCCATCAGATCTGAAGGATAACGTGGGGGGCGATCGCATTACCCTCCGCATTCGTGAATTTTCCCCTTTAGAGGAAGCCGAAAAGGCAAAGCACCTCCTGCAATCTTTACCCTCTGTTCAGGAAATTATTATTAATAGCGCTCAAGGCAATTCGCTCAATTTGGTGGTGCAGCCTCAAAGTGATGCGCTTTCAACCATTCAACAAGCGCTGCAAACAGCCGGATTGCCGACCTTTGGCATTGCTCAATCTCGCCCTAGCCTGGATGATGTGTACCTCGCAGCAACCGGGCGCACGTTGCTGGATGCCGAAATTGCCGCTACTGGCAACCGCGATCCGAAAGCAGAACGAAAGCAAAATATGCGTTAAACGCGACCTGAGTTCTTATGAGTACCACCATTACACCTCCCAAAAACGAGCCTTCCAGCGCTCCACGCGACCAAACAGCGACCACTCCATCCACGTCCACTCTGGGTGACTTCTGGCAAGAAACCGGAGCCTTGACCCGTCGTCTCTTTATCCAGCTTCAGCGTCGCCCATCGACCCTCATCGCAGGCATCATTCAGCCCATTATGTGGCTGGTGCTGTTTGGGGCGCTCTTTCAAAATGCGCCTCAGGGTTTGTTTGGCACCGATGTCAGCTACGGGCAGTTTTTGGGCGCAGGAGTCATTGTCTTTACCGCCTTTGGTGGGGCGCTCAACGCAGGCTTGCCAGTTATGTTCGATCGCGAGTTCGGTTTTCTCAATCGGTTACTGGTTGCTCCCTTAGCCTCTCGCTTCTCCATCGTGATGGCATCAGCCATTTTCATCACGACGCTGAGCCTGATCCAGACGGGAGCGATCGTTGCCATGAGCGCACTTTTAGGAGCAGGTTTACCAAACGTCCTTGGCTTAGGGCTTGTCGGCTTGATTGTGTTACTGCTGGTGCTGGGCGTGACGGCGTTAAGTTTGGGGCTTTCCTTCTCGTTACCCGGTCACATCGAACTCATTGCCGTCATCTTTGTGACGAATCTACCGTTGCTGTTCGCCAGTACTGCCCTTGTGCCGCTGTCCTTTATGCCGACCTGGTTGCAGTGGGTGGCGACCCTCAACCCTCTGAGCTATGCCATCGAACCCATTCGTTACGTCTACCTGCACAGTGACTGGTCACTCAGCAGTGTCGTCATGCAAGCACCCTGGGGATCGGTCACGTTAGGGGCAGCGTTACTCTTGCTACTGGCGTTTGATGCGATCGCGCTGCTGCTCATTCAACCAAAGCTTCGTCGGACGCTGGCTTAAACCTTTCCTGGCAGAGGCATCTCGTGAAAGAAGCAATTTTTGAGTTGATGCTAAAATAGGCAACATCCGGGAGCATTTTAGTGGCAATTGCCGTCTTGAAAGAAATGAGCGTTGTTAACGTTCAGATAAGTGTTGATGGAGAGCATTTTATGGCTAGAACGAAGCAGTCAACGGCGCACACGAGCGTGTCACAGCCTATCACGTTGTTGTCGATCGCAGTGATCGGTTTTCTTGTTGGAGTATCTCAGACCGCTTCAGCGCAAGACGCATCCATCGCTCAGCCGCAGCAAATTTTTCAGGATCAGCAGACCCGTGATCCATTTTCCAATCGCGGGAGTGACCAATCTGGAGGCGTGATGGATCTCATCCATCGAGCGATGCAAGCAGGTGGTACTAGCAACGAAGATTTTGTGAGCGGGCAACAAGAAAATCTGGACTCAGCAACGGAAGCCTTCCGAGCAGCACAGCAGAAGCGTCTGACGGGCACGCCAACTGCCCCCGCGGCAACTCCAGGCACGCTTACCACTCCAAAAAACTAGCGCTCCAGCCTAAAGTTTAAAAGCCTCTGTAAGCGTCTAATGACCTGATAGGGGCTTAAATTCATAGCTAGTACGCTTGCCAGAGGTTACTGGAATTACTGTCATGAGGCGCACATCGCTCTGTCGATCGCCCGATGGCAAAAAGCGTACCGATTCAGCGGCTCCAGATGTTGTAAAGGTAGGCTGAGCAAGCACTCTCTGCATGCCAGCACGAGTTGGGTTCTGGCGCAGTGCTGCAACGAGAGCCTGAGTTGCGTCATACGCTAAAGCGGTACGCCAGCTCACTGAAGCATTTTGCCCCCAAAGCTGTTTGGACTGTTGCTGAAACGGACGTTGAGCTAAATCAGTCGGAACCGCTACCGTCATACCAACTGCTTCTTTACCAGCCACTTTGAGCAGCTTCACTGTTGAGATGCTGTCTCCTCCAATCACTTTGAGTCGCCGCCGATTTAGCTGCAAAACTTGAATGGCTCGATCGGACACTTCACTATCGGGTGCCAGCATGATGACTTTAGCGCCTTTTGCGATCGCCGTTTCAACACTGTCCGCCGCATCAAAATCGGGACGAGAAAAATCAAACTCGCTCATCAGTTCTACGCCATTGTAGAACAGCGCATTTTTGAACTCAGTTTTAAGCGACATACTGTACGCACTGGCAGCGTTAAAGAAAACGACGACTTTACGCTGCTTTAAATGATTGAGCATATAGTTAGCCAAAGCTTTAGCCGTCAGGCGATCGCTGGGCATCGTGCGGAAAATGTACGGTCCAAAATTAGACAACTGCACCGCTGAACTCAAGGGCGAGACCATCACCAGTTGCTTTTCCTGGTAAATTGCAGCCGCAGAAAGGGTTGTATCGCTGATGCCATGACCAACCACGCCTAAAATTTCTGGTTGGCTTGTCAGGATCGTTGCTAGCCGCTGAGCCGTCTCACGCTGATTGTCATCGTTGGCAATCACCACCCTTAACCGTGTCCCGTTAATGCCTCCCGCCTGGTTCAAGTCGTCCTGCGCTTTGGCAACTCCTCTTAAAATCTCAAGCGCCGAGCCAAAGGTATCGCCTAATGGAACCGCTACCGCGATCGTGTAAGCTTTCTCATGACCAATCCGTGCATTGTTGAGATAAATCAAGGTTTCGGGATCGCCCTGATTACTCCGACGAGCCACCTCTAAAGTACTCACAGCTTTCTCGAACGCTCCAGCAGCAATCTGCTCCACACCTTCTTGCTTCTTCGGATCAGCCTGCCACTGGCTTAGTAGCTTCTCGCCCGCGCTGATGCGATCGCTCGTCAACAGTTCTCCTGCTTTAGGAGTGGATGCAGACGGAAAGAGCGATAGCAAAGAGGAAGAAGAGAAGCTACGCGCTAAGGCGGTCAAGGCAAGAGCCACAACGATCGCACCACTCGCAATCATCACAACCTGCCTTCCTTTAAAGCGATGGCGCTCTGAACGCAGCTCAGCGCGATTAACTTGAAACTGAGTTTGAAATGGCGGCGTGACGGTAAGTGCTTCGCCCGAAGACTTTCTCAAGGCAGGAGCAGATTGGGTCCTTGCAGACGTACCACCCAACAAAACCGGATGCAGCGCTTGTCGTGCCTCTAAAGCCGATTGATAGCGGTGAATATAGTGATAGCAGATCATTTTGTCTAAAAAAGTTGCTAGCGCTTCACCCACCTGAGCCTGGTCTCGCCAGACAAGTTCAGATGTATTAAAGTCTTGCGGAAGCTGAGACGGACGCATCCCCGTCAGTGTTTGAATGGCAACCATCCCCAAAGAATACAAGTCACTGCTGAACTGCGGTCTGCCCAAACACTGCTCGCTCGCTGCATAGCCAGAGGTATAAATTGGTAGGCTCAAATTGGTTTCACCCGTGGCTTCCGCGATCGTATTGCCAAGCGTTTTTACTGCCCCAAAGTCAATCAGCACGAGTTTGCCATCGCGATCGCGGCGGATTAAATTTTCAGGCTTAATATCCCGATGAATCACGCCTTGAGCGTGAACAAACTCCAAAACGCCCAGGAGATCATCTAACAGCGCCACCACCTGAGGCTCAGAAAAATGAATACCCTCCGTCAGCTCATCGCTAAGAGGATGCCCCTCAATAAATTCTTGAACCAAATAAAATTCTTGATTTTCTTCAAAATAAGCCAGCAGTTGTGGAATCTGGTCATGCCGACCTAGCCGCTCTAGCGTTTCTGCTTCTGCCTGAAACAGCCGCCTGACCTGCTGAAGCACCGACGCTTTTGGGCTGGCAAACGTAAGGTGCTTCAGAACACAACGCGGGTTACCAGGACGTTGAGTATCTTCGGCAATATAGGTATTACCGAACCCCCCCGCCCCCAGAACATTAATAATTTTGTAGCGTCCACCGAGGAGTTCACCCAGCATTGCGTCCACAACTCGCGGTAAGATTACCCCCTCACAGGGCGAAATTACTTTCTACTGACTTTACCGTGATGCTGATGATCCTGCCAGAGGGAGGGTACCAGTATGTGTGTAGAACGGACTGAATCTGCAAAAGCTCCTAGTGGTACCCCTCAACTAAAGCCGATGATGTTCTAGAAATGTTGTTCACGCTTTCTGTAGGGACGTTACATGTAACGTCCCTGCGGATCCGCCAACCACACGTTTGAAGCACGACCCTAAAGCCCTTGTGAATAGGTTAATGCAGAACCAAACCTACTTATACAGACTAAAGACTTGTTAAATAGCTCAGCAAATCTGCCATTTCTTGTGGGCTTGGCTGAAACTGAGGCATTGGTGGAGTCTTGCCACTGATAACCTGCTGAATAATACTTACCTTAGACTTCCGACTAGAGACAGCAATGAGGCTTGGACCAACGCGACCATCTGCCTGCGTGCCATGACAGCCAGCGCAATTCATCAGAAAAATGGCATGTCCCTGTACAGCGTCACCATTACGTGCAATCACATCCCGCACATAAGGTGAAGAGGCGCTTAACTGATAGATCCCAACGATCGCAACAATGATCGCAAAAAGGATTGCTAGGATGATTAGAGCAACCCGTTGAATCAAACTTTCTTGGTTGAGAAGCTGGTTGTCCAAAAGTTCTTAAAAAGCGCGTAGTACAAAAATCATTAGATGGAAACGACTAATTCGATCACCTCTCTACTTTAAAGCCTCTTTAGATAACTTCGCAATTCTCTCAGGCACCAGAAGGTGAAAGCTTTGAAATGGAAGAAGCAGTATTCTTCTTTATCAAGTATTAGATCAGGAGCAACATGCTTAGAGCCGACAAAACGCAGAGAGGAAGGACAGTTCTTGAGCAACCAACCTTGTCCGACAGGCTGCACTTAGACACCAAACCCTGTAGTATGTAGGTAGAATTTACTGCTGCTATCAGCCTAGCCGACTCAAAAGGAGATTTAAATTGGTAGAACCGCTGCTGTCAGGCATTGTGCTTGGACTAATCCCCATTACCCTTGCTGGTCTTTTTGTTGCTGCCTATTTACAGTACAAGCGTGGAAATCAGCTAGGTCTCTAGTTCTGTTGCTGTCCTGAAGGTCCCTAACTTTATACAGCCATTGAGCTTCTCAAGGTATTTGATTGCACCTACTTCAAATACCTCACCGCAAGCAATTAAGGCAATAATCATCAGTCTAAGAAACGTGTACTCCTGGCAATTGAGTGCACGTTTCTCATTTTCATGAAACGAGTCTGAACTCAATTGCCAGGGAACAAAACACCACGACATCTTCCCCAGCTGGAAATGGCGTTAAATTTGGTAGAGCCACTCCCAAAAAACAGTCCTTTCCTTCCAAAGATCCTGGACACTGAGTGCACAGGTGATGACGTGTAATTTAATGCAATTTATGCCCCCGCGATACAACCGCATGATATAAAAGCGAGGCACTCCTCCGTTGCTTCACAACAAATAAGCATCGGTAACCAGACTTTAGTTAATTCAACAAAACGCACTCAGACACGAAGTATCGCCCGAACAAAATTGGCTTGTAGCTTTGGAGAGCAAGCTGCATTAAAAGTACTTCTATCAAGCAAGCACTCACTTTGTTCCAAACAAGCGATCGCCAGCGTCACCCAATCCAGGCACGATATAGCCATGTTCGTCCAGCTTTTCATCGATCGCCGCCGTAAAGATCGGTACATCTGGATGCTGTTCATGAAAATTTTTGATGCCCTCAGGAGCAGCCAACAAACATACGAGCTTGAGCGATCGAGGATTCGTCTCCTTCAAACGTTGCACCGCTGCTACTGCTGAATTTCCTGTAGCAACCATAGGGTCTACGACAACCATATCGCGCTCTTCAATATCGTGTGGCACTTTAAAGTAGTACTCTATTGGCTCTAAAGTCGTCGGTTCACGATAAAGACCAATATGCCCAACTCTAGCCGATGGCATCAGTTGCAGCATTCCATCCAAAATGCCTTGACCTGCTCGCATAATCGAAACAATTACAAGCTTCTTCTCAGCAGCTAATACAGGTGCATTCATCGTACATATCGGTGTTCTTACCGCCTCATATTTGAGCGGCAAATCACGAGTGACTTCATATGCCAGCAACATACTAATTTCGGTCATCAAAGAGCGGAACTTAGCTGTACTCGTCTCAGCCCGACGCATGAGCGTAAGCTTATGTTGAATCAACGGATGCTCAATCACAATGACATTAGATGCCATAAATAGACCCTCAGTAGATGCAATTACCAGTCAAGTAAATTTGATTTATTCAAACCAACTAAGTAAAACCACCTGACTGATAGGTTAAAACAAACTTCTAGGGCAGATACTTTTGAACAACATCCCAACCCGTTAGTGAGACCCAAGCAAAGCCAATCAATAAAAACAAGAGTGCAGGGGATTTACCCTTGCACTCTTGTCAGCGAATTGTTAACCTGGCACCGCGCTATTTTTGCAGGGAGCGACCCCCCCACTATCTTTGCCGCAACAGCGTTTCACACCTGAGTTCGGGATGGGTCAGAGTGGTTCCACCGCGCCAGAGGCACCAGGAAAGCTT
>JAESFW010000403.1_pt1 | contig 18778 bp, 12 predicted proteins | sample 9269481 | NCBI WGS metagenome assembly JAESFW01 (sample SAMN14515350, study PRJNA621654) | algae metagenome | isolation source: Lyngbya sp. HA4199-MV5 and co-occurring heterotrophs from soil with... | place: USA: Ahupuaa O Kahana State Park, Hawaii | collected 2009-07-21
CACCACCGTCTGTTCGCTCTAGTCAAAACCGTTCGCAAGCGACAGCGCAAACGAGACACCCAGTTTGAGGAAATTTGGGGTATCCCTGCCTTAAGGTGAAGCCAGTGACGACCGTAAGCCCCTACAGCTCAACGGCTGAGGTTGTTGAAGTTATCTAATTCTCGATCCTAAGTAGGATGGAAGTGATTCAATACAGAAGCGATCGACGGCAGTGTGTACACATGCGTGACCCGATCGCGCCTCAAGATGACAGGGTGCCTCCATCGGCTGTTGTTTATGCCATCTCGATGAGCCATGATAGGGTGCCAGCTAGCGTTCAATCGGTATGACAATGAATCCCAATTCACCTGGTTCCAAGCCTTCAGCCGCAGAAAGCGAACCCATCCGTTCAACAGAGGGGTTGACTGGCAGCAATGGGCATGGCGCAGGCAGCTATGATGCCACGGGAAAGGCGTTGGAACCATTGACGTTATCCTCTACGACACCAGGACCAGTGGCTCAGTCTAATCTTTTTGACTCACCCCAGCGCCTGCCTGTCGCCGCGATCGTGCTGGGAGGAACGGCTGTCATGCTGGTGGGGCTGGTGCTCAACCTGGGCTGGTTAGGATTCATCGGTGCCGCGATCGCCCTTGTCGCATCGGTTAGCATTTTGTGGGCACCTTTTCTGCGACCTTTTTTGAGTGAGCTAGTCTCAAGTCAGGAGGCGGCGATTCCGATCGCGTTTGTGGGCGGCTTTATCGCTTTGGTGACGCTACTCAGGGTGATGGGGGTCGATCGCTGGTTTGGCAGCTTGTTTCAGAACGCAAACTGGGATGCGGTCGGTGCTTTGGGTGAGGTCTTTGGTGCCGTTGGGCAAATTCTCATTGCGGTGCTGGCGCTGTATATTGCATGGCGGCAGTACGTCATCGAAAAAGACCTGACGACGCAGCAAAACCTCATCACGCAACAACAGACGATCGACAGCTTCTTTCAAGGCATTTCTGATCTCGTGCTGGATGACGAAGGCTTGCTCGAAGATTGGCCTCAGGAACGGGCGATCGCTGAAGGTCGTACCGCTGCCATTCTCAGCAGTGTGGATGGTGGTGGCAAAGCCAAGATCATTCGCTTTCTCAGCCGTGCCCGGTTACTCAGCCCCCTCAAGCGTGACCAACGGCTAGGACGGGCAATTCTAGATGGCTCTGGCGGCTACCAGGAAGACCGTGTTTACGGGGTGCGAGTCATTGACCTGGGGGTCATGCTGGCAGGTGCCGATTTGTCGAAGACCGATTTACGGTGGACTGACCTTAGTGAAATCAACTTGATTCGCGCTAACCTGAGCGGCTGCGATCTGGTGAGAACCAATCTCTCTGGCACCGTGCTTTGCCAGGTAAACCTGCGTGGTGCAGATGTGAACGGCACGCGCTTCTTCTACGGTAAAGCAGCAACGGCAAGCCCTCGCAGCAAGACAGAGCTACCCGACTTCCGCACGGGAGCCTACACGGGAGCCGTCATCGAAGGTACTGACTTTACAGGTACAGTACACATGTCTCAAGAACAGCGCGAATATTGCTGCGCCTGGGGCGGTGCCAAAACTCGGAGTTCGATTCCCGGTGGCTGCGAGGGTATCCCCAATCAGTTGGAACGGTGAATCGGAGGGGTGAGGGGGTGAAGGGGTAGGGGTAAAGGGTAAGGGGTAGGGGGTAAGGGGTAAAGGGTAAAGGGTAACGGGTGAAAGTTAAGCCAGTTGTTGGTGCATGAACCGTTCCTAATTCTTTCTAAAAACTAAAAACTAAAAACTCCTTTTGCCTTCTGCCTTCTGCCTCCTCTGCACGATCGAGGCATTACTTTCATGCGGGTTACTTCCCTCTAAACTCTTCTTTTGTGATGTAATAGGTTGGATCCAGGTATCAACGTCTTTATGACTCAGGTATTTAACGGGCAGCCTTCCAGTGCGACAGACCGATCGCCCCGAGCAAGCAGCGCTGACGCGATCGTGTCGTTGCAGGGCGTGACCAAAACCTATGAGAACGGCAGCAAAGCGTTGGTCAACGTCAGCCTTGACATCAAGCGGGGCGATTTTCTTTTCATTACAGGACCTTCGGGTTCGGGTAAATCGACGCTGCTGAAGTTGCTCTATGGGGAAGAACGTGCTAGCGATGGGGATGTGCTGGTCGATGGCTGCAATTTATCGACGTTGCGGGGCGATCGTTTGTCTCAACTACGTCGCCGCATTGGCATTGTGTTTCAAGACTACAAATTAATCCCTCGCCGCACTGTGCTGGAAAACGTAGCGTTTGTGCTGTGGGCACAGGGGTTGCCGCGCAAAGAAATTCATCGCCGATTGCAGCCTGCCCTCAAAATGGTGGGACTGACGCACAAGGCAAATTGCTTTCCAGAACAGCTTTCGGGTGGCGAACAGCAGCGCGTCAGTATTGCTAGGGCGATCGTGGGCACTCCTCCCATTCTGCTGGCTGATGAACCTACCGGAAACCTTGACCCCGATAACTCCTGGCAAGTGATCAAAATTCTCAAAAAGCTGAACTCGGTTGGCATCACTGTGATTGTCACCACCCACGACGAAAGCTTGATTCGCCTGTCTAATCACCCCACTGTGCAGTTACGCAATGGGTATCTTTATCGCCCCAAACTGTAGGGGGAGGCAGAAGGCAGAAGGAGTTTTTAGTTTTTGGTTGTTAGTTTTTAGAAGGAATCAGGAACGGTTCATGCACTAACAACTAACAATTTTTCTTGAATGCCCATCGGGCTATACAACTAACAACTAACAACTAACAACTCCTAAGCTGAACGCTGATAGCTGACAGCAAATTATTTGTTACACGCACTCATGACGATCGACGACCTGATCAAACTGCTGCAAGTGTTCGTCTCCCTGGCGCAGGCATTGAGTTGGCAACTGCTGATTCTGTTTGTGTTGATCTACTTTGGGGCACCGCTGCGAAACTTTGTGAGCAATCTGGGTGAATTTAGCTTCAGGGCTGGCGCGTCGGGGCTAGAAGCAACGGCAAAACGGCGCATTGAGGCAGGGGTGCTTTTAGGTTCTGCCTCAGCGATCAAATCTGGTGATGCAACCAGCAGTTCTCTCCACCTTCCCGGAGCCGAGGAAGCAAAGGAAATTGCCACGGTCGTGAGCCAAACGCTGAAGCCGAAAGTCGCGCAGCAGTTAGCTAGAGCCTCTGTGCTTTGGGTGGACGATAACCCCTCCGATAATGCCCACGAAATTCGATCGCTCGAAGCCCTGGGCATCGTTTTCACCATGAGTCCATCCATTCAGGACGCGCTGGAAAAGATTCGGCTTGCGCCCTACGATGCGATCGTCTCCGACATGCGGCAAGCTGGCACATCCCAGGCAGGCTACGATCTCCTCGAAGCACTCCGACGACTGGGCGTGAATACTCCCGTCATCATCTACAGCAGTTCCAACGCTTTAGACCTAAAAGCAGAAGCCCGCCAGCAGGGAGCCTTTGGCAGCACAGGCGATCCGCAGGAGTTGTTTAGTCTCGTGACAATGGCGGTGCAGCGTAGGTGAGGGGGGAGGCTAAAGAAGTTGTTAGTTGTTGGTTGTTAGTTTTTAGAGTAAAAATGGGCGGTTGATAGCTGATAGCTGACCATTGACTGCTGACTGCTAGACAAAAGGGATAAAAGTTTTGAGCTGAACCAGTCGTTGATTGTTAGTGCCTGAGCCACTTCTAACTCCTTCTAAAAACTAACCACTTTTCTTGAATGCCTAGCGGGCTATACAACCAAAAACCCTCTTGCTCTACGCCGTCACTGCTGTCTCCAGCCCCAATTCTGCAATGAGCCGATCGACATCGAAGTTTTCGGTCATGGAGTTGCAGATGTATTCGACTTTGACGGGTTCGTTGACGCGGACTTGACCAAACGCCTGATCGACAATTTCGACGGTAGAGAGGGTATCAAGGTCAACGGAGAGAATGGGAATTTCGAGATCTTCGGCGCGACTGAGAATGGCAGCAGAAGGAGGCATTTGTCCAGTCAAAATCAGGCATTGGGTTGAGGTTTCCAGCGCGGCAAGCTGAATGTCGGTACGATCGCCCCCCGTCACGACTGCCATATTGCGCCCTTTGCGAAAATACTTCAGCGCTGAGTTGACGTTCATGGCACCAATGCTGAGGCTTTCGACCATCAAATCCAGGCGATCGGCGCGGCACAGGACTTCTGCTTTGAGTTGGTGTACCAGTTCGTTGACGCTCACGCTCCGCAGCAGGGCGCTTCGAGGCAACAAGCCAAAAATGGGAATACCGCGCTCTTCCAGGTAGGGCTGCACAGTGGTTTTCACTTCTTCCAGACGGTTGACGGGAATGTCATTAATCAACACGCCGAGCAAGCGATCGCCCAAACGACGGCGGGCAGAAATCAACGCGCCGACAATCAATAGCGATTGAAAGCGTGCTACGAGCAAAATTTTGGCATTCACGCCCTCAGCCACCTGTCGGAGGGAGAGGTCAAACAGGCTACCTTCTTCTAAGTTGGCTGGTCCTTCCAGCAGCACCAGGTCTGGTCCACGCATCTGAAGATATTTTTTGAGTGCCTGCGGATAATCGACGCGATCGTCCCCCCGGATGCGTTTTTGAATGGTGGGTTCATCGAGCGCCAGAATGGTGGGTTGGAGGCGATCGGTGGGTAAGTCCAACACCTTCGCTACAAACTGGACATCTTCTTCCACGTCCTTTGTTTCGCTATTCCAGCAGGTTCCCAGGGGCTTTCCGTAGGCAAGATCCAACCCCTTTGTTTTTAGCTGGTGAGCCATACCCAGCACGGTTGCCGACTTCCCGCTATACGCTTCGGTCGATCCTACCAACAAATATTTCGCGGATTTTGGCACGCCTTCACTCCCAACAATGACCTGTACTGCTATCCCTATTGTTAAAAATGATCTGCTGTCGCAGTATCAATCCATGCATCATCTCATTTACGCACATCCCTCATTGTAAGTGATGCACTTCCCAGCGAATTTTCGATGCAGTGGTGAGAAAGAACACCCGAACCCCACACCCCAAACCCTACACCCATTCCACAAGCCTGACCGCAAGCAGAAACCGATTACAAAAGCCGCCGTCTCGCGTCTATAACTGGATCTTTGCTTGTGTTAAGCGTTGTACCCTGCCGTGCCGTCATCCCATCAAACCCGCTCACTTCTCCGAGAATATAAACCGGGCGATTTTTAACTTCTTCGTAGATGCGCCCAATGTATTCGCCCAGAATGCCGATGCTAAAAAGCTGTACGGCTCCCAGAAAAAAGATGGCAACCGCGATCGTGGCAAACCCAGTCAGCGGTGAAACGGGCGAGACAAAGCGCCAATAAAGCACCAGAATCGCCATTACAATCGCCACTACTGCCGCAAACAGTCCCACATAGGTTGAGATCCGCAGCGGTACTTTCGAGAACGACACCAAGCCGTCGATCGCCAGCGCCAGCGACTTACGGAACGTATACTTGACCTCGCCTGCAAACCGAGAATCGCGCTCAAAGGGAATGGCGATTTGTCGAAAGCCCAGCCACGATCGCAGCCCACGAATATAGCGATTGCGCTCTGGCATGGCGTTGAGGGCATCTACCACCCGGCGATCCATCAGGCAAAAGTCGCCCGTATCGGTGGGCATTTCCACATCTGCCAACTGACGCAGCAAGCGATAGAAGACATATGCAGTCAAGCGCTTAAACCAGCCTTCCTGATGGCGCTGTACCCGCTGGGCATACACCACATCGTAGCCGCGTCGCCATTTGTCTGCCAGTTCTGGAATGAGTTCTGGCGGGTCTTGCAGATCGGCATCCAGCACGACGATCGCCTGCCCACGCACAAAATTTAGCCCCGCCGTGACGGCTATCTGATGCCCAAAGTTACGTGCAAAGCTGAGATAGCATACCCGTCGATCGCGCTCCCGTAGGTCACGCATGATGGTTAGCGAGCGATCGTGGCTACCGTCATCCACCAGCACAAGCTCCACCGTTCCATCCATGCTATCCATGACCGCACTCAAACGGCGATAGAGTTCCACCAGCGTGGCTTCTTCATTAAACACGGGCACGATGAAGGAGTAGGTAGGCTGCATGGGGGCTAGTTGTTAGTTGTTGGTTGTTAGTTGTTGGTTGTTAGTTGTTAGTTGTTGGTTGTTAGTTGTTGGTTGTTAGTTGTTGGTTATGAGTGCATGAGCCTTTCCTGACTCCTTCTAAAAACTAAAAACCAAAAACCAAAAACTTCATTGCCTTCATCCCTCATCCTTCACCCTTAGCGGATGACTGGTCTCTGGCACGGCGCGATTGCTGACGACGATACACAGTTGTACTGCCAATGAACAACCCCGTGAGTGCTGAAGCTCCGATCAAAGGCAATACATCCCCCGTTTGAATCGCTCTCAAGCCAGAGCTACCTAGCAGCACATAGGGCAAAAGACCAGGCGTTGTCCCTAACAGCGTACCGAGAAGATAGTCTCGATAGCTTACGGAAGTCAGCCCCGCGGCAAAATTGAGTAGCCCGTAGGGCATAAAAGGCACCAGCCGCATCGCAATCATGTAGGGTAAGCCGCCACGTCGCACCTCTGCATCCAGCGTTTGCCAGCGTCCAGAGAGTTTGCGGGCGATCGCCTTGCGTCCCACCGTGCGAGTAAAGGTAAACGTCACGATCGCAGCCAGCATCGCACCCGCACTCGTCCAAAGTGTGCCAAACCAGGGACCAAACAATGCACCACCGAGTAAATTCAGCGGAGTAGAGGGCATGACCAGCACCGTAGCGATCGTATACAGCAGGATGTAAAACAGTGGTGCCCAAGCGCCCGTCGATCGCAGCCACGCCTGGATCTGTGACGAGTCAAGCCCGCCCAACCGATAAGCAGCGATCGCTGTCGCTAGGATGCAGCCAATGGCTACCAGAAAAACGTGGGTCTTAACGTGCTGCACAAACGAAGCCATGAGACGACAGCCCTAAAAGAGACGTTATAAAGATGCAGTCTCAACAGCCAATAGTCTAGCGTTTACCCACGCTGAACCGTAACCTTAGGGATGGCTTTACAGCGGTGCTTAGACGAGTAAACCACAGTCTGATGAAGACGGAGATGGGGTACAGGGTGTAGGGTGCGTTTGCTCTGGCTTGTGACGGTTTGGGCGGCGTTTTGCTTATTCTAAATCTGCTGTGCGTTATCCCTCTAAGGAATGAGAATGAAATCATTTCGCTACTTTCTTGTACGGGCGAACGGTCGTTCGCCCCTTCAGAAGACTAAATGTTCGATCGTATTTCATCCACGATCCTAGGGCGCGTCATCAATTCAGCTCGAAACCTTGCGGTGTCAGCATTGTCGCGCCCATCCCAACACAAAAAGCTAAGGGCTGGAACCCTTGCTGCAAGGTATGTATAGTCGTAATTGATGACAGCCCCTAAGCAGCGACTTTTTCCATTTCTGGCTGGTACTGCCCCAGAGCAGCGGCGCTGTTCAACTTTGCCCGATGATAGAGTTCTCTTTGAGCTGCGGGAACATTCGTATCCTGCCCATTCCAGGTTTGCATGGCTGCTTGCTGGAGCGCTCGACCGTAGGAGAACGTCAGCGTCCACGGCAGTTGCTCTTTGAACAGGCTATTCATCGAGCTTAAATGAGCGGTTGCCAGTTCATCGCTCTGTCCACCAGAAAGAAACGCGCACCCAGGCACGGCAGCAGGAACGCGCTCCCGCAAGCATTTCACTGTAAACCGTGCGACATCCTCCACGCTTGCCTGCCTGGACGCTTTTTCGCCAGGGATGACCATGCTGGGCTTGAGAATCATCTGATCGGGTTCGATGCCCTGAACGTAGAGTGCGTCAAAGACCGTTTTGAGGACTTCGTGATGCACGCCGTAGCTTTGCTCTAACGTGTGGTCACCATCCATCAGCACTTCGGGTTCGACGATCGGCACCAGTCCCCCTTCCTGACAGAGCGCTGCATACCGGGCGAGGGCGTGAGCATTGGTATCAATGCAGCGGTGAGAGGGAATGCCCTTACCGATCGTGATCACAGCGCGCCATTTGGCAAACCGGGCACCCATTTTGTAATACTCGGCGATGCGATCGCGCAAGCCATCCAACCCTTCAGTCACCGTTTCACCGGGCGCTTTAGCTAAGGGTTTTGCGCCTGCATCCAGCTTAATGCCAGGAATAATGCCTGCGTCCAGTAGCACCTTGGTAAAGGGCGTACCGTCTTTGGTTGACTGCCGAATCGTTTCGTCAAACAAAATCACGCCGCTAAAAAAGTCGCCAATACCAGGAGTGGTAAACAGCATTTCGCGGTACGCCCGACGCATTGCTTCGGTGGTGGGAATGCCCAGCTTCTCAAAGCGCTTGTTTGCCGTGCTGTAGCTTTCATCTGCCGCCAAAATCCCTTTTCCAGGCGCAACCATTGCCTTTGCGGTTGCCATCAGTTCTTGCTCGTACATCCTTTTACCTCGTCAGGAGCAACGTATGGAGCATAGACATTGATCAGTCATACGCATCCGTACTTCTCCAGCCTAGCGAATCTTACAAGATCCGTTCGTTCGCTGGAGCACGCCTAGCCAACGCACCTGTGGAAGGGCTTCCGTAAACAGAGTTGATATGTAGTATGTCTTATGCTTTGAGCTTGGCAACGATCGCCGTCAGGGTTGCACCGAGACTTTCCACACCTGCCTGCTGCTTTGGGTCTTTGAGGCTACCATCATCGCTAAATGCTTCATAGGCTTTTGGTATGGCAAGCTGGTCGGGCAGCACGATTACTTTGATGCTGCTCAGGATCGATCGAACATGGACTAAGCCGCGCAAGCCACCCAGCGCACCGGGAGACGTACTCATCAGTACCGCCACTTTATCAACAAAACAACCCAGCGGGGCTTCGCCCTCAGCAGGACGAGAAGCCCAGTCGATCGCATTTTTCAAAACAGGCGTGATGGAGCTGTTATATTCGGGCGAGGCGATCAGGAGACCATCGTGTGCCAGGAGGAGATCTTTAAATTGGCGTGCTCCGGCTGGTAACCCTTCTTGGGCTTCCAGGTCTTCGTCAAACAACGGCATGGGAAAATCTCGCAGATCGGCAAACGTGGTGTCTGCCCCTGCGTCTGTTGCGCCCTGAGCCGCGATTTTTACTAGCTTTTTGTTGAATGAATCAGTGCGGGTACTGCCCGCAAAAGCCAGAATTTTGGGGGTATACGTCATAGAAGGTTCCGATGTCTGCAAGTGAGCGAGGAAAGTGGTTGCTCCTCAAGTGTAGGACAGTCTATCCCTTACTCTGCTTGCTGCTTAAGCGGAATTTCGATCGTAAACTCGGTGCCTTCTCCCGGCGTTGAAGCACACTGTAATGAGCCACCATGTCGCTCGGTGACAATCTGGTAGCTGATGGATAAGCCCATGCCAGTCCCTTTGCCAACAGGCTTAGTGGTGAAGAAGGGATCAAACAGGCGCTGAAGGGCGGCTTCGGGAATGCCAGGACCGTTATCTGCGATCGCAATCAGGACGCGATCGTTGGTCAGGATTGCAGTACGAATCCGAATTGTACTGGGGCTTTGCTCCATCGCTGCCACATCCTGCTGAACGTTGCCCTCGTCTAACGCGTCGATCGCATTGCTGAGGATGTTCATAAACACCTGGTTGAGCTGCCCTGCATAGCATTCGACCAGTGGCAACGTGCCGTAATCCTTAACGATCGCAATTTCAGGACGGTTGTGTTCTCGTCCTTGACTTCGGAGCTGCTGCGCTTTGAGGCGACTCTGCAAGATCATCAGCGTGCTGTCGATGCCTTCGTGAAGATCAACGGCTTTAAACTCGGCTTCATCCATGCGCGAGAACGTCCGCAAAGAGGCAACAATCTTTTGAATGCGATCGGCTCCCACCTTCATGGATGCCAGCAGTCTAGGGAGATCGGTCATCACAAACTGGATGTCGATCGCGTCTGCCACCGTTTTAATCTGTGCAGCAGGGGTGGGGTAGTGCTGCTGATACAAATCGAGCAGATTGAGCAAATCCTGCGTGTATTCGTTGGCGTAGGTGAGGTTGCCGTAGATAAAGTTGACGGGGTTATTAATTTCATGGGCAACCCCTGCCACCAGTTGCCCCAGGCTAGACATTTTCTCGCTTTGCACCATTTGCGCCTGTGCCTGCTGGAGTTCTTGCAATGCCTGTTCTAGCTGCTGTGCCTGTTGCTGAGCCGTATTAGCCGCCGTGACGCTCTGGTTGTAGAGTTCTGCCTGGTTGATGGCGATCGCGAGCTGGCTAGCAACCGCTTGCAGCAGTTCGATTTCTGAGTCGCTCCAGGGACGGATAGCGCTGTGATGCCCACAATGGATGCCACCCAGTTGACCAGAGAGAATTTGCACTGGCAGCAAGAGTTCAGAGTGGTAGCCATAAAAATGCAGGATGTCACGGGCTTCTGGCTTCAGGTGGGGATCGGTTGCGACATCATCAACGCGATACAGCGTTTGGCTCAGCAGGCTTTCCACGATCGGGTTGTGGCGATCGGCAGTTTTGCTCAAATCTTGGGGATAGGTGCCGAGAAAGCTAGGAAAGGCATCGTCCCGCGATTCATGGGTAAAGTCAAGGCTGGCAAGCTGATCTGATTGCGCGTGATACCAGCAAAAGCTACAGCGATCGATTTGCAGCAAGTTACGAACTTCATGGACGGTGGTTTGCAAAATCGTGTCCAGATCCAGCGAACTGCGAATTTGGTTCGCCACCCGATTGATCAAACCTTCACGCTGCACCAGCTCTCGCAATTGCGCCTCGTTTTGCCATAACGCCGCTTCCGCCTGTTTGCGTTCGGTAATATCTTCGGTGATGGCGAGCAGATATTGTGGCTTGCCTTCCTCGTCAAACACAGCCGTTTTCTTGGTATGTAAGATCCGCGCTTCACCATTAGCCATGACCGATTGCTCTGGAATATCAAGAATGCGCCTGCTCTTTAACACCTGGCGATCGTTCTCGGTTAAAGCCTGTGCTTCTTCGGGGGGTAACAGATCATAGGCATTCTTGCCCATCACGTCTTTAGCGGTTGCGCCCAGTACCGCTTCAGCGGCTGGATTCCACAGCACATAGCGCAAATCCTTCGCCTCTTTGGCAATGACGGCTACAGGCAAGGTTTTCAGCACAGATTCCAAAAATTTGCGCGTGTGTTGCAGTTTTGCCTCAGCCTGATCCCGCTCCTGCAATGCCGCCTGCCGATCGTGAATCTCTTGCTGAAGCTGCATCACGGTTTGTTGCAGTTCCTGCGTGCGATCCTGCACCCGCGTTTCCAATTCGTCTTTTGCTTGTTTGAGCGCGGCTTCTGCTTGCTTGAGTGCCGTAATGTCGCGCATGGTGCCAACCATAAACCGATTGCCAGCCACATCATACAGACATGATTTCTTGGTCGAGAAGATATTAGTCACGCCGTGCAGGTTGGTAATGCGTTCCTCTTCTTCGCGATCGATCCCGTCATCTAGTACGAGCTGATCGGCATCGCGAAAGAAGTCGGCTTGTGCAGTATCAGGAAAGACATCGTGGTCGTTTAGCCCAATGACCTCAGCCCGGTTCCACCCCATAAACTGGCAAAAGGGATCGTTGAGGACGATATAGCGGTGCTGCTGATCTTTGACAAAGAGGGGATCGGCTGTGGCATTGATGATGTCGTTGAGAAACGTGGGTGAAATATGTGCGATCGTATCTGCCTGGTTTTGGTGTGCAGCGTGCTCTGATGCGTTGGATGAGGGTTGCTTTGAAGCTTTATATAGGGATACGGCGTGTTCCGAACAAGCTTGTACCATCGACATCACGCCAGTGAGCTGCCCCTGCGAATCAACCAGCGGTGTATTGTGCCACTCACAGGTAATGACCCGACCATCTTTCGTCATCGTTTGGATGCAGGTATGGTTGCCCTCAGGTTGTTGCAGCCATGTCTGGATTGCTTGATGGCTATGCTCGGGTGTTAACAGGGTCATGGCGTGACGACCGATGACTTCCTGGCGGGTGTAGCCCAAAAGACTCTCTGCTATTGGGTTCCAGCTCACAACTTCCAATGTGACACTCCACTCGATCAGGGCGATCGGTGCCTGCTGCGACACGATCGAGAGCTTTTGCTGCAAGGCGTTAAAGGCAGATTCAGTTTGTTTCGAGTGCAACAGCCGCTGCTCAACCTGCGTCAGCATTGCCGTTTGCTCAGCCAGACGTTGACGCAGAACGATTAACTCTTGGGATGACGATTCAGAAAGCATAATGGCTGTTTAAGGGCACGCTGGAAAATTGGCGAAACTCCGTCTACAACAGGGGAAGGAACTCGATCGCGAAGCACGTTTGCCTGTAGAAGCCTGAATTCAAAGGCTTGAATGGCTCCTGCACACCCTCAGCACAATCTTCTCTTAAGTAATCTTAATACTCAAGCGAGACGAACCAAGCTTCATCCCGTCAATTCTGCCGGCTCGCTTGATGAATTTTCGATAAAGACGATACCCGTAGCGTTATTTTTTTGGACAAGCTTCGGTCAGCGGTTAGAAGCAGGGTGTGGGGTGTAGGGTGTGGATTAAAGGTGGGTGGCACACAGCGGTTGGGCTTCTTCTCACGACTAATAACTATCAACCAACAACTAACAACTAACAACTACCTCCAGCGGCTAGAGAAAAGCTGATAGCTGATAACTGACTGCTCACACCTTAACGGGCAATCTTGCTCATATAGGTTCCCCAAAGCTGCGCAGCCTGACCGCTGCTGCCGGAGGTCGGTGAGTTGTTGTCATTCCCCAACCAGATGCCCGTTACTAATCGGCTAGGAATGTAGCCAATAAACCATAGATCAACGTTATCGTTTGTCGTGCCCGTTTTGCCTGCTTCACCCTGACCGATCGCGGCGGCACGTCCAGTTCCCCCACGTACCACTCCTTGCATAAGGCTGGTCATGGTATCGGCGACTTCTGGTTTTAATACGGGCTGATTCCGCTGGGTATCCTGATCCATGCTGTAGATGACGCGGCAGGACTTCACATCCTTGGGGTTTTTGCAGTCGCCACCGTCCAGAACGCGTCGAATCGCACGAGGGGGATTGCTCACGCCTCCGTTGGCAAAGATACTAAATGCACCTGTAATCTCTAACGGCGTGACTTCGCTCTGACCAATGACCAAGCCCGGAGTTGCTTTTAGCTCAGACCGAATGCCCATGCGTTGTGCGGTACGAATGACATTGTTTAAGCCCACCTGCTGAGCCACTCGCAAGGCAACGACGTTTTCAGACTGCGCCAACCCGGTGTACATGTCCAGGCTATCACCGCCAGCACGACAGCCTGCAAAGTATTGCCCGTCCCAGTTTAAGGGCGCACAGGAGTACGCACTGCTGGGTGAAATGCCTTGCTCGATCGCCGTTGTATAGGTAAACACCTTAAAGGTAGACCCCGGTTGGCGCATTGCCTGGGAGGCTCGATTAAATTGACTTTTCTTGTAGTCCACGCCCCCAACCAGGGCAAGAATTTCGCCTGTTTTCGCATCCAGGGTGACGATCGCGCCTTGAGAAAAGCCATTACTCGCACCTGCGCTATCCACGGCATCACGGAGGCTGGCTTCCGCTTTGGACTGCATTTGGAGATCGAGTCCCGTTTCAATGATAAAGTTGCCTTCCTCGGCAAGCTGCTCACCCAAAAGCTGCTGAAGTTCGCTGAAGACGTAGCTGTAGTAGTAGGGCGCGATGACGCTATCTAATTCAGCCTTTGCTTTGGGGTTCACCTCAATGCGCGATCGCCGTGCCCGCTGAATGTCTTCGGCACTCGCCATGTTTAACACCGCCATCCGATCGAGTACCCCATTACGAAGCTCGATCGCCTTGTCATAGTTGCGGGCGGGGTTAAAGCTATTCGGCGCAGGCAAAATACCCACCAGCATTGCCGCTTCAGACAGGGTGAGATCTTTCGCCGACTTCCCCAGATAAAGCTGTGCCGCATCCTCAAACCCATACGCTTCATTGCCCAGATACACCCGGTTGAGATAGGTCAGCATCAAAAAGTCTTTGCTGTACACCGTTTCCAGCTTTAGCGCCACGGCTGCTTCGCGCAGTTTGCGTCCAGCAGAATCTTCTGTACCTACATATTGGCGTAAAAGGCTCCGGGCAAGCTGCTGCGTGAGCGTACTGCCCCCTTCTCTAATGCCGCCACCCCGGACATTTGCCACCAGTGCCCGCAGTGTGCCGATTGGGTCTACACCTAAATGCCAGTAGTAGCGAGAATCTTCCGAGGCGATCGCAGCCTTCGCTAAGTAGGGCGAAAAGTCCAACAGGTTCTTAAACTCAGTATGAGTTCGGTTTGTAACAGGACTCAAGGGCGTTTGCCCATCTCGCGCATAGACCACAAATGGACCCTGCACCGACGCAGGCAAGGGGGTTACGGAGAACTTTTGCCACTCAATGAGTACTCCCAGAACGGTCAGCGCTGTGATCCCGCCAAGACCGTACATGACATAGCGAACGGCTAGAACGTACCACGGCGGCGGATCGATGAATTGAATGCGGACAGCCGCCGCTAATTCTGGTGGACCGAGCGTATACACCGCGTTGTGCCTTAGTTGGGTCGATCGCACCCGACGCTTGCCCCGATAGATACCATTGGTAGAATTTTCATCTTTAAGGAAAAAAGGCGGACGAAACAGGGCACTCAACAACCGCTGTCGGCGACTATCCCGATTTAGCGATAAATGCACCTGGCTCACCACCGGATTGCGCACCACAATATCGCACGACTTAGAACTCCGCCCCAACACGTAGCGATCGCCCAACAGCGGATAGACATCTGCCTGATCCGCACCGGCATCCTGGACGCGCAGTTCGGGCACCCGTGCATTGGGCTTCAGTTTCAGCTTAGAAAAGTTGATCTTCGCATGAACGGTTTGCACTGCCTGGGTTAGCGTACCTAAAAGCGTGCGCGATCGACGAGGAGGCTGAGGCGAGGTCATGAGTTATCTATGCAAAAGATTGCCTATCAATCACGGTCAAGCGTCAGAATCACAGCCGTATCTGTGCGTCCTGTCCACTTCAGCCTTATTCTAGACAAGCATTGCCAGATCAGCTATCTAGTTGGGTGAGGAGTGAGGGGTGAGGAGTGGGGAGTAGGGAGTGGGGAGTGGGGAGTGGGGAGTGGGGGGAGTAGGGGAGAGTAGGGGAGAGTTGGAGTTATGAGTTTTGGGTTTACTCCTGACCGCTGCTCGCTGCCAGAGAGCTTCGAGATTTGAACAGTCGCTAACAATGGCAAATAAAGCAGTCATCAGTACAAGAAACTGGCATGATCTGGAGTTGTCTCCTGACTTCTGATTCCTGACTTCTAATTTCCATTCCCTCTCCCTATCTTCTTTCTCTCCCTATCTTCGCCCCTCTGCCTCCCCTGCCCCCCTGTCTCCCCTGCCTCCTGCCCCCTCTGCCCCTCCATCGCCGGATGTGTCAGATTTACCTACCCAAGGGATAGATCATTGGCAGCTTAAGCTATAAACTTTAAATAATGAGCAATAGGTATAGTTGCTTACCATTCATAGTCTGTATAATCGTTGACAACATTTGCTTGCCGTTCGCTACCTGCCTCTGTCCGTCTGCCCACGCCCACGCCGTTATTAAAGAAGAGAAGTCATGGCTGTCGCAACCACCCAAACCCTTCAAGAACTCTGTATCAACTCGATCCGCTTTCTATCTGTGGATGCCGTTGAAAAAGCAAAATCTGGTCATCCTGGTTTACCAATGGGCGCTGCACCGATGGCGTTCGTGCTTTGGGATCAGTTTTTGCGGTTCAATCCCAAAAATCCGAAATGGTTCAACCGCGATCGCTTCGTGCTGTCTGCGGGCCATGGCTGCATGTTGCAGTATTCACTGCTGTACCTGACGGGGTATGACAGTGTTTCGATCGACGACATCAAGCAGTTTCGTCAGTGGGAATCGAAAACACCGGGACATCCTGAAAACTTTGAAACGCCCGGGGTTGAAGTGACGACTGGTCCGCTGGGTCAGGGGATTGCAAACGCTGTCGGGTTGGCGATCGCCGAAGCGCATCTCGCCGCCAAGTTCAACACACCTGACCTCACCCTGGTAGACCACTACACCTACGCGATTTTGGGCGACGGCTGCAACATGGAAGGCGTGTCGGGTGAAGCCTGCTCCCTGGCAGGGCACCTGGGACTGGGCAAACTGATTGCGCTGTACGACGACAATCACATCTCGATCGACGGCTCCACCGACATTGCCTTTACTGAAGATGTCTCCAAGCGCTTTGAGGCATATGGCTGGCATGTCTTGCATGTGAAGGATGGCAACACCGATTTAGAAGGCATTGCGAAGGCGATCGCGGAAGCCAAAACAGTGACCGACAAGCCCACCATGATTAAGGTGACGACGACGATCGGCTACGGTTCTCCTAACAAGCAGGGCACAGCCGATGCTCACGGTTCTGTTTTGGGACCTGATGAAATCAAGCTCACCCGCGATAACCTGGGCTGGGAGTACGAACCGTTTGTGGTGCCTGACGATGCCCTCGCGCATCTACGCAAAGCGGTCGATCGCGGTGCCAGCCTGGAAGCCGAATGGAATGAAACCTGGGCGCAGTACAAAACCAAGTACGCCGAGCAAGCTGCCGAGTTCGATCGTCTCCTCAGCGGCAAGCTGCCCGATGGTTGGGATAGCGTGCTGCCCACCTACAAGCCTGAAGATAAACAGCTAGCGACCCGCAAGCACTCCGAAATCACCTTGAATGCGCTGGCGAAGGTGCTGCCAGAACTCATCGGCGGTTCGGCTGACCTGACTCACTCCAACCTCACTGAGTTGAAGGGGTCAGGCAACTTCCAAAAAGGGCAATACGAAAACCGTAACGTCCACTTTGGGGTACGCGAACACGGGATGGGAGCCATCTGCAACGGCATCGCGCTACATAGCTCTGGGCTGATTCCCTATGGGGCAACCTTCCTCATCTTTACCGACTACATGCGGGGTGCCATTCGCCTCTCGGCACTGTCGCAGGCAGGCGTGATTTGGGTGATGACCCACGATTCGATCGCGCTGGGCGAAGATGGACCGACCCACCAACCCGTCGAGACGATCGCCTCTTTACGAGCCATTCCCGACCTCACCGTGCTACGCCCCGCCGACGGTACCGAAACTTCTGGTGCGTACAAGGTAGCCGTACTCAACGCCAACCAAAACCGTCCGACATTGATTGCGTTTTCACGGCAGGCTGTACCCAACCTGGCAGGTTCGTCGATCGAGGGTGTAGCCAAGGGTGCTTACACTGTCATCGAGTCTGATGGCACACCCGATCTGATTCTCATCGGTACAGGCTCTGAAGTCGGTTTGTGCGTCAAAGCGGCTGAGCAACTCACTGGCAAGAAAGTCCGCGTGGTTTCCATGCCTTCCTGGGAACTCTTTGAAGCGCAAGACGCTGCTTACAAGGAGTCTGTATTACCCAAAGCCGTCACCAAGCGCTTGGTTGTGGAAGCTGGCATCAGCATGGGTTGGCAGAAGTATGCTGGCGACCAGGGCGATATTCTCAGCGTCGATCGTTTTGGGGCTTCGGCTCCGGGCGGCGTTTGCATGGAGAAATTTGGCTTTACGCTGGATAACGTTGTGGCAAAAGCAAAAGCGTTGCTGGGATAAGTTGTTGGTTGCTAGTTGTTGGTTGTTAGCAAGTAGCAGCTTTTAACACCCACGATCGCCTACAGGGTTTAAGCACCGGGTTTTCAATACAAAGTCAAAGCTCTCTGAAACGTCAGAGGGCTTTTTCTTCTTGAACAGATTCTTGAATCGATGGACGATCGCTCATGGGCACAAAGCGCTGGGTTTGAGCCACATAAGACCAGCTCGTCCCATCAGGATCGCGGGTTTGAGTCCAGTCACTTAACAGCGGTGAGTGCTTTTTGCGACTAATAGTTTTTGCGGTTACGCCCAGCCGTTTTGCCAGTTCAGCTTGAGTCAGTGAGGCAGGTAGAGTGTCTGATGCGGCATTGTCATGAGCAATCGCTTCGTCTGTAGAGGTTTCTGTAGAGTTTAACGGTCTCGGTCTTAATGGTATGGGTTTTAGTGGTGTGGTTGATGCAGACGTTGATCGAGACCATTGCAGCGACGAAAAGACGTAGACCACATCCCCGTGGTCTGTCACCTCAAAGCGGGCTGCAAACTCTTTCGCTCGATGATCGAGATACTGACGAGCCGCGATCGCCGGAATCGATGCGGTCATCGCAAAATCTAGCAGTGTGATACGTCCATCATGGGTCTGCAATAAGCGGTAGAACACGTCATGTAGACGGCTTTGTTGACGGGTCTGTACCTTCCGCTGTCGCTGCCAGAACCACCATGCTACGAACAATGGGAGCAGGATTTGAAGGAAGGGCAGCAGTTGATGAAGGAGCGTTAACATAAGACCGATCGCACCGAGAGCTGCACCGACCACAATAAACGTGCGAATCAGGCTACCCACATCTGTAGACGTTGCTTTAGCCATCCGTGTGAGTTTAGCCATACGTACCTTTCGATAGAATTGCCGTGACGAGTGCAAAGAGGATGTTTGGCTTTAAATCACTCGTCAAAAATGACCGCTGATCGTCTGTCTATTCGCGTACTGCGATCGCACCAATCCAGCGAACAGCCTACATTTTAATACAAAGGTACTATAAACGATCGGCGATCGTCGGATGTACTTCAGCTTCCGTTTAAAACCGCTGTTGAAGTAGGGGCGAACGGTCGTCATTGGTTTCAACTTAAGCTAACTCTTTCAAGAGAGGCAATACAATTTAAGCCGGTGAGATTGAGATTAGGAGGACAAGCCATGGCTCGGAGTCGTCCTTGGTTCAGTG
>JAESFW010000404.1_pt1 | contig 18463 bp, 14 predicted proteins | sample 9269481 | NCBI WGS metagenome assembly JAESFW01 (sample SAMN14515350, study PRJNA621654) | algae metagenome | isolation source: Lyngbya sp. HA4199-MV5 and co-occurring heterotrophs from soil with... | place: USA: Ahupuaa O Kahana State Park, Hawaii | collected 2009-07-21
GGGCACGTCCAAGCCTGCGCAGGCAGGCTTGGAGCCGCGGCCCTCAGCCCCTCTCTCATATTGCTTCGCAATCTGGGAGGGGGACGCCCCCGGTGCGGCGGGGCGGCCCTTGCACGGGGGCACTGGCTTCAGCCACGCCAGTTTCTACCTACGGCGAATCCAAAGTGGGTCCGTGTCCATCTGCCAGAGGAAATCGCCCCAGGGCCTGGGCAAAGGCCAGGTGGTTGCCGTCCGGGTCGGTCACCAAAATCACGCGCACCCGCTTGCTGTTGGAGCGCTGGGCGGTGTCCACGCCCATGCGTTCCAGCTGCTCGCCCTGTTCGTCGATGTCGTCCACCGCCAGCGTGACCGAGCAGCGGCCCGCGCGCCGGGGCAGTTCGTAGACCTGCAGCCAGCCGCCCCGCGGCAGGGTCCATTCGGCCAGTTCGGGCATGGGCTGCGAATCGGGCCCGCGCTCGAACAGGGCCCCATACCATTGCACGGCGTCGGGCAGGCTGCTGACGGCGACACTGGCAAGGGCGTTCTGGATGGCCATGGAAACTCCTGGAGACGGGTGTTGGACTGGCTACAGGTATACCGGGGACAGGGGTGGAGGGCTGTAGGACAGCACCGTAGCGCAAACACGTTCTGCAACCAAGGCGAAAATGGCGGCCACCATGACCCTCCACGTACACACCACCCCCACGGCAGCGCTGTCCACCCACGACACGACGCGCATCGACGACACCCGCATCAAGGCCGTGCGCCCGCTGATCACCCCGGCCCTGCTGCAGGAGTGGCAGCCCGCGCCCGAAGCCGCACAGACCCTGGTGGAAAGCAGCCGCGCCGCGATCTCGCGCGTGCTGCACGGCCAGGACGACCGCCTCATCGTGGTGGTGGGGCCCTGCTCCATCCACGACCACGGCCAGGCCATGGAATACGCGCGCGCCCTCAAGCAGCAGGCCGATGCGCTGGCCGCCGACCTGCTGGTGGTGATGCGCGTGTACTTCGAGAAGCCGCGCACCACCGTGGGCTGGAAGGGCTACATCAACGACCCGCACCTCGATGGCAGCTTTGCCATCAACGAGGGGCTGGAGATGGCACGCGCCCTGCTGCTCGATGTGCTGGCCCTGGGCCTGCCCGTGGGCACGGAGTTCCTGGACCTGCTGAGCCCGCAGTTCATCAGCGACCTGGTGAGCTGGGGCGCCATCGGGGCCCGCACGACAGAGAGCCAGAGCCACCGCCAGCTGGCCAGCGGTCTGTCCTGCCCAGTGGGCTTCAAGAACGGCACCGATGGCGGCGTCAAGGTGGCGAGCGACGCCATCCAGGCGGCCCAGGCCGCGCACGCCTTCATGGGCATGACCAAGATGGGCCAGGCCGCGATCTTCGAGACGCGCGGCAACCAGGACTGCCACGTGATCCTGCGCGGCGGCAAGGCGCCCAACTACAGCGCAGCCGATGTGGACGCCGCCTGCGCCATGCTGCAGTCGGCCGGGCTGCGCCCGCAGGTGATGATCGACGTCTCGCACGCCAACAGCAGCAAGCAGCACCAGCGCCAGATCACCGTGGCCGAGGACGTGGCCCGCCAGATCGCCGCAGGCGATGCGCGCATCACCGGCCTGATGGTCGAGAGCCACCTGCAGGAAGGCCGCCAGGACATCGTGCCCGGCCAGGCGCTGGCGCATGGCGTGTCGGTCACGGACGCCTGCATCAGCCTGGCGCAGACCGTGCCCGTGCTGCAGGGCCTGGCCGAGGCGGTGCGCGCCCGCCGGGCGTTGAAAGGCTGATTCAGGCCCGGGGCGGCCGGGCTGCGCTGCCATCCACGTTGTGGGCGGTGGCGAGCAGGGTGGCGCACAGGGTCTCGTCGCCCGAATCCGCCACGGCAAACACGTCGGCTGCGCAGACCGTGAGTGTGCGCCCCGCATTCACCACCCGGCCCCGCGCGCGCAGGCTGTGGCCGCGCGCCGGCGCCAGCAGCTTGACATGGGCGTCCACGGTGGAATTGACCCAGCCGCTGGGCAGGGTGCTGCCCGCCGCCGCCACGGCCGCGAAGTCGGCCAGCGCAAACACGGCCGTGGCCTGCAATTGCCCGGGCCGAAAACACAGTGCGTCCTGCACCGGCATCTCCAGGTCCACCTCGCCCGCTGCCACGCGGGTGAAGCGCAGGCCCAGGGTCTGGGCGATGGGCATGGCCAGCACATGGGCCTGCAACAGGTCGGAGGGGAGGGGGGCTGCGGTCATGGTCGACTCCGGGTAGTGGAACGGGTGGAAGCGGCGGCGGCACGGCCACGCACGCGCGGCCAGGGTGCAACCACCGGGGGAGGGGAGGGGGCCCGGGGGGCGGGCGCCCGGGCCTGCAGCCAGGCCACATGCTCCAGCACCTGCTGGCGCTGCGCCTGCAACTGCGCCACCTGGTCAGAAAGCTCCTGCGCACGCTGCTGCAGGGCCTGCACCATGGCATCGATGGTGAGCCGGCCGCTGCGAAAGTCGGCCAGGTGTTCGGCGATGCGGGGCAGTGCAAAACCCAGTTGGCGCGACATGGCGATGAAGACCACCTCGCGCTCTGTGCCCTCGGCGTAGTCGCGGTAGCCATTGGCCCGGCGTTCGGGCTGCAGCAGCCCCTGGCTTTCATAGTGCCGCAGGGCGTGCACCGAGACCGAGGTGCGGCGGGCAAGTTCGGAAATCTGCATGCCGCCAAGGCTAGCAAGCCTCGCGCTGCACGAAGGTTGCCTGCGCGACGCGACCGGGCTGCTTCAGAGGGTTGTCAGCAGGCACCCCGCGGCACGCACCGGTGTAGGATTGTTCTTTTGAAGTTGCAATGGTCACCATTTGCGTCTAGAAACGGTGGCAGGGCGTGCCGCGCCGTGCCTTTTTTGCTACTTTTCCCACCATCGACCACGGTCCGGGCTACTTTCTCTTCCATGCTGGCCATTCCGACCCCTCCCAGAACACCTCCACGGCGCCGGCAAGCGCCCGCGGCAAGCGCTTCGCGCACCTGAGCCATGCACCATCCAGAGCACGCCACCGCTGAGGCTGCGCGGCTCCAGGCACTGCAGTCCTACGCCATCCTGGACACCCCGTCCGAGGATGCCTTCGACAAGCTCGCCCTGTTGGCCACACGCATCTGCCGCACACCGATGGCAGTGGTCAATTTCGTGGACAGCGAGCGCCAGTGGTTCAAGGCGGCCGTGGGCATCCCGTTCCAGGAGACCGACCGCGCCGTGGCGTTCTGCGCCCATGCGCTGCATGGCAGCCGGGAACCGGTGGTGGTGAACGACGCCAGTGTGCACCCCGAGTTCTCGCACAACCCGCTGGTCACCGGCAGCCCGCACATCCGCTTCTACGCCTGCGTGCCGCTGGTCAATGGCGAAGGCTTTGCCCTGGGCACGCTGGCGGTGCTGGACACCCGGGTGCGCGGCCTGGAGGCCGAGCAGCTCGACGGCCTCACGGTGCTGGCCGAGCAGGCCATGGTGCAGCTGGAGCTGCGCCGCCAGCAGCGCCTGCTGGCCCAGCTGGTGGAGCAGCGCGATCGCATGCACGACGAGCTGGTGGAACAGGGCGAGACGCTGCGCGTGGCCGGCCGCATCGCCCAGGTGGGCGGCTGGTTCGTGGAGTTGCCCAGCATGCGGCTGCACTGGTCGCAGGAGATCGCCGCCGCCTACGGGCTGACGCGGCGGGTGGGTGCCGTGGGCCAGATCCTGGACCTGTACACCGCCCCCTACCGCAGCGCCTTGCGCAATGCCTTCCGGGCCTGCCTGCGGCACGGCACCCCCTTCGACCTGGAAGCCGAGGTCGTCATGCCCGGCGAGCGGCACTTCTGGGTGCGCACGGCGGGCCAGGCGGTGCGGGATGCGCAGGGCCGCATCGTGCGCATCCAGGGGGCCTTCCAGGACGTTTCGGCGCGCCACCAGGCCGATCTGGCGCTGCAGCGCAGCGAGGAGCGTTTCCAGCTCGTCTCGCGCGCCACGGCCGATGCAATCTGGGACTGGAACCTCACCACCGACGCCATGTGGTGGAACGAGGGCATGCAAAGCCTGTTCGGCGTGCCACTGGACCAATTGCCGCCAGACAGCACCTCCTGGACGCTGCGGCTGCACCCCGAGGACAGCGAGGCCGTGCTGCGCGGCATCCACGCGGCCATCGACGGAAGCGACAGCCACTGGTCGGCCGAGTACCGCTTTCGCCGCCAGGACGGCAGCTATGCCTGGGTGCTGGACCGCGGCTTCCTGATCCGCGACAGCAACGGGCGCGCCGTGCGCATGGTGGGCGGCATGGCCGACCACAGCGCGCAGAAGGCCGTCGAGCTGGAGGCCCAGCGCGACACGCGCAACCATGCCGAACTGCTGCACCTGCAGCAGCGCATCTCCTCGCTGGACATGCCCCTGCCCGATGTGCTGCACCTGGTGGCCGAGACCGTGCTGCGCCAGACCGGCGCGCGCGGTGCCATGGTGGAGCTGCTCGAAGGCCGGCACCTGGTGGCCAAGGCCTCGGCCGGCGACATGGTGCGCCCCGAGGGCGACCTGATGGCGGTGGGCGACAGCATTCTGTGGCCTTCGCTGTACCAGGGGCGCACGGTGCTGTGCAACGACACCGAGGCCGCGGGCTGGGACATGACCGCGCTGCCGCACCGCCTGGGTGTGCGCTCGGTGATGGCGGCGCCGCTGCGCGCGGACGATGCGGTCGTGGGCTCGCTCAAGGTCACCTCGCACCAGGCGAATGCCTTTTCGCGGCGCGACGTGGCCCACCTGGAGATCCTGGCCGAGTCGCTCGGTGCCATGGTGCAGCTGCGCCGCGTGGCCGGCCAGCTGCACGCCTCGGAGCTGCAGTACCGCATGCTGTTCGACGAGCATCCGCAGCCCATGTGGGTCTACGAGCGCGAGAGCCTGCGCCTCCTGGCCGTGAACCATGCCATGGTGCACCACTACGGCTACAGCGAGAAGGAACTGCTGCGCATGCGCATGCAGGACCTGTGGCCGGCACAGTACCGCGAGATCGCCGAGCGCAGGCTGCGCGCCATCGACCCGGAGCGGCGCAGCCTGCCCAAGGTGCGCCGGCATGTGCGCAAGGACGGCAGCCTGATCGACATGGAGCTCACAGCGGGCAACATCGACTTCAACGGCGTGGCGGCGCGCCAGGTGCTGGCCTCCGACGTGACCGAGCGCGTGCGCAACGAGGCGGAGCTCGCGCGCATGGGCCGCGCCCAGCGCCTGCTCAGCGCCTGCAACGAAACCCTGGTGCGCGCCACCTCCGAGGCCACGCTGCTGCAGGCCATCTGCAAGATCGCGGTGGACATTGGCGGCTACCGCATGGGCTGGGTGGGTTTTGCGCGCGATGACGAGCGCAAATCCATCGAACCCGTGGCCCATGCAGGCCACAACCACAACTACCTGGAGACCCTGAAGCTCAGCTGGTCGGAGGATGAGCCCTACGGACGCGGGCCCGCCGGCCGTGCCGTGCGCTCGGGCAAGCCCGAGATCGTGCGCGACATCCGCAACGAACGCTACTTCATGGACTGGACCGAGCGCATGCTGGATCACGGCTTTTACGCCGTGATCTGCCTGCCGCTGCGCGACCGCGACAGCACCTTCGGCCTGCTCTACCTGTATGCACCGGAAGTGCTGCAGATCAGCGCCGAAGAAGCCGCGCTGCTGCAGGAGCTGGCCAACGACCTGGCCTTCGGCATCACCAGCCTGCGCACCCAGAAGGCGCAGCAGCGGCTGCAGGCCTCGGTGCTCAAGGTGGCGGCCGCCGTGTCGGCCAGCACCGGCACGGAGTTCTTCGAGCAGCTGGTGCGCAACATGGCCGACGCGCTCGACGCCCAGGGCGGCTGCGTGGTGCGCCTGCTGCCGCACTACCACGACCAGCCGCCGCGGGTGAGCACGCTGGCGGCCGCGCTCGATGGCCAGTTGCTGGCCCCCACCGACTACACCCTGGAAGGCACGCCCAGCCTGCAGCTGCTGAACCAGCGCCAGTTCGTGGTGGCCGACGGGGTGCAGCAGCTCTACCCCGAGGCGCCCGTGCTGCGCATGGTGCAGGCGCGCGGCTATGCGGGGCAGCAGCTGTGCAATGCCGACGGTGAGGTGGTGGGCCTGGTGTTCGTGCTGTTCCGCCAGGCCATCGCCGATCCGAACTTCATCATCTCCACGCTGCAGATCTTCGCGGCGCGCGCCTCGGCCGAGATCGAGCGCCAGGTGGCCGATGCGCGCATCCGCCACCAGGCCTCGCTGCTGGACAAGGCGCAGGACGCGATCATCGTGCGCGACCTGGAGCACCGCATCATCTTCTGGAACCAGAGCGCCGAGCGCCTGTATGGCTGGTCGAAGCTGCAGGTGCTGGGCCAGTCGATCGAGACCCTGCTGTACGCGGACCCCACGCATTTCCGCCGTGCCACGGAGGCCACGCTGGAGCATGGGGAGTGGACGGGCGAGATCGTGCAGCAGCACCGCGATGGCAGCGCCATCGATGTCGAAGGCCGCTGGACCCTGGTGCGCGGCGACAACGGCCAGCCCCATTCCATCCTGGCCATCAACACCGACATCCGCCAGCGCAAGGCCACCGAGCGCGAGATCCAGCGCCTGGCCTTCTACGATCCACTGACCGGGCTGCCCAACCGCATGCTGCTCATGGACCGCATGCACCAGGCGCTGGCCAGTGCGCGGCGGCACCAGCGCGGCGGTGCGCTGCTGTTCATCGATCTCGATAACTTCAAGACCCTGAACGACACCCTGGGCCATGACCAGGGCGACATGCTGCTGCAGCAGGTGGCGCAGCGCCTGAACACCTGCGTGCGTGCCGTGGACACGGTGGCGCGCCTGGGCGGCGACGAGTTCGTGGTGATGCTCGAGGAGCTGAGCTCGCTGCCCGAGGAGCTGGTGCTGCATGCGCGCTCGGTGGGCGAGAAGATCCTGGCCACCCTGGCCCTGCCCTATGCACTGGCAGGCTACCAGTACCGCAGCACGCCGAGCATCGGCGTCGCCCCCTTCACGGGCGGGCAGACCAGTGTGGGCGAGTTGCTCAAGCAGGCCGACCTGGCCATGTACCAGGCCAAGACGGCGGGCCGCAACACGCTGCGCTTCTTCAACCCCCAGATGCAGGCCGTGGTGAGCGAGCGCGCCTCGCTGGAGACCGACCTGCGCTCGGCCCTGGCGCAGGAGGAGTTTTTGCTGCACTTCCAGCCCCAGGTGCGCCAGTCGGGCCTGGTGGTGGGGGTGGAGGCGCTGCTGCGCTGGGCCCATCCGCAGCGCGGCATGGTCTCGCCGGCGCAGTTCATTCCGCTGGCCGAAGAGACCGGGCTGATCCTGCCGCTGGGCCGCTGGGTGCTGCACACCGCGTGCAAGCTGCTGGCCAGTTGGCAGGACGACCCGGCGCTGAGCCACCTCACGGTGGCCGTCAACGTGAGTTCGCGCCAGTTCCGCCATGCCAGCTTCGTCGACGATGTGGCCCGGGTGCTGGCCATCACGGGGGCGCCCTCGGGCCTGCTCAAGCTGGAGCTGACCGAAAGCCTGCTGGTGGAGGACATGGAAACCACCATCGCCACCATGGCGGCGCTGCGCTCCTATGGGGTGGGCTTCTCGCTGGACGACTTCGGCACCGGCTATTCGAGCCTGAGCTACCTCAAGCGCATGCCGCTGGACCAGCTCAAGATCGACCAGAGCTTTGTGCGCGACCTGCTCACCGACCCCAACGACGCGGCCATCGTGGACACCATCATCGGCCTGTCGCGCAGCCTGGGCCTGGAAGTCATCGCCGAAGGCGTGGAGACGGCCGAACAACGCGAGCTGCTGGCCCGCGCAGGCTGCGAGCTCTACCAGGGCTATCTCTTCAGCCGCCCCCTGCCCGTGGACCGGCTGGAGGCCTTTCTGCGCAATCCGGGATAGGAAGCCCCCGAGGCGCTTGCCTGGCCCGCGCCGGTGTTGACCGAGTGCGCTTGTCTCCCGGTCTCTGGCTTTCAGAGCCGGCCCTGGAACCAACACCCGGTGACCCGTGCTTTTCCAGCCCTGAACCGGGTGCGGATGCTCGCGGATGTTGTTCTCTGTCTTCTTCTTAATTTCTTTATAAATACATAGTCGTAGTAGTAAAGCACCGGCTTTTCTGTGGACAAGGGTGTTTTCCTGTGGCCTGACAAGCACTTGCGTCGCTGCCAACCCTGTGCGCAGCACGCGGGTCCCGCTGTCTCGCCAACGGGGACAACAATGGAACATCGCCCTTCGGTGTGGACAACCAGGCGGTTGTGCCAGCAATTCCCCCAAAGTTATACACAGCACCCCGAGCCATCCGGGAGAAATGCCTGCTTCAGTGGATTTCTCTGCCCGGGAGCGGGTCTTTCGGCCCCTTTCAGTGCATCGGCAGCCCAGGCGGTGGCATGGCACCTCCCGACAAGCCTCCCATTCCCCCGGTACGGCCTCAGGAAGAGGCCCTGAACCCTTGCAGAGGCCTCTGCCTGCGCCGGGGTGCCTGAGGGCCTCGCCCTGGCTGCGAGGGGCCTCTGCCGGGCTTGTGGGCTTGCGGATCCCCTTTCTGCCTTGCAGAACTGCATTCAAGAGGTGCCTTGACCTTCCATGGACCCTGCCTTGGTGTTGTCTTGTTATTCCTTGATAGCTCTATAAATCAATAGCAGTAGTAATAGAGCAGGGGCTGTTGTGTGGACAAGCCGGTTTTTCCCAATGCTGGCGCGCACTTGCGTGGCTGCAAACCCTGTGGCGCAAGCGGGGTGAACTTTGCGCGTTCATGACAACAACTTTGGGCCGCGGCGAAGTTCTGTGGATAAGCCATGGGTTGTTCGGCAAGAATACCCATTGTTATCCACAGGCGGCGGGAGGGCTGGGCAAAAAAAGCCCGCCAAGGCGGGCCGTCGTGGTGGGCGGTGGCCGGCTCAGAAGTGGTAGCCGTAGCGCAGCTGCACGAAGTTCTCGCCCGGGTTGGGTTTCTTGATGCCGGCGTTCGACACATGCTGCACGCGCAGCACGAGGTCGTGCTGGCGCTGTTCGCCCAGGCCCACGCCCAGGCCCAGGTGGGAGGCGAAGTTGGCGCGGGTGCTGAAGGTGCGGTTCGGGATTTCGTAGCGCTTGTCGGCCACGGTGAGGCCGATGCCGCCTTCCCAGAACCAGGCCGAGCGGCCTTCGTCCATGCGCAGGCGCAGGGTGGGCGTGAGGCCGACCAGGCTGAGGTGCTCGCGCTGGCCCGACAGGCCGCCATAGGACCAGCGGCTGGCATAGAGGTCCCAGTAGCCCGTGAGCTGGCCGCCCCACAGGGGCCGCTGCCAGCCTTTCCAGGGCAGGGTGGCGCCGATGGTCAGGGCATCGGTGCCCTGCCGGGCCTGGGAGCCCTGGATGTAGAGGGAGGGGGACGCCTGGGCGCTTTGCGCCTGCGCGGCCTGGGGCAGCGCTGCCAGGGCACCCCAGGCCAGGGTGGCCGCCAGCAGGGAAACGAGGGAAGCCGAAGGCGCCATGCGGAAGGTATTGGAGTTCATGGTTTTTGTTCCGTGGTTTGACATACCCATCTGTATGTAAACGAGTGTAGGAACGCCTCCCCTGGGGCTTTTGTAGGCCGCCGCCCCGGCTTGCTGGCGGAAAAACGAAAAGGGGCCCGTGCGGGCCCCTGGTGTCAGGCGGTGGCGCCGCGCGGGCGGCTCGGACTCACGACTGGGGTGCGGCAGGCTTGCCGTGGTGGCCATGGGGGCCGTGTTTGCCGGGGCCACCGTGCGGTGGGCCCATGCGGTGGGTGCGGGCATCGAAGGTCTTTTGCTGCTCGGGCGTGAGCACGGCATAGAAGGCCTTGGTGGCTTCGCCGCGGCGGTCGGCCTCGGCGGCGTGCTGGGCGCGCAAGGCACGCATGCGGTCGATGCGCTCGGGCGTGGTGAGCTTGTCCAGTTCCTTGCGGTCCGGGCGGGCGTGGCCTTCGTTCTGCTGCATGGAGGCCGTGAAGCTGTTCCAGGCCGGTTCCTGGGCGGGGGTCAGCTTGAGCTGTTCCTTGAGCGCGGCGGCACGTTCGGCCTTGCGGGCCTGGTGGCGTTCGCGGTGGTCGCCCGGGCCCTTGCGGGCGTCGGGCGCGGCCACCGTGCCGACGGCCGGCGGATTGGCAGGGGTCGCAGGCTGGGCCAGCACCGGCAGGGCCAGGGCAGCGAGGACGGCGGCAGCCACGGTGTGGCGGGACAGGAGGGCCATGGTGAAAGTCCTTTCAGGGAGGTTGAAGGGCCCCGGAACGGCGGTTCCAGCGCTTGACTGCAGTGTCTGCCCGCCATGTATCGCCCGCATGCACGTTGTTTGTCCCAGTGTAAAGTTGTGACAAGAAGATCGCCACAGCCCGTGGGGTGCTGCAGCTATCAAAAGCGGAGCGCAGGCAGGGATTGCCCCCGCGCCGCACTGCAGCCCGGTGCGCAGGGGGCGCCGACCACCGACAATGGAGGGTTCCGTGCCCGGGCCTTTGCATGCCCGGGGCACCGGTGGACAGCTTCGTCCGGCAACCAGAGGGTTTTTCGTGTTCAAGAACATGATCGTGTACCGCATTGCGCCGCAATGGCAGGTGGAATTGACGCAGGTGGAAGAGGCGCTGGCCAAGTCGCCTTTCATGGAGTGCGGTGCCACGCAGGAAAAGTCGCTGGGCTGGATCCCGCCGCGCGGCGAGGAGCACGGCGCGCTGGTCGAATCGGTGGGCGGGCAGTGGATCCTGCGCTTCATGGTCGAGTCCAAGGTGCTGCCCGGCTCGGTGCTCAACCGGCGCGTGAAGGAAAAGGCCGAGCGCATCGAGAAGGAAACCGGCCGCAAGCCCGGCAAGAAGGAAAGCCGCGACCTCAAGGAAGAGGCCAAGCTCGACCTGCTGCCCATGGCCTTCACCAAGCAGGGCTCGATGTGGGTGTGGATCGACACCGAGGCACGCACCATCGTGTTCGATACCTCGAGCCAGGGCCGGGCCGACGAGGTGGTGTCGCTGCTGGTCGAGTCGCTGCCGGGCCTGTCGGTCTCGCTGCTGTATACCGAGACCAGCCCGCAGGCGGCCATGTCGCACTGGCTGAGCACGCAGGAGCCGCCCGTGGGATTCACCGTGGACCGCGAGTGCGAACTCAAGAGCGCCGACGAGGCCAAGGCCGTGGTGCGCTACTCGCGCCACCCGCTGGACATCGAGGAGGTGCAGGCCCACATCGCCGCGGGCAAGCTGCCCACCAAGCTGGCGCTGACCTGGGACGACCGCGTCTCGCTGATGCTGACCGAGGGGCTGCAGATCAAGAAGATTGCTTTCCTGGACACGGTGTTCGAGGGCAGCAAGTCCGATGACGCGGGGTTCGACACCGACGTGGCGATCGCCACGGGCGAGCTGTCCAAGCTGATCCCCGACCTGATTGAGGCGCTGGGCGGCGAGTCCGATGGCGTCGGCTCCGGCGCTGCGGCGCCCGGCCCGGCGGCCACGGCGGCGCCATCGCGCGGCGGCAAGGATGCGGGCGGGCGCGCGGTCACCGGGCCGGCCACGGCCCCGGTGGACACGGACCCGGATTCGGCGCCGTTCTGACCGGCACGGGGACGCCCAGCGCGCGATGAAGGCCATTCCGCCCCTCCACCTGCTGCTGGCCTTCGATGCGGTGGCGCGGCGCAGCAGCTTCAGCAAGGCGGCCGAGGAACTGCACCTCTCGCACAGCGCGGTGAGCCACCGCATCCGCGAACTGGAACGCCTGGTCGAGAAGCCGCTGTTCGTGCGCAGCACGCGCGCCGTCGCGTTCACGGCCGAGGGCTTGCACCTGCACCAGCAGGTCCAGCAGCCCCTGTTGCAGCTGGCACAGGCCTTTGGTGCGCAGGACGGGGCCCGGGGCAGCGTGGTGCGCATCAGTGCCCTGCCATCGTTTGCGCGCTGGCGCCTGGTGCCTGCCCTGTCGCGGCTGGGCACGCAGACGTCCGGCTGGAATGTGGAGATCCAGCCCTCCATCGACACGGTGGACCTGGAGCGTGGCGATGCCGACATTGCCGTGCGCTTTGCGCGCACCCGGCCGGCCGCCCACCATTGCGAAAAGCTCATGGACGACGAGTGGTTCCCCGTGGCCGCGCCGGCCTACCTGGAGCGCCTGGGGGTGCCGGCCGGCACGGCCGCGTTCCGCAAGGCGGTGCTGCTCGCGCACACGCGCCAGCCCTGGAAGCCCTGGCTGGACAAGGCCGGCATCCGCGTGCCGGCACAGCGCCAGCAGGGCATGGCCTTCACCGACACGGGCTTTGTGCTCGACGCGGCGCTGGGCCTGCAGGGCATTGCGCTGGGGCGGCGCTCGCTGGTGCAGGAGCTGCTGGCCAGCGGCGCGCTGGTGCGCCTGGGCGAGGTGGCGCTGCCCAGCGAGCAGTCCTACTACCTGCTCGCGTCGGAGCGCACGGCCATCACGCCGCAGGGGCAGCAGGTGATGGCATGGATCCGCAGCCTGGCGCCTGCGTAGCCTTGGGGCTGCTCAGCCTGCGAGCGTGAGCACGATGCCGGCCAGCACGCCGGCGATGGCCACGGACTTCTGGGCAATGAAGCGCTCGCGCAGGAACAGCGCGCCGAGCCCGAAGACCATGACCAGGTTGGTACGGCGCAGCACCGAGAGCACTGCGATCATCGCCCCCTCGGCCTGCACGGCCATGAGGTAGAGGTACTCCGCCAGCACATAGGCCAGGGCGATCGCGGGGATGCTCCAGTGGCGTGTGCACAGGCCGCGCAGCGAGGGGAGGGGGCGCACCCAGGGCAACAGCGCCAGGGTGATCAGGCCGCGCTGCACGGCCGACCAGGCCTGCACGCCCGCCAGGTCCATCTGCAGCCCGGCCAGGATGTGCTTGTCGTACAGCGCATTGGCCGAGGACAGCAGCGTGGCGGCCAGCATGCACAGCACCCAGCCGTCGCGGTGGAAGCGGATGCCCTCGCGGCTGCCGATGCGCGAGAACAGGTAGTAGGACAGCATGGACACGGCCAGGCCCAGCCACTGCCACCCGCCCAGTTGCTCGCCCAGCAGCACGATGGCACCGGCCGCTGTCCACAGCGGGCCCGAGGCGCGCACGCCGGCCGAGATCGACAGCGGCAGGGCCTTGACCGCGTAGTACGAGAGCACCCAGTTGGCGACCATCATGAGCGACTTGGGCAGCACCAGCGCCTGTTCGCGCCAGGAGAGGGGCGCCGGAAAAAGCCCCCAGGGCTGCAGCAGCGGGGCGGCCGCGGCTGGTGCGAGCAGCAAGGGCAGCCACAGCAGCGCGCCGAGCGCGGAGCTCAGCACGACCACATCGAGCACCGTCTTCTCGCGCAGTGCGAGCTTGGTGAGGAAGTCGTAGCTGCCCAGCACCAGGCCGGCGAAGAGACCCAGGGCGACCCAGGTCATGCCATGCCTCGCAAGGCGCTTAGGGAGGGGAGGGAGAGCAGGAGGAAACGCGGCACGGCGGGCTCTTCGGCAAGGTGGAACAACAAGCCACCGAGCGTAGGCACCTGGCGCTGGCGATTGATGAGCAATCGCCATGCATTGCTGCGCCGCGTTCAGCAATCCATCCCTGCGCCAGGCCTGCAGGGCCCCGGCGCGCGAGTGTCAGACCCGCTCGAACACCGCCGCAATGCCCTGGCCGCCGCCGATGCACATGGTCACCAGCGCATAGCGGCCACCCGTGCGGTGCAGCTCGGCAATCGCCTTGGTGGTGATGATGGCGCCCGTGGCGCCCACGGGGTGGCCCAGCGAGATGCCCGAGCCGTTGGGATTGACCTTGGCGGGGTCCAGGCCGAGCTCCTGGATCACCGCGCAGGCCTGGGCGGCAAAGGCCTCGTTGGCCTCGACCACGTCCATGTCCTGCACGGTGAGGCCGGTGCGCTGCAGCAGCTTCTGCGTGGCGGGCACGGGGCCGATGCCCATGTAGGCCGGCTCCACACCCGCGTGGGCATAGCCCACCAGGCGCGCCAGGGGTTTTAGGCCCAGGGCCGAGGCGCGGGCGCCCGAGGCCAGCACCACGGCGGCCGCGCCGTCGTTGATGCCCGAGGCATTGCCTGCGGTGACCAGGCCGTCCTTCTTGAACGCGGGCTTCATGCCGGCCAGCACCTCCAGCGTGGTGCTGCCGCGCACATGCTCGTCGGTGTCGAAGACCACGGTGCCTTTGCGCGTGGCGATCTCCACGGGCACGATCTGTTCGCGGAAATGGCCCGCGGCGATGGCGCGGGCCGCGCGCTGCTGGCTTTGCACGGCGAGCTGGTCCTGCGCCTCGCGGCCGATGCGGTAGCGCTCGGCCACGTTCTCGGCGGTGATGCCCATGTGCATCTTCTGCCAGGGGTCGTGCAGGATGCCGAGCATGTAGTCGATGCTCTTGGCATCGCCCATGCGCGCGCCGTAGCGCGCCGCGGTGTCGAAGTAGGGGCCGCGGCTCATGGACTCGCTGCCGCCGCCGATGGCGATGTCGCAATCCCCGTAGCCGATGGCCTGGGCCGCCGAAATGATGGCCTGCAGGCCCGAGCCGCACAGGCGGTTGACGTTGAAGGCCGGCGTCTCGATGGGGCAGCCCGCGTCGATGGCGGCCACGCGCGCCAGGTAGGCGTCCTTGGTGTCGGTGGGGATCACGTTGCCCATGACCACATGGCCGATGGCATCGGCCGGCAGGCCGCTGCGCGCGATCGCGGCCTTGACCGCGGTGGTGGCGAGTTCGGTGTTGGGCACGTCCTTGAGGCTGCCGCCAAAGCTGCCGATGGCGGTGCGGGCGGTGGAGATCACATAGACGTCTTGGAGGCTGCTCATGGGGAGTTGGGGGAAGAGGAAATGAAGAATCAGTGCCCGCTGAATTGCGCAGGGCGGCGTGCGTAGAAGGCCTCGACGCCCTCGCGGAAGTCCGCGGTGGCGGCGCAGCGGGCAAAGGCCTGTTGCTCGGCATCGAGCTGCTCGGGCAGGCTGCGCTCCATGGACTGGCGCATGAGGCGCTTCATGGCGCCATAGGCCTGCGTGGGGCCGGAGGCCAGGCGCTCGGCGATGGCCGCAGTGGCGGCATCGAGTTCGGCGGCAGGCACGACGCGGTTCACCAGGCCCATGCGCAGCGCGTCCTCGGCGCTGAAGGCTTCGCCCAACAGTGCGATCTCCAGCGCCTGGCGCAGGCCCACCTTGCGTGGCAAGGCCCACGAGGCGCCCACGTCGCAGCTCGTGCCCAGGTTGATGTAGGCCAGGTTCAGGCGCGTGCCCTCGGCCATGAGCACATAGTCGGCCTGCAGCAGCAGGGACAGACCGGCCCCCGCGGCCACGCCATGCACCTGGGCGATCACGGGCGCATCGATCTGTGCGAGCAGGGCCAGGCCGGCGTGCAACGGCGTGAGCAGGTCCATGGCGCCCTGCACCGGCTGGGCGCGCAGGGTGGCCAGGTCGCCACCGGCCATGAAGCCCTTGCCGGCGCCGCGCAGCACCACCGCGCGCACGCCGGGGTCTTGCGCGATGGCCTGCACGGCGGCCAGGAAGGCCTGGGCCATCGGCACGTCCACCGCATTGAGCGCGGCGGGCCGGTTGAAGCACAGGGTGGCTATGGCGCCCTGGCGCTCATGCAGCAGCGCAGGTGCGGCCTGGGTGGAGTCGGTCATGGAGGGAAGTCCTTCTTCAGCGGTACAGCGCTTCGATCTCGGCGGCGTAGGTCTTGTAGATGCTGGCGCGGCGCACCTTCATGGTGGCGGTGACCTCGCCATCGTCGTGGTCCAACTCTTTAGTGAGCAGGTGGAACTGGCGGATCTGCGAGACCTGGGCCAGGCGCTCGTTGCCGCGGCGGATCTCGGTGTCGATGAGTTCGCGCACCGCGGGCGTCTCCACCAGCGAGCGGAAATGCGTGAACGCGATGCGCCGCGCCTCGGCCCACTTGCCCACGGTCTCGAAGTCGATCATCACCAGCGCGCCGACGAATTTGCGGCCCTCGGCGACGATGATGCATTCCTTGATGAAGGGGCTGCCCTTCATGGTGTTCTCGATCTCGGACGGCGTGAGGTTCTTGCCGCCGGCCGTGATCATGATGTCCTTGAGGCGGTCCACGATTTGGAGCTGGCCCTGCTCTTCGCGCACCACGTCGCCCGTGTGCAGCCAGCCGTCGACGATGCTCGCGGCGGTGGCCTCGGGGTTCTGGTAGTAGCCCGCGAACACCATGTCGCCGCGCAGCTGCAGCTCGCCGTCTTCGGCAATGCGGTGCTCCACGCCCAGCGTGGGCACGCCCACGGTGCCCACCACCACCTGGTCCAGCCGGTGGCCGGTGACCATGCCGGTGGATTCGGTGAGGCCATAGACCTCGATCAGCGGCAGGCCCAGCGTGCGGAAGAAGCGCACCACGTCGGGTGGGATGGGCGCGGCGCCCGTGAGCGCCACGCGCGCCTCGCGCAGGCCGATGAAGTTCTGCAGCGCACGGAACACCAGCCAGTAGCTGGCGGCGGATGCCATGCGTTCGCCCAGGCTCCAGGTGCTGCGCGGCTTTTCGGCCAGGGGCTGGCAGGCCGCGAAGGCGTGCTCGAACAGGCGGCGGCGCAGGCCGCCGGTTTCCTGCAGCTTGATGTGGATGGCGGCGTGCAGCTTCTCCCAGATGCGCGGCACGCCGAGGAACATGGTGGGTGCCACCTCGCGCAGGTCTTCCTGCACGGTGCGGATGGATTCGCCGAAGTTCACCTCTGAACCGATGTACACCGGAACAAAGCTGGTGAGCATCTGCTCGGCCACATGGCACAGCGGCAGGTAGGACAGGTGCGTGGTGGATGCATCGAGCTGCAGCCGGTCCACGATGCCGGGCACCACGCCGCGGATGTTGCGGTAGCTGATCATCGCGCCCTTGGGCTTGCCGGTGGAGCCCGAGGTGTAGATCATGAGGCCCAGGTCATCGAGGGTCTGGCGCGCCAGCGCCTCGTCCACCAGCGCCTGCTGGCCCGATGCCGCGCCCAGTGCCTCGACCTCGGCGAAGGTGGCGATCAGCGCGCGCACCTCGGGCGCGAAGCTGCGCAGGCCCTTGGTCTCGATGACGATGATCTTTTTGAGGCGTGGCAGCTCGGGCAGGGCCGCGAGCAGCTTGTCGGTCTGCTCCTGGTCTTCGCAGACCATGACCTCGATGTCGGCATGGCCGACCACGTAGGCGACTTCGTTGGTCGGACTGGTGGGGTAGACCCCTACGGTGACCGCGCCGACCAGGCCCGCGCCCATCTGCGCGAGCACCCATTCGATGCGGTTCTCGGAGATCACGCCCACATGGCCGCCGGCCGGCAGGCCCAGCGCGCGCAGGCCCAGGCCGAAGTGGCAGGCGCGCTCGTGGTAGCGGGCCCAGGTGAAGGGCTTCCAGATACCGTAGTCCTTCTGCCGGATGGCCACGCGGCCCGGCTCGGAGCGTGCGCGCTCGCGCAGCATCTGGGGCAGGGTGAGGTCGGGGAGGTTCATGACAGCCAACGCTTCCTGCGCTTGTAGTGCTTGATGTCCTTGAAGCTTTTCGCTTCGCCGCCACCGCCCATGCCGAGGTAGAACTCGCGCACATCGGGGTCATTGGCCAGGCGCTCGGCCGGGCCGTCGATCACGATCTTGCCGTTCTCCATGATGTAGCCCTGGTGGGCCACGGCCAGGGCCACGGTGGCGTTCTGCTCCACCAGCAGCATGGAGGTGCCGCGCTCGGCGTTGATGCGCGCGATGATGGTGAAGATGTCTTCCACCAGCTTGGGCGACAGGCCCAGCGAAGGCTCGTCGAGCAGGATCAGCTGGGGCTGGGCGATGAGGGCGCGGCCGATGGCCAGCATCTGCTGCTCGCCGCCCGAGAGGTACCCGGCCAGGCCCTTGCGCCGCTCGTGCAGGCGCGGGAAATAGCTGTAGACGCTGTCGAAGTCGGGTTTTGCATCGCCCCGGCCCGTGAGCGCATAGGTGGCGGCCACGAGGTTCTCTTCGACCGTGAGGTCCTCGAACACGCGGCGGCCCTCCATCACGTGCGAGAGCCCGGCGCGCACCAGCTGCTGCGGCGCCAGGCCCGCCGTGGGCTGGCCGTCAAAGCGGATGCTGCCCGACTCCACCGTGCCGTCTTCGAGCGCGAGCAGGCCCGAGACCGCCTTGAGCGTGGTGGACTTGCCCGCGCCATTGCTGCCCAGCAGCGCCACGATCTGGCCGCGCGGCACGGCCAGCGACAGGCCGCGCAGGGCCTGCACGACCTGGTTGTAGATGACCTCGATGTTGTTGACTTCGAGGACAGGGGCCGGGGCTTGCTGGGTCATGGCAAGGTCACAGCTTGATCCAGTCGGAGGCCGCCACCATTTTTTGCGCCTTCATGTCCGCGCGGTACACACGGCCCACGGGGATGGAATTGCCGCTGATGGTGATGGGTACGCCGATCAGGCCGCCGGTGTCGAAGTCCTTGATGCTGTTGAGTGCGGCCTTGAGGTTCTTGCCGTCGAGCGGCTTGCCCGCGTCCAGGCAGCGCTTGGCCGACTCGGTGAACAGCATGGCGGCGAGGAAGCCCTGCACATAGGCCGTGCTCTGGTACTCGGGGCGCATGGCGCGGATCTTCTCCAGCATGGGCGCCTTCTCGGTGTCGTA
>JAESFW010000405.1_pt1 | contig 18447 bp, 14 predicted proteins | sample 9269481 | NCBI WGS metagenome assembly JAESFW01 (sample SAMN14515350, study PRJNA621654) | algae metagenome | isolation source: Lyngbya sp. HA4199-MV5 and co-occurring heterotrophs from soil with... | place: USA: Ahupuaa O Kahana State Park, Hawaii | collected 2009-07-21
TGGCCAGGCCTTCGGCCAGCACGAAGAAGGCCTCGTTGATCATGGGCACCAGGATGCGGTTGACCACGAAGCCAGGCGCGTTCTTCACGGTGATGGGGCTCTTGCCCAGGGCCTCTGCGAGGGCCTTCACGGCGTCGTGCGTGGCATCGCTGGTCTGCAGGCCGCGGATGATCTCCACCAGCGCCATCATGGGCACAGGGTTGAAGAAGTGCATGCCGATGAAACGGTCGGCGCGCGTGGTGGCAGCGGCCAACTTGGTGATGGAGATCGACGAGGTGTTCGAGGCGATCAGCACTTCGGGGGCAACCAGGGCGTCCACCTGCTTGAGGATCTTGAGCTTGAGCTCGTAGTTCTCGGTCGCGGCCTCGATCACGAGCTGCGCAGCCTTGAGGTCGTCGTAGCTGGTGGAGACCTTGATGCGCGCCAGCGCGGCATCCTTGTCGGCCGCGGTGATCTTGTCCTTCTTGATCAGCCGGTCCAGGCTGCCGGACACGGTGGCCAGGCCTTTTTGCACTGCAGCATCGGAGATGTCCACCATCACCACGTCGATACCCGACACCGCGCAGGCCTGCGCAATGCCGTTGCCCATGGTGCCAGCGCCGATGATGCCAACGGTTTGAATCGTCATATAGAGAGCTCTCTTCAAAGTGAAACGGATGGGCGCCATGGTAAGCCGAATCGCACGCCCGTTCGGTTATGGTCCATCGGGTCCCTGCGCGGCGAAAGCTCCGCGCACGGCCTGGAGACAAAAACATGTTGTTCGACTACATCGTGATCGGGGGCGGCTCGGCCGGCTCCGTGCTGGCCGGCCGGCTCACCGAAGACCCCGCCGTGCGCGTGTGCCTGCTTGAGGCCGGGCCCGCCGACAAGAGCGTGCTCATCCATTGCCCGGCAGGCCTGGCCGTGATGGCCAAGTTCGAGCTCAACGGCTGGGGCCAGAACACGGTGCCACAGACCGCCCTCAACGGCCGCCAGGGCTACCAGCCGCGCGGCAAGGTGCTGGGCGGCTCCAGCTCGATCAACGCCATGGTCTACATCCGCGGCCAGCATGCCGACTACGAGCACTGGGCCGAAGAGGGCAACCCCGGCTGGGGCTGGGAAGACGTCAAGCCCTACTTCCTCAGGGCCGAGCACAACGAGCGCGGTGCCGATGCCTGGCACGGGGAGGGCGGGCCCTTCAACGTGGCCGACCTGCGCTCGCCCAACCGCTTCAGCCAGCTGTTCACCGAGGCCGGCGTGCAGGCCGGCCACCCGCACAACACCGACTTCAACGGCGCCACGCAAGAGGGCGTGGGCATGTACCAGGTGACCCACCGAAATGGCGAGCGCCACAGTGCGGCCAAGGGCTACCTCACGCCCCACCTGGCGCGCAGCAACCTGCAGGTCATCACCGGCGCGCACGCCACGCGCATCCTGTTCGAAGGGCAGCGTGCCGTGGGTGTGGAATACCGCCAGGGCGGTGCGCTGCACGAGGTGCGCGCCAGCCGCGAGGTGCTGCTCAGCGCGGGTGCGCTGCTCTCGCCGCAGTTGCTCATGCTCTCGGGTGTGGGACCAGGCGCGCACCTGCAGCGCCATGGCATCCCGGTGCTGCACGACCTGCCGGGTGTGGGCCAGCACCTGCATGACCACCCGGACGTGGTGCAGGTATTCAATGCGCCAGCACTCAAGGACCTGTTTGGCATCTCGCCTGCCGGCATGCTGGCCCAGTTGCGCGGCGTGCTGGAGTGGCGCCGCAGCCGCACCGGCATGCTCACCACCAACTTCGCCGAGGCGGGCGGCTTCATCAAGAGCGACCCGGCCGAGACCGCGCCCGACCTGCAACTGCATTTCGTGATCGGCAAGCTCGTGGACCATGGCCGCAAGACGGTGCTGGGCCATGGCTACTCGGCCCATGTGTGCCTGCTGCAGCCGCGCAGCCGGGGCACGGTGGGCCTGGCCACCAAGGACCCGATGGCCCTGCCGCTGGTGGACCCGCGCTTCCTCACCGACGCCGACGACATGCAGCGCATGGTGCGGGGCTTCCAGCGCCTGCGCGAGATCCTGGCCCAGCCGGCGCTGGCCCGTTTCGGGGCGCGCGAGCTGCCGGCATCGGCCGGTGCACAGACCCCCGCGCAGATCGAGCAATTCATCCGCCAGTACGCCGACACCATTTACCACCCGGTGGGCACCTGCCGCATGGGGCCGGGCCCGCTCGACGTGGTGGATGCGCAGCTGCGCGTGCATGGCCTCGCCGGCCTGCGCGTGGTCGATGCCTCCATCATGCCGCGCATCGTGAGCGGCAACACCAATGCACCCACGGTGATGATCGCCGAGAAGGCTGTCGACATGTTGCGCGCCGCAGCGTGAGGAATATCACGCCGCGGGTGGCGCCGGGGCGCTGAAAGCGGAAGTTCTTCACAGGCGAAAACGCCGCGCTTTCCTAGACTTCTTTCATCGGCTGCGGGTGCATGGTGCACCCGGCCGAACACTGCCAAAGAGACAGTGTGCAACGGCCCGCAAGGGCAGCATGAAAGAAGAAGACTGCGATGAACATCGACCCCCGCGAAATCTCGGCCCTGATCTCGGCCCATTCCGATGCCTCGAATTCCACCGGCGCACCGCGCGTGGACATGTACGCCGGCATCCACAAGGCGCTGCGCGCACTGATGTCCGACACCCTGCTGGCCCTGGGCCGCATGGACGTCAGCGACGACCTGGAGTTTGCCACCCACTGCGAACGCGTGATGGAGCTGCTGGACCTGTGCCGTTCGCACCTGCAGCACGAGAACACCTTCGTGCACACGGCCATCGAGGCGCGCGCGCCGGGGGCGGCACGCGCGCTCGAAGGCGAACATGGCGAGCACGAAAAAGCCATCACGGCGCTGGCCGCCGGCGTCACGCAGCTGCTGGGTTGCCCCCCTGTCGCGCGCTCGGCGGCGGCCCATGTGCTGTACCGGCAATTGGCGCTGTTCATCGCCCACAACTACGAGCACATGCATGCCGAGGAAACCGGGCACAACAGCGTGCTGTGGGCGCACTACAGCGACGAGGAGCTGATCGAGATCCACAACGCGCTGGTGGCCTCCATCCCCCAGGCGGAAATGATGGCCATCCTGCGCTGGCTGGTGCCCTTCATGTCGCCGCCCGAGCGCACGGCCATGCTGGCCGACATGCGCGCCCATGCCCCCGCGCCGGTGTTCCAGGCGGTGCTCGACAGTGTCAAGCCCCACCTCACGCCCTACGAATGGATCAAGCTGATGCGCAGCCTGGATCTGTCGGCAGAAACCGCACCACCGTATTGATGCGGGGTGGCATCTGAGGCGCGGCCGGCCCGAAGTGCTGCGCGTGCGCCGGGTTCAGGCCGCGGCGGCCTCGGCCGGCGCGTAGCACCAGCGGTTGCGGCCGTTGCGCTTGGCCTCGTACAGGCCGGCGTCGGCATGGGCAATCAGCTCGTCCACACCGCGTCCATGCTCGGGGAAGTGCGACAGCCCGATGCTGGTGCCGATGTCGGCGCCCCCGGCGGCGAGCTGGAATCGGTCGGTCAGCACCGCCACCATGCGGTTGGCCACGCCCTGCGCATCGTCGGCGCTGGCACCGGGCAGCACACACAGGAATTCGTCGCCGCCCAGCCGGGCCAGGGTATCGCCCTCGCGCAGGCAGCCGCGCAGGCGTTGCGTCACCAGGCACAGCAGTTCGTCGCCCGCCGCATGGCCCATGGTGTCGTTGACATGCTTGAACTTGTCCAGATCGAGGAACAGCACCGTGAGCAGGCCATGGCGCGTGTTGGCGTCAGTCAGCGCCTGGCGCAGCCGGTCGCGCGCGATCATGCGGTTGGGCAGGCCGGTCAGCGGGTCCAGGTTGGCGGCCTCCAGCTCGCGGCGGGTCTGGTCCAGATCGGAAATGCGGCATTCGAGTTCGAACTCGCGCGCTTCGAGCTTGACCACCATGTGGGCAAAAGCCTCGGCCAGCCGGGCCTGCACGCTCTCCTCGGGGCGCTCGCCCGTCATGTCCATGAGCGGGCCGATGGCGCGCAGGTCACCCTGCTGCGCGATGCGCTGCATGACGTCGCACAGGCGTTGCAGGAAGGGGTCCTCGGTCTCGACAGGGGTCACGGGTGGTTCTCCTCATTGCGGCTGGCGGCATGCCGGTGGCCGCCCAGGCGCGCGAAGCGCCGAAATCACGCTGCAACAGCAGCTTCAGGCTCCAGAAAAAGCGCAAAGCGAGGCGCACAAACGACAGCCGCGCAACGGGCGCAATGATACGCTTGTACACTTGTTAACAATCCGGGGCTTGTCAACACGGGTGTTTCGGGCCAGCCGAAGGGCGGGCCCTAGAGCGATTGTGCCGCCCTGGCGGCTGGCAGGCAGCGCGACACCGTGACCTCGTTGACATCACCGTCGCGCCGATACTCAAACCGATCTGCCAATTTCTGCACAAAATGCACGCCCAGGCCACCCACGTCCCGATCATCCAGCGATGCCTCCACGTCGGGCGCCGCCAGGGTGGTGGGGTCGAACGCCTTCCCATGGTCGCGCAGCACGGCCTGCAGGCGGGCCGGTGCTTCAAAGCGCAGGTGCACTTCCACCAGGCCGCCCTGTCCCGCGTAGCCATGCATGGCCACATTGGTCAGCAATTCGTCGAGCATCAGCCCGAAGGAGGAGGCCAGGGGCATGGGAACGCCGTTGTCGTCGGCCCAGGCCTCCAATCGCTCGAAGAACGCGGGAAGTTCGGCCACGGTGCCGTGCAGGGTCTGCTGCCATTCGAGCGGTGGATTCATGGGTGTCTGCGCGCTGAAACCTGGGGCTGTACCGGCGGGCGCTGTCTTCGCCCCGGTCCGGTCGGTCGCCAGAGCATTGTGGCATGAGCCGGACCATGCAGACGCTTTCCTCCTCCCAGGATTCGGACACCGCCGTCGCGGCCAAGCCGACCTTCGCCGCACTGTGGGAGCTCGGCGGCCTGTGGCTGCTCATCGTGCTGGCAGGCATCGCATTGATCGCCAGCCTGCTGCTGGACGTGCGCGCGCAGGAGGAAGCCCAGATCCAGCGCTCACGCCTGTCGCTGACGCTGGTGGAGCTGCAGGAGTCCATCGAGGGCGACCTGGCGCTGGGCTTTGACCTGCCCGACCACCGCGGTATCCAGCCCCGGCTGGAGCGCGCCCTGGCGAGCGACAGCCAGCTGTACGCCATCGATGTGGTGGACCGCGCCGGCATGGCCCTCTTCAGCACCGACCGGGGGGCCGTCGGCGAGGCGCTGCAGCCGCGTGCCGCGCGCGCGGCCGAGGCCGGCGCGCGCCAGGACCGGGTCTGGCATGCGGCGCTGCCGGGCGAGGCCATCATGGGCCTGCCTCTGCACAATGCCTTCGGCGAGGTTGTGGGCCATATTGGCGCCACCTACGCAACCCAGGCCGTGCGCTTTCGGCTCGCCGTGTGGCAAGCCGATGGGCACACGCTCACGCTGGGCGCCATGGCCGTGCTGGTGCTCGCCACGGCCGGCCTGCTGGGCTGGCTGGCCACGCTCTGGGCCCTGCAGCCGCAATCGGCCCGCCTGCGTGCCGAATGCCGGGGTACCCAGGCCCGGACACTGGCACGCAGTGCCCAGGTGCGCCAGCGCATGGACGATTGCCTGGTGCGCCTGGACGAAAGCGAGCGCTCCGAATGACGCGCATCCTCCGCCCCTGGGCCCCCGCCACCCGCCTGGGCATCGCCGCCCTGGTGCTGCTGCTCTTGGCCGCCTGCGTCCTGTCCATCCACACCTATGACCAGTCGCGCGAAATGCGGGCCACCAGCGACCGCACGCGTTCGCAGCTGATGGCGCAGTCGCTGAGCCTGCGCATCAGCCATGCGGTCGAATCCGGCATTCCGCTGCCCAGCCTGGTCGGCGTCGAGGCGCTGTTCCAGCAGCGCATGGCGTCGCAGCCCGACATCCACGCCGTGGCGCTGGTGCTGCCGGGTGGCAAGCTGCTCTGGCAGACCACGCGCGATGCCAGCGCGGCGGGTGCCACGGCCGAAGCGCCGGTGCAGGTCCGGGGGGCCCCTGTCGCCACCCTGCGCCTGACCCTGCGCGACAGCGGCGCAGCCACGTTTGCCCGGGCCACTGCCGCGCTGCTGCTGCCGGCCATCGCACTGCTGGCGCTGCTGGCCTATCTGGCAGCCCGTTTTTCACAGGCCCAGGGCATCGAGTTGCGCAACCATGCGGCCTGGCGTGCGCGCCGTGCCATCGCCCAGGGCCGCTACGACAACACCGTGGTGCTGCCGCAGCGGCGCGGGTTCGACCTGCGCGTGCAGCAGCTCGGCCATGCCGTGCGCAGCGTGCACGAAGGGCTGGTGCGCGTGCGCCGCCTGATCGCCTCGCTGCGCCAGACAGAGCCCCAGCACACGCGGCGCGAACGCCTGGACCAGTTGCTGGCCAAGGCCGAGGCCGATGACCGCTTTGCCGAACATGGCATCGCCCAGGTGCGGGTGGTCGCCGTGGAGGCGCAGGCATTCTGGATCGCACTGCTCGTGGCCTTGAGCGCGCTGGCGCTGCAGACCCTGTGGCTGCGCAGCCTGCACCTTCAAGGTGAAACCCCCTGGCAATGGCGGGGCGTGGCGCCGGCCACGGCGGCGAGCCTGGCCGCCTTCTTCGGGGCGGGCATGGTGGCCTGGTCTGTGACACGCTGGCGCCGCTGGCCCGCACCCACCGTGGTGCTGCCCGCCTGCGCGGCCCTGCTGGCCACGGCCGTGGCCAGCGCGGCAGGCCTGCCCGCCAGCCTGCCCTGGGTTTTTTCCATGGCCGCGGGCGCCTGGCATGGCCTGGTCGTAGGGGCCGTGCTGGCCGCCTGCCAGGCCGTCGAACAGGTACCTCGCACCCGGCCCGACTACGCGTACGCCCGGCCGCGCTGGCGCGCCGCCACCTGGAGCGCCTGGACCGTCACCGCCGTCTGGCTGGGCCCGGCGCTGGGCAGCCTGGCGCTGGACGCGATGGGCACGCTGCAAGGGGCGTATGCGCTGCTGCTTCCGGCCTTGTGCGCGGGATTTTTCGTGGTGCGCTGGAACGAGCCGCGCAGTCCCTGGCGCAGCCGCACGGGCGTGCACGGAAGTGGCCTGGCGGAGGCGCCCCGGCCCGCGACCGGGCGCGCCAGGGCGCTGGGCCAATCGGGCGCCGCCGGCCTGCTGCTGGGATGGGCGCTGGCTGCCCATGCGCTGGGGCAGCCCGTCCTGTGGGCTCCTCTGCTGGGGCTGGGGGTGGGGGCAGGGCTGTTCCTGCGCAGGCGCTTGCCGTCTTCGGCTGTCCTCGCGGCGGTGGCCGCCGTGGCCACCCTCCTGGCCCTGGCGTCGGGCTGGCTGTCGGCCGGCCCCTCCCTCCAGGATGCGGTGCTGGCACTGGCCGCCCTGCTGGCCGGTGGCGCGCTGGGGCGCCTGGCGCGTGCGACCGAGGTCGAGCAGCAGTTGCCGGGCCTGTCCACGGCCCAATGGGCCGTGATGGGCGTGGGGGCCGTGGGCGCCAGCAGTGCCCTGGGGGCCCACCTGCACGGCGGCTGGCCACTGCTCGCAGCGGCGGTGCTGCTGCTGGTCTGCGGCCGGGCCGCGCCGCGCGCCGGGGGACAGCATGCACCTTAGGTACCGGCTGATTGCCATTTTGTTGGCCGCCATGGCCCTGCTGGTCGCTGCCTTCGCCGCGATGGGCTGGCTCAGCGACCAGCGCTGGTCGCAGCGCTACGATGAAGTGCTGCTGCAGAACCAGCGCATCGCCTGGGACAAGCTGCAGAACGAGAACCTGGACCGCCAGGACGTGCTGGCCCAGCAACTGCTGCAGGACGCCGCGATCCGTGATCTGGCGGCCCAGGGGGGCACGGCCCGCCTGGACGCCCTGCTGGCGGCCGCGACCCGGCGCGCCCCGGGTGTGCGCATCGATGTCTTCGATCGCCAGGGCGCCCTGGTGGCCACCACCGAGCCCGGCATCGATCCACAGCCCATGGCCGAAGTGCGCTGGGTGGCTGCGGCCAGTGGCCAGGCCGGTGCCGTGCGCGGCCTCACCCAGGTGGCCGTGCGCCAGTACCAGTGGGTGGTGGTGCGCGGCTTTGACGGTGGCGCGCTGGCCGTGGGCCAGGACGTCGCACCCAAGCTGTCCGAGCTGGCTGGCTACCTCGGGGGGGACATCTTCCTGGCCAATATGCGCGGCGCCGAAGCCGTGGGCACCCGCGCGGGCGTGCTGGCTGCCACCGAGACGCCCATTCCCGTGCGCTCCAACCAGGCCGTCACCGTGCAGGTGGACGACCACGACAACCAGCCCCGCGCCTTGCGCATCGTCAGCCAGCCGGTGCACAACCCCGACGCCCGCATCGTGGGCTCCCTGGTCTGGATGCAGGACGTGAGTGCCACGCACTATGCCGACCTGCTGTTCTCGCGCAGCACGCTGGCCGCGGCGCTGGTGTTCGCCGCCGTGCTGGCGGCAGGCCTGGTGACCTACCTGCGCCATGCCATGGAGCCGTTGGCGCGCTCGGTCGGCGTGCTCAACGCGCTGGCACGCGGCGCCACCGACGCATCCCTGGACCAGGGCGAGGAAGACGCCGAGGACGAATCCGGAGAGATCGCGCGCGGCGTGGTGGCCATCCGTTCGGAGCTGCTGAACCTCGAGACCCTGCGCCAGGAGCGCATCCGCATCCGGCAGCAGCAGGAACGCCTGATCCGCGGCCAGCTGCGCACCCTGGCCGACAGCCTGGACCCGGCATCGCGCGAGGAGATCCTCACGGCGCTCGGTTCGAGCGCCGAGGCGCAGGCCGGCTCCGGCGCGACCGATGCGAATGCCGCGCCGACCAACCAGCTGGCCGAACTGGCCGGTATCCTGGGCCGCATGTCCGGCCTGGTGACCAACCAGCAAAACCGCCTGCTCAAGCTGCTGCGCGAGCTGCAGGCCGCGGTGCAGACCCAGGCCACCCTGGCCAGCCTGCAGCAGGAACTGGAGATCGCCCGCCAGATGCAGCTGTCCATCCTGCCGCGCTCGGCGCCGGACGTGGACGAAGTCGACATCGCGGCCACCATGATCCCGGCCAAGGAGGTGGGGGGTGACTTCTACGACTACTTCCCGATCGACGCCGAGCACCTGGCCGTGGTGGTGGCCGACGTGTCTGGCAAGGGCGTGCCGGCTGCGTTCTTCATGGCGATCTCGCGCACCCTGCTCAAGAGCAACGCATTGTTCCTGCGCGAGCCGGGCGCCACGATCCGGGCCCTCAACGACCAGCTGTGTGCCGAAAACGACCAGATGATGTTCGTCACCGTGTTCTACGGCGTGCTGCACCTGCCCACCGGGCGGCTGGTCTATGTGAATGCGGGCCACAACCCGCCGGTGCGCCTGGCCGGCAGCGGTGCCACGCTGTTCCCGCGCGGCCGCAACATGGCGCTGGCCGTGATGGAAGAGCAGGAGTACATCGAGGGCGAGGCCTTGCTCGTGCCCGGCGAAACCGTGGTGCTCTATACCGACGGCGTGACCGAGGCCACCAATGCCGACAATGCCCTGTTTGGCGACGATGCGCTGCTGGCGGCCATGGCGGCCATCGGCAGCGATCCCCGGGGCGTGGTCACGGCGCGCATTCCGGACCAGATCGTGCGCGCCGTGCGCGGTTTCGAGAATGGCGCCGCGCAGGCCGACGACATCACGGTCGTGGCAATGACCTACCGGGGACCACGGTTGTGAACCAGATGGCGCGCGTAGCGCAAGGACACCGCGCCATCGGGTGCGCGCACTTCGCCCACGCAGGCGTAGCCGGCCAGCGCCGCGGCGCGCAGCGCCTCGTAGTCCAGGCTGGGCAGCAACAGCTCGCCCTCGGCCGCGAAGCCCATGCCCTGTTCCAGGTCGATCATGGCCACGTGGCGCTGCAGCCCGTCGATCATGCCGGTCCAGACGACGCGCAGGCCCTGGCGCAGCATGTTGTGGCGGCTGCGGTGGTTGAGCAGGGACACCATGGCCATGCACAGGGGACGTCCGCAGGCCAGTGCCAGTTCCAGCCGCGCCGACAGCAGCGCACGCTGCAACTGGCGGCCACGCCACTGCGGCAGCACCATGCAGCTCGACAGATGCGCCACCATGCCCTGCTGTTCCGGGGCAAGGCCGATCACCTGGCCCAGGTTGTGGGCCTCGTGTTCGCCCGGCAGCTCCAGCATGGCGTAGGCGACCAGGGCGTCTTCCACGAACACGCCGATGACTTCGCCGCCCGGGTACATGTGGGCCTGGAAGAAGTTCTCCTCATCGTCCTCGCGCACATAGACGTCGGAGTTGGGCAGCGAGTCCAGCACGGTGTCGCGCAACGCCACCCAGGCATCGAAGTCCTGCGCCTCCAGCAGGCGGGTGCTGGCCTGGGCAAGGTTGCCCAAGCCTGCATCGGGCAGCAGGACGGGCTGGATTTGGGGCAAGGAACTGAGCACGATGGGCAAATTGGCGCACACTGTGCGCAACGGGGCGAAAGGGTTGAAAGGAATCGTAAGAGTTCCCCGACTATAGAACAGCTGTACGACATCTGACGAACACGGTATTGCAAGGAAGCACTTCCATGACCGACACGACCCCCACCACACCCGACAGCGAGATCGATGTGGCCGCCATGCAGCGGCGCCTGCGGCGCGAATCGCTGATGTTCGCGTCGATCTTCGCCCTGGTGCTGTTCGGCCTGTCCCTGGTGCTGATCGCCTGGCGGACCGAGCAGCTGCTGACCCAACTGGCGCAGGACCGCACCGTGCGGCTGCTGCGCCAGGTGGCAGACGAGGCCGAGTCCGGGCTGCGCTTTGGCGTTTCGGTGGCCGACCAGACGGTGCTGTCCGAGCGCGTGGCGCGCCTGGGCGCTGCAGGCAGCCCGCTGCGCGGGGTGTTCATCGACACCGACCGTGGCGAGGCCGTGCTGAACGCGGGCGATGCTGCGCTGCATTCCACCATCGCTGCGCGCTGGCGGCAGGCCCTGCTCGACGCCGGGCCGGGCCACGCGCCGGCAGTGCGCAACACCGGCCGCTATGCCTGGATCGGCGCCGCCATCTTCGACTCCACCGGCGCGCCGGCGGCCACCCTGTGGGGGGCACTGGATCCGGCCGAGGTGCGCGCCCAGGCGCGGGACGCCGCGCTCGACATGGTGCTGCGTGCGCTGCCGCTGATGCTGCTGGCCCTGGTGACCACCTGGTGGCTGCTGCTGCGCTGGAGCACCCGAATCATCACCTCGATGCGTGGCATTGGCAGTACCGAGGCCCCCCAGGGCTCCGCACGGCAGCTTTGGCTGGCCGTGGTCTTCAGCGTGGTGGTGGCGCCTGCCGCCATGCTGTGGATCGCGCGCGAGGCCGCCCGCCCGGCCGTCACGGCGCAGATCCAGGAGAACGCCGATGCCGTGGGCCGCACCCTGTCAGGGCAGGTCGCTCGCGCCCTGTCGCTGGGCGTGCCCTGGAATGCCATGAATGGCATGGACGAGCTGTTCCAGCAACAGCTCAAGGAAGCACCCGAGCTGAGTTACCTGGCGCTGCAGCCGCCGGGCGAAGCGGCCCGCAATGCCACCTGGGGCGGCGATGTGCCTGCGCAGGCCCGCACGGCGCAGGCATCGTCCGACCTGCTGCGCCGCACGCTCACGGCCGGTGACGGCGCCGTGGTCGTCGGCTACCCGGCCGACTTTGTGGACCGCCAGCTCGCCGGTATGCTGATCGACCTGGTGCTGGCCCTGGTGATCGCCGCTGTGCTGGTGCGCGAACTCTCGCGCGGCCTGTGGCGCCGCTCGCTGCTGTTCCCGCTGTCTGCTTACGTGCAGGCGCGCCTGTGGCAAGGGCTGCAGCGCCGCTGGCAAAAGCGCCATGCCATTGACCAGGAAAGCGCCCAGGCCCATGACCGAGATGCCGCCGAATGCCGGGCCCAGCTGATCCGCGCTGCGCGCAGCGACGGCCCCACGGCCGAGGCGCCCCAGGTCGGGGCCCAGCTCACCCTGCTGCGGCTGACGGTGTTCCTGGTGGCCCTGTCCGAAGAGTTGCTGCGCCCCTTCTTCACCGTGTTCGCCAGCGAGGTGCGGCCCATCGATGCGGCCCTGTCACCCGCCATGGTGGCCGGATTGCCAGTGGCTGCCTTCATGGCCACCCTGGCCCTGGCCCAGCCTGCAGGCCCGGCGCTGGCGCGGCGTTTCGACCTGCGCTGGAGCCTGATGCTGTCGGCCCTGGTCGGCACGCTGGCCTTGACCGCCACCGCCTGGGCCACTGATGCCTGGACCCTGATCGGCCTGCGCGCCCTGGGCGGTGCGGCCTACGGCCTGGCGCTGATTCTGGTGCAGACCGCCATCGTGCGCATCACGCCGCCGCAGCAGCGCGCGCGGGGCCTGGCCGAAGTGGCCGCAGCCATCGTGGCGGCCGGCATCGTCGGCCCGCCCTTCGGCGGCATGATTGCCGCGCGTGCGGGCGACGGCATCGGCTTCCTGGCCTGTGCGCTGTGCATGGTCGGCGCCTTGCTGGCTGCGCTGCGCCTGTCGCTGCCCGTGCCCGAGGGCAGCCCTGCGGCCCAGCGCGGCCTGGCGACCACCGGCGGCTGGCGTGGCTACATGGCGGTGCTGCGCGAGCCGCGCGCCATCTGGGTGATCCTGGGGGCAGCGCTGCCGGGCCGCCTGGTGGCCGTGACCATCCTCTCGGTGGTCGTGCCCCTGTACATGAACGAGTTGCAGCAGCCGCCTGCGGTGGCGGGCCGGGTGCTGCTGCTGTATTTCCTGTGCTTTGCGCTCTCGGCCTCGATGGTGGCGCACTGGTCCGACCTGCTCGGTCAGCGCAAACCCTTCATCGTGGCCGGTGGCGTGTTCAGCGTGCTGGCCTGCCTGTCGCTGCCAATGCTTGGTGGCGTCTGGGGCATGGCCGCCTGCTGTGCGCTGCTGGGCCTGGGCCAGGCGCTGCAGTCCTCGCCCCAGATCGCGTTGACGACCGAGGCCTTCGAAGGCGTGGACGCCAGCCGCGCCACCGCCACCCCCGAGCAGGCGCTGGCAGCCTTCCGGCTGATCGAGCGCGGCGGCAGCATCGTCGCGCCCTTCGTCACGGCGGTCGCCGTGACCGCCTTCGGCTATGCCGGCGCAGCGGTGGCCGTGGGCCTGCTGCTGTCGGTGACGACATTGAGCCTGGCCGCCGGCCTGCGCAACCCCCGCATCCAGGCCGCGGCAGCCGCCTGATGACCCCAAGGAGAATTCCGATGACCAAGCTGCGCCGCATCCTCCTCGCCGCCGGGGCCGTCTGCGCCCTGGTGGGCACCTCGGCCGCCACTGCCCAGAGCGCCGCCAATGCCGCCGCCGCGGGCGTCGCCGCCGCCACCAAGCGCTTCACCGTCGCCATGGTGCTGCCGCGCGACGACCAGAACATCGAGGCCGGCTTCACCGGCTACCTGCAACGCCAGGATGTGCCCGTGCAGTATGTGAGCATTCGCTTCTCGGGTCGCAGCGAAGACATTCCCGAGCTGCGCGCCAAAGTGCGCGCGGCGCGCCCGGACCTGATCTACGCCTGGGGCACGCCCACCACCCTGGCACTGGCCGGGCGGGACGACCAGGCTGGCAAGGACGATGCGATCCGCGACCTGCCCATCGTCTTCACCGAGGTCACCGACCCGGTGGGCGCGGGCCTGCTGCGCACGCTGGAGGGCCATGGGCGCAATGCCACGGGCGTGAGCCACGTGGCGCCTTTGCCGGTGCAGCTCAATGCGATCCGGGCCTACCGTCCCTTCACGCGCCTGGGCTACCTGCACAACCCGGCCGAGCCCAACTCCGGCCTGATCCGCGACCGGCTCAAGGAACTCGCGCGCACGCAGAATTTCGAGGTGGTCGAGGCCAGCCTGCCGCTGCTGCCCCAGGGCGGCCCCGACCCGGCGCAGATTGCCCCGCAGATCCAGACCCTGGCCGAGCGCAAGGCCGACTTCCTCTACGTCGGTCCCATCACCTTCCTGGCCTTCACGCACCGCGACGCCGTCACCTCCGCCGCCCTGCAGAACAAGCTGCCGACCTTTTGCGCCACCGAGAGCATCGTGCGCCAGTCCGGCTGCCTGTTCGGCCTGTTCTCCAATGGGGCCAACATCGGCAGGTATGCCGGCTCCATGGCGCGCCAGATCCTGGTCGAGAAGAAGCCGCCCCAGGCCATCGCCGCCTCCACGCTGCAGCGCTTTTCGCTGCTGATCAACATGCGCACCGTACAGGCGCTCGACCTGTATCCGCCCATGCTGCTGCTGAATGTGGCCGAAGTGATCAACGTGCCCAAGCAGGCCGCAGCAAACTGAGGCGACTGCACACAATGCGCCCAGCCGAAGTCCGAGGGCTTGTCTTTGCGGCCCCCCATTCCAAAGGATTGCGCCCATGAACCTCGAACAGGAGCGCCGCGACGGCATCTTGATCCTGCGCCCGCGCGGCCGCCTCGACAGCAGCAGCTCGCCCGAACTCGAACGTGTGGTCACCGAGCAGCTTGAAGCGGGAATTCAGCGTGTGGTGTTCGACCTTTCGGCGCTGGACTACATCAGCTCCGCTGGCCTGCGCGTGGTGCTGCTCGCGGGCAAGAAGCTGCGCGCCAGCAAGGGCAAGCTGGTGCTGGTCGGCCTGAGCGCCATGGTGCGCGAAGTGTTCGACATGAGCGGCTTTTTGACCTTGTTCGCCGTGACCAACACCTTGGACGAAGGCCTGGCCAAAGTCTGAGAGCAGCCCTAGCTGCGAAAGCGCTTGCGGGTCAGCGCCAGGGCGACCCAGAAGGCCACCACCGTGGTCACCACCAGCACCAGGCCGTGGCGCCAGGGGTGGGCGGGCCACTGGTCCATGAACAGGGGCCGCACCAGTTCCACCGCATTCGTCAGCGGCAGCCAGTCGGAGATGGCGCGCACGATGGGCGGCAACTGCTCGCGCGGGAAGAACACGCCCGAGAGGAACATCATGGGCGTGAGCACCAGCGTGAAGTAGTAGGTAAAGAAGTCGTAGCCCTTGGCCAGCGCGTTGAAGATCAGCGCGATGCTCGAGAACATGATGCCCACGCCGAGCAGCACCGGCCAGGCCACCAGCAGCTTGGGGCTGTGGCTGATGCCCAGCGCCAGCATCACGCCCAGGATGGCGGTCACGGTGAACAAGGCCTTGAAGGCGGCCCAGAGCATCTCGGCCAGCACCACGTCGTCCAGGCGCACGGGGGCGTTCATGATGCCGTCCCAGGTCTTTTGCACATGCATGCGCGAGAAGGCCGAGTACAGCGCCTCGAAGCTGGCTGCGTTCATCGCGCTCATGCAGATCGAGCCGCTGGCCAGGAACAGGATGTAGGGCACCCGGGTGCCTTCGCCCACGCTCACCTGGCCCACCAGCGCCCCCATGCCATAGCCAAAGGCCACCAGCCACATCAAGGGCTCGGCGATGTTGCCCACCAGGCTGGGGATGGCCAGCTTGCGCCAGACCAGCAGGTTGCGCAGGAAGACGGGCCACCAGCGCGCCGACAGCGAAGGTGGCATCCACACGGATGGTGTGGGCGGTGGCAGTGGGGCCGAGGGGGAGGTGGTCGCGGCGGTTTGCATGTCCCTATTGTGCTGTGCATTGGCCGGGCATGCGCATTGCTTGCGCCTGGCGCATGAGCGCCACCGTCCTGCACCTGCCTCCCTCCGCCCCCACCCTGTGGCGCGAGCGGCTCGGGCTGCTGCTCGAATCCACGGGCGAGGGCGTGTTCGGCATCGACCTGGCGGGCGACTGCATGTTCATCAACCGGGCTGGCGCGCGCATGCTCGGCTTTGCGGCCGAGGAGGTGATGGGGCGCAACATGCATGCGCTCACCCACCACTCCCACCCCGATGGCAGCCCCTATGCGGACAGCGACTGCCCCATCTTCAATGCCTTCCGCAGCGGCCTGCCCTGCCGGGTCGACAGCGAGGTCTTCTGGCGCCGCGACGGCACGGCCTTCGCGGTGGAGTATTCGAGCCATCCCATCGTGGAGGACGGCCAGGTGCAGGGCGCCGTGATCACCTTCCTGGACATCAGCGAGCGCAAGCGCGCGGCCGGCGAGCTGCAGCGGGCGCACGACGAACTGGCCCGCGCCAACGACGAGCTGGAGCGCCGCGTGGCCGCGCGCACGCAGGAGCTGTCTCAGGCCCTGGGCCAGTTGCGCGAGCTGTCGGCCTACTCGGAGCAGGTGCGCGAAGATGAGCGCACGCGCATCGCACGCGAGGTGCATGACGAGCTGGGCAGCTTGCTCGTGGCCCTCAAGATGGACGTGAACTGGCTGGACAAGCGCCTGGGCGAGCAGGGCGCCCGCACCCCCGAGGCCGCGGGTGACATGCGCCAGCAGATGCGCTGCAAATGCCAGAACATGAGCCGGCTGATCGAAACCGCCGTGGACAACGTGGGCCGCATCATCACCGACCTGCGCCCCAGCATCCTGGACCACCAGGGCCTGTGGGCGGCGCTCGAGTGGCAGGCGCAGGAATTCGTGCAATCGGCGGAGCTGCAGCTCGACTGGCAGATGGACTTGCCCGATGCGTTGCACCTGCCCGAGCCGGCTGCCATCGCAGTGTTCCGCATCTTCCAGGAGATGCTGAGCAATGTGGGGCGCCACGCCCAGGCCAGTGCCATCGCGGTCCGCATCGCTACCCGGGAGCAGCAACTGCAGTTGTGCGTGCAGGACAACGGCGTGGGCGCTACGCGGCAGGCGCTGGAGGCGCCCACCGCCTACGGCGTGATGGGCATGCGCGAGCGTGCGCGCCAGCTGGGCGGGCACCTCTCGATCACCAGCGAGCCTGGCGAAGGCTCGAGCCTGCAGCTGAGCATCCCCTTGGAGGCCATGGCATGAGCACCGCCAGCGTGCGCGTGCTCATCGGTGACGACCACCGCATCGTGCGCGAAGGCCTCAAGCAGGTGCTGGGCGACCCCGCCAACGGCCTGCCCGAGATCGTGGTTGCGGCCGAGGCCACGGGCGGCCAGGAGGTCCTGGACCAGGTGGCCGGGCTCGGCGGCACGGCCGGCCTGGAGCTGGTGCTGCTCGACATCGCCATGCCCGGCATGGACGGGCTGGAGGTGCTGCAGGCACTGCGCACCGCCTGGCCAGGCCTGCCGGTGCTGATGCTCAGCACCTACCCTGAGCGGCAGTACGCGGTGCGCTGCATCCAGATGGGCGCGGCCGGCTACCTGCACAAGAGCGCCGACCCCGACGACATGGTGGCCGCCGTGCGCAAGGTGGCGGCCGGCGGCCGCTACCTCACGGAGGCCACGGCCCAGGCGCTGGCGGGTGCCGTGGAGCGCACCGGGGTGGTGCGCTCTGCCCAGCAGGGCATGCCAGCCGGGGTGGACGCGCTATCGTACCGGGAGCACCAGGTGTTCCGCCTGCTCACCGCGGGGCAGAGCGTGGGCGAAATTGGTGCGCAGCTCAAGCTGGCGCCCAACACGGTCAGCACCTACCGCGCCCGCATCCTCGAAAAGACCGGCGCGCGCAACGATGTGGAGCTGGCCCTGCTGGCGCGCGGCACGCCAGCGGAGTGATTTCACGGCCTTGCGGGCCCGATTTGTAGTGCTGCCCCTACACGCTGTAGACAACGCACCCGCGAATTCATGACACCGGGCCGGTGGGGCCGGCAACTGGCCCGTGCCTTGCGTAGCGGCTGGCATCAACTTCACCGAGGTGTGCCATGTCCGAATTCTTCTCGCCTTTCGATGCCGACCGCCCGTTGATGCTCCAATGCAGCTGCGGCCGCGACCACACGGCGGCCGACCACCATGCCGAGGCGTCGGCCGATGCTGCGGCCGCCACCTTGCGCCAGCGCAGCCTCACGAGCGAGTTCGAGGCCTACAGCAACGAATTCATCGAGGCCACCCTGGTCAAGGCCCTGTTCCCGCAGGACGCCGTGCGCCGCCGCTTCATCAAGGCCGTGGGCAAGGGCACGGCCATGGCCGCCATCGCCAGCGTGCTGCCCGTGGCCAGCATGCAGGCCATGGCCCAGGAAAAAGGCGCACTGGAGAAGACCAACCTCAAGATCGGCTTCATCCCGATCACCTGCGCCACGCCGCTGATCATGGCCCACCCGCTGGGCTTCTACAGCAAGCAGGGCCTGAATGTCGAAGTCACCAAGACGGCCGGCTGGGCGCTGATCCGCGACAAGATGATCAACAAGGAGTACGACGCCACGCACTTCCTCTCGCCCATGCCGTTGGCCATCTCGATGGGCCTGGGGTCCAACGCCACGCCGATGAACGTGGCCACCATCCAGAACGTGAACGGCCAGGCCATCACGCTGAGCTTGAAGCACAAGGACAACCGCGACCCCAAGAACTGGAAGGGCTTCAAGTTCGCGATCCCCTTCGAGTACAGCATGCACAACTTCCTGCTGCGCTACTACCTGGCCGAGGCAGGGCTCAACCCCGACACCGACGTGCAACTGCGCGTGGTGCCGCCGGCCGAGATGGTGGCCAACCTGCGCGCGGGCAACATCGACGGCTTCCTCGGCCCGGATCCGTTCAACCAGCGTGCCGTGTTCGAGGAGGTCGGTTTCATCCACGTGCTCACC